>CXWF01035955.1_pt1 | contig 46807 bp, 26 predicted proteins | sample 468421 | NCBI WGS metagenome assembly CXWF01 (sample SAMEA2620812, study PRJEB7988) | marine metagenome | biome: marine biome (ENVO:00000447); feature: surface water layer (ENVO:00002042); material: "saline water (ENVO:00002010), including plankton (ENVO:xxxxxxxx)" | depth 5 m
TCAAGATCAGCCGCTCGTGTTCCAAATCATTTGACGACGGACAATGCTGATGCCGGAGGACTTGCCGTAAATGACATATGCGGCACCCTGCCCGCCGAAGTACGCGCGGGCCCCCACGATCAGGTCGTCGATCCCGTCGCCATTCACGTCGCCAGCGCCCGAAATGTTGTACGAGAACTGCGAGAGCGGCGCGCCGGTGATCTCCCACCCGTCCGCGGCCGTCAGGCTGGACAGGTCGATATCGGTGGTCGGGCCGCCCGCCTTGCCGAATACGACGAAGGCTGCCCCGGAATTGGGTACGCCGGGATAGCTGGTCCCGACTGCGCCGATCACGACGTCGTCGATCCCGTCGCCGTTCACGTCACCCGCATCCGACAGGTAAGCGCCGGAATAGTCACCTGCCGCCTTTCCGAGGATCGAGAACCCATAGGTGGGCAGCAGGGCGGAAAGGTTCACGCGCGCGCCGAACCCGGTCGCCGAGCCGCCGAAGACGACATAGGCCTCGCCCGCGCTGGTGCCGCCGTCATCGCCGAAGGGTGCCCCGACGATCACGTCGTCGATCCCGTCACCGTTCACGTCACCCGCGCCCGAGACGCTGTAACCGGCCTGGACGCCCACAGCGTCGCCCTGAATGATGAATCCGTCTGATGCGGCGAAGCTCGACAGGTCGATACTCGAGATCCCGCTCGATTTGCCGGAGAGTACATAAGCTTCGCCCGCGCCCGAGGCGCCGAACCTTGCCCCGACGATCATGTCGTCGATGCCATCGCCGTTCACGTCCCCCGCGTGCGCCACGCTGTGACCCAAGTAGTCGGAATCGACGTCGCCCTGGATGATGAACCCGTCCGAGGGGGTAAGGCTCGACAGGTCGATGTTCGCAAGCCCCGTCGACTTGCCGAAGATCACGTAAGCCTCGCCCGCGCCGGGGCCGCCGTCGTCGCCCAGGATCGCCCCGACGATCACATCGTCGATCCCATCGTCGTTCACGTCGCCAGCATACGACACGCTGTAGCCCGCTCGATCTTCCGCGGTATCGCCCTGAATGATGAACCCGTCCGAGGCGGCAAGGCTCGACAGGTCGATGTTCCCAAGCCCAGTCGACTTGCCGAAGATCACATAGGCCTCGCCCGAACTCGTTCCGTCGGCAAAAATCGCCCCGACGATCACGTCGTCGATCCCGTCCCCGTTCACGTCACCCGCGCCCGATACGCTGTAACCGGCCTGGTCGCTCGCAGCATCGCCTTGGATGATGAATCCGTCCGATGCGGCGAGGCTCGACAGGTCGACGTTCGCGATCCCGCTCGACTTGCCGAAGATCACATAGGCCTCGCCCGCGTTCGGTCCACCGTCTTCGCCGTAAGGGGCGCCCTCGATCACGTCGTCGATCCCATCGCCGTTCACGTCGCCTGCGCTGGAAACGCTCGAGCCCAAATTATCGAATGACGCATCACCCTGAATGATGAACCCGTCGGTCAGGCTCAGGCTCGACAGGTCGACGTTCGCGATCCCCGTCGACTTGCCGAAGGTCACGTAAGCCTCGCCCGCGTTCGTTCCACCGTCGTCACCCACGTATGCCCCGACGATCAGATCGTCGATCCCGTCTCCGTTCACGTCGCCGGCATACGACACGCTGTAACCGGCCCTATCGTATGCCTCGTCGCCCTGGATGACGAACCCGTCCGAGAGGGTCAGGCTCGACAGGTCGATGTTCGTGAGCCCCGACGATTTGCCGAAGATCACATAAGCCTCTCCCGCATTATCGCCACCGTCGTCGCCCTCTCGTGCCCCGACGATCACGTCGTCGATCCCGTCGCCGTTTCACGTCACCGGCAGCCGAGACACTGTAACCAGCCTGATCTTGCTCAGCGTCACCCTGGATGATGAAGCCGGACTCGGAGTCGAGAAGCGAAAGGTCGATAACGCGTGCAGTCATGATTGTGCCCCCAAAAAACACTTGGTGAAGTTGTGGCGGGCACCCGGGAATGCGCGCAATCTTAAAAATGTAAGAAAGAGTTAAAGAAGAATGCCGAATCCATCAACCCTTTCGGGCGCGACGCCGGCGCAGGTGGGTGGTCGGATGCGAACACCCTCGAACCCGAAAGGACGGAACCGTCGCGCGGGTATGGGCACCGGCGGGCCCGTGGTGGAACGTGCTGCGATGCCCACCTGAACGGCGGACGCATGTGACGCCCGAATCGCGCTTGCGAGGTCCGTTTCGGCGGCAGCGTCCACGCCATCGATCGTGACCATCACGAATTCATTGGTGCCCGGATCTTACAGCGTCCATTCGTGATTGTTGTTGTCCTAAGCCACGCCCGAGTGCTCGGCCTGGTGCTGGCAGACCAATTCGAACTGATCTCAGTTAGGGCAGGTTCGCTGCCCCTCAATCCGCGCAGAGGCCGCGCCACTCGATCAGAGCAGCGGCGCGGCAGGCCTTGACTTGGGGTCGGCTCGAGACGTTGCGTTCCAGATTGAAGTGGTTTGGGACGGCGGCGTGTACCGGGTTCAATAAATGAATCCTTACCGATGCTGGTCGATCAGGATTTGGTTTCCGTCCGGATCCGTGAGCGTTACACTCGCTGGTCCCGAAGAATTCTCATCCACTTCGCTCTGCAATTCGATGCCTCTATCCTTGAGATTCCGCTGCAGCTCCCGGATATCGGTGAATGGATCGGCCTCCTTTCCTTTCTGATCCCAGCCCGGATTGAAGGTCAGGATGTTTTGTTCGAACATCCCCTCGAAGAGGCCAATGACGTGCGTGCGGTTCTTGAGTACGATCCAGTGCTCTTCCACGTCGCCCGCGATAGGCGTGAAACCGAGCTTTTCGTAAAATGCCAGCGAGCGTCTAATGTCCTTCACGGCAAGGCTCACAGAGAAAGCGCCAAGGTCCAAGTGTTCTCCTCCTTTTCTCAACGCATCGAGGTTATCAGAACCTCCCACGCTGCCAACTGAGTTCGATAGGCTTAGGTGTCCGGACCGCTGGGTTTCGAGACATGAGATTTCGTTACGGCCCGCCTCTCGATTGAGGTTCGCCGTCATCGCAATCATCAGCCCCGTAAAAGTCTAATGGCGGTCGTCCGCTGCACTAGGGTCAGGACCCATTGATTTCCGGTGGGCTGCGTGATTCACCATTCAAAAATCGAGCGGTGAACATGTCTGATCTCTTTTGGCTGACAGTTGCGCAGATGCCGCGTCTTGAGTCCTATTTCCCGAAGTCCCACGGCAACCCGCGCGTCGATGATCGGCGTGTGCTGAGCGGGATTATCTTCATCAACCGGAATGGGTTGCGCTGGCGCGACGCGCCTGCGAAGTACGGCCCGCACAAGACGCTCTACAACCGCTGGAAGCGGTGGAGTGATAAGGGCATCTTCGCGCAGATCATGGCCGGCCTGGCCGCCGGGCACGGCGAGAAGAAGACGGTCATGTTTGACGCCACCTATCTGAAGGCCCACCGGACCGCGACCAGCATGGCCGCGAAAAAAGGGGGGGCGTGGACGCCTGATCGGCCGAACCAAGAGCGGCATGAATACCAAACTGCATGCCATCTGTGACAGCCAGGGGCGACCGCTCAACCTGTTCGTCACCGCCGATCAGGTCAGCGACTACATCGGCGCCTGGCGAGGCGGCGGGCTTTTGGTTTGTTTGGGGCGCGCAATGGGCTGCACGATCCCCCACTTTTCATGTGATCTGAAACTAAAATAGTGCCGCCGCCGTGACTCCCATCATATCCGCCCTGAAGACGGGCGCCCAAATAGATGGAGTGAACGATGAGACACACGACTAAGAGCCTTCTCCTTGCGGCAACGATTTTTTCGGCCCCCGGGATCGCGCTTGCCCAAAGCGACACCAACCCCATGGTGGGCGGCGCCCCGATGTTGGCGGAGCGGAACATTGTTGAAAACGCCGTGAATTCCGCAGACCACACCACATTGGTCGCAGCCGTTCAGGCCGCCGGTCTGGTCGAGACGCTTTCGGGCGAAGGCCCGTTCACCGTGTTCGCCCCGACCAATGCAGCGTTCGACAAGCTCCCCGATGGCACCGTCGACACACTGCTGATGGAGGAGAACAAAGATCAACTGACTACGGTTCTGACCTGTCACGTGGTGGCGGCCAATGCGATGTCCGATGCGATCATGGGTATGATTGCAGATGACAACGGCACCCACCCGGTCCCGACCGTCGGCGGCTGCACGCTGGACGCGAAAATGGACGGTGACAACATCACCCTGACCGACGAACAGGGCAACGTGGCGACGGTGACGATCGCCGACGTGCGCCAGTCGAACGGTGTGATCCACGTCATCGACACCGTCATGCTGCCGGCTGCCGAAGACGAAGCCATGAGCGACGATATGTCTGGCGACATGAGCGAAGAGGCCATGTCCGACGATGGCATGGCTGACGATATGTCAGACGAAGCGATGGCAGATGCGGGCGAGAACCCGATGGTCGGCGGCGCTGCGATGTTCGCCAACCAGAACATCATCGAGAACGCCGTGAACTCGCCGATCCACACCACGCTCGTGGCTGCGGTCAAGCAAGCCGGCCTCGTGGAAACCCTGTCGGGTGAAGGCCCCTTCACCGTGTTCGCCCCGACCGATGTTGCGTTTGCCGCTCTGCCGGACGGCACGGTCGAAACGGTCATGATGGACGAGAACAAGGATCAGCTGACCAAAATCCTGACCGCCCACGTCATTCCGGGCCGCCTGACTGCCGCTGACCTGACTGCGGGTCTTTCAGGCAATCAGTTCAACAACTTCACGACCGTGTCGGGCGACGCCCTGTCGGTCCAGAAAAGCCCCTCGGGCGATGCCTACGTCTATGATGAGAGCGGCAACGCCTGGGAAGTGACCACCGCGGACGTGATGCAATCCAACGGCGTCATCCACGTGGTCGACGGCGTGCTGCTGCCGCGTTAAGCAAAGTAGGCCGCAGAGTTGAATGGAAGCCCCGCCGGACACCCGGCGGGGCTATTTGGTTTGGGGCTATGCGGTGAGGCGGAATGGTTGTGTTCGGCCAAGAGCCGACCTTCATGCAACACGCAGCTATTGGCGGCTTGGGGCGGCCTGCTGCAAGACACGGTGCCTACACGGAAAAGGTTTTGCGTCCACATGGTCTGTTTCCGGCGTTAGCATCAAGGATCGCAATCAAGGAAACGGTGCGCTTCAGGCGGCGGGCCTGGAAACGCCGTATACCTGCCTGCCCGAAAAAGGTGATTGCACCTTGTCGACCAGAAACTGGGCAAGACTTGGGCGTGAGACGGATGAGCCGGCCGCGGGCAATGCGCCCCGTTCGGCACGGTATGCTGTTTCTTCCGCGTCAGACAAGAAACCGCACCGCGCGAAAATCACGTCGAGGTCGGATGCAAACAACCTCTCCTCCATACGCCGTGCACTGCGAACGACGTTGGGCACAAGGGCTCGCAAGGCTCTGCCGAACAGGTTGCCGGCGGGGAAGAGAAGAGCGGTAGATGTGAAAATGGCCCGCTTCAGCCCGGTTGCGGCGGCGGCCTCGGTAATCGCATCTGCTGACTTCCAGTAAATCGACGTCGCCTTTTTTGAGGGCCGGCGGCCGCCGAGCGCGGAAATGACGACGTCCTGGTCACGAAACGCATCGGACAGAAAATCCGGGTCGCACGGGTCGCCGACCAAGACAGTCAAGCGCTCATGCCGGGTCGTCGGGCGCTTTGCGTCCGAGCGCACGACCGCAGTGACGGTTTCACCTCTGGCGAGCGCTTCATTCACCACGAGCATGCCGGTGCGCCCATTCGCGCCCAAAACCACAACTTTCATTATCTCGCTCACTTTTTCCCTGAAATGCACATCGTGCAGGAAGGGATACGCAATACGAAAATGCATTTGAATTGACCAAATGCGTTGGCCGAGTATGCGATTCATGAATAGGTTGGCCCCATGACATTCGACTGGAATCTTGCCAAGACGTTTCTCGCCGTTGCCGACCAAGGCTCGCTCTCGGCGGCCTCGCGTGTGCTGGGGCAAACCCAGCCGACGGTGAGTCGACAGATCGCGGCGCTGGAACAGGCACTCTCGGTCAATTTGTTCGAGCGCACCGGGCGGTCGGTCGAGCTGACGCCGTTCGGTGTCGAGTTGGTCGACCATGTGCGCAAGATGGCTGCCGGCGCGAACATGGTTTCACTTGCGGCCTCGGGGCAAAGCCAATCGATCGAAGGACTGGTTCGGATTACGGCCTCGGAGCTGATGTCGGCATTTGTTCTGCCGTCGATCCTCGGCGCGATCAACCGTGAGGCGCCGTTACTTGAGATCGACGTCGTGGCCGACAATGACATTAAGGACCTCGTGCGGCGCGAGGCTGACATCGCGATCCGGCACGTCCGTCCCGAGCAACCCAACTTGTTGACGAGACGTATTCGCGACGAAACACTTCGGTTCATCGCCAGCCCGGCTTATCTTCAGGCCAAAGGACAGCCAAACATGGCTAATCTGTCGACCCATAAGATTTTCACTTTTGTCGACACGGATCGGATGCTCGATCATCTGCGGCCCCTCGGACTTGATCTGACGCGCGCGAATTTCCGATTAAGCTCATCCTCTCAATTGGTGGCTTTGGAGATGGCACGTCGCGGTCTGGGCATGATCATCGCACCGGACTGGCTTGCAAAGGGGGACTCCGAATTCGTGCCGGTCCTGGAAGATATAGAGGTCTTCACCGTTCCGACATGGCTCGTCACACACAGCGAGATGAAGTCAAACCGCCGCATCAGACTCGTCTTCGATCATCTGTCAGACAAGCTATCTTGAAAGCAGATATCTGGACTCGCGACAGCCAATGTCGCTTGGTGTGCACACCAGACATCAGTCAGCTTCGCAGAGACTGACCGCTTTCCGCCCGTTTCGCCGAAATAAGCATTCGGCCCTCAGGAGACATTCGTCGCCGACCCTGATGCTGCGGTGCGGCCCGCGGTTCCGGTCATTCGCCGCGCCCGCGAAAAGCAGAACGAGCCGAATGATCACAATGCGGACGAAGCGACCGGTTGGCGTTCGCGGTCAAGCCCGTGCAAGCTCATCCTGTTCAGGAGGTTCCCAGTTTGTCTCGATGTAATCGAACATCGGCCGGGACACCTTCAGCGATCCGTCTCTATCTGGGCTTGCGTTACGTCGCTCGACGCGACCCCAACGCACAGCGACCGGAACGTCGAGCACGTGAAGCTTGACAGCAAGGCTGTGTTCACCGGCGAACGTATAGTAGCTGTTTCGATGGTCCTTCCGCTGAAACCCGAGGTCGAGAATCGACGGGACATTCAAGTCCGCAAGTCTGATAATTTGCGACCTGATATGCTCCTCACAACGCTCGACCCTTGGCATGAACCACGCCGGAGTAAGCTCTTCGGGAGTATCATCGCCAAACAACGTAATCATCCACTTATCGATCGAGAAAACGAACCCATCGACTTCGTTCGCCAAAGCTTGAGCGTACGTCGTTTTGCCAGCGCCAGTGGAACCGCATATCAAGTGTATCAAGGGATTATCCGTTCAGAGATTATGGGCTCATCGCCACCTTTGCGGTTTCGATCCTCACGATCTTCGACCGCGTATGGTCAGGTGAGATTGCCTACCGAACCTGATACGAGACGATGTAACTCGGTTGAAAACTGGTTGAGAGCAGCCTCATCCCAACGTTCGTCAAATAGGTAGCCTGATCGATCACGACGGCTCCGAGCGGTCGGCGCTTCATAGGGACAACATTTCAAGAGGTCCTTTGGTCGTTACTTGATATGTTTTCCTCGTCGGCTAACCTTTGGCTTCAAGAACGCGACCGGAGGATTCTTATGGGGCTGAGCGCAAGAGATCACTCCGGCAGGAGTCAGCGGGCGGATTGGAGTCCGCCGAATATTTTCAGTTCGGTCGAACGGTTTGATTTCACAAACCGGACCGAGCACCTCAAGGTCTGCACGATACCATCCGGACCGCGCGGCCTCGCGGTTTTCGAGTTTGTCTCCTCCGGTCACGTGTCGGTCACGACCGAGGAAATTCGAACAGCGCTGGTTCTTCCAACCTCAGGCAGGCTCGAGGTCCAGGTGGGGGGACAACGGCAGACGACAGTTCGCGGCGGGTTTGCAGCCTTTGGTCCGATACGGCGCAAGACGACCACAGTCGCGCCAGTTCACAACGCTTTCTACCGGTCGCTGTCGATCGTTGCGCCGCAAAAATACGTTGCGAACGCAAGGCAAGCGAAAGCCAAGGTGCTTTCCCCTGGGATGTGTTTTCACTCGGAAGATACGACCGAAATTGGTTCACTTGTAGATTTCCTCGAGTACATGCTTTCCGACTTCAAGTCCCCGTGTCCCCTGCTGACGGCGCCAGGCGCGTATGCGGCGGCCGAGGCGCTTCTTGCGGAGTACGTAGCGCGTGCATTATCGACCGGACCGCCGAGTGCGGAGCCATCCACGCAGCACTCGAACAGGACCTTCAACCGCGCGCGCGAATACATGGCTGCGCACCATCAAGAGCCGATCACGGTTGTAGAAGTTGCGAGAGCCGCGGGCACAAGTGTCAGAGCACTTCAGTCGACTTTCAAGGCGCAGACCGGCAAATCTCCCCGGCAGATCCTGACCGAAATTCGGCTCGACCATGCGCGAGCCTTTTTGGAAAGCGGGTTGCCCGGAACAACAGTCACGCATGCGGCGTTCGAGGTCGGATTTTGCCACCTTGGCCGATTCTCGAGCGCTTATCAGCGTGCGTTTGGAGAACTGCCGTCAACCACGCTCAAGCGCGCGCAGCAACTGCCGTGATCTGAATCCTGAGGCCGACGCGACTCACTGCCGGGCCAGGAGCGATTTCGAACAGGTATGGCGCGACGGCAGTTTTGCTGGCTTCCGTGTGCCTAGAGCAGAGACGCACAACACGCGATACTACCCCCGAAGGTCGACACGAGTGCCTTGTGCCACGACTACTGTTCGTTCCGTTGCCCAACGAGCTGTTTATCGCGACCGGAGGTGCCTAGAACCTCTTTGTCGGCACGGCCTTTGAAGCTCTGCGCAATTCGGACAAAAGCCCGCGCATTTCGGATAGCTGAGCTGAAACCCTCTCGCTAGTTTTGAAAATGTGCGCTTTGAGAACTATCGCTCAATCGCGAAAACCTCGTGTCGACTGGGGAGTGATGCCAATGAAATTGTTGACCAATTTACCCGATTTGCAAGCGCTCCACCGATCTCACGTCCGGTTCTCTGCGCTGTTGGCAACATTCGCCCTGCTCCTTTCGGCGATGGCGGCAGAAGCGCAGGACATCCGCACGGAACGAATTTCCTTCTCCACGGGAACGTCCGGCACGGTCATCCGCGGAGAAATCGTCGGTGACGAAATCATCGACTATGTTCTGGGAGCCAGCGGTGGGCAGCGCATGGTGGTCGATCTCGCGGTCGACAACCCCAGCGCCTATTTCAACCTTCTGCCTGCCGGCGACCCGGCTGCCATTCATGTTGGCAACGTCTCCGGGAACCACTTCGACGACATCCTGCCCTCGAGCGGGGATTGGGTGATCCGTGTATATCTCATGCGGAACGCGGCGCGACGCGACGAGCGAACCGACTTCTCACTGTCGGTGCATATCGGCGGTACGGGCCATTCGGTTCAGGCGCCGGATTTCGCCGACGGCGATGCAGGCGGGCCGGACTTCTGGCAGGTCACCGGTGTCTCGGGTGGCGATCATCTCAATGTCCGAAGCGGGCCTTCGACACAGTATTCGATCATCGGACGCGTCGCGAACGGGCAGATTCTCCGGAACTTCGGCTGCCGCGGCAGGGGTAACGACCGCTGGTGCGAGGTCGAGCATGCCGCGGGTGGCTTGCGTGGATGGGTCGCCGGTCGCTACCTCAGGGAGTCGGCGGCGCCGGGTGCCGCCACCGCGCCGGCGCCGACCGGCAACGCATCGTCGGCGAGCGGCACCGATGTGGCTGCCGAAGCTTGTCGCCGCGCTCTTGCGACGCAGGCCAACCGTCCGACATCCGACATTGCGATCGCAGAAGTCCTCGAGGCGGAGGCCGGCATCGGTGTCACGATGACCATGGCAGGCGCGGACCGGCCCTGGTCCTGCATGTCGGATGCAGCGGGCAATGTGAAGGGCCTGATGTACATGGGCGAAGGTTGACCGGAGTGGCGACGTGGAGGTCAGTTGGTCCGGCGGATGCACGGTGCTCGACAATCCTGGGGGAACAGCATTCAGGGAGAAATCATCTGCTCGGAGAACCAGATCGACATATCTGACGCAAGCGTCGCACGGTTTTCATCGATAGGAACATAGAAGGCGTGCCAAGGATCGTGAGACCAAGGAGAACCAGAAAATGAGACATATCGCGGCCTTGGCTGCCATCGCGGTGACCTGCACCGCCTGTATGGAAACCGACGGCGGCAGCAGCCTGCAGACCGGTTCCGGCAATGACACCGCGGCGGGATCGGTTCGAGGCAGCGTGAGCGCGCGTCCTGGAGGCGGCTACACCTTCTTGCTGAACCGAGACAGGACGGTCTGCACCGCCGTGTTCGACGATGCCGCATCCGCCGGAGCGACCGAGCTTTCGGATCTGAATTGCAGCGGCGGAAACGAGGGCACTGCAACCATCATCTACGGCTCCGATGCGACACCCGACCGGGTTATCTATGCTGTCAACGGCGTCGGAGGCGGCACGATTAATTTGTGAGGTTCCGTCTCGGAGCGGCGCTCTTGCTTAGTCATTGATCCCAAGAGGAACACCTTCATGACGAGTCATTTCCAATATCGAAGCTTCGGTCTGCACACCGCAGCAATCGCCTGCCTGCTTGCCGCCTCGCCCGCGACGTCGCAGGAGCAGACCGAGGAGGACAAGCGGAAACTCGAGGCGTTTCTCGAGTTCCAGGCCAACCTGCCGAGTTTCCTGCCCACGGTGAACCTGATCAACGCCGAAACTCTGCCCATCACCTTCCCATTTCGCATGGTCGGAGAACAGATCGTCGTCGATGTCGATTTCGGTGACGGCGTCGCGCGGCCCTTCATGCTGGATACCGGGGCACCCACCTTCGTGACGGAAGAGATCGGCGCTGTGCATGGCGGCGACACGGTCATCGAGATGGTGACGATTGCCGGGGGCGGTGTCATCGAATGGTCACCCATGATGAAGTTTCCCTCCGTAACCATAGCGGGCGCACTCGAGATCACTGACGTCACGGGTGGTGTCAACTGGGCGACCGACGGGCCGTTCTACTGCATCACGCGCAACGGATTGATCGGCTCGCAGGCCATGCGAAACGCAGTCTGGCAGATCCACTACGGAAACGAAGAGATCACCGTTGCCGCGACTGTCGACCAGATCGACCACATAGCCGATGCCATCGTACTTCCGTTCACGATCAAGGAGGACGGGCTCTCGCCAACGCCATGGGTTGAATTGGGCTTGGGCGACGGCAAACTTGTGTTCATCGTCGACACCGGCGGCGGCGTTCCTTTGACGATCAACGCCGACGCCCTGGAAAAGGTCGGGCTCAGTTTACCCGAGGATGCGCCTGTGGCCGCCGGCATCTCCAGCGGCGCGGGAGGCGATTTCGATACGGCGCTGGCAGGGCTCACGGTTCCGATGATGTTTGGCGACACCGAGCTTCTGACGACCGCCGTCGTGGGTGACGGCCTCGCGCCGACCACCGATGGCAACATGGGCGCGTCGTTCCTGAAGAATTTTGTCGTGACTTTGGATTGGTCGACCCAGACGATGTATCTTGATCCGCTTTACGAGGGCGACCGCGTGCCGCTTCCGGGCGCGGCTTCGGTCGGGGTCGGGTTCCGTGGCGATGACCTCGCCGTGACGTCGATCGCAAAAGGCGGGCCGGCGGACGAGGCGGGCCTGACGTTGGGCGAGGTCGTGACCGCGATCGACGGAACTGATGTGACCGACATTTCTGCCGACGAGTTCTGCGAGTTGAGGAAAGCGCCGTTCGAGACGGTCACGACCGCGTCCGGCCAAGGCTACAATGCCGGCATGCTCGAAGGGTTCTTCGACAACCCTGAGTGAACGACACGCATGTCCGGGACCTGCGTTCCGGACATCGCATCACTTTTTGCAAGGGACAGGGCCCGGCGCGACACTTCCCTAGCAGATGGCGGCCTGAGTTAAGCGGTGCAGATAAAGTTAAAAAACCAAGGAACGGAGAAAACCGGAACATGAAGAACGTTATGGGAATTTGCGCCGGCTTTGTCGGCATCGCAGCTCTCTCGGGGTGTATCGAAACCAGCGATCCAGAGCCCGTGCAAGTCCGGCCCGCGGTCGGCAGCTCGTCGGATCTGTCGGCCTTCCAGGGCGCACGTGCCGGACAAGCCGAGAATGGCCTCGAGAATTTGGGCTACCAACTTGCACGTACCCAAGGTCTGACGGCGTATTGGTTCAACCAGGCAACGGGTGCCTGCGCGCGCATCGTCACTGCCGACGGTCGTTATCAGTCGGTGACGATGGTCCCTTCGGGAGATTGCTGACAATGGCGAGGGCGGTGCGCATTTCCAAAGCCGCATCGCCCGCATTTGTGCCGCGCGCGTTACGGCATGACGACTTTGGGATGCGATTTGCTTCTTGGGGGTTCGGTGAATGCTGAGCCGTCGTCGCCTCCTCGCCAGCGGCGCGGCGACCCTCGCCGCAGCCCGCCTCGGTACGGCGGAAGAAGCCCGGATCGACATCGCGAACATGCTTCCGGGTGACTTCACCTGGCACCCGGAACGATCGCCGCACGGGGCGGTAGCCGTGATCGCGTCGATCCCGGAACAGCGGGTGCACGTCTATCGCAATGGTGTCCGGATCGCCGTATCGACTTGTTCGACTGGAAAGAGCGGACACGAGACCCCAACCGGCGTATTCACCATCCTGCAGAAGGATGCCGACCATCGGTCCTCGACCTATGGCGGGGCGCCGATGCCCAACATGAACAGATTGACTTGGGACGGTATCGCGCTCCATGCCGGAAACCTGCCGGGGTACCCTGCATCGCATGGGTGCGTACGACTTCCGCTGGAATTCTCCCGATTGCTCTTCACGGTCACGCATATCGGCTCGCCGGTGATCATTTCGGGCGCCAACAACGACCCGTGGGACCTGGTGCATCCCGGACTGGTTCTGCAGACTTTCGCAGAACAGGAACTCGAGACGGCCGTTAAGAGTCTCGAGGCACGCTCCCATCCCTCGGACTGGACCAATGAGCAGCCGTACCCAATCACCACTGTGCTGGCGACCGCAGCAGACCGGCGTCTGATCGTGATGGAGGACGGGCGCGAGGTCATGCAGGAGGAGATCGCGATCCCTGATGGGCGCCCATTGGGTGAACATGTGCTCGTGTTGAAGGAAAGGCGGGACGGCGGTCTGCGCTGGATGGGGGTCACGCATCATCCCGATCCTACGCACCCGCTTTGGCCCGAGGAACAGGTTTTGAACCGGCTGCGCATGTCTTCCCGGGCGAATGCCCATATTGCCGAACGCTTGCACCCAGGGATGACTTTCGTGGTATCCGATCTTGCCAGGACTCCGGACCGACGGTCCGGTGAAGATTTCGTGATCCTGACGGGCGAGCAACTCACCTCGCCCCGTCCGCCACGGCGTCCGGTACGTCCATGAAACTGGTCGCGGCCCTACTGTCCTTACTCGTCATGTCGGGTGCGGCCCTGTCGCAGTCCGGCAGCCAGGATCCCGACACATATCTCCCCGACACAGACTTCGTCGTCATCAGGGCCGACGGATCGGTGAACATGCGGGCGGGTCCAGACACGGACGCGAACCGGATACAGCGCCTGCCAGACGGCACGCTTATGCGCCGCGTGGCTTGCGAAGCCGGCGCGGATGAAAGCTGGTGCGAGGTCGAACTGGCAGACGGTAGCCTTGAGGGATGGGTCGCAGCGAGGTTTTTAATGCCATGGTACGGGGCCGATCCCTTCGCCCTCGAGAGTTCTGCAATTCCGTCTGACCGCCGGATCGAAGTTCGTGGCGAAGGAGCCTATGTGGGCACATTGGCCAAGGGCGAAATTCTGGATCTCATGCTGTCTGCTCCTGCCGAAACCGTGGTCGAGGTTGCCCTCGAGGCTGCCGCTTCCATCGGCACGACGGTTTTTCGCAGGATAGTGCGGCTCTCGCCTCCGGCCGCGGCACAAGCGAACTGGCGGCGCTGCTGCCCGAAGGCGGAAAACTTCTGATCCGAATAGCCGACATGGTCGGAGATGGCGGCAACTGGAAGCTGGATGTCGCATACGATTGACACCGGCAACGACAGACGGAGCGTGGCGGCAGGATCCGCATCTCAGTCCAGGCTGCTTTGGCTGGATATCGCGCGTTCCGTGGCGTTGCTTGGAATGGTCGTATTTCATTTCACGCGCGACCTCGAGAGCTTCGGCCTCATCGCCTCCGGAACGACCCTGACAGGCGGTTGGGCGACCTTCGCGCGCTTGGTGGCGGGGAGCTTCTTGTTTCTCTCCGGCGTGAGCTTCGTTCTGGCACATCGGGGCGGTTTCAGGACAAGAGCCTGGGCGCGCCGTTTCGTCATCATCTGCGGAGCCGCCGGTCTCGTGACGGTGGCCACGCTTGCAGTCTTTCCAACGCGCTTCATATACTTTGGCATATTGCACGCGATCGCAGCCGCCAGCCTGATCGGGCTGCTCTTTCTCCATTTCCCGGCCATGGCGGCGCTTTTCACCGGCCTTGCAATTCTTGCGATCGATCGATTTGTCGGACCCGGCATGTCTGAAAGCCAGTGGCTCGTCTGGACCGGGTTAAGCGTGGCGGCGCGGCCCTCACTCGACTTCATTCCGCTCGTGCCTTGGCTTGCGCCGTTTCTGTTTGGCATGGCCCTGGCACGCTTGCTTCCCAGCGAAACTTTCCGGCCGAGTTGGTCGACGAAACCATGGCTTGGCATAGCAACATGGCCCGGTCAGCACAGTCTGCTGGTGTATCTGCTGCACCAGCCAATTCTGTTGGGATTGGTCTGGGTCTTCGCGCAAATCTTGAAGTAGTGGCAAGGAAAATCCTCGGGGTCGCTTGGAAGCAACTCGAAACAGCCGGTATCCTGCGCTTGCCGACGCGCCCGCCTCTTGCGAGAATAATCCGGATCAGTCCCGGCTGGAGCCACACCCGAACATTCCGTCCTGTTCTGTGGCTCATCCGAAAACGGCAAAGCCTTCGGACAATCGCTGATAGATCGCCATGAGGCTTGCTGCAGCGATCATCGCAGCCGCAAACGCAGCAACAAGGAGCCATCCGGTCAGCGTTCGTATGCGCTGTCGTAGCCCGGCCGTGTCGATCTGCCCGCGCAAGATACCTTCTTCAGCTACGATACTGCCACAGGACCGGCCAAGTGCCAGAAGGACGATTGCCCCTGCAACATAGGCAAATCCGACCACGACACTGACGACGACCGTCTGTGCGTTTCCGCGATACAGTGCGCTTCCGACGATCAGCAGGGCATCCAGCAAACAGAGGGTCGCTCCCAGTCTGCAAACAAGCGACAGAGCGGCTGTCATGGATGTTGAGGGGTCGGTTGGTTCAGCGCCTTCGTCACCATGTTTGAATGCCCCTGCGATGAAACAGTTTCTTCGATGTTCTGAGCGTGTGATCGGGAAGCGCGATGTTGCAGGCCTCTCAGACAGATTTGATGCAGTCTCACCAACTTCCCCTTACGCGACGAGACCTGCTCCCTTTTGAGTCTGCTAATTTAGTTTAGCTCTGTTCAGGTTTTGGTCCTTGTTTGACCGGTAGCATATCCCGCGGGTGTCAGACCAGCGAGGCTTGAGTGCGGGCGGTGATTTTTGAAGTCCATGTGCCATACAGGGATAACCGCGCATCTCCGCAATCCGATCCAGTTCACGGGCAACACGCTCGCGAGACAGCGACGTATCCACAACAGCGGCCAGACAATCTTACGGCCTCTACACTGATTGAGCGCAGTCGAGAGGTCTGGAGAATAACGCCCCTTAGAGACCGGTTCTGAGCATTCCTCCCGACGGGCCGGTGCTCAGCCACTCCCGCATAGCCCTTGAATAGAACGGAAATATCCGGCCGCCGGGGGATCAGGAGAACGCTTTCGCAGGGGCAAGTGGCGGTGCTGGCAGACTAATTCGAACGAGTCTCAGCTAGGGCAGGTTTGCTGTCCCTTAGTGTGCACAAGGGCCGCGCCACTGGGTCAAAGCGGCGGCGCGGTTGGCCTTGAAAATGGGTCGGCTCGAGAGGCTGCGTTCCTGGTTGAAGTGGTTTGAGACAGAAGCATGAACGGAGGCGAACTTCTGGAGACTTCGCATGCGCCGGAACCGGAGCATGGCGCGTTCCCGCCTTCGGAACGGCAGGTGCGAGTTCTGAGCTCGGTTGTTTGCCTACCGCCCCGTTTCCTGCCGCGCATTGGCTCCGATTTCTTTCAAGGCGGCACCGTAAGACCGGAGCTTATCGGTCACGATCGACTCCGGCTCGCCATGCTTGCGCATCGCTTTCTTTAAGAACTTCAAAGCCGCCTTCCGGTCGCGAGTCTTGGTAACAAAGCTCTCCAGGACCTCTTCCTCGTGATCCACAGCGCGTCAAAGATATTGACGCTCACCGTTGATCTTCACGAACATTTCGTCGAGGTGCCCCCGCCAGCGACTGGAGCGCATTTCCTCAATCCGGCGCTTCCGGATCTCGGCCGCGAACATTGGACCAAACCTATGCCGCCAGCACCGGACGGTCTCATGGCTCACGTCGATCCCGCTCTCATGGAGCAGGTCTTCCACATTGCGACGTGAGAGCGGAAATCGAACGTACAGCATAACCGCCAACCGGATGATCTCGGGGGACGTCTTGAAGTACCGGAAGGGGGAGCGTTTCGTCATGGATAGTGGCTAGTCGGCGCCCTGCCCCACCCCAAGCCAAGTTCCTCTGACAGCACCCCCGCGCTCAGTCGGACAGCGACAACTCCATCCGACAATTCAAACCAGCCAATGTCAGCTGCGTTGGATTTTCCAGACGCAACCGCACCCCTATCGTTCCACTGCGCGCGTCGATGACCTCATCGATAACATCCAACGTAGCCATGAACCGCCCGCCGACTGGCTCTTGCGGAAGGATCGCGACCTCGTCTCCTTCCTGGATACGCCCCAGCACATCTAGGGGAAGGAAAGCCTCGACCCGAAGCGGATCGATCATCGCGATCGTAGCGACGGTATCGGTCTGGGCGACGTATTCGCCCACTGAAGTCTGAACATCCATGACCACGCCATCCAGAGGGCTGCGAAGCACGAGCCGTTCCAAGATCGTCTCCGCCCGCTTGAGCTCGAGTTCGGCAGCATTTTTGTCTTCGCGCGCCTCGGAAACCCGCAGGCGCGAAATTTCAAAGGCTGCTTCGGCTTGGGATATTTCCTGATCCGGAAGCACACCGCGCTCATTAAGGGTGCGGGCTCGGTCGAGATTGCTGCTTTCGAATTCGAACTGAGCTTGAGCCAATTCGACCGACGTCGTCGAATTCGCCCGCTGCCGCGCAAGCGCTGCCGTAGATTGTTCGATTGCCGAGTCCATACGTGCAATCACTTGGCCATCTTCGATCCGGTCCCCCCGGTCGATGCCGATTTCTTCGATGATCCCGGCGTCCGCCGTGCCCAGTTCCACAACTCGCCATGGCCCAATCAAGCAATCATATCCCTCGGCAGCGGCGGGCGTTGCCATGCTCAGGAGTAAGTGTGCGACGCGTAAATCAATCATTGTAGTTCCCAAGAATTGTAACGGCATTGCGGCAGGATCGGTCAAACTCGAACAAACGTCGCCGTAGCTGTCGGTCCGCTGAAATTTTTTTCTGATCTCGGACTTGAAACAGAAAGCGTCGAAGCGGCACGAGCCAGACATATCTGTGTGCAATGCGAACCACGAGACCAGGTTCGAGGGCGTCCTTATCCGGTACGGGCACGAGGATTCGACGGACACCCGGGGCCAAGGCCCAATCCGGCCAAGTATGACCGCCCATAGACACGACTGCGCGGGGGATCCGATCCGGCGGCACACTCGGCGCTGGCCATTCAATGGGTAGCCCGGTCGCCATACGTAGCGCGGCGGCCTCTTCCTGCCTTCCGCCGGACAGGACGACCCAATCGCCGTCAACTGGCTGGACCATATCCGATAGGTAATCGAGGTGGAGACAGCACTCGGCGCTTGGCTTCGGCGAGCGACCAAGGCTTTTCAGCCCGTAAGCCTGTTCGAGTTCCGCCGCATGCCGGTCGAGATCGCGCACGAAAACCGACATCCGCGGGAATTTGCGAAGTGCCGCCCTTAGTGGAATGCGATCGAGGGCGGGCGCCCGTTCCTTGGCCTCCCCGATCCGGAGGCGCGCGCGCAGGAGGTATTCAGGTTCCAGCGCCTCGATCGGCACGGGGCGGGCTGCGAGCAAATCGCCAACTTCGACCTCGCCGTCCCTGACGACAAAATCCTCGTTTTCGCACCACATGTGTAGGCAGGCCAAACCGGCCCGGACGGCCAGTTCCGCCCGCGCCGGGTTCGACCAGGCAAGGCCCATCGTGGACGTCAGCAAACTAAGCCGGTCGCGGCCGGCGGTCGTGAGTTCGGCCTCGCCCTCACGAAATCGAAAATCGTTCGCGCCGAACTGCGTTGCGACACCGAGAACGTCCCGAGACGTCAACGACACGGAGGACTCGCTCTCTTCTTTCCCCGTGAGGACGATCCCCGCGAGCGAGCGTTCGATCAACGTGTCCTCTCCATCCAGAACAAGGACGAGGTCGATGTCAATCGGCTGTGGCAATTGCGCCGCTGCCTCCGATGGGCCGAGCTTCGAGAATCCGCGACGAAGCCCCTGCTGGACGTCGCCGGCCAGTCGCCCCCTCAGAAAATCGAGGGCCGCATCCTGAGCAGAGACAAGGACCGCTTGCGCCTGATAGGCACGGACGCGGGAGCGAACCGTCATGTGTGGCCGGATGCGCGCGCAGCTTATGCCCATAGAGCCCAGCACCGAAGCAAGCTGACGCTCAATGTGCAATCGGTTTTCATCGAATGCGAGCACATGTACTCGCCCGCCGCGTGCGGCAACCGCGGTAATCGCATGGGCAATCGCGCCGAAGTCCCGACCAGTGCTCGCGGTTGCACGCCCCCCTAACGCGAGTGCCCTGCCCAGACGTCTTTGGGCAGATCCCCCCTGTTCTCCCAGCAGGGCGTCGAGCCGGGCCGCGTCGTATTGATCCGGTCGCGGCCGCTTCCGCGATTTGGGTTGCGCGGGCAAGGCGCGCGACAGAAGCGTGAACTCAGACATTGAACTCACTCAGGAACAGCTGGCGCAATCTCAGAAAAATCTGCTGGCCAAGCGGCACAGGTTCGTGCTGGAACTTGACCCGAATTTTCTCGCCGATCCGTCGACGCTGCTCGACCCGTTCCGGTTTGATCTCGAGATGGAAAACGTCCGTAAGCGCGGCGGGCTGACCGTCTTCGCCCTGCGCCACTTCGATGTCACCGCCGCCCATCACCGAAAGAGCCAAGGACGGCAGTTCGGTCGAAGATGCCGGCACTTCACGCACCAGTTCGCCGCCCCCCCGCACACCGCCGTCTCCAACGGAAAAAAGCTGGACATTCTCGAGTGAGGCGCGGACCAGATCGACGTCTTGCTGACGTATGGCGACCCTCACGGTCGCCTGATCCGGCGGAATGACGAAGCCAAGCCGTTCGCCGCGCATCATGTAGCGGTCGGTCAGATCACCAGACAAGGCTAGCGAAAACATCCCGCCGATACGCGCGTCCAGCGTCAGGGAGTCGATCCGGTCACGCGCTTCGGCGATCCGTCGCTCGACCTGATCGAGTTCAAGTTGCGTGACGCGTAAAGCTACCCGATCTTCGACAAACTCTGACTGGATCTGCGCGGCGAGCGCCTGACGTCGCGCGTGCAGCCGCGCCAGCTCGCCTTGGGTCCTGTCGTTATCGAGCCTGTAGAGAAGCTGCCCCGCCACGACAGACTGACCGTTCGCAACGGCGATGTCGCGCACGAAGCCATCTGAGCCCACGACGACCTCGCCCCCTTCCGGCACCCAGACGACGCCCCAAGTCAACGTGGACCGCGGCGCCGGAACGACGAATACGAGAAAAGCCAGAACGCCCGTAACCGCGACCGCACGCAGCAGGACGCGCACCCGTCCGCCCCGGAGCCGCGGAGAGAAGAAAAGGAACTTCAGCATCTGGTATACGGGCAGCAAAACGAACTGGGCGACAGCCCAGGCCGCCAGTGCGACGCCCACGAAGAACAACATCTGGGACACCGCAAGTGCGATCGCGAGGACGATGACGATCCGATAGAGAAACGCCGCAATGGCGTAGCACACCAGCCAGCGTTTTTCGCCCGCCTGCGTCTCGGGTGTAACGGAATCGTCGAGGAACAGGATGTATCGCTGGACGAGGTATTTGAAGTACGCGTTGCTCCGCGTGCCGAGGTTCGGAATGCCGATCATATCGGAAAGTATGTAGTATCCGTCGAACCGCAGCAGCGGATTCAGGTTGAATATCAAGGTGCTGACCGACCCGATGAGTGCCGCGTTATATAAGCCGGCACGCACCATTCCCGGCTCGACCCGTGCCCAGAGTATGATGGCCAACGCGGCGAGGAAGAGTTCGACATACATGCCCGCTGCGGACACGATGGCGCGTCGCAGCTTCGTGTGAAACTCGTTGGCGGCGGTCGCATCAACGTAAGGCACCGGGATCAACACGAGCAACATCATCCCCATCTCATGGACCTCTCCGCCCCATCGGCGGACAGCCAGGCCGTGGCCAAACTCGTGAAACAATTTGAGGACTGCGAAGATCGCCGTCATGGCCAGCACGTTCTCGGCGGATAACAGGCGATCCATCACGTTGGCTGACAGTTCGTCGCTGTGCAGAAGCGCCGTGGACAGACCGTAGCCGACGACCGTCAGCCAGACCAAAAGCCCGATGCGCGAGAAGATGGCGCGCCCCAAGGGGGCCAGTCGAACGAGCAACCTGTCGGGGTCGAAAAGGGGAAACCGGATGGCGAGCGGGGTTCGAAGCTGGGCGATGCGCCGACCGCGTTGAAGCTTTGCCGCCTGATCGTACAGGCGTTCGGCATCCGCCGATCCGTCGCCCACCATGAGACCAAGCGTCGACAACTGGGTGAGGAGCCGCGTTGCCTCGCCCTCGCCCGGCGCCAAGTCGCCCAGAATGTCGGACGACGCCGCCAATGCATCCGAGACGGACCTTTCGCCGTCGAGCAAACCCACGAAATGCCACGCTTCGGGCGTGACCCGGAATTGCCGCCCGGAGGTTGCATCGCGGATGATATACCAAAGCTGACCGCGCACTTCCTGACGGTCGACGCGGACATGGGGCGCCAGTCGCGGCTTGAGGGCTGCGAGGTGTTGCCAATATGGATTGATTGGATCAGCCGTCATTGCCCCGCCTCACGGCATCCAGCGCCACAACTGCATGCGCACCCAATTCTGCGCTCGGCGCGTCCAGGTCCAGATGAGCCGCGCCTCGCCCGCATGAATGCGCGCCGCGCCCTCCATACCGGGGCGAAGTTCGTCGACGGAGGCCTGCAATTCGGCCTCGACGACAAAGGCGTTTCGCCCCTCCTCAGGCACCGTGACGGGCGTGATAAGGGTCACCACGAAGGGCATCGGCTGCTGCGGGCGCGCCGCTAGGACGAGCTGCCCCTTCTGCCCTTCGCTGATATAGCCGATGTCCTCTTCATCGACCTGAAGGCGCACCTTGTAGCGGTCGAGCGGTGCGATCTGAAACAAGGCGTCGCCCAGTCGAACGCCCGATCCGAGCGACTGGGAGAGATCGCCCGAAAGGACAAGCCCGTCGAAGGGTGCGCGGATTTCGCTTTGCGAGAGTTTCGAACGGGCGAGTTCGATCTGAACATCCGCCTCGGCGATCTGCGCGTCGTAGACGCGCGATCTGGCGATGTCGCGCTCCGCTATCGCGCTTTGGCGTTCGGCGCCATACTGCTCGCGCCGGTTCTCCCACGCCGCGAGTTCGAGTTGCAGATCGCTGTCGTCGAGCGTGGCGAGCAACTGGTCTTGGGCGACAACGTCGCCCGCGCGAATGAACGCATCCGTGATGTAGCCATCGAAGGGCGCCGAGACGACGCGTTGCACCTCGCCTTCGAGCCGCGCTTTGGCGGGGAGCCGAAAATCGACCGTGAAGACCCAGAAGAACGCCACCAGACCCGCGAGCGCGAGCACGGCGAGCTTGCGGCCAACGTACCTTGGGCCGAGCAGTCGCCCAGCTTGCGTCCAGACAGTGTCGGCGAATTTCGTTACGATCCAGCGTTCGTCGCGTCGCCGGAGGTCGAGCACGCGCGCGGCTGCCAGCCCCGCAGCCTCGACGAGCCCCACGTCTTCATTGCCCACAACCTTATCTGGCGGGTATTCCGCCGTGATCGCGCCGAGCCAACCGCTGTCGTCATGCAACGGCACGCTGATGATCGGTCCACCGGACCCGCTCGCAGAAGCAAGCTCACGGTGCCGTACGGTGACTTGCGGCGCCTCGCCTTCGCCCCCTGCGCCATGCACGATAACCGCTTCTTGGTCCATAGCCTCGTCCATCGCGCCGACGATGGACCGGACGAGCGCCTGGCGGCGGTCCGGCTTTGCAACGTGGGACATGGCGAGGATCCTGCTCTTGCGACCGGAACGCCAGCCGAGCGAGACGCGTTGAGCACCCAGACGTTCCGCCGCTTCGGTCGCGAAGGCCAATGCCGCGCTGCGATACGACCCACCTTCCAGAGAGACGGCGATCAGGTCGAGAGCCGCCAACAATCTCTCAGCGTTTTCCGACAAAGCGGTGCGCGATTGCGCCGCGAACCGGTTTTCGAGCCATACGGAGCCCCATTGCACCCTGCGCAGAGACTCCTGCAATTGCCGGTCGTTTTGGAGGTTCACCGTATAGGCTGAAACGGCGAGCAGCTCGTCCCCCAGAATGACGGGATAGGCAAAAGCGGCGATCCCGGCAGCCTCGTCCCGCCTTACGATCCCGCTTTTCTTCTTGGCTGCCGATTGTGCAGCCTTCATCGCCGCCGCGCCGGGCGCCGCGCCTTGCGGCCAGAAGGCCCTCGGCTTCAGCGTCCCGTCACCGTCAGCGACAACGAGCGTAGCGTTTTGCGCACCGGGCAATTGCCGCGCCTGCAGGGCCAGCCAGCTTTCGAAAAAGGCGCCTTCGTCCCTGCCCGACAGCATGTTCCGCCACAGCGAACTGTCGAGTTGAAAGACTTCTGCGCTTTCGGTCGTGCCTTCCATCTAAGGCCACCGGACCTAGTTCAATTCGATTTCGATCCGTCCGCCACGGTTGCGGGCGCCGAAGAGGCCAGATCGATATTCACGTCGCCGAACCGGTTTTCGTACTCCTTCATCACCGCCGTCAGCAGGGTGAGGAGCCGCTTGGCGGCGTGCGGGTTGAGGATGATCCGGTCGGACAGCTTGATGTCGAGTTGCCCGTCTGTGGCGTTCCATGTCTGGTTCGTTCCGAAGAACAGCGTGAACTCTTCCCGGCTCGAAATCGCGTTCACGACGTTGGCGTAACTGGTCGACATCTGGTCGGAATTCCAGTTGACCTTGGGCGTCGGACGGGTCGGCTTCGGATCAGATTGATCGTTCATGTTCACTCCCGGTTTTACTTTATTTTACAAGCGTTTGTTTGCACGCTAAGTGCCCCTCGAGCCTAGCTGACGTGGGGGCACAAAGCTACTTTTTTTCCCGAACGGTCCGTTCACTCAGCGGCAACTTTCGTCGGGTCGGCGATGGTGTCGAGATCGTCGAGTTCATAGAGGAAATCGGGACGGGTCGACTTGCCGCCTTTGCCACCCTTGGTCTCGGTAGGCGCCGGGGTCTCGGGTTCTGGATCGGTGGTCCATTCGATGATGATCGAGCCGTCGTCGGCATCGTCATCCTCGGTGAAGCCATCGAAGTTCAGCCTCTCGCCTTCCGACAGGAACGGATCCATGACCGAGTGTTCTTCGGCGTCCTCGTGGTCGTAGTCGAGCTGGTGTCCGATCTCGTGCAGGAGCGCGGACAGAAGGTCCATCCCCTCGCCCATATCGGCGTCATCCTCAGGCGTGTCGTCGATGAACCAGCTGTGACCGGCGGCATTCATATCCACCAGAATGCGGCCGTCATCGCGGCTACTGGCAAGCTGGTCGCCAGCAAGATCGGTGAGCAGGAAGTCATCGACGCTGATGCCGAGGTCGGCGACCGTCACCCCAAGCTCTTCGGCCCACATCTCAAGCGCGACCGCCGCCATCTCCTCCAGTTCCGCCTGATCCAGTGTCTCGCCCGACTGGACGCTCGCCGTTTCCGCCGCCTGAATGGCCGAGACCTCTTCGATGTCGTAGGCCGGGTCGTCGCCCCGGATCACAAAGCTGTCGAAGATGGTGGTGCCGCTTTCGACAAAGAGGCCCACGCCGCCGTCATTGAGGATGGCGTTGTAGAGGTGGCCCGCAACTGAAGTTCCGTTGATCTCGACGTTGACCTGCGTGCCGCGCATGTTCAGCACGAATTCGACCGGACCGTCGGCTTCGTACGTCGCCGTAGCATCGACGCTGACCTTGCCGTTGGACACGTGGCCGATGACCAGTTCGTCTGTCGTGCTGTCGTAGGTGGCGAACTTGTACTCGTTGGTCGAGTAGTAGTCGAAGACGAAGCCCGACGATCCGGTGCCGTCAAGTACCGCTTCGAGCTCCAGCATCGAGAAGAACTGAACGTCCACGGGCCGCGCCGCGATGGCCGGAACCCCGGTCGGCGTCCCGACGAGCGTCGCGCCGGTCGTGGTCCACATCGCGGTTTCGGCGCTGAGGTCGCCCATATTGTCGGCGAAGTCGGCCGGCCATTCGAACGTGATCTCGGGCGGCAATTTCTGAACCTGCCAGTCGTCGAACCGCGTGATCGAATTGTCGGTGCCAAGACCGATGTAGCCGGTGTTGAGAGCCGCGCCGAAGTCGAGCGACGTGGCGTGGGCCTGATCGACGTAGAGCGTCGCGACTGTGCCGAACATCACGAGCGTCAGGTCGTAGTCCGTTTCGTGCTTCAGTTGCAGGTTCGACTGGGTCAGAACCTCCCATCCGCCAGCGGCTGTATGCTGACCGATCTGCAGTTTGTCGGTGCCGACATTGATGCCAGCGAACTTGAACTCGGTCTCGGACTGGACGTCGAAGAGGATGTATCCGTTCGACTTGAAGCCCGCCTTGTCCTTGTCCGCGTTGATCGTGGCGAGGATTTCCATGTAGGTCGGCTGTTGTTCGTCCAGCGGGAAGATGCTGACCGCGTCGCCGCCCAGCGTGGTCGACGCGTTGTAGACGCCGCCCTCGACCGACCAGGTCCCGGCCGTGGTTGCAAAGCCCTGACCGTTGCCGTTGCCGCCACCGCCGCCATTGCCTCCGCCACCGCCCTGAAGCGGTTCGTTCGCAAAGAGCGCCCGGCGCATGATCTCGCGCTGACCCTGAAGGTTGCCGGCCTGCGGGTCCGCCGGCGCGCCGGTCTGGTCGCCCCAGTCGAAGTCCTGCTGGCGCACCATGCCAAGCTCGCCGAACGGCTCATAGTTGCGGTCAACGTCCGGGCTATCGGTGCGCGCGTCGGCCACTTTGTGCATGAGGTAGAGGCCAAAGTCCGGCCCGGTCTGATCGCTGCCATCGGATTCCGAAAGGTCGAGCAGGAACTCGGCCAGATGCGGCTGGAGCGAGCGCGAGATGTGGAAGGCGCCGAACGGGCTGAAGGGCACGATGTAGGAGTTGAACTCTCCCACCCAGTCAATGGACCGGTCCGCCCCGGTGTTCAGGATCAAAACGTCGCGCCCTGCCCCGCCGTAGGCCTGATCGGCATAGGCTTGGAAGGCATCCGGGTCGGTGTTCAGCATGCCCGCCGTGTCGTGCTGGTCGTCCATGTTCAGAAGGTCGTTGCCACGCCCGCCATACATGTTGTCCCGGCCCGTGCCGCCGACGATCCAGTCGTTGCCGAGGTCGCCGAAGATACGGTCGTCGCCATCGGTGAAGAGGTCGACGTTTTCGTCCGGGAAGTTGGTCTCGGCGTCACCTTCCTCAGCGTCGAAGTTCAGAATGAAGTCGATCTCATTGCCGGTAAGTTCGTCGATCGGGACCGAAAGGCCGGTCGCCGGATCGACGAACACCCGGTCACGCGGGTTGTAGCTGTCGTAGGCTGCGAATTCCGCCGACACGTCACCGAAGTTGCCGTTGCCGTCACCGTTCGCGGCCGTCTTGCCCTCGTGGCGCAGGATGTTGCCGGGGTTGTAGATCGCGATGGCATACCAGAACGGGTCATCCTGTACGTCGTATGCGGGCCCACCGACCAACGCGCTGCCCTGCTGCGAGGATTTCAGGAGGTCGTTGATGCCGCCGAAGTCGCCGCCCTCGGCATCATAGTAGATCGACAGCGCCTCGGCGCCCGAGATCGCGTCGTCGCCGTCGCCGCCATGCATCCAGTCGGTGCCGAAGCCGCCGAAGATGATGTCGTTGAACTGCTGATCCTCGCCGGTCGTGCCGGTGCGGAAGGCGAGCAGGTCGACGGAGTAACGCAGGCTGTCGGCCTCGTTGATAATGTCGCGCTGGAGGTTGCCCGGCGTCGAAATCTCAAGGTCGACCTGAAGCTCTTCGTTGATGCCCCAGAGTTCCTCGACCATAAACGCGGTCGCGTTCGGGCCGCCACCCGGATCGGACGGCAGGCGGCTGACCTTCAGCAGGCCGTCATCGCCGAGGATGCCGTCTTCGCCCGAACCACCGTAGAGCACGTCATTGCCGCGCTCGCCGTGGAGCGAGTCGTTGCCGGCGTTGCCGAAGACCACGTCATCGCCGGTCTGACCGTGGATGAAGTCGTCGCCGTCCTCACCGAAGATCAGATCGCTGGCGCCGTAGCCCGAGACCGCCAGAAGGTCGGCCATCGTGAAGGTGCTTTCACCGGTGCCGAGATCAGCCGTGAACTGAGCCTGATAGCCGTAGTCCAGAAGGTCGACCGGGCGCGGGATGATCGTGCCTGAGGTGTCGTAGTTGAAGCTGCGGTAGTCACCGTTCGCATCGATGAGGCGATAGATGTTGCCGTTGTCGCCAAGGATCACGTCGCTGTCGAAACCCGCGACCTGGGAAGTCACGGCACCGCGTGCCAGCCGGGCCGCATCGCCTGCGGCACCGTAGATCAGGTCCGCACCATCCGGGCGGGCCGGGTCGGCCACGGTGTCGAAGATTCCCAGACCGAAGAGGCTGGACGAGCCGCCGACGATGTCGTCGGAGCCGAGGTTGCCGTAAATCCGGTCGTTGCCGCCGTTGCCTTCGATGTAGTCGTCACCGTCGGCGGCGTCTTCGACCACGCGGAAGTTGAGCTCGTAGCTCATCACTTCATCGGTCGCGAAGGCGAGATACTGCGAGGGCACCGAGAAGGACGGGTCCGCGCCTTGCGTCGGGTCGTATTCGCCCGCCGCCGCGACGCCGCCGCCGACCAGTTCTATCAGGCCGTCGCCCTGGATCACGTCATCGCCAAGCTGGCCCCAGATCTCGTCGTCATCCGCGCCGCCGACGATCAGGTCGTTACCGAAGCTGTGCGCACCCGCTGGGTCCGCCGCCGCGTCGTTCTGTATATCGGCGGAATGGTCGAGGATCGTGACCGTGCGGCCATTCACCATATCCGGGTTCTGTTCGTGGGCGTCACCCACGTTGGCGAGGATCGCCTGATCGATCAGAACCTCTTCGCCCAGAACGGCGGTGCCGAGGTCGACTTGTTCGACCGTATACATGGCTCCACCTGCGCCCACCTGACGAATGCGCGGGGATGCCGCGTCGGTCTGGCGCACGATGATGGCATTGTCGCCCGCGATCACGTCGTCGCCGGTGCCGCCGTCGAGCACGTCGGAGAGCTCGTCGAGGTCGAGCGGCGTCATGCCTGCCAGCGTCGGGCCGAGGTCGAAGTCGGCCGCGGTCTGGCCGCCCAACTCGTCGATCCCGCCTTCCACGTTGTGGCCGCCGATCAGATCATCGTCGCCAGTGCCGCCGAACATCAGGTCGTCGCCCTGCTGCCCCATCAGAATGTCGCTGCCACCGTTGCCGAAGGCAAGGTCAGCGGCACCGCCATCGCCTGCACCCGTGAAGGTCGCGACGAAGAAGTTGTTGAAGGCCACGCCGGTTCCGACCGCATTCACTTGGGCGAGTTGGTAGTAGAGCGTACCGTGGTCACCCATGACGAGGTCGGAACCATCGTCGCCGTCGACCTGATCCGGTCCGCCGCCCAGAAGGCCGCCGTCCCCGCTGTCGCCCCAGATCTGATCCGATCCGGTGCCGCCCATGATCGCGTCGTTCCCACCGTTGCCGAAGATCACGTCGCCCGCACCATCGTTCGGCGCGATGACCATGACCCGGTCGAGGGTCGAGAGGTCGCCGTCGAAGGGTGATAGGATACCCGAGCTTGCCGTGGCCAGCCCGTCGGTGACGTCGAGGCCCCAGTCCATCTGGCCGTTGTCGCCAAGAATGACGTCATCCCCTGCCCGCGCCGTTACGAGACCCAACAGGGTGTAGAGTTGCTCGCCATAAAGCCGGTCGGAGCCGAAGCCGCCGAGGATGAAATCGCCCGCGTCGTCGCCGGTGATGAAGTCGTCGCCGCCCGAGGCGGTGAAGGTCGACACCAGCGTAGACTTGTAGCTGACACCCGTGTCGATCGCGCCGTCAAAGGCCTGCGCGTCGTCGTAGGAGAGCGAGCCGTGGTCGCCCAGCAGGATATCGGACAGGCTCTCGCCCGCGCCCGGCGTGCCCACCGCCGTGAGCGCGCCGCCGTTCGCGAACACGTCGCCCCGGATCGTGTCGTCGCCCGTCGCGCCCATGACCACGTCAGATCCACGGTTGCCGAAGATCGTGTCGTTGCCGCCGAGGAGCGGCTCCTTCGTCGAGACTTCGACCCGCTCGCGGATCGTGTCGTTCGTGGTGTCGTAGAGGGCCACGCCTTCGTCCCCGAGGATGATGTCGTCGTAGCGACCCAGCGCGCCGACGCTGCCGCTGAGATCGGATTCACCGTGGATCACGTCGCTGGCGACGCCGCCCATGACGATGTCGTCGCCGTCGTTGCCCTCGATGTAGTCCGCGCCGCCGTCGGTCTCTGCCGTGTCGGTGGTCTCGACACGTTCCAGCACACCGGCGAGGAAGATCACCTCGCCCTGGTCGCCCAGCGCGATGTCGTCGCCCTCTTCGCCGATCACCTGCCAAACCAGGTTGTCGCCGTAGATCGTGTCGTCGTCCGTGCCGCCGATCAGGATGTCCGATCCCTTGGCGCCGAGGATATAGTCCTGGCCGCCGAGGCCGAAGGCATCGCTGCGCACCTCGTCGATAGTCGAGCTGTCGGCATCCTTCACGCGGTAGAGCACTTCGCCCTCGTCGCCGAGGATTACGTCGTCGTATCCGCCTGCGAAGCCCACGCTGATCGCGCCCTGCGTGATGCCCTCGCCATAGAGATTATCGCCCAGCACGCCGCCGATGATGATGTCTGCGCCTGCGTTGCCTTCGATGATATCGACGCCGCCGTCGGCATCCGCCGTGTCGGTCGACTGGATGATATCGCGCTCGCCGCCGATGAAGATCAGTTCGCCCTGGTCCCCGATGGCGATGTCGTCGCCTTGCTCGCCGATGATGGCCGCGCCGATGTTGTCGCCGAGGATCAGGTCGCCTCCGGTGCCGCCGATGGCAACGTCGGCGCCTTTGCCGCCGAAGATTTCGTCATCGCCGCCGAGGGAGAATTCGGTGCTGCGGATTTCGTCGATGGTGGTCGAGTCGGTGTCGGAGACGCGGTAGAGTACCTCGCCCTCATCACCGAGTATCGTGTCGTCGTAGCGACCGAAGCCGTTCGCGATGGCCGCGACGGTTGCCGCTTCACCGTAAAGGAAGTCGCCTGCGACACCGCCCATGATGATGTCGTTGCCGCTGTCGCCTTCGATAGTGTCGATCCCGCCGTCGAGGTCCGAGGTGTCGGTAGTAAAGACGGCGTTGCGCTCGGACACGCCGGTCGAGACGTCATAATCCACTTCGCCCTGGTCACCGATCAGAATGTCGTCGCCCGCGCCGGCCTCGATCACGCCGCCCGCGTTGTCGCCCCGGATCACGTCGTCGCCGCTGCCGCCGATGGCAACGTCGTCGCCCGCGTTGCCTTCGATCACGTCGGCCGCGCCGAGCGTGAAGGAGGTCGAGAAGATACGGTCGCGGATAGCGAGGTCGTCGTTCCACGTGTAGAGGACGACGCCTTCGTCACCGATCAGGATGTCGTCGCCTTCGGCACCGCCCAGTGTATCGGTTTCGCCGTTGCTGACGCCACCGATCACCACGTCGTCGCCTGCGTTGGCCGAAACCGTGTCACCGCCGCCCTCGCTGTCGGAGGTCGCGGTGGAGCGCACGACCCGGATCAGCGTCTCGGTCAGCGCCACGAGGCCCTGGTCGGCGATGATCGTGTCGGCACCGAACTCGGAGGTTTCCGGAATGAGCACAAGCGTCGTCAGGTCGAAGCTGTCGTCGCCATAGACGGTATCCGCCCCGCCACCGGCGAGGATGATATCGTCGCCCGCGCCGCCGGAGATGATGTCGGCATCGCCTGCCCCCACGCTCACGTCGGTCTCGACGATGTCGAGCGTCAGCTTCAGCGCGCCGGAGGCCTCGAAGTTCAGGTGGTCTCCGTCGGCGATCAGCGCATTGCCGTCCACCGTGGTCAGCGCGCCGGTCTCGACATAGGACAGACGGCCATCGTCGCCGACGATGATATCGCGCGTCTCGCCCTCGCCCGTGCCGCTGCGCCCGCCTTGCAGACGGTCGGCTCCGAGGCCACCAAAGATCACGTCGGCGCCGCCGCCACCCGTGACAATGTCGTTGCCGTAGTTCGCAGGTGCCGGAATGTCGGAGCCGACACCCAAACCGCCCGCGACGGTCGTGATCTCGGCCACCAGGGCCGTCTTGAGCTTGACGGTCTGCTGGCGGGTGAGTTCGCCGAAATCGCCGAGGATCACGTCATCGGACTGCGGAATCGTCCCGTCGTCGGGCAGATCGCCATCGATCGTGTCACCGCCGGTGCCACCGAAGATGATATCCGCACCCAACCCGCCAAGCAGAGTATCGGCAGCACCCTCGGCTGGGTCCGAAGTGCTGGCCGCCGTCATCAGCGATGCACCGATCGCTTTATCGTAGGAGAATTCAGCGAAGCCGTGGTCGCCGAAGATCAAGTCGCGACCGCCCTCACCGTCCACATCGTCGCTGGCCGCGCCGCCGAAGATCACGTCGTCGTCGATGCCGCCGAGGATTTCGTCGATGCCGCCGATGCCCGGCGTGAGAGTGGTCAGAACCTTGGGATCGAACGTCGGCGCATCGTAGCTTGCCGCCGCGCCATCGTCGGTCACACGGTCGGTGTCGCCAGCCTCGAAGACCACGACTTCGCCGTTGTCGCCGAAGATCACGTCCCGACCTGCCGCGCCGCGCAGCCGGTCGTCGCCTTCGTTGCCGAAGACGAAGTCGGTGCCGCTGCCCGCATCGGCGAAGTCATTGCCCGCGTTGCCGAATATGACGTCCGCGCCCTTGAAGCCGGTCATCACGTCGTCGCCGTCGAGAGTCGGAGTCCGCCCTGCTGCATCCGTCGTCAGGCCAATATCGAAGCGGTCGTCCTCGTTCGCGAGATCGTCGTACAGGTCGCCCCGGATCACGTCGTTGCCGTCTTCGCCCTGCAGCACGTCGTCGCCTGCACCGCCGGAGATGACGTCTCCGCCGCCCTTGCCCAAGCTGTTCTTGAGCGTGAGCGGCGCATTGGCCACGCTTTCGATCACCACACCATTCTCGATGATCTGGAACGGATCGCTCCCGGCGCGCATGAGCGGCGTGATCTTATCAGCAGCAGCGCGAATCGCGCTATCGCCCCAGACAAGGTCATCGCCGCCGTCGGCGCTGATCCAATCAACGTCTTCGCCGCCAGCGATGAAGTCGTTCCCGTCCGCGCCTGTCGGCGTAGTAACGAACGCCGGGTCGAGCACGCAGTTGTTCACGAGCAGGTCGAGGTCGCCCCAAATCGTGTCGCGGCCTCCATCGCCCGAGATAATGTCGCTGTCGCTGCCGCCCGCGATGATGTCGTCACCTTCGCGGCCCCACAGAACATCATCGCCTGCGCCGCCGCCGATGGCGTCGTCGCCCTCTTCGCCGTCAATCACGTCATCTCCGTCACCGCCACGCAGGATATCGTTGCCGATATCGCCGAGGATCAGGTCGTTGTCCGCCCCCCCATCGATGCAGTCGTCGCCCGACCCGCCGAGAAGGGTGTCGTTGCCCGCGCCGCCACCGATCACGTCGGCGCCGCTCTGACCCAGAATACGGTCTTCACGCGTACCACCGATGAGGATGTCGTTTCCGTCCGCACCTTCGAGGTCGGCGCGATTAGTGACTGCATTCGAGCTGCCCGGACCACTCGTGAAGCCCCCGTTGACGGAGGACGCACGTGTCCCGTCGAGGTAGATCGAGTCGTCGAACAGTCCGGCGCGACCGAGGATCAGAACGTCTGCGCCGAGATTGCCATAGTTCTGCGCCTCGACGTACTGGCCGTCGATGATCGCTTCGATCCAGAGGTCGCCGCTGTCATCTTCGAACACGAAGAACTGCTCTTCGACATCGTCGAGCGAGATCGCCCCGTCGACATCGTGAATCCGGTCAGCCGCATAGTCGCCCATGTTGAGGCGCAGGATGTCGCCGTCGAGGCTACCCAGCACCGGGGGCGGCGTGCATTCGATGGTCTCATCAATGAGCGGAAGCGACGGGCCGAACTCCCACCGCTTCTCCCACAGACCCCAGAGCGCTTCGACGTAGACGAAGAGGTTCGCCTCAAGCAGAACCGAATAATCGAACACACACAACGGGTTACCGCTATCGACCACGTTGCCGATGATTTCCGAGAAGCGCACCTTGAGGTCGCCGTTGGGATCGTTCCAATCGACTTCGAAAGTCCCCGCGATCTTGCCGCCTACCCCTGCCTCGGCCACGCCGATATTGATGGCGAGTGCCGCGGTGATTTCGCCGTAAAGCGTGATCTCGGCCGTATCGACACCGCGGTTCTCGAAGCTGTCGTCCAGGAAGTAGAACCCTTCGAGCAGGTCGAGCGGGTTCTGGAAATCGCCGTCCGCGAACTTACGGATACCGGCCGTGTCGTAGGCGGCATCAAAGTCGAAGGTGGCCGAGAAGGCCCCGCCGAGCGTGACCCCGATCGGGCCCCAGATCGAGAAGAACTGGGAATAGTCGAAGCCGAAGCTGAGCGGCGGCAGGTTGAGGCCGATAAGGTCAACGTCGCGACCGAACAACAGGCCCAGTGCCGAGAACGGATCTTCGAGGAACGGGAAGACAAGACCGACGCTGCCACCGGCCCCGCCGGACAGCAGGTTCGCGCCCTCACTGGCCGCACCACTGCCGCCAAAGCCTCCGGCGACCCCACCAAGAACGGACGACATGGCACTCGCATCGAAGCCGAGAAGATCACCGACAAAGTCCGTCAATCCTTCGCTGCCAAGAATGTCCGACAGCGCCTGCGTCGGATCGGTGAAGAGACCAATATTGCTGGGATTGGTCAGATCCGTCGTTGTGCTATCGCCGCCGAGTATCAGCGGATCGTTGATACCGAATTGCGAGTTCGGCCCGACGATCCAGAGGATCAGATCCTGCCCCGCGTTGTTCGGATCGTTGAAATAGTCACCCAGAGCGTTCAGCGAATTCAGAATGCCGACAATCGCTTCGATTGCGTCTACAAGCCCCTGATTCACAAGCCCGAATTCTGCCGCGATATCGAGAAGCGACACCTCGCCGTTGAGGTCGGAAATGACCGGGATCGGGCTCGTCAGCAAGTTGATGAGCGGCATGATCGGGTCGATGTAATCGTTCACGAACCCGACAATCGGTCCAAGCGTGCCAGTGAGGAATTCGCCGAGATCGAGCCCGACCTCCGCGAAGGTCACCTCTGGCGTTGACGGCAGAGACAAGGCGAGATTGTCGTAATAGTCGCCCGTGCCGATGGCCCATTCGAAACCCACCGTGGCGATCATCGACGGGAACTGTGCAGCGAGGTCGTCGCCTACGATGCCCCCCACCCCAAGACGCAGTTCGAAATCGGCATCAATCGCGACGCCAAAGCTCGCATCCATCTGGACGGTCCCAAGCTCGGCGATCCCCAGCTCTCCGTCACCGCCGCTGGTGCTAAGGTCAAAGGCGAAAACACCATACAGATCGTTGAACTGCGGGTTGGTGAACGGGTCGTCGTCGCCCATGCCGACGCCCAGTGCAGCCTCTTCGCGCAGGTCGATGCCCGTATCCTCGTCGAGGTTGGCGTTGCGTGCAGACGCCGCTAGGAACCCTAGCGAGATCGAGGTTTCGTTGGGCAGCGTGACAAAGGCTTCAAGCAGGATTTCCGGGGCATCCTCGTCGACGGCGACGTAGAGCCCCTCGTCGAGGTTGACGCCGATGCCGAAAAACAGATCCCAGATGAAACCGATCTGGAGTGCCCCGTCGATCTCGAGGCCAAGCGCAGGCACGCCGAAATCGACATCACCGACCTCGACCCCGAACTGACCCTTGAGGTCGAAGCTGACCTCGAAAGCCGCGGCCTGTTCGACAAGGTCGAGAAGGTCGTTGATGCCAGCGGCCGCGTTCTGGATGCCACTGTCGAGCAGGTCCCCGATGGAATTGCCCGCTTCGTCGAGGAATGAGATCACGAACTCACCCGCTTCGTCGATCTCGCCAAGCAAGCTGCCAAGAGTATCGTTCAGAACGGCAAGGATATCTTCAAAAATCGAGGCCAGAAGCTCGGGCGTCTGGTCGATCAGGTCGGTCAGTGGCTGGATCACGTCCGTGCGGATCGCGTCGAAGAAGTCAGACACGTCCTCGAAGGCGTCTCCGACCAGCGGAATATCGTCGATACCGTCGAGCCCGAGAAGCGACCCGTCGAACAGGTCGCCCAGCGTGCCCAACACGAGGTCGAGCCCTTCGACGAACAGCTGCACCGTGTCGAGCAGCCCGAGTTGGTCGAGGAAATCGCTTCCGAATAGGGTTCCGAGCAGATCGAAATCCGGAAGCTGGATCGTCATGAAGTCTTCAAAATCGGAGATCCCGCCGCCGATGTCACCCAAGAAGAACCCGAGGTCGTCAAAGCCCTCCAACAAGGCGTCGACACTCAAGTTGCCGATGAAGGTGGATTGCCCCGCAAACTGCACGTAGATCGGCAGGACCGTCTCGAAGTTGAAGTTGAACTGCGAGAAGGAGTCGATCACGCCGTCGAACAGGTCGCCGAAATCGAGGGTGCCGTCGAGGAAGTCGAGGATCGAAAGCTCGTCACCGATGCCGTCAATATCTGCGAGGGAGAAGGCGAAAATCTCGTTGTCGACCCCTGTCCCGCCGAGCGAGATCGAGCCGCCGTCGATCAGAGCCGCGAGGGGTCCGAGCGCGGCGATGAAGCTGACCTCATTCGCTTCGGCTGCCCCTGTCAGAGAGACGAACGTCTTGTCGGTGTTGATCTTGAGCGGATCGGTCGGGTCCGTGATGTCGATCCCGAACGAGAACCCGAGCGCCGCACCGAAATCGGCCGCGAGGTTGGCTGACCCAGAGATATTGGCGATGTTTTCGATGCCAGGAAGCGTGAGCCCCGCATCTGCGATGAATTCGGCCAGAGAGAAATTGAGCGGCAGGATGCCACTGAATGCCTCGTCCCATTCGATGTCGAACCCGATAACGGCGGGGGAATTGACGTCGAAGGTCAGGCCGAGCGCATCGTTGATCGTGGATCCGTTGATGCCGAGTTGTTCCAGCGCCCCTTCGAGCAGATCGCCAAGTCCCTGAATGGTTTCAAGGTCTGCGGCATTGAGGAAATCGACCACATCGTCGAACGCGTCGCTGATGCCGAGCGCATCGGCGAGGTTCAGGCCGACAAAGGGCAACGGCGTCCCGAGGAACGGCAGGTCGGTCAGGTTTTCGAGGAAGTCCGCCGCCTGATCGAAGACATACTGGATTTCGCCGAAGTTGAAATCGAGGAACGACCCGATCTCGAGCATGTCGGTGAGCGATGGCAGGATGATCGCTTCGGGGTCGAAGGTCAGGATATCATCGACGGCCAGTTCGAAGCTCGCGGCACCCAGTGCCGAATTGATGTAGTCCTCGATGTCCTGGAGGATTCCGAAGTCGTTGGTCGCACCAAGCCCAGAGACGCCGAAACCGGAGAACGACAGGTCGGCACTACCCGCGACCGCCACAGACCCACCGATCTGGCTCATCCAGCTCGTATCGTCGTCGTAGTCGGCGCCGCTACCGGCCTGGAACAGGTTTTCAAAGGTCAGGACGTTGGTGATATCGCCGGGCGAACCACCAAGGTCGAAGGGCGCGAAGCCGGTCAGTTCGCCGCTGGCCGTGGCACTCGCCCCGCCGGTGATCGTGCCGAAATCAAGCTCGAGGAACCCGAAGTCGACCGAGCCGGAGCCGGTCGCGGTCGCCGTGACGTTTGCCGACACGTCGACATCGGCGATGAAGCCGCCGCTTTGCGGGGCGGCCACCGCGCTCGCCCCGTCCTGAAGGCCCAGAATGCTGGCCTCGCCGGTCGGGTTCTCCGGGTCCGAGCCGCTGATGTCGAGCACACGGATCGCGCGCACGTCATCGCTCGTTGCGGCTATGTTGAGGCGCGAGCCGGTGAGGCCCGCCACGATGCGCCCGGCGATATCGCCGTTCAGCGCGATCTCGGCGTTGATAGCAGCAATCGTGTCTTCGATGCTCGTCTGCCCCGCATCGGATATCGTGATAACTTCGGAATAGGTCGTGCCGTCCGTCGTCGTGACCTCGACGGTGAATTCGACGCTGTTCAGGCTGGCTTCGGACGTATCGAACTGGCCGTCGGCTGCGAGGCCCGAATAAAGCGCCCCTGTGATCGTCCCGCCGGAGGAAATCTGCGTGCCGTTCTCAGTAATGACGATGCTGTCGACCGGCTCGAAGAAAGATTGGACGATGAGCTGCGTGCCGTTGGCGTCCAACTCGAAGAACTCGGACAGCGTGATACCGTCTTCGACTTCAATGGTCTGTAGCGCGGCCCGGATATCTTCCAACAGGTCCTGAGGTGTTTCGTTGGTGCTGTCCACGGCAACCGTAACCGGGCCGTAGGCCTGACCGTCCAGCGTGACGGTCAATTCCAGATCGCTGGCAAGAATACCATCGGCAGGCAAAGTGTCAGCGCCCGTAAACTGGATCTCACGATCGCCAATCAATTGGACCCGGCTGGACAGTTGGTCGTCGTCAAGGCCAAGGTCGGCCGCAGCGACGCTGTTGATCGAAGCGATGTCGAGCGACGTGCCGTTCTCAAGCACAAGACGGAATCCACCTAAGTCGTCGGCCGCGCCCACCACGGTGATGTCACCTGAGAAACCGGCTGCATCAATGGCGTCTTGCAGGTCCGACAGCAAATCGACAGCGGTCCCGTTGTCCAAGGTATCCGCCTGAAGCACTGTAACCGTGACCGGAGCGGCACCGTCGACGATCAGGTCGAAGGACGCGTCGCCAGAGAGCACGCCGTTGGACGGTGCAGCCGCGGCATTGCCGATCTGGCTTTCGCCAAAGCCGAGATTCTGGAAGTCGTTGTCGCTACCATCGTTCACTTCGGAAATCGTAAGCAGCGTGTAGCCCGGCGCGCGGATCACGATCCGGCCGTTCGCGTCCTCTTCGACGATGAAGGTCGGCTCGCTCCCCGATGCAAGCCCCGCCCCTGCAACCGCATCGTCGATGGACGATTGCAGTTCCGCCACCAAGGCAGCCGTATTCGCATATGAACCCGCGTCCACCTCCACTTCGAAGGCCGGGATGCCGTTCACCTTGAGCTTGAAGCGCGCCGAGTTCGTGAGGTTCGTGTTGACGCTGTTCGCGCCCCCGGCCCCGAAGAGCGTCGTCAGGCCGAGCCCGATCTCGGCGGCCTTGACCGAAACCTCGGCATCGCCCCCAAGGTCGACGCCGAACAGGAAGTCCAAACCAAGATCGGCGGAAACATCTACGTTTCCGCCGGCATCGAGATTGAAGTTTTCGAGCGTTCCGAAATCGAAACCGAGGTCCACGTCCTTGGTGAACCCGGTGTCCCATTCGAAATCGAGACCGAAGGTCAGTAGCGTCCGCCCGTCATCCGATATCGTGAGATCGGGAAGGATCGATCCGGCCAGCACCGCCGCGAAATCGCTGTCGGTCAAAAGCTCCTGCAAGCTGTCGAAGCTCGGCACTTGCCCGGCATCGGGCACCGTCGTGATGAGGTTGTTGATCAGGTCTTGAACCGGCGCCGCCCAGTCGAGCAGATCGGCGGCCGTGTCCTCTGCGTCTCCCAAGAGCGACATCTTGTCGACGAACGGCAGATCGAAGCCGAACAGTTCGGACGAATTCTGGAACTGCAGGAGGAACGAGCGGATTTGCGCGAGATACGTGACGATCTCGTCCGCGCCCAATTCGTTGAACACGCCGAAGTAATCGTCGAAGGAGGTATTTGTCGAGACGATCGGGGCGGTCCGCGGGTCGGCCGTGCCATCGGCGTCGAAGTCGCCCACATCGAACAGGGTTGCGGACAGGGTGATTTCCGCGTCCGCTGCGGCCAGCGTGATCGTATCCGCGAGGTCGTCGATGAGCCCGCCACCCACGCCACCGGTGTCGATCGACACCTCGAGCACGGCGTCCATCGCGCCCGAAAGCGAAATGTCACCGTCCGTGACGGTGATACCGGAGAGCGTGTCGAGCGTGATGAAGCTGGCCAGCTCGTATTCGGCGGTAGCTTCGAGTTCGAAGGACCCGCTGGCTAGAATTTCGAGGAAGCCGATCTGAAGCTGAAACTCGGCCAGTTCGCCCCCTGCACCCGCACCGGTCGCTTCGGCAAAAAGCGACGCGGAGGAGGACACCACACCGATCCCGGTGTTGTCCGAGAAACCAATGAACAATTGTTGGTAGTTGTCTTCCGGCGTACCCAGATCGCCATCGCCACCCGGATTGGTCGTTTCCGTCAGGCTGAGATTGACGCGCGCTGTCGTGTCGAAGGACAGCCCAGCGGATAGATCTACACCGGGCAGCCCGGCCGTTCCGTTCGCGTCGACGCCATAGTCGCCAGCCAGATCGACGCCATAGGACAAGCCGATCAAGTCGGCGCTGCGCCCGAGGTCGAAGCTGAACAATTCGACCCGTTCGATGCCGAAGGACAGGTCGAATTCAAGGGCATAAAGCCCGTTGCCGACGTCAGTCGCAGGATCGATGGAGATGTCCGACACGTCGATGCTGATTTGCCAGCCGGCAGTGTCGCTCACCCGCGCATCATCGGTCAGGTCCGGCAAGGTCAGGGTGAGGTCGAACGCGGAATCCAGTGAGAAACCCCGGAAGGTAGACGCCAGGTCGTCCAAGGCGCTGGCATAAGCATTGCGAAGGACGTCGGACAGAGTCAGGCCAGCATCGCCGTAGTCGATGAGGTCGAGCTCACCCAGATCGATGTCCGCCTCGTCAAAGACCTCGGTGAAATCGCCTGTATCTGCGAGCTGCGTCCCTATGGCCAGAAGGTCCGCGAGGTTCACGGTCTGGTGCTCGCCATCATCGGAGCGGTCGAGCAGAGCGGGGAGGTCGACGTCGATGTCCGCTTCGCCTTCGAATTCTTCAAGCGTATCGAACGCGGCGATAATCAGGTCATCGATCTGAGCGCCGAGTCCGTTGAAGGCGTATGGATTGTCGAGGAAGTCCTGAATGGTCGCGTCGTCACCGAATGACCCAAAAGCATCCGCTGCCAGCAGCATGCGCGGTTCGAACGCTTCGACCCTGTAGGCGTGCTCCCCGATCCGGGCCCTCCCGAGCAATCGCTCCGAGCAGATGCGATTTCGTATCTGGTGCTGTCCGAAGTAACGACCGCGCAGTGCGCCGATGTCCCGAAAATGCTTCGACATGTCCATTCTCCCCAGATGCGAGCAGCAAGAATTGAATTCGGTGCCGTATGGGCAGTCCCCGCGCATGTTGAAGCGGAAACCCCAGTCGGAAAAATTTCTCAATCGGAAAAATCACTCGCTGTGATCGGTCAGACGTCCGAACACCACACAAGCTTACGCCGGGGAAGCAATAAAATCCATGTTTCAGCGGGAACCCGCCTGCGATTTTGCGGGTTTCCCTCTCCGTCATAGACAGATCGGGCCTGAGTACGAGACCGGGGTGTCTGTAGAGATTTGTTAAATTTTCGTTACGGATTATGTACTTCAGAAGTAACTGGTACGATGAGTCCCGACGTCAATAACGACAACCGACGCCGTCGGCAGCTTTCTTCCGAACCGGAGCAGTAGTCGACAAAAGAGCCATGTCTGGTAAGGTTTTCCGGCAGGTTTTAGCTGCCCCATTCTCGCCACGTTCTGCGGAAACAGATTTTTTCAGCCGTCGATCATTCTAGAAACGACCGTAAACGCCCTGGTGATTCCTGAACGCATCACTGGTCTTTTGATGGTGGGAAGAATCCAGATGCTGGCGGCCCCGCACCCATCCGGCCGAGACGGGCTAAATTGGGGCGGACCAATACTGGAGTGCAGTCAGCATGCTTGTGGTGCCGATAATCGCGCAGGCTGCACGGCGGGTTTTCAACTTTAGATTGTAATTCAGAAGTGAATTTGGTGCGTGTGCGCCAAAGGGCAGATCGCATGTTGTTTGGCGGCCCCATAGCGAGGCCGCCAAAGATATCAAGCGAAGAGGATATCGCTTCCGTCGGTCCCAGCAACGAAGTTGGTGACCTGCAGGATTTCGTCGGCAACGCCGTTGCCATCCGTGTCAAAGCTCACCCAGGCAGAGATTTCGCTTCCACCGCCCAAGGTATTATCCAGTCCAAGCGCATCGAACGAGAACCCGAGATCCCCGCCACCGAGATCCACGAGACCGGCGGCAATCTCGGCCGCGGTATCGAGCACGACCACGTCGGTGCCATCTACCGTCAAACGGAACTCGAACACATCGCTGGGGAACACCGGCGACGCTTCGATCGCTTGGATGATCTGCGTAGGCGAGGAAAACCTGTCAGCGCCCGCACCGGTATTGTCGATAGCGCTCAGGGTGTTCAGCTGAACGCTGCCAAATCCTATCGCGGTAATCGCGACGCCCTCGGCATAGAGCTCGCCAACCTCGTCCAGGTAAAAATTGGCGACGGAGGAGCCAATCTCTTCCGTAGGGTCGTTGGGGTCGATCGCGCGGGTCGGAGCCCCGTCCGAGATGAAGAACAAAAAGTTGTCGTCACCTTCTGCACCACTGCCGGCAAAAAACTCGACGGCCCTGTCGAGGCCGAGTTCGTAATTCGTGAACCCGTCGAGCTGGGTGGCGAAGGTCGCTGTGCCCGCCACATCGTCAAGCGCGCCGGTGGTGCCGTTCCAATCCGCGAGCGTGAAGGTCTCGGTGCGAACCCAAGTGTCCAGAACATTCAGGCTCGGGTCCACATTGTACCGGCTGATGTTATTTTCGCCAGAAAACTGGACGAGTTGGAAAGTTACGTTGGTGCCGCTCCCAGCATACTGTGTCGCGATCGAGTCGATGGCGAGTTGCACGGCCTCGAGTTGTTGCTCGTATTCGGGATCGCTGATCGAAGCCGATCCGTCCAACACAAAGCTGACGTTCACGTCGGGCTGATCGAGGCTACCGAAATCGATCCGTACGTCGACTTCACTTTCGGTGTTGTAAGTGCGACCCTCGGTCGTCAACGACAGGCTGATCTGCTGACCGTTGGCGGCCGCTATGAGCGCATCAGTACCGGTTTGGGTCAGCGGGTCGATAACTTGAACCGTCAAGCTGGCCTGGTTGCTGACGGCGCCATCGTTGTCTTCGACCGTGTAGGTCGAGCCACCGGCCACACTATCGTCGGTCTCGTCGCCGCCAATGTTGTCGGCCGTGAAGCTGATGACGTGGCTCGCGCCCTGTGGGACCGCAGAGCCCACACCCCCGCCGAGGTCACCGGTAACCTGTAGCGTCGACGAGACAAGCGTGCCGTCGATATCATAGTCGTCGTTCAGCACCGCGACCATAACGGTGTCGCCGGATTCGACATAGACCGGCTCGACCGCTCCGCCGTCGTCAACGGCCACGGGCGCATCGTTGACCGGCGCGACACTGATGGTGACCGTCACCGGGTCGGTGTCGAATTCTCCATCGTTTGCGACGTATGTGAACGTGTCGTCTCCGAAGTAATCCGCATCGGGCGTGTAGCTGAAACTGCCATCCGCGTTGAGGACGAGGGAACCGTTCGCCGGCCCGGATACGAGGCTGACCGTCAATGGATCGCCGTTCGCGTCGGTATCGTTTGTGAGCACTCCGTTTGCCGCAGACACGACCAGCACGTTGTCTTCGTCTACAGAGTAGGCATCATCCACGCCGACTGGCGCGATATTCGCTAAGGGTGCAGTGCCTGAAAGTTTCTGGCCGTCGACGCGCGCGCCGAACCTCATTTCACTGAGCATGGCAAGCGACAGATCGCCGGATGAAGATGACAGGGTGAAGGTCGTATCGCTCACCACGTCCTGCCCCCGGCCCGGCGCTCCGAAGGCGACGCCGCCATCGAACCCGTTGCCACCCTTGGTGATCGGCCCCTTGAGATTGGTTCCGCGACCGACATCGTCGACGCTATTTTCCTCGAAGGCCTGACCGGAGACCGTGCCCCCGGACACCGACAGATCATCGGCGAAAAATCCGTCTGCGAATTCGAAATACAGCGCTCGCAGATCGCCACCATCGGACGAGACATCGAACTGCAATTCGGTGAAACCGGTGTCAGGGTTGAAAACCTCTACTACGGTAATATCGATCCCGGGATCGCCCGGCAGATTGAACGTGAATGACATGAATCCCTCCAGTTAAGTCAATTGACCTGAGCAGCACGCGTCAGACCTGAGCGGCTTAATTCGCGGGGGATCTGCTCACCTTCGGCAGCTCACGGGAAGGGATGCCCACAACAGCGGTTGGGCATTGCAGAAATTTCCCCTACGTCAACAGACTGGCCGCAAAATGCCGAGCACGCAACTCATATTCACGTCCAACCAAGTGAGATGCAGCACAGGCTCGCAGTATCAGATGGATTCTGAGTTGGCGCTTCGATGACGGCAAACCATCGCAAAGCAACTAACTGAATTCCGTCCCAACTTGGCCATTCGCCTTCTGCTTTTACCGTGGAACAGGCTTGCTAGGCAAAACCAATACGGCCTTCCGCGTTTGCTGAGATCCAAATAAGTGAGGCAGAAAAAAACTTGCGTTCCGTGACGTTAACGCGAAACTTAGTCAAAGCTATCCAGGACAGCGCATGAGCTTATTCGACTACGGAGATTCGGCCGTTCAAAGCGACGCGAGCACGGACCACCGCATTCTCGGTAGTCTGTCTGAGCGCGAATGGACTCGCCTTCTTGCGCATGTCGAGCAATTGAAATTCATGTCCGGCGACTACCTGATTCGAGCCGGACAAATCGACCGGTCGCTTTTCATTCTCCTGTCCGGGACGGTTGCGGTCACACAGGAACAGGACGGAGACCTCGTCGAACTCGCCCGGTTCACCGAAGGCGACGTGATCGGTGAGATCGCATTCTTCGACGGCGCCCCGCGCAGCGCAGATGTACGCGCAGAGAGCGACGGCACGGCCGTGCGCATTTCCCGTGACAAGTTCGAGTATCTCAGCGCGTGGGAGCCAGATCTTGCGCGGACATTGCTTTTAGATTTGGGCAGCGTTCTGGCCGCGCGTTTGCGCGAGACGACGCAGGCACTTCAAGTCTCACACGGCAGTTAAGGCCCGCTTGCCGCCACGCCAAGGAATTACCCAAGATGGCTGACGTTCAGACGAAACCTTTTCCGAATTACCAGGAATTGCCCGCACGCCTGCCGAACATGATCTGGTGGGCACTACGCCTGTTCGTAGCTGCCGCCACGATATTCGTCATGTACCTCGTCGTCACCGACCCCGAGCAGGGGATGACGATTTTCTGGCGCCTTCTTGTGCCGACGCTGCCGCTTCTTTTCGCCGCAGCCCCCGGCATCTGGCGGCAGGTGTGCCCCATGGCGCTCGTAAATCAGTTGCCTCGCACCTTTGGCATTTCACGCGAGCGTAGGTTGCCGCCTTGGCTGAAGAACGTGGCCTTCCTGATCGCGACCGTCTCTTTCTTTCTGCTCGTCAGCCTTCGTCACCTGTTCTTCAACGTCGACTCGGCATCGCTCATCGTCCTGATGGTGGGCGCGCTCACGCTGGCCTTTGGTGGAGGGCTCGTTTTTGCGGGCCGGAGCGGTTGGTGCGGCACGTTTTGCCCACTCGCGCCGATCCAGAAGGCTTATGGCCATGCGCCACTTCTCGTCGAGCGCAACGGGTACTGCCCGACCTGCCTCGGGTGCCAGAAAAACTGCTACGATTTCAATCCGAAGGCGGCCTTCCTCACGGATCTCAACGACAAGGATCCCTGGTATGCCGGGCATAAGCGGTTCTTCGTCGCCGCACTGCCGGGATTTGCCATCGCCTTCTTCACTGCGCCCGACCCGCACGAGGTCGGTCTTTTCGCCTATTACAGCTACCTCTTCATATGGATGGTGGGGACCATGGGTTTCTTCTTCCTGTGCCGAAGCCTCATCCGCCTTTCGAATTTTCGTGCCTCCGCAATTGCCGCGATGTCGGCCCTCGTCATTTTCTACTATTTCACCGCTGAGGGTATTGTCGCGACCCTCGCAGCGCTTTTGGGCGCCGCGCCGCCTGCCTTTGGTCCGGCGATCATTCAGATCGTGGCGCTCATCGTCGCCGCCTCGGTGTTGTGGAAGGGGTTTCAGGCCGAACGCGCTTTCGATGCGTTGAATGCAGAGGCTTCGGCTGGGCGAACGTCGGTTGATGTCGGCAAAGCCAACGCGGCCGCACGCACCAGCGAAGGGCTGGTCACGGAAAAAACTTCGGGCCGCAGTTTCGCTGCCGATCCGACCAAATCGCTTCTGGAGGGGATCGAGGCAGCCGGGCTTTCCATCGACTTCGGTTGCCGCATGGGCATGTGCGGCGCCGATCCGGTGGTCGTCGCCGAAGGGGGCGAGCATCTGGATCCGCCGAACGACACGGAACTCGCCACGCTCCGCCGCCTGGGGCTGGAAGGGCGCGCGCGGCTCGCGTGCGTGTGCCGCGCAGCCAAAGGTCCGGTGGTCATCGATCTCGAAACCGACCCCGCGAGCCTGCCAGAACCCGAGCCGACCTTGGACGCGGTCGATCATGCCGCGGTGACGGGCATCCAGAAGATCGTGGTGATCGGGAACGGTGCGGCGGGCAGCACTGTCGCCAACGAACTCCGCCGCTTGGGACCGAGCGCAACTATCGATCTTGTCGCGCAGGAAAACCACCCGTTCTACAATCGCATGGCCATCGGGCGGCTACTCTACGAGACACAAGGCATCGAAGACCTCTACTTCGTGTCTCAAGCCGCGATGGCGAAGAAAAACATCAACGTTCGCCTCAACACGCTTGCGCGTTCGATCAACCGTGAGGCTCAAACCGTCGCATTGGGCACTGGCGAGATCCTTGCCTATGATCGCCTGTTTCTCGCAAACGGCGCACAAGCCTTTGCGCCGCCAATTCCCGGCATGGACAAATCCGGGGCCTTCGTCCTCCGTGAGGCTTCGGATGCACAGGCAATCCGGGCCTGGCGCCAGAGCGAGGATTGCCAAAATGCCATGGTGCTCGGCGGAGGCGTTCTGGGCGTCGAAGCGGCTGATGCGTTGCGCAAACTGCGGCTCAAGACCACCATCGTTCAGCGTTCGGCCCGTCTCATGGACAGAGAGCTGGACGAGAAAGGCAGCCGCATTTTGCAGACGTTCCTTACGCGCATCGGCATCGACGTGATCACAGGTGCCTCTGCCGAGGAGTTGATCGGCGAGGATCGCGTGCGTGAGGTTCGCCTAACGAATGGGAGCCAGCAGCCCTGCGACCTGTTCATCGCCTGCGCGGGGGTGCGCCCTAACGTCGAACTTGCCCGCGAAGCCGGACTCAAGGTGGACCGAGGCGTTTTGGTGGACGAACACATGCGCACCTCGGACCCCAACATTTTTGCAATCGGAGATGTGGCCGAGCGCCCTCGGCAAATTGGTGGGCTGTGGACCGTAGGGACATCGCAGGCTGAAATTGCCTCATCGGCCGTATTCGGCATCGTCCGCACCGCGCACCCGCCGGCGCCGCTCGTCAGCCTCAAAATGGAGGGGATCGACGTGAAGGGGTTCGGCATCAAAGAAGCGGGCGAAGGTGTCGAAGAAATCTATGATCCAGACGAGCCTGAAAACATTCACCGCCGGCTGTTCATCACTGGAGGAAAAATCGTCGGTGCCGTTTTTGTCGGCCCCCCAGGCACGGGAAAAGACGTAGGTTTGGCGATCCAAGCCGGTACCTCTGTTGAACCGATACTGGACCGCCTACGAAAATTCGATTGGGCGGCGCTGTCTGAGTTGTGACACTGTACTGGGCCTGAACACCTGAACTACCACTCCCCCCAATCCAATTCCAACTGGACTAGTTACGCGAACAGAGCGTGACTGCTCCCACGCCCGGCCGTCCCGGGCGCGCCTCGGTACCGGGGCCGGCATTGGACCGGCCCGGCGAACAGAGGAGACAATCATGACCAAACCCAAACAGACGAAGAAGGCCAAGGTTCGCGCGATGCTGGAGCGGGCGGACGGGGCGACGCTGGACGCGATCTGCAAGGCGACCGGGTGGCAGGCGCATTCGGCGCGGGCGGCGCTGAGCGGCTTTCGCAAGGCGGGCCACACCGTTGAACGCTCCACCCCGAGCGACGGCAAGGCGGGCGCGGCGCGCTACCGGATCACGGCGTCGCCCGCGCCGGCCA
>CXWF01033132.1_pt1 | contig 46519 bp, 45 predicted proteins | sample 468421 | NCBI WGS metagenome assembly CXWF01 (sample SAMEA2620812, study PRJEB7988) | marine metagenome | biome: marine biome (ENVO:00000447); feature: surface water layer (ENVO:00002042); material: "saline water (ENVO:00002010), including plankton (ENVO:xxxxxxxx)" | depth 5 m
CGCTCGACCCTCTGATCCGATACGACATGCAGTCGATCCTGCTCGAACTTCAGGATGAATTGCACAAGACGATCATCTTCATCACCCACGACCTCGACGAAGCGCTGAGACTGGGCGAAAATATCGCGATCCTTCGCGACGGCGCCCTCATTCAGGAGGGCGATGCGCAAGAGATCGTGCTGAAGCCGGCGGATGATTACATCGCGGACTTCACCAAAGACATCAACCGCGCCAAGGTGATCCGTCTTTATGGTCTCGCCTCCCCGGCCCCGGAAGGGTTCGACGGGACGGTCGTGGATGGCGAGATGGTGTTGTCCGAGGCCTTCCCGGTTATCAACGACGCGCCCAATCGCATCGTCGGCGTGACGGACGAGTCCGGCAAGATGATCGGCACCGTGGACCTCAATACACTGATCCACGCCCTGCACGCCTGACCGCATCTCCGCTTTCAGATGACGCGGTGAGAGGGTTCACCTACGAGGCAACGGAGAGGCATCGCCTCCCCCGCCGCGGCGTCCCGGCGCAGCCGGGGCGGCGCAACACCTAAGCGGGCACGAGCCCGTTCATTCCGGAACCGCTCAAGCCAGGAGGACGGCCCGCTCCTCTTCGCCGGCATCCCGGGTCGTGCTTGACAAGTCAGCCACGACGCAGAGCGACGCAACGGGGGCCCCTCGATCCATGCGGACCACGCAATCGGCGATCCGGATCGCGCCAAAGCCTGCCTCTTGCAGGATGTCCTCTATGTAATCACGCCCGTGAGCAAACCGTTGGCTCTCGCGCAGAGTCACACCTTCAGTGCCTTGCTCCACCGTGAAAGCGAACCTCCCGCCCGGTACGAGCATCCCGGCACACCACGCCACGACCCGTTCCAAGGCGCCAAGATAGGCGAAAACGTCGGCCGCGACGATCAGGTCGAAAGGAGCGCCCACGATTTCTAGCGCACCGATGTCACGCTTCCCGAGCCGATCGTAGAGGCCTTTCGCCTCCGCCTCCCCAAGCATCCCTGCCGACAAATCATATCCCTCCAGCCAGCGGCAGAATGGGCGCAGACGCTCGCCCAAGAGGCCCGTGCCGCAGCCAAGGTCGAGCGCACGGGCCGCGTTATGAAATCCGGCGGCATCAAGCGCCAACATGATCTCTTCCGGCCCGCAATATTCCAGCTTGCCGACCAGCGAAGATTCGAAGCGCGAAGCATACTGGTCGAAGAGCAGCTCCACGAAGGCCGGCGGCATCGTCTCGGACACCGGCACCGCGCGGGTGAGATCGCACCTCAGTCCCGCGCCGAAAGGGTCGGACGGGTCCAAGGCCTCGGCCCGTCGCCACATCTCCACGGCAACGTCTGTTTCGCCCACAAGGTCGTGGAACTCCCCGAGGCGGAACCACCCTGCGGCCCAGTCCGGCGACAGGTCCAGCGCAATTCCCAACACCTGTATCGCGGCGTCCATGTCGCCGAGATGCGCCATCGTCTCCGCATAGCCCGCCCGCCGGTCCGCGGTGGGATCGCCCGAGGGAAACAACATTCCCGTCATGATGTCACATCCAAAGGGCCCGCTCATTTGCCGGTTGGCTACGCGGCGGGCGACACGCTGCGCTCATCGGCGCATCGAAGCGCAGGTAGGCCTGCTCGTGGGCCCTGTCAATCGCCTAACGGTTCGCGCGGGCCATCAAGGCAACAGCCACCAGCCCCACGAGGATCACGAGAATTGCAGCCGGGGCCGCCTCCCCGATCTGTTCGAGCGAGGCTTTCTCGTAAACGCGAGTCGCGAGCGTGTTGTAGTTGAACGGACGCAACAGCAGCGTGGCGGGCAGTTCCTTCACGCAATCCACGAAGACGAGAAGCAGCGCGGTGCCCACCGACCCCCGGATAAGCGGCACATAAACCTCGCGAAGTGCCCCGCCCGCGCTCCGGCCCAATGAACGGGCCGCCATGGGCAGCGACGGAGATACGCGCCCCATCGCCGCATCCGCCGCGTTCTGTGCAATCGCGAAGAAGCGCACGCAATACGCATAGACCATGGCAACCGCGGTCCCGGTCAAAAGCAAACCGGGGTCGAACCCGGTCAGCGCCAGCACCGTATCTGCCAGTGTATTGTCGAGGGCAGCGAGGGGGATCAGGATGCCGACCGCGAGCACGGCGCCGGGAGCGGCATAACCAATGGTGGAAACTGGCAGGACTGTGCGTGGCAGCCGCGAGCCCGTCAGTCTGACGCCGTAGACAAGGAAGAGCGCCAGCACGACGGTCACGACGGCCGCGCTCCCCCCCACTGTCACGGTATGCCCAAGCGCACGCAGCAGCCCCGGCGCAAGCCAGCCCTCGGCATTGTTCACCGCGTGCCACATGAGCACACTGACCGGCAGAACGAAGCCAACCGCGAAGGGGATCGTGCACATCGTCGTGGCCAGCCACGCGCGCCAGCCGGAAAGTTGCATCGGCTCCACGGGTCGCTGTTGCCGCTCGAGACGGTAAAACCGGCTCTTAGAGCGGCTGACTTTCTCGACCGCGACAAGGATCAGTACGAGGCCCAGAATGACGAGCGCGATCTGTGCCGCACCGCCCGCGTTGCCCATCTCCAGCCACGTCGTGAAGATGCCTGTGGTAAGTGTCTGGACCGCGAAGAAGTCGACTGTTCCGAAGTCCGAGACGGTCTCCATCATCACGATGGCCGACCCCGCAGCGATGGCGGGCCGCACGAGCGGCAGGCCCACCTTCCAGAACCGTCCGAAAGGACCGGTGCCGAGCGCGCGCGCCACCTCGTAGACACCGCCCGACTGCTCGCGAAACCCCGTGCGGGTCAGGAGATACACATACGGTGACAGCGCCGCAGTCAGGACGACGATGGCGGCCCAGCGCGAACGGATTTCGGGGAACCAGTAGTCGCGCGCGCTCTCCCAGCCGAACAGCCCGCGCAAACCGGTCTGGACCGGGCCGGAATACTCCAGAAAATCCACGAGCGCATAGGCCCCGACATAGGCCGGAATGGCCAGCGGAAACAGCAACAGCCATTCCAGCCACCGTCGGCCCGGAAACCTGTACATGGAAATGAGCCACGCGGCGCCCGTGCCGACCGCCGCAGAAAGGAAAGCGACGGACAAGGCGAGGATCACGGTGTTCTTGAAGTACCGCGGGAGCGTGGTCGAAATCAGGTGCGGCCAGACGTTCTCGACAGGGTTCAGCGCCATCCACACGACGGCCAGGATCGGCCCCACCACGAGCAGCCCGATCAGGAGCGCCCCCGTGGACCAGGGGCCCGGACGTCGCAGTCGCCTTGGCGCCGCCATAACTTGACCATTTTGCTCAACCATACCTCGCCCCGCTTATCCCATTTCCGGTTTAACTGTCCAGATTTCCCGTTATAAGTTGCCCCAGGATCGAAAGGACGGCCCGCCTCATATGCAGATCGCATTTCATATCGGCGCCCATTGCACCGACGAGGACCAACTCGTCAAATCCCTCGTCAAGAATACCCAGGTTTTTACTGAGCAGGGCGTCGCGGTTCCCGGACCTTCGCGCTACCGCCAACTGCTGACCGACGTCTCGGTCAAGCTTGCTGGCAAGCCCGCTTCGTTGGAGACGCAGGACATGGTGCTCGAGCAGATTCTCGACGGCACCGACCCGGACCGGCTTGTCTTTTCTTTCGACAATTTCATCTCGGGTCCGCGCCGCGTGCTGGAAGACGGTATGCTTTACCCGGCAGCGCCTGAAAAGACCCGCGTCCTGCACAATCTCTTTCCCGATCACGACGTGGAGTTTTTCCTTTCCGTCCGCAATCCTGCGACGTTCGTCCCTGCCTTTCTCAAGAAGTATGCTGATCTCAATCGCGACGAGATCATGAGCAAGCTCAATCCGCAGGGCATGGTCTGGTCCGACGTGATCCGCGACATCCGTGAAGAGAACCCGGACTGCCCCGTCACGATCTGGTGCAACGAGGACACGCCCCTCATTTGGCCCGAGGTCATGCATGAGATCACGGCCATCGACATGCGGATCCTGTTCAAGGGCGGGCTCGACATTCTGGCCCAGATCATGAAGCGCGAAGGGGTGAAACGACTTCGCGCTTACATGGCCGAGAACCAGCCGACGAGCGAAATTCAGCGCCGCCGGGTCCTCTCGGCTTTTCTCGATAAATACGCCATCGACGACGCGGTCGAGGAGGAGATCACCCTGCCCGGCTGGACGAACGAACTTGTCGAAGAACTGTCGTCCTCCTACGACGACGACATGCTGGAACTGTCCCGCATTCCGGGCGTCACGATGATCACCGCCTGACCCAACGAAAAAGGCCGCCCCGACGGACGGCCCCGGTCGCGGATCGAAGCAAGTCTCAGGACATGCCGAGCGCGGACTTGTACATGTCGAGGACGGCCTCTTCCTCCGCGATATCATCCGGCTCACGCTTTCGCAGAGCGATGACCTTACGCATCACTTTCGTGTCGTAGCCGCGTGCCTTGGCCTCGGCCATGACCTCTTTCTGCTGGTCCGCGATGTCTTTTTTCTCCATCTCCAGGCGCTCGAACCGCTCGATGAACTGGCGCAGCTCGTCCGCCGTCACGCGGTAGCTGCTGGGGCTGCCCTGGCTGTCGTCAATCACGTCGTCCATCATGTCCTCATCGCTTGGCTGGAGCCTCTTGCTAGTCGCTCGCGCGAGGCCCATCAAGTCCCCTTCTCCCTTGCAGCAGATCCCCGCGCGCGCTAGAGGCCCGGCATGGAACTTCTGATCGTCATAGGCGCCGTCATCTCGGTCATCGGGCTCGTTGGCCTCGTCGTCAGCGCCCTGCGCGTTCTGCGGGCGAAACGGGCCGGACTGGCCGACGAAGACCTGCGCGAAACGGTGCGTCGCGCAATGGTTCTGAACTTCGGCGCTCTGATGCTCTCGGCCTTCGGTCTGATCATGGTCGTGGTGGGCGTCATCCTCGCCTGAGGCGTTCAGTCGGCGTTCATCGCTTCGAAGATTTTCCCGTATTTCACAAGATCGTCCCAGAGCGGCACTGGGGCCCAGAAGCTGTTCTCGCGCGACCATTCGGTGAGCATCTTGCGCACCGCAAGCGCGCCGACAAGATCTGCGGCAAGCATCGGCCCACCGCGCGCACGGGGGAAACCTGCCCCAAGCAGCATTGCGGCATCAACGTCGGAGGGCCGGGCCACGACCCGCGCCGCAACAAGGCGTGCCCCTTCGTTCGCCATGGCATAGAGACAGCGCGCAACGATCTCTTTCGCCCCGATCTCGCGCGCCTCGATGCCTTTCTCGGCGCGGAGCGCCCGGATCATCTGAAGGCCCTCCGGTGCGACACGCGCGCGCCGGTCCCCTTCTTCGTAGAGGTAAAAGCCCTGCCCGGATCGCTGACCGTACCACGCATTCTCAATCATCCTGAGCGGAATGGCCGAAGCACAGTCCTCGGCGCCAAGCCCCCAGACCGTATCGACCCCCGCAATATCCTGCGCCTGAAACGGCCCCTGGGGCATACCGTACTCGCGCATTGCCGCGTCCACGTCACCCGGCATTGCGCCACGTTCGAGGAGCAGCGCGGCTGCGGTGTAATAGGCCAAACGGAGGCGGTTGAAGACCAGCCCCGGACGCGCAGAGGTCAGCACCGGCCCCTTGCCCATTGCCCGCGCAAGGCGCAGGAGCGTCATCGTCGCCTGTGGCTCTGTCGCCCGCGCCGGGGCCACCTCGACGAGCCGGCTGCGCGCGCCGGTGCCCGCAAAGTGCATCGCCGCGAAACGGTCCGGGCGGGCGGAGGCCTGAGCCAGCGCCTCAACGTCGCATTCGGCGGTGGAACTTGCCAGCACCGCGTGACGCATGGCGACTTCTCCAACCCGACCGAGTACATGCGCCTTTCGCACACTATCTTCCGGCAGCGCGTCTATCACGACGTCTGCATCCGACAACGACCGGTAGTCGTCCGAGACGACAAGGCGGGACAAATAGGAATCGCGATCCTTGCCTGCAATCCGCCCCGCCTCCACCGCATCGGCATAGGCGCGTTCGATCCGGGCCCTCACACGGGAAATCGCGGTGTCGTCCTCAAGTGCGATAGTGACCGGTACACCCGCAGCAAGGCCTGACATGGCTACATCACGCGCCAGAGGGCCCGCTCCCACAACGCCTATGGCCGCAACCGTCTGCGCGGCGACCCCGGCAAGCGAGGGAAACCGGCCCGCGCGGCGTTCGGCGATAAAGGCGTGGCGTAGTCCGCGTGCGGTCTCGGAGTTCACGAGGTCTTCGTAGGCCACATGCTCCATGTCCAAGCCTGCCCCGAACGGAACGAGCAACGCCGCCTCGACGAGTTCCACGAGGCGGGCGGCGGCACTGACGTGGTCCTCCAGCATACGGCGACGCGCCTGAATAACATCCAGATACTGCGTCGCGTCGCGCAGCCCCTCTCGTCGGTCCCTTGTCGGGCGCGTCGGCGTACCATTCTCGCCCATGTTCCGGGCGGAGCCGAACGCGGCGCGCTCGAGGTTCTTTTGCACGACCTTGTCGACAAGCCCCGCGCTCTCTGCCCGCCGGGCGTCAATTGGCTTGCCGGATATCAACATGTCGAGCGCGATGCGCGCCCCCACCAACCGAGGAAGACGCTGCGTTCCTCCGGCATTGGGCACAAGACCCAGCGTCACTTCCGGAAAGCCAAACCGCGCATCAGGCAGCGCCATCCGGTAATGGCAAGCGAGCGCGAGTTCAAAACCACCGCCCAACGCCGTTCCGTGAATTGCCGCAATGACCGGCTTGGGCGACGTTTCGACCTTGTCGCAGAGCTCTGAAAGCGTGGGCTGGCCAGATTGAAGGGAAAATTCTCGCACGTCAGCGCCAGCCGGGAACGTGCGGCCCTCGGCCCTGATCACTACAGCGTTGACTTTGGGGTCATCAGCGGCGCGGACGATACCTTCGAAAAGTGCTGCGCGCACCGGCTGCACGAGCGCATTCACCGGCGGATTGTTAACCGTCAGGATCGCCACGCCATCGCGCAACTCCCAGCCTACCTTGTCCGATTTTGACCCTGCTGGTCCCGCGTTCATGCGGCGCTACCGCTTATTATTCAAAATGTTGAAACAAAATACGGCGCGGACGCACCCAATGCAATTATTCATTCCGACGCGGACGTCAGACGGGCATGTTCTCGAACTGATCCTCAAGATCGTCCTGGCGCAGCCAGTCGGCGTAGACGCGAAGTTGTGCGGGGAGGTCCATGTTGTTGTCTGCGTGGCCCGCGATGACCTGCCGAAGCCGGTCCTCCCACATGCGCCAGTTGACCGGGTCGGCTGAAATGTCATCCATCAACGCGTCAGCCGTCTTCACGAGTTCGCTTTTCATACTTTCCTCCCGTCACATGTGCCGCCGCGTGCCCGCGGCGGCTTGGGCTCCTACCCCGTTTTGGCCGCGCATTCCGCGCAGAAAGGGGTTTGTGGAACGACATCGAGCCGCGCGTCGGCGATCTCCGTTCCACACTGGACGCAATAGCCATATTCGCCCTCGTCCATACGGTCGAGTGCGGCCTTGATCTGCGCGATCTCGGCCTGTCCCGAAGCACCCATGCCTTCCAGCACTTCGTCTTCCTCGCGTTCAGTCGCCAGCTCTTCCCAGTCTATCGACTGGTGGCTGTCGAGCTCATCATCGATTTCGTGCAGCCGCGTGTCGAGTTCGGCGAGTCGTGCTTCGAGAATTGGGCGGTATTTTGCAGTCTTGGCCATGGCAGATTCCTGTTTTACAGGCGCATCCTGAACAGAAAACGTGGTGTTTGCCTTGATTGAGGTCAAGACAGGGAATCCCGGCCCCGCCTTTTGGCAGCTTAAAGGTCGGACAGATCGGCCAGGTCCGGAAGGTCGTCGGCAGCAATGAGATCGTCCAGGGCGCCAAGCTCATCAAGGCCGGTCAGGTCACCTGGTTCGGCCGTTCCACTCAGATCAGCGAAGTCTCCGTCCCCGTAGGTATCTGCAAGCGCCGGTTCAGGGAACGCGTCGGGCGAGGCGTTCAAGTCAGATAGCTGATCCGGCTCGAGAAGCGTAGCCGACGCACTGGGTTCGATAGTGTGAGATGAAGCCTCCGCTCCATCGGCCTTTTGCGCCGCACCTATACGGATCGCGCGGTTGCCATTCGCCATGCCGAGACGTCCGTGGCCGACTGTCCGGCCGTCGATATCCTCGATCGCCACACACCCAAGTGCCTCGCGGGGGATGGGAATGGCACTCCCGACCGCGAAGTCGGCCACCTCTGACAGAGTCAGTTCTACCCGGTGCAGCGTGCCCGTGAGGCATACGGCGCTTTCGGCCACGACCGCGCCCAACGCTTCCGTAAAACCTGCCGTGTCCCCGGCGCCTGATCGGCCCGCCACCGGCGCGGCCTCGTGCGGTAGGATCAGATCGAAGACCCCCTGTTTCGCGCCACGGCCCAGGTCGAGTGACAGGCGGAACCGACGATAGGGTATATCTTCGAGGGTCAGGGGGATCGCGCGCGGCTCAGATAGCGCAAGGGCGTAGCGATAGCCCGAGAGCGCCGGTGTCAACGCGAGGTCGGCATCTGCGGCGCGCTGTTCGAGAAGCTCCAGAACCCTGTCGATGAAGTCTGCGCACATCACCGCATCGGTTCGAGTAGGTGCGCGCGGTGTGGCGGCTCGTGGCACCACGCGTCCTGTGGTCTGCATCTCGATCAAGGCCCCCATCGTGTCCGGATCAAGCAGGACCAGCCCATAGCGCCCCTCCGGACCCTCGACCAGGGCCAGAAGCGTGGTCTCGTCCAACGCCTCGACCAGCGGAGCGAGTGTGGTGCGCGTCTCCTCCGCCTGCCCTGCGACGATAGACAACGCCACCACGTCCTCCCCTGCCTGCATGGCGGCGGCACGCAGGAGCTTGGCCGCCGTTGGCGTGCCAATCTCGGGCGGCGGGCGTCCGGCCCCCGCCTTGCGCTGCATCGCGCTGGGGCGTTCGTCAGTGCTCATGTCCTTGGCCACAGGCATAATTGTCCGAGACCGACCCTCGCAGAACAAGGTTTACAAAGCGTTGCGGCTAAAGCGGCAATGTCACGCGAAAGGCAGCGCCGCCCTGCCCCGGCAAGTATGTGATCCCGCCTCCGAGCTTGGACATGATCTCGCGGCAGATCGCGAGGCCGAGCCCGGCGCCTCCCGCCTTTTGCTGATCTGAGAGGCGCGAGAATTTCTCGAAAATCACCACCTGACTTTCCGGAGGGATGCCGGTGCCGTTGTCAACGAAGTCCACATGACGGCGTCCGCCCTGCTCCACCACCGAGATCGCGAGGCGCGGTTTGGCGGAATCACAGTACTTGCTCGCATTGGCAATCAGGTTGATGAACACCTGCGCGAGCCTGTCCGTATCGGTGCGAAGCGCGACGTCCTCGCGCGAGGGCGTGCGCTTGATTGAAAGCGGGCGACCGTCGCGTACCGTACTAGCCGCGGACACGGCACGGTCGAGAACGTCCGTCAAATTACCGCTCTGGACATTGAGCGTGACTTGCCCGGCCTCCAGCACCGACAGGTCGAGCAGGTCGTCGAGCAGTCGTGTAAGCCGGATCGCCTCGTCCTGAATGATCCCGGAATACTTGCGCGTATCCTCGACGGCCATCTCGCCTTCCTTGAGGATTTCCGAGAACGCGCGGATAGACGTCATTGGCGTGCGCAGCTCGTGGCTGATCTGGCTGAGGAACGCATCCTTTTGAATGGACAGCGAGGTGAGCTTTTCATTCGCTTCCTGCAACTGGCGGGCAGTGCGGGCCAATTCCTCGGACTTGGCCTCAAGCTGCGAGGAATACTCAAGGATCTGCTGCGTCTCATCCGCAACGGCCATGAGGTCATCCACGGACACCGCCGCCCCGCCGACGATCTGGCCGACCATAGCATGGGCTGTGGCCGCGCCCACCGAGCCTGACAGCTCCCGCTCCAGGATACGCAAGAAATCCGGTGTCGTATCCGGCAGGTAACCATCCTTGCCTTGCCGCGCGCTTTCCTCCTGAAACAGCGCCTGCGCCTGGCTTGCCCCCATGATCCGCTGGGCCATCACCAGTAGGTCCTCGCTCTCTGCATTGCCGCGCGTCCAGCCTTGGGCAGTGCGGGAATGTTCGAACACGTTGACGAATTGCGCGCCCTGAAGGCGTTCGATGGGACGCGGGAAGGAAAGAAGCGAGCCCAGGACGAAACACCCCGTGTTCAGCACCATCGACCAGAATATCGCGTGGACCACCGGGTCCATCCCCTCGACACCGAAGAACGCTTGCGGGCGCAACCAACCGATGCCCCAAGGCCCCTCTGCCAGCACACGCGCCGTCATCATGCCGGCATCTCCGAAGGACGGCAGGAACAGTGCGTAGGCCCAGACGGCAAATCCCACGGTAAGGCCCAGCGCGGCTCCCACCCGGGTCGCACCGCGCCAGAACAGTCCGCCGATCATCGAGGGCAGCACCTGCGCCACACCCGCAAAGGAAATCAGGCCGATACTTGCCAGCGCCTCGGACCCGCCGGAAAGGTGATAGTAGAGCCAGCCGAGACCCAGTACCCCGGCAATGGACATGCGCCGCGACAGGAGAACGACCTGCCGCACATCGCCCGACATCGCGGCCCCGCCTGAGCGGGCCGAAAGCCAGATGGGCATCACGATGTGGTTGGACACCATTGTCGAGAGCGCGATGGCCGCCACGATCACCATGGAGGTGGCCGAGGAAAAGCCACCGAGGAAGGTAAGCATCGCGAGCCCGCCTTGCTCGAAATGCAGAGGCACGGTGAGGACGAACAGGTCCGGGTTGCCATCAGGAAGAATCTCGAGCCCGACAACCGCGATCGGGACCACGAAAAGGCTCATGAGAAACATGTAGAACGGAAAGGCCCAACTCGCGGTGGCGAGTTGCTTTTCGTCCACGTTCTCCACCACGAGGACCTGGAACATGCGCGGCAAAGTGAGAAAGGCCGCCGCGGATAGGAAAATCATCGTTGCCCAGCGCGGTCCCTGAAGATCCCAACGGTCGATAGGCGACGCCTCGATCGTGCGGACAATGTCCGCCGGCCCGCCACTTACGCCCCAGACGACGAAGATACCTACAGCAAGGAGCGCGACCAACTTGACGACCGCCTCTACCGCGATGGCCGTAACGACCCCATGGTGGCGCTCATTCGCGTCCAGGTTTCGGGTGCCGAAAAGCACGGTAAAGGCCGCAAGGCCCACGGCAACCCAGAACGCGGTCGCCTCGGGGTCCGCCAGCCCTTCACCGCCCTGTTGGGCGAAGACCGAGAACGACAGGACGACGGACTGAAGCTGAAGCGCGATATAGGGCGTCGTGCCAATCACCGCGAGCAGGGTGACGAGCACGCCCAGCAGGTTCGATTTGCCATAGCGCGACGAAATCAGGTCGGCGATTGAGGTGATGCGTTGCGCCCGCCCGATCCGCACCAGCTTGCGAAGGACCCACCACCAGCCAACCATGACGAGCGTCGGACCGAGGTAGATCGTGACGAACTCAAGACCCGATCGTGCAGCGTAACCGACAGCCCCGTAAAAGGTCCACGCGGTGCAATAGATCGACAGGCTGAGCGTGTAGATAATCGGCGCGCGCAGCCAGCCGCCGTGGCCCGTGCGCGCCTGCCGGTCGCCCCAGAAGGCCACGAGGAACAGGAACCCCACATAGGCGAGGCTGACGAAGATCAGCAGGTTGAACCCGACCATGCCTCAGACCTCGTCCCCGCGCGAGCCGGGCTCAAGCGGATCGGCACCGACGCCGCCCGGGGCACGAGCCAGAGCCCGGATCATCAGCGCGGCACCGACGATGAGCAGGAACCAGGCAGCGAACAGGTACATTCCGGCATAGGCCGTCGCGCGCCCGGTGGTTTCCGCACCGAGGAGCGGGACGAGAAACAAAAGCGCGCCGAGGAAGGGCAACACCCGCAGCCCGTCGATGAGCCTGCGGCGACGATAGGTGTCACGGGCGAGGAAGGTGGTGGGACGGCGGGTCATTCGCGTCTCAGCCTCCGCCGGTGATCTCGCGCAGGACCGTCAGCACCTCGGCGTTCGAAAACGGCTTGGTCATGAACCGCGTGGCGCCGAGCCGGTCGGCCACTTCGCGGTCCTTCTTCTGTCCGCGGGCCGTGAGCATCAGCACGGGAATGTCCGCCGTGGCCGGATTCGCGCGCAGGTCCTGAAGAATGTCGTAACCCGAGCGGCCGGGTAACATCACGTCCAGCACGAGCGCGTCGGGCGCGTGGCGATGCACGGCGTCCATCGCGGTTTCACCATTTGCATGGGTTGCGACGGACCACCCATCCCTGCTGAGAATGAACGAGATCGCTTCGATAATGTTCGGTTCGTCCTCGATCAGCAGAACCTGTTTGCCCATTGTCTCCCCCGCTGGATCTCTTCCTCCCTCGAGACCCGTTTTTCGTTTATCGCCGCTGGGTTGCGCAGAGTCAAAAGAGTTCGCGGGCGGGTGCCGACCTCAGACACGCATCCCCAGGATGGAGGGCTCGCGCCGCGCCGCACAGGTCTCGCGCGGGCAGATGCGGCAGGAGGCCCCGACGGGAACGACGGGACGATCGGTTTCGTCGACCGGTTCGATCACCATCGTCGCCTCGTGAACAGGCGGCGCGTCGAAAGATGAGGCGGACCGCGGCACCGAAACGGCGCGACAGAGGAACAGACGCGGGTCCGTGCCGGGCATCTCGACCACCTGTTCGATCGGCTGCGCCGGCCGCGCGAGCGCCTGGTAAAGCGGCCAGAGCGGGCAGGCAGCCCCGAAGCGCGGCAAGGGGAAACCTTCGAGCGGCTTACGCAGTGTCACGGTTCCCGAGCCATCGCAGACCACAAGCCCACGCGGTGGAACCGCATCCTCAGCCGGCAAGCTCGCCATACGCCTGAGGACCGCATCGAGCCCGACCGCGAACCCATCCGCCACCCGCGCTGGGTCGTGACCCGTATTGGTCAGGGACGTTCGGAAGGCGTGGAGTGGCATGGCGCGGGCATCGGCCAGGTAGCGCACCAGCATCCGCCGCGCGAGGTCCCGGGCGCCCCGATCACGCAGGGTGCCAGCGCGCTCCAGCATCATGGCGATTTCGCCTTCACCTACCGCAGGCGACTCCAAAGGCGCGAAATGGTAACCCGCCTCCTCGACAAGCGCGGCGACGTCGTCAGCTGCCGAGACCTGCATCTCCCGCCGATCCGACCCCGCCTCGAGATACGTCACCAACCCCTCCGCTGAGGATGAGAGCCGCTGGCTTTCCTCACGCATGTTGCGCAGGAACCGGTTTTGCCAGTCCGGATCGATGTCATCCGTTTCGGCAAGGATCGCGGCGGTAGAGCGGATGGCAGTCACGGTCGAGATGACCTCGTGCAGGGAGGCGGCCAGATGCGGGTCATGCGTAAGGCGGTCCGACAGCGTCTCGACCACCCGCTCGAGATCCTCGATGCGCCGCGCTTGCGCAACCACCAGCTCCGCCCAGCCGGGAAAACGACCCGCGAAATCCTCTACCCGCTCGACCTCGGGCGTGGCGTCCGACGACCGGTCGGCCGCGTCGCGAAGGCCCGTGACAAGCGCCTGACCGGCCCCTTCGGAAAGCAGCGCGGCATCCGTATCCAATTCGAGCGCCAGATCCAGAAGCAACTTGCCTCCGATTCTGCGGCGGTTGTGTTCGATGAGATTGAGGTAAGCCGGCGAAACACCCACGGCGCGGGCGAGATCGGCCTGTCGCTGGCCCAGCGCAAGACGTCGTTCGCGGATACGGCTGCCGGTCAAGCGGGACTCTGGCATGGAAATTTTCCTTGGTTTTCCGGCGCTTTCTGCACCTGCGCGAAAATTTGTTTACAAACATAGCACGACGACAGTTCATTTGTTTACAAAAAAATTGTTACATCTGAGGCATTTGTTGCGAAATTTTCTCTCACGCCTCATTAATGTTTTCAGCCTGTAAAGGCACACGGCATGCGCGGGGAGGCCATGCCGTCATTTCCAAACGGGAGGATATTTATGTCCAAATCGAACTTCACCCGTCGTGGGCTTCTCAAGACGGGGGCCGTGACCGGCGCCGGTCTCGCGATGCCGACGATCTTTACCTCCGGCGCAATGGCGTTCACCAACGAGCCGACCGGCGACACCGTCACCTTCGGCTTCAATGTGCCGCAGACGGGCCCCTACGCCGACGAAGGTCTCGACGAGCTGCGCGCGCAGGAACTCGCCATCGAGCACATCAACGGCATGGGTGACGGCGGCATGCTGAACACCTTCTCGTCGAAGGCGCTCGGCGGTGACGGCATCATGGGCAAGAAAGCCGCCTTCGTCACCGGCGACACCCAGACCAAATCGGACGCGGCCCGTGCCTCGGCCAAATCGATGATCGAAAAAGACGGCGTCGTGATGATCAACGGCGGCTCGTCCTCGGGCGTGGCCGTGGCCGTTCAGGGCCTGTGCCAGGAAGCCGGCATCATCTTCATGGCGGGCCTCACGCACTCCAACGACACGACCGGCAAGGACCGCAAGGCCAACGGTTTCCGTCACTTCTTCAACGCCTACATGTCGGGCGCAGCGCTCGCTCCGGTGCTGAAGAACGCTTACGGCACCGACCGTCGCGCCTACCACCTGACCGCCGACTACACCTGGGGCTGGACCCAGCAGGAGTCGATCCAGTCCGCCACCGAGGCGCTCGGCTGGGAAACGGTCAACAACGTGATGACGCCGGTTGGCGCGGGCGACTTCTCGTCCTACATCACGCCGGTTCTGAACTCCGGCGCAGACGTGCTGATCCTGAACCACTACGGCGGCGACATGATCAACTCGCTGACACAGGCCGTTCAGTTCGGTCTGCGTGACGCGCAGGCCAACGGCAAGAACTTCGAGATCGTGGTTCCGCTTTACTCCGAACTGATGGCCGCCGGTGCTGGCGAGAACATCAAGGGCGTGTATGGCTCCATGAACTGGAACTGGCAGCTCACCGACCCGGGCACCCAGGCGTTCGTCAAGTCGTTCGGCGAAAAGTACGGCCGTCCGCCGTCCAACTCGGCGCACACCTGCTATGTGCAGACCCTGCTCTATGCAGACGCCGTGACCCGTGCGGGCTCGTTCAATCCCTGCGCCGTGGCCGAAGCCCTCGAAGGCTTCGAGTTCGACGGCATGGGCAACGGCCCGGTCCTGTACCGCGCCGAAGACCACCAGTGCTTCAAGGACGTGCTGGTCATGAAAGGCGCCGACAACCCGACGACCGAGTACGATACGCTCGAAATCGTCGAGCAGACGCCGGTCAGCCAGGTCACCTACGAGCCGAACCACCCGATGTTCGGTGGCGACGAAGCCTCGCTCGGCGAGTGCAACGACGGCGCGTAAGCTCCTTCGACTGACGTAGGGCGGGGTCATCCCCGCCCTACACCCGCGACGCAGGCAGTGGGCGAAAGACCCGCGCCGCGTTCGTTACACACACCACACATGCAGCTTCGGTGGGGACAATGGACGCCATTATTCTTCAAATTCTGAACGGGCTCGACAAGGGCTCGGCCTATGCGCTGATCGCGCTCGGGCTCACGCTCATTTTCGGCACACTCGGCGTCGTGAACTTCGCCCATGGGGCGCTGTTCATGATCGGCGCTTTCGTCGCGGTGACGCTCCAACGCGTCTTCAGCCTGTCCTATGATCAGGTGGACCCGACCAAGACCGACTTCCTCGGGAATCCGCTCGTCGTCCAGATCCCATATATCGAAAGCTGGTTTGGTCCCGAGGTCGGCCACTGGCTAATGGATTGGTCCGTGCCTCTCGCCATCATCGCGGCCATCCCGGTCATGCTGATCGTCGGCTTCGTCATGGAACGGGGCCTCATCAAGCATTTCTACAAGCGTCCGCATGCGGACCAGATCCTTGTCACCTTCGGCCTCGCCATCGTTCTGCAGGAGCTGGTTAAGTACTTCTTCGGTGCCAACCCGATCCAGACTGGCGCGCCCGACGCGTTCGCGGGCTCGATGGACTTCGGCGTCCTGCTCGGCTTCGACCCGAACGTCATCATCTATCCTTACTGGCGCCTCGTCTACTTCGGCTTCGCGGCCCTCGTGCTCGGCGGTGTCTTCGCCTTCCTGCAGTTCACCACCTTCGGGATGGTCGTGCGCGCCGGCATGGCGGACCGCGAGACGGTCGGGCTTCTCGGCATCAACATCGACCGGCGCTTCACGCTCATGTTCGGCCTCGCAGCCGCGGTGGCCGGCATGGCAGGGGTGATGTACACGCCAATCCTCGCGCCGAACTATCACATGGGCATGGACTTCCTCGTGCTGTCATTCGTGGTGGTCGTGGTCGGCGGCATGGGATCACTCCCGGGCGCTGTGGCCGCAGGCTTCCTGCTGGGCATCCTGCAAAGCTTCGCATCCATGAACGAAATCAAATCCCTCATCCCGGGGATCGACCAGGTCATCATCTACCTCGTCGCCATCCTCATTCTGCTCACCCGTCCGCGGGGCCTGCTAGGCCGTGCCGGCGTGATGGAGGACTAAGCCATGAAAATGCTCGGTCTGTCCCGCAAAGACACAACCTTCCTGCTGATCGTCATCGCGCTGACGCTGTTCACGCCGATCCTTCTGCAACCTTTCCCCGAGGGCTCCGGCCTCGCCACGTTCAACGCGGGCTATCCGGACCTGATGCAAAGGTTCGCGATCTTCGGGATTTTCGCCATCGGCTTCAACATTCTGTTCGGCCTCACCGGCTATCTCTCCTTCGGCCACGCGGCCTTCCTGGGGGTCGGGTCTTACTCGGTGGTCTGGATGTACAAGCTGCTAGGCTACAGCGTTGTCCCCGGCATCCTGCTCGCAGTCGTCGTCTCGGCGGTCTTCGCGCTGGTCATCGGTTTCATCTCGCTGCGCCGCTCGGGGATCTACTTCTCGATCCTCACGCTCGCCTTCGCGCAGATGAGCTACAACCTCGCCTACTCGGTGCTTACCCCGCTCACCAATGGTGAGACCGGCCTTCAGGTCTACACCAACGACCCGCAGGTCCTGATGGGCGAAAACAGCCCGACCTCGCCGCACTTCTTCGGCATCGTGATGAACGAGAGCTCGAAACTGAACGTCGGCGGGTGGGAGTTCACCTTCAACAACGGCTACTACTTCACGGCTATCGTCGCGATCCTCGTGTTCTACCTGTCGATGCGCATCTTCCGCTCGCCCTTCGGCCTGATGCTGCGCGCGATCAAGACGAACCAGACGCGGCTGAACTACACTGGCCTCAACTCTCGCCCCTACACGCTCGCGGCTTTCGTGATCTCGGGCATGTATGCCGGCCTCGCCGGTGCGCTTATGGCGTCGATGGACCCGCTGGCAGGCGCCGAGCGGATGCAGTGGACCGCCTCGGGCGAAGTCGTCCTGATGACCATCCTCGGCGGTGCCGGCACCCTCATGGGTCCGATCCTCGGCGCTGGCTTCATCAAGTATTTCGAGAACATCTTCTCGAAGATCAACGACAACATGCTGCACCAATGGTTCGCCTGGATGCCGGACGGGATCGAGAACTTCCTCATCGGTGTCAGCCACTTCTTCGTCGGCAAATCCTGGCACCTGACGCTCGGCCTGCTCTTCATGCTCGTCGTCATCTTCCTGCCCGGTGGCCTCGTCGAAGGCGGCCAGCGCATCGCCCGCCGCTTCCGCAGCCGCAAGTCCAAGGACGACGGTTCGGAAGCGCAGACCCAGCCCGCGGAATAAGGAGAAACTCCAATGGGAATCCTTGAAGTAAAGAACGTGGGCAAGCGCTTCGGCGGTCTACAGGCCCTCTCGGACGTGAACCTCTCGGTTCAGGAAAACAGCGTCCATGCCATCATCGGGCCGAACGGCGCGGGCAAGTCCACCCTGCTCAATTGCTTCGTGGGCAAGCTGATCCCGGATACCGGCAGCGTGATGTTCAACGGCCAGTCGGTGCTCGGCCTCAAACCGCACCAGATCAACCAGATGGGCATCTCCCGCGTGTTCCAGACGCCCGAGATTTTCTCCGACCTCGACGTGATGGAAAATGTGATGATCTCGTGCTTTGCGCGGCGCGACGGATCGTTCCGGATGCATCCGTTCGAAACCGTGGCCCACGAGACGGATATCGTCGAACAGGCCGAGAAGATGTTGACCGAGGTGAACATGATCGACAAGCGGCACATGCACGCGTCGTCCCTGTCACGCGGCGACAAACGGCGCCTGGAGATGGCGATGTGCCTTGCACAGGAGCCCAAGCTCCTCCTCCTTGACGAGCCGACGGCGGGCATGGCCCGCGCCGACACGAACAACACGATCGACCTGCTCAAGGAGATCCGGGAGAAGCGCGATATCACGATGGCAATCATCGAGCATGACATGCACGTCGTGTTCTCGCTTGCCGACCGGATCACGGTGCTTGCCCAAGGCACGCCGCTGGTCGAGGATACGCCCGAGAACATCAAGGGCCATCCGAAGGTGAAAGAAGCCTACCTTGGTGAGGCTGCGTAAGGAGATGAGGGACATGAACGAACAAGTCGTCGGAGAGGCCAAGCGCCGCGAGCCGGTCGATCACTCCAAGAATGCCAACCAGGCCACGACCGCGCCCGCGTTCTTCTCCTGCTGGGATATCCACGCCTACTATGGCGAAAGCTACATCGTGCAGGGTGTGACCTTTAACATTCACGAAGGCGAAATTCTGGCGCTTCTGGGCCGCAACGGCGCCGGCAAGACCTCGACCCTGCGCGCAATCGCCCGAACAGGCAGTCCGCTGGTGACCAAAGGTGAGATCTGGCTCGACCATAAGCCGTTGCACGAGATGGCGTCCTATGAGGCCGCACAACACGGGCTTGCGCTCGTGCCCGAGGATCGCCGGATCATTCAGGGCCTGACTGTCGAAGAAAACCTCCAACTCGCCCAGATCGCGCCGCCCATCGGTTGGTCGCTGGAGCGCGTTTATGAGCTTTTCCCGCGTCTGAAGGAGCGCCGCAAGCAGGAGGGCACCACCCTCTCCGGCGGTGAACAACAGATGCTCGCCATTGCGCGCGCACTAGTGCGCGACATCAAGGTGCTCCTGCTCGACGAGCCTTACGAGGGCCTTGCTCCCGTGATCGTCGACGAGATCGAGAAGACGCTCAACGTCATTAAGGCGCAGGGCATCACCACGGTCCTTGTCGAACAGAACGCGGTCCGGGCACTGGAACTCGCCGATCGGGCCGTTATCCTCGACACTGGCACCGTCGTTTACGACGGCAGCGCCAAGGAGGTGCTCGAAAACGAGCAGCTTCGGCAGGAATACCTGGCCATCTGAGCCAGAGCTCCGGCGCGCCGGGAGGGTGCGCCGTTTCTCCTTTCACGGGCGTCCCAAGGGGCGTCCGTCAACCTGAAAAAGACCCGGCAGGAGGAGGACCGACAATGTCCGACAAGACCTACGCCCCATCCCAAGACTTCGTAAAGAACGCCCGCATCGACGCCGCGACATATGACGACTGGTACGCGAAATCGGTGAATGACCCGGATGCGTTCTGGCGCGAGCACATGACGCGTCTGGACTGGATCAAGACGCCGACCAAGATCAAGAACACTTCGTTCGATTACCACAACGTGTCGATCAAATGGTTCGAGGACGGCGAGTTGAACGTCTCGGTCAACTGCGTCGACCGCCACCTGCCCACGCGCGGAGACCAGACTGCGATCATCTGGGAATCCGACGACCCGAATGTCGATACGAAAATCACCTACAACGAACTGTCGGAGAAGGTGAACAAGTTCGCCAACGTGCTCAAGGGTCTGGGCGTCGGCAAGGGCGACCGGGTAGTGCTTTACCTCCCGATGATCCCCGAGGCCGCCTACGCAATGCTTGCCTGCACGCGCATCGGTGCGGTCCACTCGATCGTCTTCGCGGGCTTCTCGCCCGAGGCGCTGGCAGCCCGTGTGTCGGGCTGTGAGGCCAAGCTCATCATCACGGCGGACGAAGCCCCACGTGGTGGGCGCGCGACGCCGCTCAAGAAAAACGTGGACAAGGCGCGCGAACATTGCGGTGACGTGGCCTGCCTCGTGGTCGAGCGCACCGGTGCCGACATCGCGCTGCGCGACAGCGACCACGGCTATACCGCGCTTATGGAAAATGCTTCGGCAGAGTGCGACCCGGAGCCGATGAACGCGGAAGACCCGCTCTTCATCCTTTACACCTCCGGCTCCACCGGTGCACCCAAGGGCGTCGTGCATACGACGGGCGGCTACCTGCTTTTCGCGTCGCTGACACACGAAATCACGTTCGACTACCACGATGGTGACGTCTACTGGTGCACGGCCGATGTGGGCTGGGTCACTGGCCACAGCTATATCGTCTATGGCCCGCTCGCAAACGGCGCGACCACGCTGATGTTCGAAGGCGTGCCAACCTACCCGGATGCCGGCCGGTTCTGGGCCGTGTGCGAAAAACATAAAGTGAACCAATTCTACACCGCCCCCACCGCGATCCGCGCCCTCATGGGTCAAGGCACGGAATGGGTGACCAAGTATGACTTGTCGGACCTCAAGGTGCTGGGCACCGTGGGTGAACCGATCAACCCGGAAGCGTGGAACTGGTACAACGATGTCGTCGGCAAGGGGAATTGCCCCATCGTCGACACCTGGTGGCAGACGGAAACCGGCGGTCACATGATGACCCCCCTGCCCGGCGCCCACGCGACCAAACCCGGCGCGGCCATGAAACCGTTCTTCGGCGTTCAGCCCGTCGTGCTGGAGCCAACGACCGGACAGGAGATCAAGGAAACCGCCTGCGAAGGCGTCCTTTGCATCGCCGACAGCTGGCCCGGCCAGATGCGCACGGTTTACGGCGACCACGAACGCTTCGTCAAAACCTACTTCTCGGACTACAAGGGCTACTACTTCGCCGGTGACGGCTGCCGGCGCGATGCGGACGGCGACTATTGGATCACCGGCCGCGTGGACGACGTCATCAACGTGTCTGGCCACCGCATGGGCACCGCCGAGGTGGAAAGCGCTCTGGTGGCCCACTCCAAGGTGTCCGAGGCCGCCGTCGTAGGCTTCCCGCACGAGATCAAGGGACAAGGCATTTATTGCTACGTCACCCTGATGGAAGGCGAGGAATACACCGACGAACTCAAGACCGAATTGCGCAACTGGGTTCGGACAGAAATCGGCCCGATCGCATCGCCCGACTACATCCAGTGGGCCCCAGGTCTGCCGAAAACGCGTTCGGGCAAGATCATGCGGCGAATCCTGCGCAAGATCGCCGAGAACGACTACGGCGCACTCGGTGACACTTCGACCTTGGCCGACCCGTCCGTGGTCGACGAACTGATCGAGAACCGCAAACAAGACTGAACTTTGCCCTCTTGGCGCCTGCCAAGGCGCCCCGCAGATCCGATAGGCCGGTGCTGATAGCGCCGGCCTTTTTCACGCCGATCTCACAACCAATTGACTCAAAAGTGTTTTCCGGAGAGCCACCGCTAATCTCCGCGACGCAGGAACAATTGTTCGTTCCCGGCATTGTCCCATCAAGGCGCGCAACGCGCCACGACAAGAGGAGATTACCCAATGAAACCGCTCAACAAGACACTGATGACCTCGGCTGCCGCTCTGGTTCTGGTCGCGGGCTCCGCATTCGCGCAGGATGTCTCGACTGACACGGAAGTCGACGGCGATATGGCTACCGACAGCACCACCATGAATTCCGACACCGACATGTCGACGGACATGGAGGCGACCGGCGACGACATGACCGCCGACGCCGAGATGGAAACCGAGACCGAACTGGAATCGGACGTGGAGACCGCTGCTGAAGAGACCGGCGAAGCCCTTGAGAACACGGCTGAAGACGTAGCTGATGCGGCCGAAAACACGGCCGAAGACATCGAGGAAGGCGCCGAAGACATGGCCGCCGACGCCGAGAACACGATGGAAGAAGCCGGCGACGAGATGGGCGACATGGCTGCCGACGCCGAAGCTGAAGTCGAAGGCGAGATGGACGGTGAAATGTCCGCCGAGGCTGGCATGATCGACTCCGACCTCGAGGCGGCTGCCGACATCGAAATCTCGAGCCTGATCGGCACCAGCGTCGTGTCGCAGGACGGCAATGACATCGGTGAGATCGATAACTTCGTCATGGCCGACAACAAGGTCTGGGCCGTCATCGGTATCGGCGGTTTCCTGGGCATCGGCGAACACGACGTCGCCGTCGACCTTGAGCACCTCGCCGTGAACGAATCCTCCGACGAAGGCGAAGTCACCGAGTTCATGATCACCGGCTACACTGAAGCCGATCTTGAAGCGATGGAAGAATTCGACAGCGAAACTGCGACGGTGATCGACTCCACGTCGAGCCTGCGTGCCGCTTCGGGTTCGTAAGACATATCACTCACGGACGTGTTCACGTTCGCGACCGGCGCACGGCCCCCGTGCGCCGGTCTTTTCATGTCGGCCACGGCGGGAGCATCTTCACGTCGCGAGGGCAACCCAGATCAGGGCCGCCCCCCAGACAGCGAAGCCCGCAGCACTCATCGTCAAAGTCGTGCCCACCGTTTTCGGTGTCTTCAGGGTCAGCTCCGGCACCGCGATCAGGGAGGCGCCCTTGGCCACCGCGGCCACGCCGAGCAATGATACCAGCACTTGGCCGACCCCGCCCCAGGCCCAGTGGTTGACCAGGATCAGCATCCCGACCACGAAATGCACGGCACCGGACAAGTTCAGCAGCACCGGATCGGCATCCGCATTGCCCAAGACCATCCGTTCATAAAACCGGCGCGAGACGAGGAAACCGATGGCGGTCACCAACAGGTAGGGGCCGGCAATCAGGGCGATCGTCTGGGTCACTGGCCCGCGTCCCGTTTCGCGATCATCAACTCAACCCGCCTTAGCGCGCGCAGAACCCGGTCAGCTTGTATCTGAGGCATGAGGCTGAGTTTCAGCACGGTCGCCATCAGCGCAAGCGTGGCCGCCGTGATCCCCCATTTCACAGCGACCAATGTATCGGTCGCCCCGTAGAACTCGATCCCGCACCAGACCGCCGCGACAAACATCGTGGTCTGCACGATCATCACCACCCAAGTGACCCAGCCGAGTTTGCCCCGGAACTGGTCGAGGCTGAGGGCGAACCAGCCGCGTTCCGCCGTGGCCTCGGCGATGGCCCGGTCCTCTTCGGACAGGGCCTCTTCGATCAGCCGGTCAATCCTGTTCATCGTCGTCTCCTTCCAGAATGGCGCGCAACTTGCGCCGGGAATGCATGAGGCGGGTTTTCACGGTCCCGACCGGCACGTCGAGCGCGGTCGCGACCTCCCCCACCGTGAGGTCTTCGAGGTAGAAAAGAGCGATGGTGGCGGCCTGATCGCGTGGCAGCGTGGCAATCGCCGCCCGCACCCGGACAGCGTCCGATGCCTGCGGCCCGGCCTCATCGACCGAAGTCTCGGCCTCTTCGGCCCAGGCGGCCGCGACCGCCCGCCCCCGCTGGCGCCGCGCGATTTCGCGCGCGACACGGCGGGTCACGATCCTCAGCGCCCAAGGCAGAAAGGCGTGATCGTCGCGCAGGCTCTTGAGCCCGCGCATGATCTCGACCCAAGCCTCCTGCACCACATCCCGCGCCGCCTCCCGGTCGCCCAGGAGCCGGACCGCGTGGGCCATCAGCCGGTCGCCCCGCAGCGCCACGAGCCGTGACAAGTCCCGCCGATCCCCGGCCCGCGCCGAGGCGACAAGATACGCCTCCAGCGCTCGGATCCGAGGGTCCATCGTCACATTTCTCCCGTTACAGGGGAGAGTGCACGCGACGCGGGTTTCGGTTCAATCCTATTGGGCGGTCCAGCCGCCGTCGACGGGAACCGTAACGCCCGTGATGTTGTGCGCGGCATCGGAACACAGAAACAGGGCCAATGCGCCAAGGTCCGATGTCTGCGTCATGCGCAGCGACGGCTGCTTCTCGGACAGCAGATCAGCAATCCCCGCGTCCCGGTCGCCGCCGTGCTCCGTTGCCTTGGCCTGAATCTGGCTTTCGATCAGCGCCGTCTCGGTGAAACCCGGTCCGATGCAGTTGACGGTCACCCCGCCCTTGGCCGGATCGCCCTTGGAGGCATATTCGAGGGCCACGACCTTGGACATGCCGACGAGCCCGTGCTTGGCCGCGACATAGGGGGATTTCTCCTTGGACGCGACGAGCCCGTGGACCGAAGCGATGTTGACCACGCGCCCATAGCCGCGCTCGGCCATCTTCGGCAATGCCGCCTTCATCGTGTGGAAGCAGGCCGACAGCATGATCGCGATGATCGCGTCCCATTTTTCGTCCGGCATGTCCTCGATCGGGGCGGTGTGCTGAATGCCTGCGTTGTTCACGAGAATGTCGACCGGCCCCCAGCCCTCGACCTCCGCCATGAGGTCGCGCACGTTCTGCGCCTTGGAAACGTCGGCGCCGAAGAACTTCGCCTCCGGCGCACCCGCGTCCAGCACCGCCTTGACCGCGTCATCCGCGCCCGCGTCGCCCGGCAGCGAATGGAGCGCGATACGCGCCCCGGCACGCGCGAGTTCAAGCGCGATGCCCAGCCCAATGCCCGAGGCCGAGCCAGTGATGAGGGCGGTTTTTCCGTTAAGTGAGGTCATGCGTCCATCTCCTTGAGCCGCTCCCGCAGCTCGGTTTTCAGTACTTTGCCATAGTTGTTTTTCGGCAATTCATCGGTGAAAAAATAGGCCTTGGGCCGCTTGAAACGTGCGATTTGTGCAAGAACATGCGCATCCAGGGCCGCCTCGTCCACACCGTCCGCAACGACGAAGGCCACGATATCCTCACCCCATTCCGCAGAAGGCCGCCCGACGACCGACACCTCCCGCACCTCCGGATGGGTTAGGAGCGCCTCCTCCACTTCGCGCGGATAGACGTTCGTGCCGCCGGAGATGATGACATCTTTGGAGCGGTCCCTGAGCGTGAGATATCCGTGCGTGTCGAGAAAGCCCATGTCTCCGGTCATCAGCCAACCGTTTTGGATCGTCTTGGCGGTGGCCTCGGGGTTCTGCCAGTACCCCGGCATCACCGTATGGCCCCGGACCATAATCTCGCCTACGTCGCCAGGTGCAACCGGGTTTCCCTCCGCATCTCCGATTGCCACCTCGACCACTGATTGCGCTCGGCCCACGCTGGCCAGCCGGTCATGCCAGTCGGGGTGGACCCGATCCGCAACTTCGGCGCGCGAGAGCGCGCTGATCGACATGGGGCATTCCCCCTGCCCGTAGATCTGGACAAACTTCGGCCCGAACCAATCGACCGCTTCTTCGATGTCCGAGACGTACATCGGCCCGCCCCCATAAACGACGGTCTTGATCCCTTGCGCACGATCTCCTGCCGCCTTGGCCGCATCCGTGATCCGTCGAACCATCGTCGGCGCCATGAACATATGGAGCGGTCCCTGAGCCCTCGCCGCGGCGAGAAGTTCACCCGTGTCGAATCCGCCAGACGGGGGGCAGATGTGGCGCGCGCCCTTCAGAACGTGAACCAACGCGTAAAGCCCGGCGCCATGGCTCATCGGCGCCATGTAGTAAGCCCCGTCCTCGGGTGAGACCTCGTCGACGTCGGCGAGATAGGAGAGCGACATCGTAGACAGCATACCGTGAGTGATGATGACACCCTTGGGCCGGCCGGTGGTCCCGGAGGTGAAGAACAACCAGGCGAGGTCATCGGCGGCCCGTGGCGCGATCTCTCGCGGCTCGCCTGCGGCCATCTCGAACAATGTATCCATCCCGAAGATCGGCGTGTCGACGATATCGGCGAGGCCTTCCGCCAACCCGTCCGTCGCGAAAACCGCCCTGGCCTGCGTGTCCTGGAGGATCACCTGCGCCTCGCGAGGATGCAGCTTGGCATTGATCGGTACGGCCGCCGCACCCGCGATCCATATCCCGTAGAGCGCGATAAGGTAGTCCGGCACGTTCTTCATGAAGAGCGCCACCCGGTCGCCCGGCGCGATGCCCCGCGCGCTCAACCCCTCGGCCACGCCCGCTGCGGCACGTTGGAACGCGGCATAATCGGCCACGCAGGTCTCGCCGCGAAACAGCGCCGGACGCTCTCCCGCGACCGCCGCGACCCGTTCCAGCCAAAGTGCCAGGTTCATGTCCCGATCCTCCCAGTGGCAGAGCCTATGCGGCACATGCGCCACGCGCCAGTCCGTAGAGTTGCGTAGTTATTGATCGTCCGGTCAAATCCATGCACTCTGGCCCTCCGCTCACGCACCGGGGGACGATCACATGACCACGGCGAAACCCGCCACGCGCATCCAGAGGCGCAATCGCGAAACCATCCGCGAGGCGGCGCTGGACGTGTTCTCACAGCACGGCTTCCGGGGTGCGACGCTGGACCAGATCGCGCAGGCGGCGGGGCTCTCCAAGCCCAACCTCCTTTATTACTTCCCCTCGAAGGAGGCGATCCATGTCGAGTTGCTCGCCCACCTGATGACCGACTGGCTCGAGCCGCTTCGCGCTCTGGATGCGACGGGCGACCCGGTGGAAGAGATCGTGGCGTACGTCCTTCGCAAGCTGGACATGTCGCGTGAAATGCCCCGCGAAAGCCGGCTGTTCGCCAATGAGATCGTTCAGGGCGCGCCGCGTATCATGGAGTTGATCACAAGCGATTTGCGTCCGCTTGTGGACGAAAAGGCAGGCGTGATCGCGGCTTGGGCCCAGGCGGGCAAGATCGCGCCGGTCGACCCCTATCACCTGATCTTTTCGATCTGGTCGACGACACAACACTACGCGGATTTCGACATCCAGGTGCGCGGGGTTCTGGGAGTTCAGGGGAGCGAGCATTTCGACGACGCGCGCGCGTTCCTCACTCATCTCTACACCAGCGCCCTCGCGCCCGCGCGGCAAGGTCTTGTTAACCACTAGGCCCGGATTCTGTGGACAAGCACGCGTTCGCTACCGAAAATCGAAGGACGCATACGGTGGGGGCACCGTAGTCGGAGCAAGGAAATGGAGATTTCCGGACCATCCCCCTTGGGCACCAAGGCCGCCTATGCCGTGCCATACCAAGAGACGCGCCCCGTCGATGTGCGCAAGGTGCAGGCCCAGAGCGCCACGACAGACGCGGGCACCGACGCGCACGAACGACCGGAGCAGGAGGCTAAGGCGGCCGCTTCGCGCGACATTCTTGCGTTGAGGCGTGCCGTCGCTCAGGGACAACGACCTGCCGGCCCACCGCCCTCCTTCGAAGTGAGCTTGCTGGAGGTGGAAGGTGACCTGAAACAGAAGCTCGCGCGCATGGAGGCCGAGCGCACCGCCGAGCGTGATGCGGCAGGCGTTCAGGGCCAACCGAGCATACCGGAAAACGCCTTGGCATCATCGGGCGATGTGACCGAACCCCGTACGCCGAGCGGCACAGAAACAAATGGTCCAGAAGCAGCCGAATCAGACTGACGCAGACCCGCCCACCACTGTAGACGGGTGGCCCAATCTGTTCGCAATGCCTTTCCTCCACGGTTCTGCCGTCCTATAAGCGGGGAAATGTAACGACCCCGCGTGAGACGGGGGTTCAGGCTCGAGGACGGTATGACCAAGAAATCCCACGACAGCGACGTCGCCTTCATTCAGGCACTTGCCGAGCTTCTGCGCGAAAACGATCTCACGGAACTCGAGGTCAAGCGGGAGTACGGCGAGGCAGACCGGCTCAATGTGCGCGTTTCGCGCGGTGGCACCGTGCAGACCTTCGCGGCCCCCGCAGCGCCCGCGCCTGCTGCTCCCGCCGCGCCTGCGGCCCCGGCGGCGCCCGCCGCCGCACCGTCTGGCGAGGAGGACCCCGCCAGCCATCCCGGCGCCGTCACCTCGCCCATGGTCGGCACGATCTATCTTCAGGCTGAACCGGGCACTCCCGCCTTCGTGAAGCCCGGCGACAAGGTTGCCGAGGGTGACACGCTCCTCATCGTCGAGGCGATGAAGACCATGAATCAAATTCCCGCGCCGCGTGCGGGCACCGTGAAACGCATCCTCGTCGAAGATGGCTCGCCGGTCGAATTCGGCGCGCCGCTCATGATCATCGAGTAAGGCAGCACCCGGCATGTTCGACAAGATCCTGATCGCCAACAGGGGCGAGATCGCCCTTCGCGTCATCCGCGCCGCCCGCGAGATGGGGATTGCCTCGGTCGCCGTCCATTCGACTGCCGACGCCGACGCGATGCACGTCCGCATGGCCGACGAAAGTGTCTGCATCGGTCCGCCGCCGAGTCCGCAATCCTACCTCTCGATCCCGGGCATCATCGCGGCCTGCGAAGTGACAGGGGCGCAGGCGATCCACCCCGGCTACGGCTTCCTCTCCGAGAACGCCAATTTCGTACAGATCGTCGAGGACCATGACCTGACCTTCATCGGCCCGTCGGCTGCGCATATCCGGATGATGGGCGATAAGATCACCGCAAAGGAAACCGCCGAGAAGCTGGGGATCCCGGTCGTCCCGGGCTCCAAGGGCGGCGTTCCCGACATCGAAACGGCCAAGAAGGTCGCGGGCGAAATGGGCTACCCGGTCATCGTCAAGGCGACCGCGGGTGGCGGAGGGCGCGGTATGAAGGTGGCCGAGAGCGAGGCGAAGCTCGAAACCGCTTTCCGCACGGCGCGCACGGAATCCAAGGCCGCCTTCGGCAACGACGAAGTCTATATCGAGAAATACCTCCAGAAGCCGCGCCATATCGAGGTGCAGGTCTTCGGCGACGGCAAAGGCGGCGGCGTCCATTTGGGTGAGCGCGACTGCTCGCTCCAGCGGCGCCACCAAAAAGTTTTCGAGGAAGCGCCCGGCCCCGCCATCAGCGAGGAGGAGCGTAACCGCATCGGCGGCATCTGCGCCAAGGCCATCGCGGAGATGGGCTATTCCGGCGCCGGCACGATCGAGTTTCTCTACGAGAACGGAGAGTTCTTCTTTATCGAAATGAATACGCGGCTCCAGGTCGAACACCCTGTGACCGAGGGTATCTTCGGAGTCGACCTCGTGCGCGAACAGATCCGCGTGGCCGAAGGTCTGGGACTGTCGTTCACGCAGGACGACCTGCAGATCAACGGTCATGCGATCGAGATCCGGATCAACGCCGAGAAACTTCCGAACTTCTCGCCCAGTCCCGGCCGGATCACCCAGTATCATGCGCCCGGCGGCCTCGGCGTGCGGATGGATTCGGCACTTTACGATGGCTATTCGATCCCGCCCTACTACGACAGCCTGATCGGCAAGCTCATCGTTCACGGTCGCGACCGGCCCGAGGCGCTCGCCCGCCTTGCCCGTGCGCTTGGCGAGCTCGTGGTGGACGGCGTCGATACGACCATTCCGCTCTTCCACGCCCTGCTGGGGGAAGAAGACATCCTGACCGGAAATTACGATATCCACTGGCTGGAGCACTGGCTGGCGAAGAACTTGGGCTGATGGCATGTCCGGCCCGCGCGACAGGCTGACCCCGGAAATCCTGCTCCACGCATATGCCTCGGGCATTTTTCCAATGGCCGAGGACGCGACTGACACGGGCGTTTTCTGGGTCGACCCCAAGTTCCGTGGCATCCTCCCGCTCGACGGCTTTCACCTATCCCGCTCGCTCGCCCGCACGATCCGACGGGGCGGTTTCCGCGCCGGACTGAACGAAGATTTCGAGGGCGTGGTCGAGGGCTGCGCGGACCGCTCCACCACATGGATCAACGATCAGATCTTTGACGGGTATCGAAAGCTGCACCGGCGCGGTCGTGCCCATTCGCTCGAGGTGTGGGAGGGCGAAGCGCTCGTCGGTGGCGTCTATGGCGTCACGCTCGGCCGCGCTTTTTTTGGTGAAAGCATGTTCTCGCGCCGCCGGGACGCGTCAAAAGTCGCGCTGGCGACACTTGTGGTGCATCTCGCCCAAACCGGCTTTACGCTTTTCGACACGCAGTTCATCACGAGCCACCTCGCAACGCTCGGCGGCGTAGAGATTCCGCGCGCCCAGTACCATTTGTTGCTCCGCGAAGCACTTGCGGACGGCGAGGCGGACATCACCTCACGCCCCCTGCCCGATCCTCACTCGGTTGTGCAGCGCATTACCCAGACGTCGAACCGCGAATGATCGAGCGCCGAGAGCGCCGGCGAAGACGCCACCATCCAGCCGTCGAACAACGCCTGCTCTTCGTTTCCATCCCGGATCACGAGGTGCGCGAAGGCATCGCCCTGCGGGTTGTCGGTCGGGTAGCGGCATTCGGCCAACGTGACCTGAAGCCATCCCAGCTCTCCGGTCTCGCCCTCTGACAGGTCCAGGTCGATTGAGGACCCTGCGAGCTTGTCCAGCCCCCGCAGCACCGCTCCGGTACCCGACGTCACCTCCGGGCCTTCCTGCACGGTCGTCACGGTTTCTCCCTCGCCCTCGCGCAGGGGCGCGTTCGGGTCGATAGGGTTGCCGAATTCGTCGAACGGCACGTCCTCCTCGAACACCTGGTCCTCGGGCGTGTCGAGCGGCTCTTCGCCCTCGATGACGTCGAGCGGTTCGAACTGCCCGTCGTCCTGGGCACGCGCAGGGGCCGCGGCGGCGAGTGCTGCGGCGAGAATAACGATGGTCGGGCGCATTACCGCCTCCCGTTCAACTGTTCGATGATGAAGTCCATGAGGCCCTGTTCAGGTGCGGCGGTGCGAAACCGCCCCCCGGCCTCGAGCGGGAACGCTGACTGCCCCGGAATGATTTCCACGAAACTGCCGCCCAGAAGGCCCTCGGATGCTACTACCGCAAGGCTGTCCTCCGGAAAGGTGAAGGCAGGGTCGACGGTCAGCTCGGTCTCCGCCGAGAATGTCTCTGGGTTCAATGCAAGCCAGCTCACCCGGCCCACTTTGACGCCCGCGACGCGGACGTCCGATCCGACCTGAACGCCGCGCGCGGACACGAGACTCACCCGGTAGTCCTCGGTCGCATTGTTCCCGCCGAACCAGCCGATCACACCACCCGCATAGAGAAGGAATCCGACCGCGACGGCCAGCACAACGCCGCCGGCGACGGTTTCGGCAATCTCGCTTCGGCTGATCATGCGGACCCCCAGAGGCAGCTTATTCGGGCTGCCAGGCCTCGTAGTCCGAGCGCTCGACGGGCCGTTCATTTCGGATCGAGCCTGCGGGCACATAGGCCATGGCGGTGCCGGTCATGTTGTCCACATGCGGCTTTTCCCAGTCCTTGTGCGCCAGGGGCGAATTTTCCGGATTTTCGTCGAACGTGCGATGCAGCCACCCGTGCCAGTCGGCCGAAATGCGACTGGCCTCCGGCTCGCCCGCGTAGCAGACCCAGCGTTTGCTGTCGTCCTTGGTGCGGTAGAAAATGTTGCCCTGCGCATCCTCGCCCACCTTCACGCCTTTGCGCCAAGTGTAGAGACGGGTGCCGAGGGTTTCTTCATGCCACCAGGTCAGAAGAGACAGGATGAACCGCATTGGATGCCTCCGGATTAGACCTGTCCCGTATGGCCCAAAGCCCCGGCGAGGTCCAGCCCGATTGGCGCAGATGGGCGGAGATCCGTCTGGACAGTTTCGTTCAGTTGTCGTGACAAAGCCATCAAATCGGCCAGATTGTCCCGCATACATAACCAATATTTGAAAGTAACCATTGAGGAGAGCAGCAATGTTCGAATTCCACAACCTCGGTGCGATCGCCGCCGGCGCCGTATTGATTGGCGCCCTGCAACTGCAGGGACACGGCATGGACGCCTACGAAACAGAGCGCGAGACGGGCGCGAAAAGCGTAACCATTTCGTCCCGCGCCACAACCGACCATGTCATGCAGTCGAGCAGTGGGCTGGACGCCTTTGCGCGCAGCGACCGTGAGCCGCCAGAGTTATATCAGAAAGCGATGGTCCTGTGGGATCGCGCCACGGAAGAGATGATCGAAACGGGGCGCGTGATCCTCGCCTCTCTCACGGACTGAGGCGCGCGACCGCTTCGATCTCGATCTTCATCTCGGGCTTCATGAGCCGCGCCTCGATCATCGTGGCAGCCGGACGGGCAGTAGCGAACGCCTGAGACAGGACGGGCCAGCAGGCTTCGAAATCGTTTCCGTCCGGCAGAATGTATTTCACCTGCACCACGTCATCCAGGTTCCCACCTGCCTCCGCCAATGCGCGGCTTATCGTGGCAAGCGCATTGGCAGCTTGTTCGGCGATGGCCTCGGGCATCTCCATTGTCGCATAGTCGTAGCCGGTCGTGCCGGATACGAAGACCCAGCCATCCACCGCCACAGCGCGGGAGTAGCCGATCTGCGCCTCGAACGGCGAACCGGAACTGATACGTTGGCGGGTCATGTGCGCTCGCCCGGGCCCCACCGGCGCATCATGTCAGATCCTTGAAATAGCGCGCCACTGGCCATTGCTTGTAACCCGCTTTTTCATAAGTACGGCGGGCGGGTGCGTGGCCACGGTCGCCGACAGTTTCAACCATCACAATGTCTGCTCCCGCAGCGCGGATTTCAGCTTCACAATGGGCCATCAAGGCCGCACCAATGCCTTTCCGTTGGTGGTCGGGCGCGACTGCGATAATGAGAATCTCGCCCATCCGGTCTTCGGGGTGCAACTTGATGCCTGCAAACGCTGCGAGCGCATCGCCCGCGCGGACCACCCAGAACGCCTCGGGTGCTTCGTCGAGAAGGGCGCCAACGTCGGAAACCTGACGTGGCTCCCACCCTTCCGGGTAGAAGGCATCGTAGACGAAACCCGGCACGTCCTGACGCGTCAGTTCAAACACCGGAGCCCAGGCTGCAACCGCGAGGTCACAGACCGCGTCACGGTCGTCCGGCGAATAGGGTTGGATATCGGGGCTCTTGGCCATGGTGCCACGCCCCGGTCCGGCTCAGCCGGCGCTGGCGCCTTCCTTGCGATCTTCCGCGTAGATGATCAGCGGTTTGGCGTCGGTATTCGCCGCCTCTTCGTTCACCACGACCTCGTCCACGCCTTCCAGCGCCGGAAGGTCGAACATCGTGTCGAGCAGGATGTCCTCCATGATCGACCGAAGGCCGCGAGCGCCCGTCTTGCGCGCAATCGCCTTTTTCGAGATGGCCAGAAGCGCATCTTCGGTGAAGGTCAGCTTCGCGTCCTCGATTTCGAAGAGACGCTGGTACTGTTTCACCAGTGCATTCTTTGGCTGCGTCAGGATCGTGACCAGCGCGTCCTCGTCGAGATCTTCGAGTGTCGCTATGACAGGCAGACGCCCGACGAATTCAGGAATCAGGCCGAATTTCAGAAGGTCTTCCGGCTCCAGTTCCTGGAACACTTCGCCGACCTTGCGCGCCTCTTCATCTTTTACGTCAGCGCCAAAGCCAATCGCAGACCCTTTACCACGCTGCGCGATGATCCGGTCCAGACCGGCGAAGGCCCCGCCGCAGATGAACAGGATATTGGTCGTGTCCACCTGCAGGAACTCCTGCTGCGGATGTTTGCGACCGCCCTGCGGGGGCACCGAGGCCACGGTGCCTTCCATGATCTTCAGAAGCGCCTGCTGCACGCCCTCGCCCGACACATCACGGGTTATGGAGGGGTTGTCGGACTTGCGCGTGATCTTGTCGACCTCGTCGATGTAAACGATGCCGCGCTGCGCACGTTCGACATTGTATTCCGACGCCTGAAGAAGCTTCAGGATGATGTTTTCGACGTCTTCGCCCACATAGCCCGCTTCCGTGAGGGTCGTGGCGTCCGCCATAGTGAATGGGACATCCAGAATCCGCGCGAGCGTCTGGGCAAGGAGCGTCTTGCCGCAACCCGTTGGGCCGATCAGCATGATGTTCGATTTGGCCAACTCGATCTCGTCGCCATGTTTGGCAGCGTGATTGAGGCGTTTGTAGTGATTGTGAACAGCAACCGAGAGAACGCGCTTCGCGTGGGCCTGACCGATGACGTAATCGTCCAACACGTCGCAGATTTCCTGCGGCGTCGGCACACCATCGGTGGATTTGAGGCCGGAGCCCTTGGTTTCCTCACGGATGATATCCATGCACAGTTCGACGCACTCATCACAGATGAAGACCGTCGGACCTGCGATCAGCTTGCGGACCTCGTGCTGGCTCTTTCCACAGAAGGAGCAGTAGAGGGTGTTCTTGCTGTCGCTGCCGGAGGAATTGTTCGCCATATCGCCTTTCGGGGGCACCTGCCCCGCTCCTGTCTGCTCCGTCGGGAGCCCGAACCGTCCGTAATCTGCCCAAGCTTAGGGCAGGCACTCGGCCCCCGCAATGCGATTCTGGTCACGCTTGCGGGGGCGAATTTCTCTTATTCTTCCGCTTCGCCGCGCGACTCGAGGATGTCGTCGATCAGGCCCCAGTCCTTGGCCTGCCCCGGGTCCATGAAGTTGTCACGCTCCAGCGCATCCTGCACGGCTTTGAGTTTCTGGCCCGTGTGGTGGACGTAGATCTGGTTAAGCCGGTCCTTGAGCTTCTGGGTTTCCTGCGCATGGATCATGATGTCCGTCGCCTGCCCCTGATAGCCACCGGAAGGCTGGTGGACCATGATGCGCGAGTTGGGCAGCGAGAAGCGCATCCCCTTTGCACCGGCGGTGAGCAGCAGCGACCCCATCGAGGCCGCCTGCCCGATCACGAGGGTCGAAACCTTCGGCCGGATGTATTGCATCGTGTCGTAGATCGACAGCCCGCTTGTCACAACGCCGCCGGGGCTGTTGATGTACATGGCGATTTCCTTGGACGGGTTCTCCGCCTCTAGGAACAATAGCTGCGCGCAGATCAGCGAAGACATGCCGTCGTGCACCGGGCCGTTCAGGAAGATGATCCGTTCCTTGAGCAGCCGCGAGAAGATGTCATAGGCCCGTTCGCCCCGGCTCGTCTGCTCGACGACCATCGGAACGAGGGTATTCATATAGGTATCGATGGGATCTTTCATTGCGCCTGCCTCTGACTGTCAATCGGGCCGGACGGCCCGTCCCCAAGAGCCTAGTCATGGTTCCGGGGGGCTTCAAGAGGCCCTGCCCCATGCCGAAGGGCATGAGGCAAAAAGGTTAAGAAAGCTTTGCGATCAACTCGGCGCGAGGCCGCGAAGACGCTCGGACCGGCGGCGCAGAAGCTCCACCGTGGTAAGCAGCGCGATCGAGATCGCCACAAGGATCGTGGCCACCGCCAGGATGGTCGGGCTGATCTGTTCGCGCAGGCCGATGAACATCTGCCACGGCAGCGTCTTCTGCTGCGCCGAGCCGACGAAGAGCACCACGACCACCTCGTCGAACGAGGTGATGAAGGCGAAGAGGCCGCCCGAGATCACACCCGGCAGGATGAGCGGCATCTGAATGCGCAGAAATGTCGTGACCGGGTCCGCGCCCAGGTTGGCCGATGCCCGTGTGAGCGATCGGTCAAAGCCCACCAGCGTCGCGGTCACGGTGATAATGACGAAGGGGATGCCCAGAGCGGCATGGGCCAGCACGACACCTAGATAGGTGCCCTGAAGCCCCACGCGGGAATAGAAGAAATACATGCCCGCAGCCGAGATGATGAGCGGCACGATCATCGGGCTGATCAGGATCGCCATGATCGTCTGCCGGAACGGCACATGTGGCTGGCTGAGGCCGATCGCCGCCAGGGTCCCGAACCCCACGGCGAGTACCGTCGCCATCGGCGCGATCTTGAGAGAATTCCACATCGCGCTCTGCCAGTCGTCGGTGTTGAAGAAGTCGCGATAGTGCTTGAGCGAGTAGCCTTCCGGGTCGAGCGACAGCATCTCCGGCGTGAAGGTGAAGAAGTTCTCGGCGTTGAATGACAGCGGAATGATCGTGAGGATTGGTGCGATCAGGAAGAAGAAGATGACCCCGCAGATAAAGAGATAGGTGTTGTGCCAGAGGGTCTGACCTCCGGTGGCATAGATCGGCACGCCGTCGCGGTAGTGTCCGCGCCCGATCCAGTAGGCCGCCCAGCTGACGACGGCACCGACGATGGCCCCGGCGACCAGTCCGCCCCAGCGCGCCAGCAGAAAGCCAACCACGGCGGTGATCACGATGAGAGCCCAGCGACCCGCCGTGCGGTTCGGAACAAGGCTGTTGAGAATGAACCCCACCGCACCGCCATAGACGAGACCGATCAGAAAGCCGATCAGGCCATAGTCGCTCGTATTCCCCGTAAGGAAGCCGAAGAACCCACCCAACAAGGCAATCATGGGAACTGTGAAGCCCCACATCGGCGGCCTGCCGGTGTCCACGATAAGCTCGTTGTCTGCGCTTGCGTCCGTCATGGCTTACCCCAGCTTCACGTTGTCGATGCCCACGATCCGGTCATAGGCCCAGTAGAGGATGAGCACGGCGGCGAGCAGTATCGTGCCCAATGCTGCCGCGAGACCCCAGTTCAGGCTCGACGAGATGTGATAGGCGATGCGGTTCGAGATGAAGATCCCGCTTGTGCCCCCCACGAGGGCGGGCGTGATGTAGTAACCGATTGCGAGAATGAACACGAGGATCGACCCCGCGCCGATGCCCGGCACCGATTGCGGGAAATACACTCTCCAGAAGGCCACCCAGTTCGTCGCGCCAAGGCTCTTGGCTGCGCGCACGAAACTTGGGGGAATCGTCGCCATGACCGAATAGAGCGGCAGGATCATGAATGGCAGCAGGATATGCGTCATCGCGATAATCGTGCCCAACTGGTTGTTGATCATTACCAGCCTGCCCGCCTCGTTGATGAGGCCCGACCAGACCAACAGGTCGTTGATCACCCCCTGTTGCTGAAGGAGCACCTTCCACGCCGAGGTTCGCACGAGAAGCGAGGTCCAGAAGGGCAGGAGCACAAGGATCATCAGGAGCGACGACACCCGCATCGGAAGGCTCGACAGAAGATAGGCCACGGGATAGCCCAACACGATTGTGGCGAAGGTGATCGTCAGCGACATCCAGACCGTTCGCCAGAACAGCTTGATATAGATCGCCTGATCCTCGTCCTGCGCCTCCACCCCTTCCGGGTTAAGCTGCAGGTCGACGGCGGTCAGGAAGTAGCCCGGCGTATAGGTCGGCGAATAGACCTTGATGGTGCCGAGGATCGTGGGGTCGCCCCAATCCTCGTCGATATCGAGGAAGGTCTGCTTGTAGTCGACGCCTTCAAAGTCGGCGGCGGCCTCTTTCGCCGCCTGTAATTCCTCGGAGCCGAAGCCAGTATATCCGTCGACGGCCGCGTTCCCCGTGAGGTCGTGGTAGAGCATCGCGTGAACGAGCGGCCAGACGTTCTCGCCCACCGGGTTGTCCTCGTCCTCGACCTGCGTGAATTCGGCGAAGGTGCGATAGGCTTCCGCGGTCATGGGAAGGCGGTCTTCCATGCCCTCCTTCATCACGAAGTCCGGACCGGTGCCGTCCTCTGTCGTGCTCGCTTCAGCGAACCAGTCGGGGTCGCCCATGAGTTCGGCCCAGAAAACCTCTTCGGTCCAGTTCTCGTTCAGGTCGTCAAACTGATCCTCGTAGATTTCGGCGATATCCTCGACATCCCGACCGGTCTGGCGAAAGAGCGAAGAAATACCGGTGGTTTCGTAGTTCAGGCGTGAGCCGAGGCGGGTGTGGATCTTCTTCTCGGACGCGACGAACAGGTCGCGGAAAAGGGCGAAATACACCTCTTCACCCGGCGTCGGTTCCGCGTCGGCGTCCCAGTCGTCCATCGCGGCGACGGTGCGCGGGAGGGTTTCTTCGACGATGCGGTTTTCGACCGAGCGGAACAGCATGTCCGCAATCGGCGCGATAAAGGCGACGAGGATAAAGATCAAAAGCGGCGCGATGAGCATCAGGGCCCGCAGTTTCTGCCGGCGCAGCGCCCGGTTGAGGCTTGCCTTCAGGGGCCGCCCGTCGGCGGCCAGCATCGGGCCGGAAGTCTCGGTCGCGTCGCTCATGATCGTCGTCCTCGGTGCTTGGGTTGGGAAGGGCCCGAAGGCCCCTCCCGAGAGATGTCAGGTCAGATTACTGCGCGAGCCATGCCTGGAACTTGGCGTCCAGGTCGTCGCGGTAATCAGCCCACCATTCGTAGTTGTAGACGAACACGTTCTGGCTGTTCTCCGGAGCGGTCGGCATGTGCGGACCCATCGCGATCCCCAACTCGGCGTGGTCGCCCACGAGCGGAGCGGACGACTGACGCGCCGGACCGTAGGAAATGTAGGCGGCCTGATCGGCCAGACGCTGAGTATCCGTCGCGAAGAACAGGAAGTCCTTCACACGGGCCAGGCGGTCTTCCGGCAGGTCGGCCGGAATGATCCAGCCGTCGAGGTCGAACACCTGAGCGTCCCAGAGCATCTCGAACGGCTGATCCTGCTCTTCGATCGCCGAGAACCAGCGACCGTTATAGGACGAGCCCATCACGATCTCGCCGTCGGCGAGAAGCTGCGGCGGCTCGGCAGCGGCCGACCACCAGATGACATCGTCCTTGATCGTGTCGAGCTTTGCGAACGCCTGATCCTGGCCTTCTTCGGTCTCGAGCACGTCGTAAATGTCCTCCTTGGCAACGCCGTCACAGAGCAGCGCCCACTCCAGGTTGTTGATCGGGCGCTGTTCCAGCGCGCGCTTGCCCGGATAGGTCTCGGTGTCGAACATCGCGCAGATGGACTCCGGTGCCGGCGCGCCTTCCGGGAACAGGTCCGGGCGGTAAGCAGCGGTGGTGGAGTAGACGATCTGCGGGATGAAGCAATCGGAGACCAGAAGGTCGCCGAAGTCATCCTCTGCCGAGGTGCCGTCCGGCGCTTCGGCCAGCAGTTCCTCGGTGTCGATTTCCATCGCGAGGCCTTCGTCGCACAGACGGATGGCGTCCGAGGCCACGACGTCGACGAGATCCCAGGTGACGTTGCCCGCTTCGTTCATCGCGCGCAGCTTCGCCACGGCTTCGGCCGAGCTTTCGTCCCAGGTGATGGAAACGTCGGGATTCATCTCGAGATACGGCTCGACATACGCGTTCTGCTGGCTGGCCTGATAGGCACCGCCCCAGGACACGAGTGTCATGTCCATCGCCATGTCAGCGTGGCTCTCGGCCATGGCGAGCGTTCCAACGCCGGCCAGTGCGGAGCCCATGAGTAGGGTCTTGAGTTTCATTAACTTTCTCCCAGTCGTTCGCCCATTTCGGGTTTGCGGAGAGGCAGAGCCGGGCGTGCTCGCCCCCCATCCCACTCGCGCCCTACCGGCGCGAGGGTGTTCTGTTCAGGCATCGAGTGCGCGGCAGTCCTCGGGCAACCACCCGATTTCGATCTGCGTGCCGGGCTTCAGCTTTACCTGGTCCGGTGCATTCCGCGTCTTGATGACGAAGTCCTCGTTTCCGGCGACCTTCAGCCGCGTGCGGAAAATGTCGCCCATGTAGATGAACTCGAGCACCTCGGCCTTGATGGTATGCGCATCGTCGTGCATGCGCTCCTTGTTGTATTCGACCCGCTCTGGGCGGATCGAGACCTTGGTGCGCTGGCCGACTTCTCCCACGTTGATCGGCGTCGCGATAATCTCTTCGCCGTCGTCGAGGCGGACCATGCAGGTCTTGCCCCTGATCTCTTTGATCACACCTTCGAGCGTGTTGTTCTCGCCGATGAACTGGGCAACGAAGCTGTTCTTCGGCTCTTCGTACAGGATATCCGGCGGATCGAGCTGCTGGATACGGCCATCGTCGAACACAGCGACGCGGTCCGACATTGTCAGAGCCTCGGTCTGGTCGTGCGTAACGTAGACCGTGGTGATGCCGAGGTTGTGCGCCAAGCGCGTGATCTCGAACTGCATGTGCTCGCGCAGCTGCTTGTCGAGCGCGCCGAGCGGTTCGTCCATAAGCACGAGCTCGGGTTCAAACACCAGGGCGCGGGCGAGCGCGATCCGCTGTTGCTGACCGCCCGAAAGCTGAGCCGGTCGGCGGTTCAGGAAATCGCCCATCTGGACCATGTCCAACGCGCGTTTGACCTTCTCTTCGCGGTCCGACTTGGAAATCTTGCGCACTTCCAGAGGGAACGAGAGGTTCTCGCCCACTGTCATGTGCGGGAACAGCGCATAGTTCTGGAAGACCATGCCGATCCCGCGTTTATGCGGTGGAATGTTGTTGATCGGCTGACCGCCGAGCAGGATGTCCCCGTGCGTCGCGGTCTCGAAACCGGCGAGCATCATCAGGCAGGTGGTCTTGCCGGACCCTGACGGGCCGAGCATGGTCAGAAATTCACCTCTGCCGATGGACAAGTTCAGATCCTTCACGACGAGGATCTCGCCATCGTAGGATTTCTGAACGCGATCAAAGACGACGAAACCGTCGTTTTCCGGTTGGCTGGCCAAAAGACCCCCTTACATCCCTGTTGGTATTTGTTGTTTTTTGCTTTTGTCCAAAGCAACACGATTGAATGACGGATTTCAACAGGCTTCTGCCAGACAAATGAGCGTTTGATCAAATACGAAGCAAAAGCCGGGGAAAACGACACATTCTTTCGCGCAAACGCACGGGTTTTTGGCAATGTTGGTAACACAATACACGCGGAGGCCGGAATCGCGTTGAATTTGTTGTGAGAGTCGGCCCGATGTCACTGGTTCCAAGGGGTGGCGCCTATGGCACCAATCGAATGCGGGGCGAGTGGCGCCCTATTGCGGAATGGTTTCGCGATAGAGGTAGTTGGCCCCGTCCCAATACCACCTCTCATAATACGTGCGATCACGACGGTTCTGCGCGAGCAGCAGGTTCGGCCACGCGCCTATGGGACGCTTCCGGTCAATGTAAATCCTCGGGGGCCGCTCGACAGGGTCGAAAACCACCCAGTCGCGTCCCGGGGGCTGGACGAGCAGGTACCGCGCGAAGTTGCTGTCACTCAGTTCCGGCGACGGTCCGACGAGAGCGTCGATGAACCACCAGCGGTCCACCCGCACGTCAACGGCGCGCTGCACATCCGGCTCAGGTGCCCCTTCCAACCCGAACAGCGCGTCCAGACGTTCATCCAGCGCCGAACGCGCCGCGGCCACGGCACCTTCGTTTGATGTCCCATTGAGCAGGACGAAGCGATCCGGGGCGATTTCGGGCGTGGCGAGCCGTTGCAGGTCCGGGCAATTCGCCAGAACGGCACCAAGGGCCCGCGAGGAGCCGTCCAGCGTGATCCCCAGGCGGCGCTCTTGCTTGTCGGCCCGCACGGTCGCGGAGCCACGCTCACCGCGTCGCAGATCACGCAACAGCGTGTCGTCGAGCCGGGGAACATAGACCGCGAGGTAAGTATCGGGAAGGCCCGCGCGCGCCGAGAGTGTCAGATAGCCGGCCAACTCCCCGTCGACGCGAAGATCGAGTTCCACTTCCAACAAGTTGTCGAAAGACAGACCGTCCACGACACCGCGCGCAAGCAGTTCCCATCGTTGCTCATCGGGCTGACACACGAAAGAGAGGCACAAAGTCCCATCCGCATCTTCCCATGCGCAATACTGCGCGGCGAGCCGACTACGGCTTTCCTCAAGTGTCCATTCCGTTGAAGCTGACGCGTCCACTGCAACCACTTGTCGGGACCCCAGGTCGAAGGACTGGCAATCCTGGGGTGCAGCCTCGCCGATAGAAGACAGCCGGATGTCCCCCGTATCGAAAAGGATCGTCGCGCCGGACGCAGCGGCCGCAACTTGCAAGACATCGTCGTGCTCAGAGGTGTCGCGGCAGTCATTGCAGAAACGCCATTCAGGCACCTGCGAAAACGTGTCGGATACTGCAAGGTCCTCCCGCATCCCGAGCGAAATTTGCGGCGCACCGCAAACCTCCGCGCGCGGCGCAGACCTGACCTGTTGCGCGAGCGCGGGGTCCGTGCACAGCAACACAATCAGGAATGCGGCACTTCGAAACATTGTCTATCCGAACGACGACCGGGGCACTTTGGGTCCACAGTCACGCCAATTGGCGTCTGACTCAAGCCAGCCGGTCGAGCATATCCAGGCAGGCTTCGAGCTGATCCAGGGCGACGAACTCGTCTGGTTTATGGGCCTGTGCGATGGAGCCCGGTCCGCAAACGACGACGTCGCATCCAAGCGACTGGAAGAGTCCCGCCTCGGTCGCGAACGGCACCACCCCGGCCGTGTTGGCACCCGTGAGCGCCTGGACCAGGTCGCGTGCAGCATTGGTCGGCATCGGCTCGAACCCCGCCACCTCTCCGATCACCTCGGTGACGATTCCCGCTTTCGGCTCAATCGACTGCATCTCGGGGATAAGAACGTCGCGGGCATATGTCCCGATTTCGTCTTTCACGAAATCCATGTCTTCCGCGACCACAGGGCGGAACTCCCATTCCACCTCCGCCTTGCCGCAAATCACGTTATGCGCGACGCCCCCGTGGACACCGCCGATATTGAGCGTGGTCCAGGGCGGCTCGAACGCACTGTCGGCCGGCGCACGCGCCTTCAGTGCCTCGCGGATTTCCAGAAGGCGCGAGACGTAGCGCACCGCGTATTCCGCCGCGTTGACCCCCTGCCCCGGGTCCGATCCGTGCCCCTCCAACCCGGTGAAGCGCGTGGTGTATTCGCAGCAACCCTTGTGCCCTTCAATCACCCGCATCTCCGTCGGCTCTCCGATGATCGCCATGGCAGGACGGATACCCCGCGCCGAGAGAGTCTCGATCAGATCGGCGGCCCCGAGGCAGCCGACCTCCTCATCATGGGTGAAGGCGAAATGGATCGGACGGGTCAATTCGCGCCCGGCGTAATACGGCGCCATCGCCAGGGCGCATGCGATGAACCCCTTCATGTCGCAGGAGCCGCGCCCGTAAAGCAGCCCGTCGGCCTCGCGCATCTCGAACGGGTCCGTCGTCCAGTCTTGCTCGGCCACCGGGACGACGTCCGAGTGCCCCGACAAAACGATGCCCCCGTCGCCTTCGGGGCCGATCGTGGCAAAAAGGTTGGCCTTGGTGCCGTCCGCGTTGGTCAGCACCTCAACCCGCGCCCAGTGGCGCTCGAGGTAATCCGCGATCCAGTGGATCAGGTCGAGATTGCTGTCCGACGAGACAGTCGGATAGGCGATCAGGGTGGCGAGGATGTCGCGGGCGGTATCTATACGGCTCATGACGCGTTTCTGCCACGCCCGTGCGCCCTTGCCCAGTGGTCGCGACCGACCGGAGCGTGCTGCCGCCGGCTCATCGACGCGGCGGAGCTAGTTCCCCGCCGCACGCGCCTCGACCAAGGTGCCATCACTGACCCGGTCGCTCGGATGGGTGATAACGGTGTCGCCCGCCTCAAGTCCGCTCCGTAGTTCGGCGACATCTGCATTGCGCCTGCCGATCTCAACCGGTGTCAGCCGCGCCGCGCCCTCCTCGACCGTGAAAACCGCCCAGTCATCGCCCTCACGAAAAAGCGCCGAGATCGGCACCTGAAGCGCATTGTCTGCGGACCATTCGACAATGCGCGCATAGACGCGGAAATTATGCCCGAGCGGCGGTACTTCGGTGTCCTGCGCGAAATCCAGCACGACTCGTACGCGTTGCTCCTCGATCCCCAATGCCGAGACCTTGGTGAACGCCGCGGGCTCGATCTCACGCACGCGAGCCTCAAGGGCACCGTCGCCGCCCCAACGTTCGATATGCGCGGGGACGCCGGTGGCGAGGCGCACGGCATCAGTCGACAAAAGCTCCACCACGATCTCGAGGTCGTCGGTCGGTCCGATGGAAACCAGAGCCGTTCCTGCCGTGACGGGCCGGGCCGAGCGCGACGTAACCGACAGCACCGTGCCTGAAACCGGCGCGCGCAGATCGACGCAGCAGCCGCCTTCGTCAACCTCCTGTCGTTCTCCGGGCTGGGTAAGAACTGCGCGGGCCGCAGATACTTCGCTCTCGCGCATGTCGGCGGTCGCGTGGGCGCTGTCGAGGGTGGCCGATGCGATGTCCACGGCCGTCTCGGCCTGTTCGAGTTGGGCGTCCGGCGCGGTGCCGCGCTCATGCAGATCGAACACACGGTTAAGCTGACGCTGCGCGTTGTTCAAATCGGCCTCGGCCACCCTGATCTGGGTCCGCGAGAGCGCCAGCGCCGCCTGCGCCTGTGCCACCGCCGCCTCGGCCTGCTTGCGTGCTCGTTCGTCGAGGAAGGCAAGCTCGCCCGGTTCGATCCGTGCAATCACCGTCTCGCCTGCTACGACGCTATCACCCACGGTGACGGGGGACCGCTGGACGGTGCCGGAAACGGGGGCCGCGACCTCATAGACGTCACGAACGCGGGTCGTGCCGTCGGCGTTCACGGTGACCTCCATCGGGCCGGAGGCGACGTCGGCTATGTCCACGGGGACCACTTCGGGCTGCATAGACACCCAGACCGCCCCGCCGATGGCGGCCACGGCCACCGCGCCGATCACGATGTTTCTCAGTTTCATGGGGTCACTCCCTTGTTTTCATCACGGCGACGAGGTCCATGCGGTCGATCCGGCGCCGCACGATGAGCGCGGAGACGATGGTCGCCCCCGCCACGACGCCCGCCGCGCGCCAATAGGTCTTTTCGGTCACGATGAGCGGCAGCGCGTAAAGGTCGGATTCAAAGCTCAGCACCATTCCGGCAGCCATCCCGTAGCCCATCAGAAGCCCGATAGGGATCGCCACCAGCGTGAGGATGAAGAGCTCACCCAGAAGGATGTAGCTCACCTCGCCGCGGGTGAAGCCGAGGATGCGCAGACTGGCAAGTTCGCGGGCGCGCTCGGAGAGCTGAATTCGCGCCGAATTGTAGACCACGCCGATGGCGATGAGAGCAGCCATAAAGGTATAGACCGTCATGGTGATCCCCGCACTTTCCGCGATGGTCTCGTCGAACCCTTTTCGCACCTCGGACATATAGGTGATGCCGGAAATCGCCGGGCTCGCCTTCACCGCGGCGAAGAGCGCCTCGCGCTCAGCCTGGTCGATGTCCACGTTGGCGAGGCTGAGGCGCGGTGCGTGGCCAAGGATGCTGCTCGCGGTTTCGAGGTCCATATATGCCGAGAGGCCAAAGAACTGCGCCACCGTCCCGGTGACGGGGACACGGTAACGCCGGTCGCCTTCCTGAAGAAACTCAACTTCGAGGATATCGCCCACACCCACGTCGAGATGCCCGGCCAGCCGTTTCGCCAGTACGATGCCGTGCTCGGGAGACACTTCCACCCTGTCGTCACCGTCGAAAACGCGCACGAGGTCGTTGCCGGGTCGCGAGGCCTCGATCCCGATCGTGCGAGTCAGGTGGCCGTGGTGCAGCCGAACGGGAATCGACAGACTGCCTTCGGCCTTCATGACGCCGGGCAGGTTCGCGACCGCATCCAGCACGGCTTCGGGCCGTTCGACCGCGAATTCCAGGATCGCGTCCTGCCGGTTGGCTTGCACGAAGGCCACGTCCAGCAGCTCGTCGAAACTGTCGAACATGAACAACCCTGCGACGATGATCGCGCCCGATATGGAAATGCCGAGGCTCGTGAGCGCCGCGCGCAGCGGCCAGCGGCCAATGGCGCGCAGGATCATCATTGTAGGCTGCTGGGGGCGCAGTACGCGGATCAGCCGGTCGAACAGGCCCCGGCGGAACCGCGTGGGCGCGGGCGGCGACATGGCCACGGCGGGCGACAGACCAACCACCCGGCGCACCGCCATCATCGCCCCGATGAGCGCCGCGAAGAGGCCCGCCGACGCGCTGATGACATAAACGCTCGGGCGCTGAACGAAGACGAGATAGGGGAAGTGGAAATATTCCACATAGACCGATGCCATCGCCTGAGACGCGGCCAGCCCCATGAGCCAGCCAATCAGAACCCCGATCGCGCCGATCCCTAGGGAGAGCTTGAGGTAATGCGCCGCGATTTCGCCCGTTGAATAGCCCAGCGCCTTGAGCAGTCCGATCTGCTCGCGCTCCAGCTGGATCAGCCGCCCCAGCACCATGTTCACGAGGAAGGCGCTCACCACGAGGAAGATCGGCGGCACGATCCGGGCCATCACGTCGAGCTGCTCCAGCTCGCCATCGAGGAACGCGTTGGACACCTGCTGATCGCGGGCGTAGGAGCCGGTGCCGCCATAGGGCTTTAGCAGTCGCTCAAGCTCGTCGCGCACCGGGGCGAGGTCAGTGCCCCGCGTGACCGAAAGCGTGACCGAGTTGAACGCGCCGGAGAGGCCGAAGGCGGCGGCCAGAACATCTTCAGCCATCCACAGGATACCGAAGCGTTCATCGTCGGGCATGATCGAGCCGGGGCCGATGGTATAAATGAACTCCGGCGACAACACGACGCCGGTGATGCGAACATCGCGTTTCTGGCCGTTGAGCGTGACCGAGAACCCGTCGCCCGGACCATAATCATGGGCGATCGCGAAGGCTTCGTTCACCACCACCTCGTCGCGCCGCCCGAACTCAGGCAGTCGCCCTTCCTTGACGATCAGGGCATTCATCTCTGGCGCGCCGGAGCCCGGGATCGACAGGATCTGCGCCATGGCCGGGTCCGCCATGTCCGGCAGATCGAGCACGGCATACTGGTTGATACGCGCCTCGACCCGCGCAACGCCGGGGATCGCCGCGATCTCTCCCACCAGCGATTTCGGCGCGCGGGCGGCGGACGACCAGACGTCGGCAAACCGCGCCCGGTCGTAAAACGTATCGCGTGTCTCGGTCAGACTGCGCTGCGTGCCGAAGGCCATGACCATGATCATCACGCCCACCGACAGAACGGCAGCAATGGCGAGCGCCTGCGCCCAAAGTCGCCGGATGTCGCGAACCAGCTTCTTGTCGAGCGCCCGCATGATCACCAAACGATC
>CXWF01034422.1_pt1 | contig 45034 bp, 48 predicted proteins | sample 468421 | NCBI WGS metagenome assembly CXWF01 (sample SAMEA2620812, study PRJEB7988) | marine metagenome | biome: marine biome (ENVO:00000447); feature: surface water layer (ENVO:00002042); material: "saline water (ENVO:00002010), including plankton (ENVO:xxxxxxxx)" | depth 5 m
CGCTTCAGGTGTTCGACGAAGTGTCGCTGATCCTCAGCCAGAAGGTGCGCAAGACGCATGAGGCTCTGGACGAGCGTCTGGGCGTCGACAGCCAGTTCGGCCACCACAACACCGCAACACGCGACGTGACCGAGCCGATGATCGAAATGGGCCGTGGCGGGCGCCAATATGGCGGCGGGTTCTACGACTACGACAGCGACGGAAACCGGCACCTCTGGGACGGGCTCGGCCAGTTTGCCAAGGGCAATGCCGACATTCCTTTGCAGGACGCCATCGACCGCATCCTCTACCGTCAGGCGATCGAGACCCTGCGCTGCCTCGACGAAGGCGTGCTGAACACCGAGATCGAAGCCAACCTCGGCGGCATCATGGCCATCGGCTTCCCGCATCACACCGGCGGCGCGATCCAGTTCATCAAGGGTGAAGGGATCGACACGTTCAAGGGCCGCGCCAAGGAACTCGCGGACAAGTACGGCGAACGGTTCGCGGTGCCCGATACGATCTATGACCGCTTGCGCGAGAGCGAGGCCAAGGCGGCATGAGCGGGCCGCTCGAAGGTCTGAAAGTCGTCGAAATGCAAGGGCTTGGCCCCGCCCCTCTGGCGGGCCAGTTCCTTGCGGATCTGGGCGCGGAGGTGGTGCTCGTCACCCGCAAATCCGGCCCTGCCGACAAGACCGACATCAACAACCGTGGCAAACGCTCGGTTGCCCTGAACCTCAAGTCGCCCAAAGGCGTCTCCGCCGCGATGGCGCTGATCGAGTCAGCCGACGTGCTGATCGAAGGGTTCCGGCCCGGCGTGATGGAACGCATGGAGTTGGGGCCAGAGGACTGCCATGCGGTCAACCCGCGCCTCGTCTATGGCCGCATGACCGGCTGGGGTCAGGATGGCCCCCTCGCCCAGACGGCCGGCCATGACATCAACTATCTCGGCCTCACCGGCTTCCTCCACGCGACGGGCGAGGCCGACCGCACCCCACCCCCGCCCCTCAACATCGGCGCGGATTACGGCGGCGGGACCATGTTCCTTCTCTTCGGGATCATGGCCGCGCTGTATGAGCGCCAGACCTCGGGCAAGGGTCAGGTGGTTGATGCGGCAATGGTCGACGGGGCTTCGGCGATGATGGGGCTGATCCACACCTTCATCGCGCGCGGCCAGTGGACCGAGGACCGGCAGGCCAACCTGCTGGACGGCGGGGCCCCGTTCTATCGCACATACGAATGCGCGGACGGCAAATTCCTTGCCGTCGGCCCGCTCGAGCCGCAGTTTTACGCCGAACTCGTGCGCCTCGCCGGCCTGACGGAAGACCACCTTGCCAGCCAGAACGCCATGGGCGACTGGCCGGACCGGCGCGCGGCCTACGCCGAGGTGTTCAGGCAAAAGACCCGCGACGAATGGGCTGCGATCTTCGACGGCTCGGACGCTTGCGCGTCACCCGTCCTGACCTGGAGCGAGGCTCCGGACCACCCGCACATGGCTGCACGCGGCACCTTCACAAAGGTCGACGGCGTCACGCAGGCCGCCCCGGCCCCACGATTCAGTCGCTCGGCCCCGTCTGCCCCAACCCCACCGCAGGCCCCCGGCAGCGATACCGACACCGTACTCAAAAGCCTCGGCTATGACGATGACGCCATCGCGCAGCTTCGCGATGCCGGCGTCCTGACCTGAGAGGAACCGCATGTCCGACGATCCCATCCTTTACGAAAACGACGGCGCCATTGCCCGCATCACCCTGAACCGGCCAGACGCCTTCAACGCGATGGACCCGACGCTGCGTGAAGGGCTGCGCGAGGCGATCCTGAACGTCCACGAAAACGCCGACGTGCGCACAGTGATCATCTCGGGCGCGGGTCGGGGTTTCTGCTCCGGCACCGACCTGAAAGAGGGTCTCTCGCGCCACACGGGGCTGTTTCTGGAACAGGAATACCGCCCCATCCTTGCGTCGATCAGCGCGTCTCCGAAAATCTGGATCTCGCAGGTCCACGGCTCCGCGGCCGGGATAGGCGCGGCGCTCGCGATGAACTGCGACATGATGGTGATGGCCGAAAGCGCCAATATTTACATGGCCTTCGCCGCGATCAACCTGATCCCCGACGGCGGCAACACCTGGCTCCTGCAACGCGGGCTGGGCTACAAGCGCGCGCTCCAGACGATCCTCGAAGCCCGGCGCATCCCGGCGTCCGAAGCCGTCGCGCTCGGTCTGGCAAACGAGATGCACCCTGACGACGATCTGGCACAGGCCACCACCGCGCTCGCAACCCGCATCGCGGCCGGCCCGCCGCTGGCCACCGCTGCCGCCAAACGCCTCCTGCGCGCCGTCGACGGCATGTCCTATGCCGACGCGATCGGCGCTGAGGGCACGGAACAGACCGCGCTTGCCGAGGCGAACGACACCCGCGAAGGCGTCGCGGCCTTTTTCGAGAAACGCAAACCCAATTTCACAGGCACCTGACATGACCCTTCCCGCCATTTTCGACACCATGCGTCTGCCCATGATCGGCGCGCCCATGTTCATCTGTTCCGGCCCGGAACTGGTCATCGCCCAGTGCAAGGCGGGGATCGTCGGCACCTTTCCGGCGCTGAACGCGCGGGAGAAGGAGGGGGAGCCGATCCAGCTCGAAGAATGGCTGGTGCGCATCAAGGCGGAACTCGCAGAATACGACGCGGCCCACCCGGACGCACCTTCGGCCCCCTTCGGCGTCAACCTGATCGCACACCGCACCAACGCGCGCCTCGCCCGCGATGTCGAGATCCTCGTGAAGCACGAAGTGCCGATCTGGATCACCTCGCTCGGCGCGCGGCCCGAGATCAACGAGGCGGCACATTCCGTGGGTGCGGTCGTGCTGCACGACGTCATCAATGTGAAATTCGCCCACAAGGCAATTGAGAAAGGGGCCGACGGTCTCATCGCCGTGGCCGCAGGTGCTGGTGGGCATGCGGGCACATGGTCGCCCTTTGCGCTCATTCAGGAAATCCGCGAATGGTTCGATGGCCCGGTCTTTCTGTCGGGCGCGCAAGCCACGGGCGATGCGATCCTCGCCGCCGTCGCGATGGGCGCGGATGGCGGCTATGCCGGGTCGATGTTCATCGCGACAGAGGAGGCGAACGCGCCGGACGGCTACAAGCAGATGATCTGCGACAGCGGCGCGGACGACATCCTCTACACCGACCACTTCACCGGGGTGAACGGCAACTACCTGATCCCGTCGATCACCAGGGCCGGGCTCGACCCGACCGCGCTTGGCGACGACAAGGGAGACGTGTCCAGCGTTGCAGCAGGCGAAAAGTCGAAGGCCTGGCGCGACATCTGGGGCGCGGGACAAGGGATCGGCGCGATCCGCTCCGTTCCGCCCGTGGCCCAGGTCGTGGCGCGGCTGGAAAACGAACTGACCGCGGCTCGTAACCGGCTTCAGAAACGTCTGGGCTAGTCGCGGTTATTCTGCACGAAACTTACAAGCTGGCGCGTCGAGGGATCCTTCGACGCGCTGTCCTCCTCACCCGACAGGACCGGGGCCAGCGCTACGGCCAGCTCCTTGCCCAGTTCCACGCCCCACTGGTCGTAGGAGTTGATGCCAAGGATCACTCCTTCCACGAACACACGGTGCTCATAAAGCGCGATGACGCGACCCAGCATCCGGGGCGTGAGCATCGGATAAGCGAGCGTCGTTGACGGGCGGTTGCCGGGAAAGACCCGGTGCAGCGCCTGCCGCTCCAGATCGTCCGGATCGCCGCCCTTTTCGCGCATGATCTCCCGCGCCTCTTCCAGAGTGCGGCCCTTCATCAGCGCCTCGGACTGGGCAAGGCAATTGGCGACCAGAAGCGCGTGCTGGTGCGCAAGGTCCGGCTCATGCCCCTTGGCGGCCACGAGGAATTCGCACGGCACCGGCTCGGTCCCCTGATGAATGAGCTGATAGAACGCATGCTGACCATTCGTCCCCGGTTCGCCCCACACCACCGGCCCCGAGGGGATGTCCAGCGTCGTTCCATTCATCGCCACCGACTTGCCGTTGCTCTCCATCTCCAGTTGCTGAAGATAGGCGGGCAGCCGCGACAGGCGTTGATCGTAGGGCAGCACGGCGCGGGTGGGGTAGCCGCAGACCTGCCTATGCCAGATCCCGACAAGCGCCAGCATCAGCGGCATGTTCTCGGCCCCCTCGGCCTCGCGGAAATGCACGTCCATCTCGTGCCCGCCCGCCAGGAATTCCCGGAAGCGCTTGGCTCCTACGGCGATCATCAGGCCAAGCCCCACGGGGCCCCAGACGGAATAGCGCCCGCCGACCCAATCCTCGAACCCGAAGACACGCGACGGGTCGATGCCCCAGGCAGTGGTCTTCTCGACCGCCGAGGACAGGGCCGCGAAATGCCGCCCGACGACGCTTTCCCCGATGCCCCGGCGCAGCCACTCGCGCGCCGTTTCGGCGTTGGTCATGGTCTCGATGGTCGTAAACGTCTTGGAGGCCACGATCACCAGCGTCGATTTCGGGTCCAGCGCCTGTAGCGTGTCATGGATATGCGCGCCGTCCACGTTGGAGACGTAATGCATCCGCGGGCCGTCATGGAATGGCGCAAGCGCCAGCGTCGCCATCGCGGGGCCAAGGTCCGAGCCGCCGATCCCGATGTTCACCACATCTGTAAAGCGACCGCCGTTCACCGGCCGCACCTTGCCGGTACGCAGCCCCTCGGCGAACTCCTCCATCCGGTCGAGCGTCTCATGGACGCCAGGCAAAACGGGCTCCCCGTCCACCAACGCGCCCTCCGGCCCCGGATCGCGCAGCGCGGTGTGCAGGACCGCCCGCCCCTCGGTCTCGTTGATCTTCTCGCCCGTGAACATCGCCTCGCGCCGGGCCGCGACGCCTGCGCTTTCAGCAAGTCCAAGCAGCAGGTCGCGGGCCGTGTCGTCGATGGTCGTCTTGGAATAGTCGAACAGCATGTCGTCCATGCGCAGCGAAAATCCGGTGGCCCGGTCCGGGTCTTCCAGCAGCGCCGCAATGGTTACGTCCGCCTGCTTCGCCCGGTGCGACGCCAGTTTTTTCCACGTCATGGTTTGCCCTCATCCCCCACGCGGACACTCAACGGCCGCGCGTTCCGTTCGTGATCAGGCTAACGCTTATTGCGCCCAGTGAACAACCGCCCCTTTCAGGACGGCCTTGACCGGAGCCTCCATCGAATCCCGCGTTTTCGCGGCCTTTTCAAGTGCTTCGCGCTTCGCATCCCCCGTGATGACGATGTGCTTGGACATGGCACCGTTCAGCACGCGGGCCGTCAGGGTGATGCGCGGCTCAGGCGCCCCCTCTGCACGCATCGGCAAAAGCGCCGGCGCGCGCGGCGACAGCGCCTCTTCGAGCCGGTCGGCGCCCGGGAAAAGGCTGGCCGTATGCATGTCGGCCCCCATGCCCAGCAGCACGACCGACAGCGGCAAGGCCGCCTCCACGCCGGCAGAGAGCGCATCGAGCGATTCTTCGGGCGTATCGGTGCCGCCATAAAGGGGCACCAGCCGGGCCGCCTGCGCCGCGTCACGAAACAGCCGGTTCTTGAGAAGGCGCGTGTTCGAGCGGTCGCTGTCCTCGGGCACCCAACGCTCATCCGTGAGCATCACGTCCACCCTGTCCCAATCGAGGTGCAGCGCGGACAGCGTGTCGAAGATCGGCCCCGGCGTGGTCCCGCCCGGCACGGCGAGCGACGCGCGGTCCTCGTGCCGCAACGTCCCGCGCAACTCGGTCGCGATCAGGTCCGCGAGGTCCATCATCATCAACTCGCGGTCCGGGTATTCCTTGAGCTCATAGGTCATGTGCGCAACTCCCGCCAGCGGCGACCGTCCCGGTGCATGAGGATCAGCGCCTCCTCCGGCCCCGTCGATCCGGGTTCATACGGGTGCGGGCGATCTTCGCGCACGGTCCAGCTGTCGATGATCGGATCGGTCCAGGCCCAGGCCGCCTCCACCTCGTCCCCGCGCATGAACAGCGTCTGGTTGCCCCGGATCACGTCCATGATGAGGCGCTCATAGGCGTCCGGCACATCCGCCGCCTCCTCGCCCAGCGCCTCGGCGAAGGTCATGTCGAGCGGCACGTCGATAAGCCGCATCCCCCCCGGCCCCGGTTCCTTGATCGTCACGGTCAGATCCATGCCCTCGTTGGGCTGGAGTCGGATGGTCAACTCATTGGCGCTCTGGCCGGTATCTTCCTCGAAGATCGAATGGGGCGGCTCCTTGAACCGCACCACGATCTCGCTCACCCGCTCCTTCATGCGCTTGCCGGTGCGCAGGTAGAACGGCGTGCCATTCCAGCGCCAGTTTGCGATCCGCACCTTCATGGCGACATAGCTTTCGGTGATCGAGCGCGGATTCTCCACGTCGTCGATGTAGCTTTCAGCCTGCGACTTGTACTGCCCGCGCACGATGTCATCGGATTCGACGGACTCCAGCGCCCGGATCACCTTCAGCTTCTCGTCACGCACCGCGTCCGGGTCGTATTTCGACGGCGGCTCCATCGCCGTGAGGCACAGAAGCTGCATGAGGTGGTTCTGCACCATGTCGCGCATCGCGCCGGACTTGTCATAGTAATCCCCGCGCCCGCCAACTCCCACGGTCTCGGCGACGGTGATCTGGATATGATCGACGTATTGCGCGTTCCAAAGCGGCTCGAACAGCATGTTGCCGAACCGCACCGCCATGAGGTTCTGGACCGTCTCTTTCCCGAGGTAATGGTCGATGCGGTAGATCTGTGTCTCGTCAAAGTGCCGCGCCAGCGTCTCGTTCAGTGCGCGCGCGGACGCAAGGTCGTGACCGAATGGCTTTTCCACGACGATCCGGGCCTCGTCGTCGGCGATTCCGTGATTCATCAGCCGTTCCGCGATATCGCCGAACAGGCTCGGCCCGACCGAGAAGTAATAGGCCTTGATGACATCCGGGCGCATGGCGTGCGCAAGTTCGTCCCAGCCGTCCGTCCCCTTCGCGTCGACCGCGACATAGGTCAGCCGCTCGAGAAACGCATCCACGATGTCCTTGTCGTTGCGTTTCTGGACGAATTCGCCAATCGCACCACGCACGAAGTCGCGGTAGCCGGCTTCGTCCATCTCGCTGCGGGCCGCCCCGATGATCCGGGCGCCTTCGGGCATCTGGCCGTCGTGGAAACGCCGGTACAGGCCGGGCAGGATCTTGCGGCGGGCAAGGTCTCCGGTGCCGCCGAAAATGACGAGGTCGAAGGGGTCGACCGGGATGACGCGCGATACCATCTGTCTCTCCGTTCCGGCCCGAAGCCGGTGTTAGCGCTAACCGAGGCGCATTCGCCTGATACCCTTCCGTAGATCGCGAGTCTACCATCCTTCGACTGCATCACAACCACGTCACGCTTCGGTCCCGGGACTTTTCGTTGTCGCAGCTATGGGTTAGCCAATCCGAAAGGAGCATTCGACCATGGACCAGCGCGTATCCCGTGCCAATGAAGGCAAGTTCGTCGACCCGGCAACGACGGCGGACGGCAGCGCGCGCGCCACGGTCGCCCTGACCCAACCGACGACGCTCTGGTTCAACACGGGCACGCTGTGCAACATCGCCTGCGAAGGCTGCTACATCGAAAGCTCCCCCACGAACGACGCGCTCGCCTACATGACGCGGGGCGAGGTTGCGGGCTACCTCGACCAGATCAACCAGCGCGGCTGGCCGGTGCGCGAGATTGGCTTCACGGGCGGTGAACCCTTCATGAATCCCGACTTTCCGGCCATGCTGCGCGACGCGCTTTCGGCGGGCTACAGCGCTCTCGTGCTGACCAACGCGATGACCCCGATGCTGCGCCCGCTTGTGCGCAACAAACTGGCCCAGCTCATCAAGACATTCGGCGACAAGCTCACCCTGCGGGTCTCTCTCGATCACTGGACCGCCGAGGGCCACGACGAGGTGCGCGGCCCGCGCAGCTTCGAGGGAACGATGGCGGGACTTCGCTTCCTTGCCGAAGCAGGCGCGCGCATCGACATCGCCGGGCGTGCCCGGTGGAAAGAGAGCGAGGCCGAAGCGCGCGCGGGCTATGCTGCCCTGTTCGACGAGGTCGGGCTGGACCTGGACGCGTCCGACCCCGCCCGGCTGGTGATCTTTCCGGAAATGGACACCTCGGTCGAAGTGCCCGAGATCACCACCGCGTGCTGGAGCATCCTCGACAAGTCACCAGACGACGTGATGTGCGCCTCCTCGCGCATGGTGGTCAAACGCAAGGGCCGCACACCCTCGGTCGTCTCCTGCACGCTCCTGCCCTATGAGGATGACTTCGACCTCGGCCCGACGCTCGCCGATGCCGAAGGACCGGTCGCGCTCAATCATCCCCATTGCGCGAAATTCTGTGTCCTGGGCGGCGCGTCCTGCTCAGGGTGAGCGGGCATTAACCATTCTCAAATATCGGTGCGCTAAGCCCCTACCGTGTTTCAGCGAAGGGGCGCGTTCCGTGGCCGACAATATCGTATGGTCTACCATTTACCTCGGCAATTTTTCCGACATGGACACGAACGAAGGCTCGTATTCGGTCGAGGATGCCTCGGCCCTGCTGACGACCTTTGGCGCCGGTCCTGGCAACGCGCTGTCCAACGCCATCGTGGACGTCCACACTTGGGGCGGCGGCGACAACGCGGTCCAGGCGGACAACACCGGGACGTCCGACTACATCCAATATGATCTTGGCGCAGGGCCGCAAACGGCAACGATCGACTCAGGGGCCGCGCTGACGGGCACCGCGACCTTTCACGACGGCACGACCTATTCCTCCATGTTCGGCGTCTTTCAGGACACGAACGGCAACGTTTTCCTGCTCGTGATGGACGATCAGCCCGAACTCGCGAGCCAGGGCCTCGACACGATCACATTCACCTCGGTGGCCGCCTCCAATTTCTCCGGTGTCTCGCAATTCGCCCTGAACGACCACGACTTCGTCTGCCTCGCACCGGGCGCACGGATCGCCACGCCGGACGGCCCTGTCCGAATGGACCGGCTCCGACGCGGAGACCTTGTGACCACGCTCGACAGCGGGCCACAGCCCATCCGCTGGATCGGCAAGCGCCGCCAGCGTTTCGACCCACGCCCGCATCCCGGTCAGCCGATCTGCATTGCCAAGGGGGCGTTCGGGCCCGGCCTGCCGTGGCGCGACCTCATCGTCTCGCCCAACCACCGCGTCCTGATGCGCACACAGCCCACGTTCGCGCTCCATGATCCGCTGGGGGCGCTGGCCCCGGCCAAGGCCCTCACCCGGCTCGCTGGCGTGCGCCCGCAGGCCGGGCGTCGCGCGATCACCTATTTCACGCTGCTTCTCCCCCGGCATGAGGTGATCATCGCCGACGGCCTCGCGGTGGAAAGCCTCTTTCCCGGGCCAGAAGTGTTCGCGAGCCTCGATGGCATCGACCGCTCCCACTGGCTACGCCTCGCCGGGCGCGATGGCCGCGTCACCGGCACGCCGCCGGCCCGGCTCCTGCTTACGACCTCCGAGGCGCGCGCAGCGATCGACACGCATCAACTCCACGCGCCCGAAACCGCGCCGGTCCCGCTGTCCTGGTCTGGCGCCCGACACCGCGCGCGCCCGCGCCCGGCCCACCTCGCAAAACGCGCCTGATCGCCACTTTGGCCGTGGAACCGCCACGACAACCCGGAAAAAAGCGCGCGCCGCAAGGCGCGCACTTTTTGGGAACCGCACCCCCCGGCGTGTTACGCCTCCAGTTCGGCATCCCAGTAAAGGAAATCCATCCAGCTCTCATGCAAATGGCCCGGCGGGAACTTGCGCCCCATGTTGCGCAGCTCCTCGGCGCCGGGCTGGCGCGGCGGCTTGCGCAGCGCGAGGCCCGATTGGTGCAGATGCTTCGACCCCTTGCGCAGGTTGCACTTGGAGCAGGCCGCGACCACGTTCTCCCAACTCGTCACCCCGCCCCGCGCACGCGGCACGACATGATCGAAGGTCAGATCACCCTTGGACCCGCAGTACTGGCACCGGAATTCGTCCCTCAGAAAAAGATTGAAGCGCGTGAAGGCCACGCGCTTCTGGGGTTTGACGTAATCCTTGAGGACGACCACCGAGGGGATCCTGATCTCCATACTCGGGCTTCGCACCACATCGTCGTATTCGGCGATGATGTTCACACGGTCGAGAAAGGCCGCCTTGATCGCCTCCTGCCACGGCCAGAGCGATAACGGATAGTAGGACAAGGGCCTGAAATCCGCATTCAGTACCAAAGCCGGATGCGCCTTGGGATTGCTGTGCTCACGCACGAAATGTGTTCTGAAATCGCCGTCCATCGGAGTGACTCCGCCCTCGCCCTGTGCCTCGCTCGCAGGGCGGGGACAACCCGCCCCGTCTGTTTCTGATCTTGGACTATATATGGGTCAGGAAACCTGACAAGCCCCATGATCTGGAGGCACCCTGCCAGCGCTTCGTATCAGGCTTGTGACGGGCCACACACCCGCCGACGTTCACCTTGCATTCTGCTCCATCACAGGCCGTCATCGCCACGATCACAAACGGAAATACCGCTGCCTCCAAGGCTCCGGTTGGGGCGAGCGTATTGGACGCCCTGGGGCGTCGCAGCTGCTATCAGGACGCGCGCCTTACCCATTGACGAAAAGGGATTTTTTATCTGAGCTGCAAGCGCGAACACGCGGACTTTCAGCTATGCGGCGCTTGCCCACCCAAGGTCGTTCAACACCAAGGCTCAGACCACCGAACGCGCCGACGCGAAACACCCCATCTTGTGCAGCCATGCTGCGCGCTTTCACGAACCTTTCCAGTGGCCGCTTCGACACGCATCCGGCCGATCCCGACCGCCCGCACATCACGCGCCCCGACTAACTTGCCTTGGGGGCGATTCCCAAACGGTCGGCCATGAAGGACAGCGCGACCGACAGCCCGTCGGGCGCGATTCCGTGGCCCGTGCCCTCCTGAACATGCCCGTAAACGGTGAAGCCCGCGTCCTGAAGCACCTGTCCGGCCTCTTGGAAATGCGCGACCGGCACCATCTCGTCCGCGTCGCCATGAACGAGCAGCACGGGCGGGCGCACCTTCACGGCCTCGCCGTAGGTCTCGGTCTCCAGAATACGGCCCGAAAACGCCACGATCCCGGCCACCTCGGCATCGCGCTGCGGGACCACACGCAGCGACATCATCGTGCCCTGGCTGAAGCCGAAGACGATCATCCGGTCCGGGGTCAGCCCGGTCTCGGCCAGAACCTTGTCGAGGAAGGCGTCGATATCCTCATGCGCGCGCGCCGCGCCCTGTGTTGCCGCCTCCTCGCTAGACCCGTCGAGCCACGGGATCGGGAACCACTGGAAACCGAAAGGGTTGCCCGAACACTTCTCCGGCGCATCCGGCGCGTAGAACGCCGTGTCGGGCATGTGATCGGACAGCGGATCGGCCAGTCCCAACAGGTCCGCGCCATCGGCCCCGTAGCCGTGCAGGAACACCACGACCGAGTCAGCCGTCCCCGATGCCGCATCCCGTTTCTTGTAGGCCAATTCCCGTGCCATCAGCGCACCCCTTCCCTGTTTTTCGCCACCCGGTAATAGGCCCACAGCGCCCGCGCTGCAACGCCGCGCCACGGCGACCACGCCCCGGCCAATTCGCGCAACGCGCCTTCGCGCGGACGCTCCGGCAATTCGAACAGGACCCGCGCGGCCTCCTGCAACGCCAGATCGCCGGGCGCGAAGACATCCGCCCGGCCCAGCGAGAACATGGCGTAGATCTCCGCCGTCCACCGCCCGATCCCCGGCACGGCGACGAGCGTGGCGACCACGTCCTCGTCCGACTGGTGGCGCAGGGCGTCAAAATCGATCCCTGCCTCCGCCAACGCCCGGGCATAGCGCATCTTGGGCCGTGACAGCCCAACCGCGCGCAAATCATCCTCGCTGGCCCGTGCCACCGCTTCGGGCGTGGTCAGCCCCGCCGCCACCACCCGCGCCCAGATCGCGGCGGCAGAGGCGGTCGAGACTTGCTGACTCACGATGGCCGACAGAAGCTGGTCGAACCCTTCGGGCTTGCGCCGGAGCGGCAGCGCGCCGGTCTGGTCGAGCGCCAGCGCGAACCGTGGCTCATGACGGGCGAGCCAGTCCGCGCCCTCAGCCACGTCCTCCGGCCCGTGGATGATGCGCCCGACGCTCACAGCCGTTCGATCCAGTCGAGCGCGGCCTCGACCGTCTCGGCCTTCTCGCCCGGCGGCTGCATCGGGCGGTCGATCAGGACCACCGGCAGGCCCAAGGCGCGCGCGGCTTCCAGCTTGGCCCAACCCCCGCGCCCGCCCGCGTTCTTGACCACCACGAGGTCGACGCCTTCCTCCCGAAAGAACGCGATCTCGTCGTCCACGGTGAACGGCGGCCGCCCCACCCGCCACGCTCCGTTGTCCCAGGGAAACGGCCCGTCCGGCGGGTCGATCCGGCGGCAGATCACCTTGGCGGCGGGTAACGTGCCGATGGCCTCGAGCGACCCCGGCCCGGTCCCGAGGAACACGGTCATGTTGGCGGCCACCTGCGGCGCGACAGCCGCCTCATCCGGCACGAAAGTCCAGCGGTCCCCGTCCTCCGGCGACCAGCCCGGGCGCAGCACTTGCAGATACGGCACGCCAAGCGCAGCGCAAATCGACTGTGTGCGATAGGAAATGCGATTGGCGAAGGGATGCGTTGCGTCAAGAACGGCATCGAAGCCCTTGTTCGACATGAATTTCTGCTGACCTTCTCGCCCGCCGAACCCACCCACGCGCGTCTCAGCCCCCTGCGGCAAAGGCTCCCGCGTTACCCCGGCGAGCGAAGCGGTCAGGTCGATCCGCCCATCCCGCCCCAGCCGAAGCGCGATCTGCCGTGCCTCGTAAGTCCCGGCGAGCAAAAGGATTCTCATGGGCCCGCCCGCGCGATCACGGCACCGTCACGGTCCACGATCACCACGTCGAACACCATCTCGGCCCCGAACCGTTCCCGCACGACGCCGAGCGCCCTGTCCGCCACAGCCATTGCGAGAGTTTTTCCCGCGATTTCATAAGCTTCCAGCGCCGTATTCACGTCCCGCACCCGCGCGTCGCCCGCCAGTTCCGCGAGCAGGGCAAGGTCCACCTGCGCCCGCTTGGAGTGCAGGTCCATCGCCCCTTGCGCGAGTTTCGTGATCTTGCCGATCCCGCCCCCGATCGTGACTCGCCCGACCGGATGTTTCGCGAGGTATTTCAGCATCCCCCCGGCGAAATCCCCCATGTCGAGCATCGCCCCATCCGACAGCCCATAAAGCGCCTGAACCGCACGCTCCGACGTGGCCCCCGTGCAGCCCGCCACATGGGTCAGCCCCTCGGCCCGCGCCACGTCGATTCCGCGATGGATCGAGGCGATCCAGGCCGCGCATGAGAACGGGCGCACGATGCCCGTGGTGCCCAGAACCGACAGGCCCCCGGTGATGCCGAGGCGCGGGTTCCATGTCTTCGCCGCCAGTGCCTCCCCCCCGGGGATCGACACCCTGATCTCCACGTCGGGCGCGTGTCCGAACTCGGCCGCGAGCGCCTCCACTTGCCCCCACATCATCTCGCGCGGGACCGGGTTGATCGCGGGCTCCCCCGGCGGGATCGGCAGGCCCGGCTTGGTCACCGTCCCCACACCCGGCCCGGCGGCGAAGCGCACACCGTCGCCCCCCGGCGTCACCCGCGCAACGATGAGCGCGCCATGCGTCACGTCAGGGTCGTCGCCCGCGTCCTTGGTGATCCCCACCTCGGCCCAACCGTCGCCCTCGGCGCTGTGGGCCAGCGCGAAGGTCGGCGTCTCGCCGCGTGGCAGCGTGATCGTCACTTCGCGCGGAAACGCCCCGCCCCACAGCCGCATCAGCGCCGCCCGCGTCGCGGCGGTGGCGCAGGCCCCGGTGGTCCATCCCCGGCGCAGATCTGTTGCGGGCGTGTCGTCCATCGCCGCGACTATAGGCGAGTTTGCGGGCGGCGAAAGCCGGTCGCGCGCTTCCCATCGCCCGACGTCGCGGGCATAACGCGTCCATGACCGACTCGACCCTTCTTCCCCCTGGCGACTGGCCCAGGATGCAGCCCGGCTGGGTCTGGCTCTGCGGCGCGGGGCCGGGCGATCCGGGGTTGCTCACACTCCACGCACTGAACGCGCTCGGCCAGGCCGACGTGATCGTGCATGACGCGCTGGTGGACGACCGCATCCTCGCTTGGGCGGGTCCGCAGGCCGACGTCGTCTATGCGGGGAAACGCGGCGGCAAACCCTCGGCCAAGCAAAAGGACATCTCGCTCCAGCTCATCGACCTCGCCCGCGACGGCAAGCGGGTGCTGCGCCTCAAGGGCGGCGATCCCTTCGTCTTCGGGCGCGGCGGTGAAGAGGGGCAGACCCTCGTTCAGCACGGCGTTCCGATCCGCATCATTCCCGGCATCTCGGCGGGCATCGGCGGGCTGGCCTATGCGGGCATCCCCGTTACCCACCGCGATGTGAATCAGGCCGTGACCTTCGTCACCGGCCACGACCGGCGCGGGCAGGTTTCGGGCGTCGACTGGGAGAGCGTCGCAAAGGGCTCCGGCGTCATCGTGATCTACATGGGGATGAAGCACCTCCCCGCCATCGCAGCCGACCTCATGGCCGCCGGGCGGGGCGGAGATGAGCCGGTGGCCATCGTGTCCGACGCCACCCTTCCCGGCCAGACGGTGTTGGAAACCACGCTCGCCACCTGCGCCGCAGATGCGGTAACGGCGGGCGTCGGCGCCCCCGCGGTCATCTGCGTGGGCCGCGCCGCTCTGCTACGTCAAGCGCTTGACTGGCAGTCGCTGGCGATGGGCACCCCGCCCCGCAACCTCGACCCGCTCGCCCTCGGGCGGCCTGTCGAAGACGGATGAGCGGCAAGGGCCTGATCCTCGCCGCGCCCACCTCGGGCAGCGGCAAGACCACGGTAACGCTGGGGCTGCTCCGGGCGCTCACGCAGCGCGGCGAGGCCGTTCGTGGCGCCAAATCCGGACCGGACTACATCGACCCCCGGTTTCACGAGGCCGCGTGTGGTCAGGTATCGATGAACCTTGACGCGTGGGCCATGCCAAAACACCGCATCCGCGCGCTGGCGGACGGCGACGGCCTCCTGTTGATCGAGGGCGCGATGGGCCTGTTCGACGGCGCACCGCCCGATGGCGACGGGGCCACGGCAGACCTCGCGCGCATCCTCGGCTTGCCGGTCGTGCTGGTGGTGAATGCGGGCCATATGTCCCACTCGGTGGCCGCGCTCGTGCGTGGCTTCGCGAGCCACGACCCGGAGGTGCGCGTTGCGGGCGTGATCCTGAACAATGTCGGCTCCCCCCGGCACGAGGCGATGTTGCGCCGCGCCCTCGCCCCGCTCGGCCTTCCGGTCCTCGGAGCCCTGCGCCGCGACCCGGCGCTCGCCCTTCCAGACCGCCACCTAGGCCTCGTCCAAGCCTCGGAACACCCGGACCTCACGGGCTTTCTCGACCGCGCCGCCGAAGCGGTGGCCGCCCAGGTGGACCTCGACGCGCTTACCGCCCTCGCATGCGCCACCGCAACGGCCCCAGCGCGCGCCCCGGCCAAGGCCCCGGCCCGGATCGCCATCGCGCGCGACGCGGCCTTCAGCTTCACCTACCCGCACCAGATCGCGGACTGGACCCGCGCGGGCAGCACGCTCCTGTCGTTTTCCCCGCTTGCGGATGAGCCTGTACCGGAGGCCGACCTCGTCTACCTGCCCGGCGGCTACCCGGAACTGCATGCGGCCACCCTCGCCGCGAACACCGCGTTTCTTGGCAGCCTGCGCGACGTCGCGCGCACGACGGACATTTACGGCGAGTGCGGCGGCTACATGGTCCTCGGCGAGTCGCTGACCGACGCGGGCGGAACGGCGCACAGGATGGCCGGGCTCATTGGCCTGAGCACGTCCTTCGCACAACGCAAGCTGCATCTCGGCTACCGCCGTCTCACCAGCCGATGGAACGCCCTCCCCGGCACGCACATGGCGCATGAGTTCCACTACGCCACCACCCTCGCCGCCGATGGCACACCGCTGTTCGAGGCACAGGACGCGGAAGGCACCCAACTCCCCCCGATGGGCCTGATCGAGGGCCGCGTGGCCGGATCCTTCGCCCATATCATCGACCATGTTTAACAGTCTTCCCTTTTTGAATGTGTCAGGATAAGTCCGCCCCATGACCGATGCCGTTCTCCCCCAGACCGACGACCGCAAGGCCAAGCGCAATGTGGCGATTCTCGTCATGGCGCAGGCGCTGCTGGGCGCACAGATGCCCATGATCTTCACCGTCGGCGGGCTGGCGGGGCAATCGCTTGCGCCGAACCCCTGTTTCGCGACCCTCGCGATCTCGGCCATCGTGCTCGTCTCGATGCTCTCGGCCAATCCGATGAGCTGGATCATGCAGCGGTTCGGGCGCCGCGCGGGGTTCTGGACCGGAACGCTGGGCGGCACGATCGGCGCGGCAATCGCGGCCTATGGCCTGTCGCAGGCCAGCTTCACCCTGTTCATCATCGGCTCGGCCTTCACCGGCATGTATATGTCGGCGCAGGGGTTTTACCGCTTCGCCGCCGCCGACACCGCCTCCGACGACTTCCGGCCCAAGGCGATCTCCTACGTCATGGCGGGCGGGCTCGTCTCGGCCATCATCGGACCGCAGCTCGTCAAGGCAACGGTGGACGTGAGCGTCATCTCCTTCCTCGGCGTCTACGGCGCGATCATCATCATCAACCTCGTCGGCTCGCTCCTCTTCCTCGCGCTCGACATCCCCCGCCCGCCGGTGCCGGACAAGGACGCGCCCCATGGCCGCACGGTCTGGCAGTTGCTCACGACCCCGACCATTGCGGTCGCGATCATCGTGGCGATGGTGAGCTATTCGCTGATGAACCTCGTGATGACCTCCACCCCGCTCGCCGTCGTCGGCTGCGGCTTTGGCGAGGCGCGCGCCGCCGATGTCGTCTCGGCCCACGTCCTGGCCATGTTCATTCCGTCGTTCTTCACCGGCCACCTGATCGCGCGCTTCGGCACGAAAAAAATCATGGCGACCGGCCTCGTCATCCTCGCCGCCGCAGGACTCGTGGGGCTTCAGGGCGTCGAGCTCGAGAACTTCTTCATCGCCCTCGTCCTGCTTGGCATCGGCTGGAACTTCGGCTTCATCGGCGCCACCACGCTCTTCGCCTCCAGCCACGCGCCTCATGAGCGCGGCCGCATCCAGGGCATGAACGACATGATCGTCTTCGGCGGCGTGACGCTGGCCTCGCTCGCCTCCGGCGGTCTGATGAACTGCTCCGGCGGCACGCCGCAGGACGGCTGGACCGCCGTGAACATCGCGATGGTCCCCTTCCTCGCCCTCGCCGGCGCCGCGCTCATCTGGCTCGTCATGCGCCCGCAGGAGGATTGACCCCCTGTTCAGGGTGTAGGCGGCCCGCGGGTTTCGAGACTACATCCCTCACATCTAGTGAGGGTTTTTCATGAATACCAAAAACATGCTGCGCACCGGTCTGTCGATTTGCGCCGTTTTCGCCTTGTCCGGCTGCCTCAAGGGCACGGGGCTTCAGGGGTCGCTGGCCGAGGTCGTTTACGACTCCATCACCGAGGTCGGCGAGCTTGAGAGCCAGACCACCGTCATGCCCACCGGCGGCACCGCCAGCTACACGGGCTCCGCCCTGATCCAGATGGCCGATAGCGCCACGACGACGAACCAGCGTGTCATGGCGGGCGAAGCGACGCTCGACGCCAGCTTCAGCGCTGCGGGCGGTGCGGTAAGCGGCACCCTCCAGAATTTCGTAGGCGCGAAGGACGTGAACATGCAGGCGTTCAACACCGCCGTTTACTCCGGCACCGTCGCCGATGTCGAAGCGCAACTGGCCGACTTCTCCCCGGTCGACGGCAAGATCGACGTGACCAGCGACACGTCCACCGGCGAACGGTTCACGGTCGGCTTCAGCGGCACGCTCACGCAGGACGGCGACACGATCATGGTCGGCGGCACCGGCGCAGGCCAGTTCGTCGGGGCCGATGCGGACGGGGTCAAGATCTATGGCGGCACGACGCTCAACGGCTTCGGCACGCAATCGACCCTGACCGAGAACGGCACGGCGCAAGAGGGTCAGATCTACATCAACGCGACGAAATAGGCCGCGCACGGCCGGACCGCCAATCGGCAGTGGGCCCGCATCGTCAAGGTGCGGGCCCATTTCGGTCGCGCGGCATCCAGAGACGCGAAGCCCCCGGTTCAGGGGATAGGGCGCATCGGGATCTCCGGACATACTATCGACGTATCACAGGGACTCCCCTCACATGAAAACCCGAACCATCGTCCGCGCCCACGCCGCTCTGGTCGTGTGCCTCGCCGTCTCCGGCTGTCTCAATACCACGACCGCGGGCGGATCATACAACTCTGTCGCCGAACTGATCGTGTCCTCCAACAGCGCCTTTGCCGAGGCACACGCCGCCGGCAACACCACGATCCCGGACACCGGATCGGCCACCTTCAAAGGGGGGGCCTACGGCCTCGTCGGCGATACGATCACCAGCGGCGACGCCAGCATGTTCGCGGGCGAAGCGATGCTCATGGCCAATTTCGGTGCGGGCACGATCAGCGGCACCGTGACCAACCTCGTCGGCGCGCAAAACGTCAGCGCGGCTGAATTCTGGGCCGCGTCCGGTGCCCAGAACGAAGCGGAGGTCGAGCGCGTGATCGGCACGACCCAAAGCATCGACGGCGAGATCGAGGTCACCAACGGCCGCATCACGGGCGAGCTTTATGCGGCCGACATCGCGGGCACCATCGACCATTTCGGCAAGGAGATCGTTCTGGGTGGCACCGGGCGCGGCAGTTTCGCGGGACCGGATGCCGCCACGACGTCGTTCTACACCACGACGTCGACGGCCGGGCTTCTCACCGTCACGCAGGACGGCAGCGCCAAGGCCGGCATCGTGCGCATCTACGGCGAGCGCTGACGGCCGTCACCACCGCCCGCGCAGCGTCTTCCACAGGAAGCGGCCCCGCCGGACGAATTCGCTCTCGGACACCCGGCCCTCGGTGATGGCCGCCGGGTCAGCTTTCGCCCGCTTGAGGATGGCGCCCGCCCGGCTCGCGGCCCGCGCCGCTGGGGTAGCGGCCCCGAAGTCGTGGCCTTTGAGCGAGGCAAGCTCGTCAAGCGCCATGTCGATCATCTCCGGGTAGAACGCCGGATCGAAAGCCCGCCAGCCGTGCGCCTCGAGTTCCGGCTGCGCCTCCAGCCAGGCCGCCAAGCCCTGCACCCGGCCCAGCACCCGCGCCTGCGCCCCGTCCGTGCGCCCGAGCGCCGCGACCGAGGCAAACATCAGGCCGCCGGCCCCGGCGTTGATGTAATCCCACAGATCCGCAGGCGCGACGAAGGGCTCGCGGGCGATATCGGCCCGGCGCGCGTCGATCATGCCCCGCAGCGGGGCCAGCGGGATGGCCCGCCCGTGGATCGCCGCCGCGAGCGGTTCCACGACCTCATGTGCCCGGGGTTGCTGCCCCTGCTCGATCTCGTCCAGCGCATCCCGCCAGAACTGAAGCCGCATTTCCGCGATCAACGGCTCCTGCGTCAGCCAAGGCGCCCGCGCGATTTCGAGGTTGAAGGCATAGAGCGGGAACAGAACCTCCCGGTCCGATACCGGCGCGGTCATCGCGGCCAGAAGCCGGTCGGGGTCGCCACGCTCCACGATCTCTGCACAGGCCTGAACGGTCATTCCAGAAACGCCCGGATCAGGTCCAGCGTGCGGGGATCGTCGACGATGTCGAGGTGCCCGGCCCCCTCGATGACGTGATACTGCCCCTGCCCGTTGACCGGCGCCATCAGCGGCTCATAGGCCGCCGCATTCATCGCCTCGTCCCCGGCCCCGGCGACAAGCAGGAACGGCGGCAGCGCCGCAATGTCGGCGCGGTAGTCGCGCCGGGGCGCGTAGCTGGTGTTGAGCCGCCAGGAATAGGCCGTGGTCGCATGGTCGCCGCGTGGACCGTCCAGCACCGCCTGCGGCATGGCAAACTGGATCATCGTCAGGTGGTCGAGCGCGTGGATGCCGACCATGTTGAGCATCGACAGACCGACGATCCGCCGGGTCAGCGTATGCGCCCACCCGCCGGAGTTGGCCCGCGTCGTCGGCGCGTCGTATTGCAGGAATGGCGCAAGCAGGATCGCCCCGTCGATCAGGTCGCCATGCGCGCCACCCGCGAACCGCGTGACCAGCCCGCCGCCCGAGGAATGGCCAAGCAGGATACGCCGCCGCCCCTCGGCCCCCTCGAACAGCGGGACCAGATCGTCCTCGAGCTGGCCGATATAGTCCACGTCACCGCGCCGCACCGGGTCCGGCCCGTGGCCGCGCAGGGTCACCGTCTTGACCTCGGCCACGTCGCTCAGCGCCCGCGCCAGCCGGTCGAACTGCCCGCCATACCACCCCGATCCGTGGACCATGACGACCAGAGGTTTCGCCTCGCTGCCCGGTTCGTGGACCCAGCCGTAGGTGAGTGCGGTGCCATCAGGTGTGGAATAGCTCACCTGCTCCACGGGCTCCGTGGCATCCTGACCGACGATCCGCTCGAAATCCAACCCCGCGCCCTGTGCCGTGTCGAGCGCGCGCACCGGCTGCGACAGGATCAACCCGAACGCGATAACGAAATAGATGACGACGGAAATACCGCCCGAAATCAGTAGTTTGTAGATCATGCCACCGCCTATGCCTGGGTCCGTCCGTCAGCCACCAGTTTCCATACGACCGCATCGAGCAGCGCGGCAAAGCTCGCGTCCACGATGTTGGCCGAAACGCCCACAGTGGACCATTGTTTCACCCCGTCGGTGAAATCGATCATGACACGGGTCTTGGCCTCGGTGCCACCCTGCGTGATGCGCACCTTGAAATCCGTGAGTTTCACCGGCTCCACGGCCGATTGGTACGGGCCAAGATCGGCCTGCAAGGCCTGCCACAGCGCGTTCACGGGCCCGTTATCCTGCATCTCATGTGGATGCTCGTTCTTGTAAAACGAGGTGCGCTCGTTGCCGTCAGGATAGCGGACCGTCACCATCGCCTCGGATTCCACGACGATGCGCCCCTTTGCGTTGCGCCGCCGCTCGGAAATGACGCGGTACCGCTCGACATCGAAATAGCGTGGGAGAGAGCCGAGGATCTCACGCGCGACCAGCTCGAAGCTCGCCTCGGCGCTGTCATAGGCGAACCCAGCATCCTCGCGCGCCTTCACGGCGTCAAGGATTTCGCCAAGCCGAGAATCGCCCTTTTCCAACGTGATTCCAAAGGCTTCCAGCCGGGTCTTGAGGTTCGACTGCCCCGCCTGATTCGACATCGGCACGACCCGCTCGTTGCCCACCAGCGCCGGGTCGATATGTTCGTATGTCGTCGGGTCCTTGAGGATCGCGCTCGCATGCAGCCCCGCCTTGTGCACGAAGGCCGAGCCGCCGACATAGGGCGCGCTCTTCGTCGGGACACGGTTCAGGATGTCGTCCAACTGCCGCGATACGCGGGTCAGCGTGACCAGCGCCTCGGTCGGCACCCCGATCTCGTAGGCCGAGCAATACGGCTCCTTCAGCATCAGCGTCGGGATCAGGGTGATGAGGTTGGCATTGCCGCACCGCTCCCCCAGCCCGTTCAGCGTCCCCTGAATCTGGCGCGCGCCGGCATCCACGGCGGCGAGCGAATTGGCCACCGCGTTGCCCGTGTCGTTATGGGTGTGGATGCCCAGATGGTCGCCGGGGATGCCCGCCGCGATGACCGCCCGCGTGATCGCCTCTACCTCACGCGGGAGCGTGCCGCCGTTGGTGTCGCACAGCACGACCCAACGCGCCCCTGCTTCATAAGCCGCCTTCGCACAAGACAGCGCATAATCCGGGTTCGCCTTGTAGCCGTCGAAGAAATGCTCCGCATCGAACAGCGCCTCGCGCCCCTCGCGCTTGAGATAAGCGATAGAGGCCGAGATGTTTTCGAGGTTTTCCTCCAGCGTGATCCCCAGCGCCGTCGTGACGTGGAAATCATGTGTCTTGCCGACAAGGCAGACGGCGGGCGTATTGGCATTGAACACCTGCGCCAGCACGTCGTCATTCTCGGCCGAGCGCCCGGCCCGCTTGGTCATCCCGAAGGCGGTGAAGGTCGCGCGGGTCTCGGGCCGCGTCTCGAAGAACTCGCTGTCGGTCGGGTTCGCCCCCGGCCAGCCGCCCTCGATATAGTCGATGCCCAGCGCGTCGAGGCTCTCGGCAATCGCCATCTTCTCGGGGGTCGAGAACTGTACGCCCTGCGTCTGTTGCCCGTCGCGCAGCGTGGTGTCGAAAAGGTAGAGACGTTCAGCCATGACGGGCCTCGTTCATTTGGGTCTTGGTTGGGACTTGGGTCATTTCAGCCCCTCCAGCTTCGCCGCATCGAACCCGGCACCGGGCACGAGATCCACGCCCGCCTTGGACATGCGCACCTCGACCCCCGCCTCGGTCAGCGCGGTTTTCATCGCGTCGACCTGCGAGAAGTCCTTGGTTTCCATTGCCGAAGCGCGAAGGTCCGTGAGTTTCGACGCGAAGGCGGAAAGATCGACCGTCGCATCCCAGCCGCCCAGTTCATCCGTCAGCAGACCGAGGAACCGCGCCGAGCCGAGCATCACGCCCTTCTCGTAAAAGCAATCCTTCTGCGGGTTCGCCGCGATCTCCTTCGCCATCGCGTGCAGCCGCGTCAGCGCACCTGCCGTGTTCAGGTCATCCGCGACACTCGCCACCACGTCCGTGTCGGCCCCCATCGGTTCGGCGTCCGCCAGAAGCCGACGCCAGCCGCGCAGGGTCGCCTCGGCCTCCTCCCGCTTCTTCTCAGTCCAATCCATCGGCTTGCGATAGTGCGTCCCGAGGAACACGAAGCGGATCACCTCACCCGGCACGCCCTGTTCGAGCAGGTCATGCACGGTGAAGAAGTTGCCAAGCGACTTGGACATCTTCTTGCCCTCGACCTGCAACATCTCGTTATGCAGCCACACATTCGCAAAGCCCGCCCCCGCACGGGCGCATTTGCTTTGCGCGATTTCATTCTCGTGGTGCGGAAACATCAGGTCGTTGCCACCGCCATGAATGTCAAACGTCTCGCCCAGCAGCTCATAAGACATGGCCGAGCACTCGATATGCCAGCCGGGCCGACCGCGGCCCCACGGGCTGTCCCATCCCGGCTCGCCGTCCTTGGCAGGCTTCCACAGCACGAAATCCATCGGGTTGCGCTTGTAGGGTGCCACTTCGACCCGCGCCCCGGCGATCATGTCGTCCACCGAGCGGCCCGAAAGCTTGCCGTAGTCGTCGTAACTCTCCACCGCGAAAAGCACATGGCCCTCGGCCTCATAGGCATGACCCGCCTCGATCAGCCCCGCGATCATCGTCACCATGTCACCGATATGCTGCGTCGCACGCGGCATCTGGTTCGGTTCCAGCGCGCCCAGCGCGGCCATGTCGTCGAGATACCACTGCGTCGTCTCCGACGTGATCTGGTCGATGGGTTTGCCGTCGCGGTTCGCCCGCTCGATGATCTTGTCGTCCACGTCCGTGAAGTTGCGCACATAGGTCACATGATCGGCGCCATAGACCTCCCGCAGCAGCCGGTAGAGCACGTCGAACACCACCACCGGGCGCGCGTTGCCCAGATGGGCGCGGTCATACACGGTCGGCCCGCAGACATACATCCGCACGTTGTCCGGGTCGATGGGCGTGAAGACCCCTTTCGACCGTGTGGCGGTGTTGTGCAGTTTGATCTCGACCATGGCGTCCTCACGCAGTTCTCCCGCGGCGGGCTTACCAACTTCGATCTGATTGAGGAATAGAAGAACGGCCCGCCTGACGATGTCAGTGGGTAATGCAGCAGATGATGATGCAGTTTCCGTTCATGGCGCGGTGATAGCAGTCTTCGCGCCACCTGCCAAGCGTGTTAACCTGCCCCCATGTCGCGCGAATTGGTGAACGAGATCTGCAAGGACTTCGCGGGGGCCGAGAAATCGGACCCCTGGGGTGGCGGCCATGACGCGTGGAAGGTAGCCGACAAGATGTTCGCCTGCATCGGCGCGATGGGCACCGGCGTCGCGGTGAAATGCCCCGATGTCGAAACCGCCGACATGCTCAAGGACGCGGGCGTGGCGCAAAAGGCGGCGTATTTCCACAAGTCATGGGTGCACCTGCCGTTCGGCCCAACCAGCGAAGAGGAGTTTCGCCATCGCCTCGCCGTGTCCTACGACACGATCCGGTCGAAACTGCCCAAGAAGGTGCAGGCATCGCTTTAGGGCGCAGGCCTCACCCACAATCGACCTTTACCGGCCTCTCCCTCACGCCTCCGCCGCGTTCGTCTTCACCGCCAACTGCCCCTTGGCCCAGAGCTGCACGATCTTCCAGGTGATGACCGGAATGGTCAGCGTTGCCGCCACCAGCGCAAGCCCGCCCAACACGCGAAACACCTCGCCCGCGCCCACCGACCCCAGCATCTGCATCAGCGACGAGAACGCGGCGAGCGGAAAGGTGAACGCGCCCCAGAGCGGCGAGAAGCCCGTCTCGAGGACCCAGCGCAACCGCAACAGCAGCACCGCGAGGATCAGGACGGCAAAGCACCCCAGCCCCAGCGCAAGCGTCTGGTATCCCAGCAACAGCGCGACCGAGCCCAGCACGCTCGCCGGTGCGAGGTGGATCGCCAGCAGCGGGCGCAGCGGCGCCGGCACGTCACGCCGGGCGAACTGCGCCACAGACGCGCCCCAGATCGCCGTGGCCAGCGCCAGCGACCCCCAGAACACCACCGCCGAGAATATGTCCCAGCCCAGCGGCACCGCGGCAATCGGGCTCACGATGAACCCGACGAAGGTCAGATGCCAGACCGGCGTGACGACGCGCCCCTCTTGCGGCCCGGTCACGAGCGCCCGGATCACCAGAAGCAGCACGATCGCATGTACCGCCACGGCGAGAGCAAGGACCACCGCCGCCAGCGCCTCGCCCATCGGGATCAGGCCCAGCGCCATGAGCATCCCCGACAGCGCCATCGCGGCAAGCCCCGCACGACCCGGCAGGACCCTCAGATCCTCGACCACCACACCTGGGCGGCGCAGCACCTTGGCGCCGTAGGCCACGAGCACGAACACGAAAAGCAGCGTGACCGCGCCGAACACCAGCTCCGCGGGCCAATACGGCATCGCGAAGGCACCCGCCGCCCGCCGCCACGCAACGGCCAGTCCGAACAGACCGAAGACCGGGGTGAAGAGCGCCGGGGGCGTGCGGCGCCACAGGCCGGGTTTCTTGGGCGGAACGCCGAAGTCGGGCGGTTTCATGGGCTCACTCCTTGATGCCTGTCCTATGCGCGCGGGCCACCCCGCGTGCCATGCGCCCGGTCGTCGCGCCTCAGGCGCCCAGCGCCTTGCGCAGCATATTGGCCGCCACCAGCAACAGGAACACCCCGAAGGCCCGTTTGAGCGGCTTGGGGTCCATCGCATGCGCGATCCGCACCCCGAGCGGCGCGGTAGTGAGCGTCATTGCGATCACCAGCAGGAAGGCCGGGAAATTGACCGCGCCCACGGTGTAGGGCGGCGCATTGACCACGTCGACGAACAGAAAGGCGATGACCGAGGGCACCGCGATGAGCAGGCCAAAGCCCGCCGCCGTCGCCACCGCCCGGTGAATCGGCACGCCATGCAGCGACATGACCGGCACGCCGAAACTGCCGCCACCGATGCCCATGAGGACCGAGAGGAACCCGACGAGCGGCGACAGGATCGACCGGCCAAGCACGCCGGGCATCTGTTGCGCGACCTGCCATTCGCTTTTGAAAAACAGCATGTAGAGCGCGATCACGAAGGCCACGCAGGCGAAGATCGCCTGAAGCGTCGCGGTGCGCAAACCGGCGGCGACCAGCACCCCGATCACCGCGCCCACCGCAATCCCGGGCGCCCAGGCCCGCAGGATCGACCAGTCCACCGCCCCCTTGCGGTTGTGCGACAGGACCGACCGGACCGAGGTGACGATGATGGTCGACAGCGATGTCGCAAGGCAGACCTGCATCAGCTCCGGCCCCTCGTAGCCAAGCCCCGCGAAGGCGTAGAAAAACGCAGGCACCAGCACGATGCCCCCGCCCACGCCAAGCAGACCCGCAAGCACACCCGCGAACGCCCCGATCACCAAAAGAAGCGCCGCCATCGCGGCGAGTTGCGTCATGTCCATGCCCGGTCCCCTTCGTGCCCCCTTAGCCGATGCACAGCGCCCGCGCCACCTGTGCATTGACGGGCGCGACCAAAGGCGTATGGGTATCGCCGCGAACAGGGCCCGGACCGGGCCGGATCATCGGAGACCCACCATGCAATCGAGCCTCGTGCGGACCGCCATCGTCCTTGCCCTCATGTCGATGGTCGGCCCCTTCGCCATCGACATGTTCCTGCCCGCCCTTCCGACCATCGCCGATGACCTCGGCGTGTCCGAAAGCGTGGCGCAGAACACGATCATCTTCTATTTCCTCGCCTTCGGCCTGTCGCAGCTCATCTACGGTCCCTGGGCCGACATGGTGGGGCGCAAACTGCCGATCTATGTGGGCCTGACGATTTTCGCGGTCGGCTCCGTCTGGGCCGCGCTGGCCGGCACGATCGAGGCGCTGACCGCCGCGCGCTTCGTGCAGGGGGTCGGCGGCGCTGCCGTGATGGTCATCCCCCGCGCGATCATCCGCGACATGTACACGGGGCACGAGGCGACGCGGCTCATGTCGCTCATCATGCTGGTGATCTCGGTCTCCCCCCTGCTCGCCCCGCTCGCGGGCTCCGGGGTTATCGCGCTCACCGGCTGGCGCGGCGTCTTCGTCTTCATGGCCGCCGCAACGCTCGCCTGTATCGCCATGGCCGCGCTCATGCAGCCGGAAACGCTGCCGCCCGAACGCCGAGTGCCGGTGAACCTGCGCGCGCTCTGGGCCGGGGCGAAGATCCTCCTGCGCTCCGGGCCGTTCATGGGGCTGACCTTCATCGGCGCTTTCGGGATGGCGAGCTTCTTTGTCTTCATCTCCTTCGCGCCCTTCGTCTATGTCCAGGCCTTCAACCTGACGCCCACCCAGTTCTCGCTCATGTTCGCGATCAACGCGGGCGGATTTTTCGGCGCGTCGCAACTGGCCGGACCCCTGGGTCAGCGCTTCACCGCGCGGCGCGTCATGCTTTGGGGTTGTTTCGTCTTCGCAGGATTCACGACGGCGCTCTTCGTCCTCGGAACGGCAGGCGGCGCGACGCTCGCCGCGATCACGGCGCTTCTGTTTTTCGGCAATGCCGGTCTCGGCCTCGTGATCCCGACGTCGATGGTCATGGCGCTGGACGATCACGGCGACATCGCCGGGCTGGCAAGCTCGCTTGGCGGAACGCTCCAGATGCTCGTGGGCGGGCTGGCCGTCGTGGTGGCGGGGCCGTTCTTCGACGGCACCGCGCTCCCCATGCTCGGCGCCATCGCGATCTGTGCGGCCCTGTCGCTGGGCCTCGCGATGGTCACCCTGCGCGCGGCCCCGGCCACGGCCTGACCAGCGGGGGTCATTCCCCCGCCAGCCTGGGCTTCATCCCGTCGACCGGACCAAGCGCCATCATCGCCCCGTATTGCGACAGGAACACCTGTCCGGTCAGCTCGTCGAGGAAATGGGTCCGCTGCAACCGGTCCATGACCGGACCCTTCACCTCTGACAGGTGCAGCTTGATCCCCATGTCGTCCATGCGCCGGTTCAACTCCTCAAGGCTTTCGAGCGCCGACAGGTCGATCACGTTGACCGCCGGACACATGAGAACGACATGCTTCACCGGTTGACCCTGCGCGAGCCGGTCGAGGATGTAATCCTCGATGAAACGCGCGTTGGCGAAATAGAGGTTCTCATCCAGCCGCAAGGTCAGAAGCTCGGGATGCGTCAGCACCCGGTGCCGGTCGAGATTGCGGAAATGCTCGGTCCCCGGAACAAGCCCCACTTCCGCGATATGCGGGCGCGACGTCTTGTAAAGAAACAGCACGATCGAGAGGATCACGCCCGACGACACCCCGACCTCGACCCCGAAGGTGAGCGTGAGGAGGATGGTCGCCGCCACGGCGGCGAAGTCGGTCTTGGAGTATGTCCAAGTCCGCTTGAGGATGCTGAAGTCGACAAGGCTCAGCACCGCGACGATGATCGTCGCTGCCAGCGTGGCGGTGGGAAGGAAGAACAGAAGCGGCGTGAGCAGCAGCGCGGCGAGCGCGATGCCCACGGCGGTGAACGCCCCGGCAGCCGGCGTCTCGGCGCCGGCATCGAAGTTCACGACCGACCGCGCGAAACCGCCCGTCACCGGGTAGCCGCCCGAGAAGGACGCCGCGATGTTCGAGGCACCCAGACCCACAAGCTCCTGGTCAGGTGTGATCCGCTGGCGCCGCTTGGCCGCCAGCGTCTGCGCGACCGAGATCGATTCCACGAAGCCGATGATCGAGATCAGGATCGCGGGGCCGATCAGGTCGCCCATGAGACCCAGGTCGAAGTTCGGCATGGTGAACGGCGGCAGTCCCTGCGGCACGTCGCCCACGATGTCCACGCCCTTGCCCGCGAAGTCGAAGGCGAAGGAGGCGAGCGTCGTGACGGCCACGGCGGCCACCGGCCCCGCCTTGGCGACGATATCGGCCATGCGCGGTTTCAAACCGAAGCTCAGAAGCAGGGGTTTCAGTCCCTTGCGCACCCAGAACAGGAACGCGATCGACCCGGCGCCCACGGCCAGAGTGATCAGGTTGGTGTCGCCCACATGCGATATCAGCGTGGCGAGCCTGTCGAACAGAGCCTCGCCATGCGCGGGCACGCCCAGAATGTGCTTCATCTGCGAGGTCGCGATAAGCAGGCCCGAGGCGGTGATGAACCCGGCGATCACCGGATGCGACAGGAAATTGGCGAGGAAACCAAGGCGGAACACCCCCATCACCGTCAGGATCAGACCCGACAGGAAGGCCAGCGTGATCGCGGCGGCGGCATATTCGGCGGGCGTGGCGAGCCCCAGCTTGCCGATGGCGGCGGCGGTCATCAGCGACACGACCGCGACCGGCCCCACGGCGAGCGCGCGGGAGGTGCCGAAGATGGCATAGGCCACCAGCGGCAGGATCGAGGCGTAAAGCCCCATCTCCGGCGGCAGCCCCGCGAGCAGCGCATAGGCCAGCGACTGCGGGATCAACATGATCGTGACGATCACGGCGGCCACGAGGTCGGAGACCAGCGTATCGCGCCGGTAGTCCGAACCCCATTCGAGAATAGGAAAATACCGCCGGACGGAACGCGCCCGGTCGCCTGTGTTCAGAAGCGACATGCCCTGACCCTTCGTTTTCGTGTTCTGCGTGGCGGCGGGCCGGGTCGCCCCGGCCCTGCCCCGTCAGGCCCGCGCCTTGGCGGCCTGATAGATAAGCTGACAGCGTGTGCCGCTGCGGCAGTAGGCAAAGAGCTTGTCGTTCTCTTCCATCGCCTTGGCGAACCCTTCGGCGGCAATCTCAGCCTCGGGCCGGCTCTGGACCGGCAGGAAGTAGGTCTTGAGACCCGCCTCCTGCGCGGCCGCCTCGATCTCGGCCCAGGCGGGCTGGCTCGGATCTTCGCCGTCCGGGCGGTTGCACATCAGGCCGGTGTAGCCCAGCGCCTTGATCTCGGCCACGTCCGCCACCGCGATCTGCGGCGCCACGGTCACATGGTCATCCAGTTTCGACATATCCATCGTGCCTCTCCCCTTCGCCCTGGATCAGAGCTTGTTGACCGGGACCTTCAGGAACACGTCGCCCTGTTCGTCCTTCGGGGGCATCTGACCCGCTCGCATGTTCACCTGCAAGGACGGAATGATCAGCCGCGGCATGTCGAGCTGCGCGTCCCGCTCGGTGCGGAACTTGACGAAATCCTCTTTCGTCTTGCCTGCGCCGACGTGGATGTTGTGCTCGCGTTCTTCCGCGACCGAGGTCTCCCACGCGATGTCGCGTCCGTTGGGGCCGTAGTCGTGGCACATGAACAACCGCGTCTCGTCCGGCATCGACAACACCTTCTGGATCGAGTCGTACAGAACCCCCGCGTCCCCACCGGGGAAGTCCGCCCGGGCCGAGCCGCCGTCGGGCATGAACAGCGTGTCGCCCACGAAAGCCGCGTTACCCACCACATGCGTCATACAGGCGGGCGTGTGGCCCGGCGTGTGCATCGCGAAGGCCGTCATGCCCCCGATCTGATAGGTGTCGCCTTCCTTGAAGAGCCGGTCGAACTGCGAGCCGTCCCGCTGAAACTCGGTGCCCTCGTTGAAGACCTTGCCGAACGTGTCCTGCACGACGGTAATATTCTCGCCGATCCCGATCTTCCCGCCCAGCTTCTGCTGGATATAGGGCGCGCCCGAGAGGTGGTCGGCATGAACGTGGGTCTCGATGAGCCACTCTACTTTCAGGTCGTTTTCCTGAACGTAGGCGATGATCTCGTCGGCATTGTCATAGGTGATGCGCCCGGCGGCGTAGTCGATGTCCATCACACTGTCCACGATGGCGCAGGCGTTGGAGGCCGGGTCCTTGACGATGTACGAGATCGTGTTGGTGGCCGGGTCGAAGAACGCCTTCACGTCCGGTTTGACCGAGGTATCCACGGGATAGCTGTCTTTCATGTCCTTCATAACTCCCTCCAGATTGACCGGGTGACTCGCGGATCGCCCGGCGGGGTGCAGTTTGCCCTGAATTCGTATCCGATGCACGTATTCAAGCCGTTGAAGATGAGATAGGCGGGCAGGCCCGATGCGTAAACCCTCATATTCCTTTTTTTGAATTTATTTTTTCGGGAACACCTGACAGCACGAAAAGGGCCACGTCCTGCGACGTGGCCCTTCGGGTCGGTCTGGCTGTCCGGATCAGGCGGCCTGCGCGGCGCCTTTGCGGCTTGCCGTGACCTTCATCATGCCCTTGGCGATCAGGATGCCCGCGATCAAAGCGGCGGTGAAGATCAGCACGTCCGCGTTCAACGTCGACAGCACCGGGATCGACGCACCCGGGCAGAACCCCGCGATGCCCCAGCCGATGCCGAAGACGGCAGAGCCACCGACGAGCTTGGTGTCGATCGTCCGGTTCGTCGGCACGCTGAAACCGGAGGCGAACATCGGCTTGCCACGCTGGAACAGAAGCCAGTAGCCCGGCGCGGTAACGGCAAGCGCCCCGCCCATCACGAGGATGAGCGACGGGTCCCACGCCCCGGCAACGTCGAAGAAGTTCTGAACCTTCGCCGGGTTCGCCATGCCCCCGATGGAGACACCGAGGCCGAAGAGAAGGCCGGAAATGTAGATAAGCAGCTTTTGCATGGGTCAGCCTCCGATCACATGGCGCAGGATGTAGACGGTGATCCCGCCGGTCAGCAGGAAGGTCAAGGTCGCGGTGATCGACCGCGGCGACAGCCGCGCGATACCACAGACACCGTGGCCCGAGGTGCAGCCCGACCCGTAAGTCACGCCGATCCCCACCAGGACACCGCCCAGGATCATCATCCCCCGCGTCACCGGCACTTCGATCACCGGAAAGCCCCCGGTGAACAGCAGGATTGCGATGGGTGCCGTCAGCATCCCCGCGATGATGACCGCCCGCCACGCCCAGTCGGAGGACGAAGACGGCGTCATGAACCCCGCGAGAATACCGGTCGCGCCCAGCACATTGCCGCGCACCGCCATGAGCAGAACCGTGCCCAGACCGATCAACAGGCCCCCGATGAGAGAGGCCCAGGGGGTAAAGGCCGTTTCGATGACTTCCATGTTCGCCTCACTCGTGCATGTCGTCTTTGAATGCCGACGTAATGGGCCGGCCAAGGGTTCACAAGAATACATTCAAAAAAATGAGTATTTTCTGTGAGTGCAGACTATCCCGGAACATCGTTCCGAAATCTGTGACCTGCGGCGCGCCCTGTTTTGCGCGCGCCGCCGCCAGTCCCGCATTTCAGAACAAATTTCCCGTAGCTACGCCCGGCCTAGTTGCCCAGCGCCTCCTGCACGATGCCGTCCAGAAGTGCCTGGACCTCCTGCATCGGACCTTCGGGATAGTTGCGATACCCGATCATCACCGTGCCCTCACGGTCCGCCACGAAGATGCCATAGGGGCAATGGGCGATGTTCATCGGGTCGGCCTCCATGACCTTCCGGCTCAGGACCGCCGAGCAGAACAGGAACACGTCCGCCGCTTCGAACAACTGCACGTCCGAGCCGACATCGCCCGCGGTGCGGTTCAGCATCTCGCCGGTGTGAGAGACATAGTCGATCACCAGCCCCTGCCCCACGATGGCGCTTTCGACGGCGAAGGTCGCGTCGTCGAAGCTCCCGTCGAAGTCATAGGTGGTGGCCAGGCTTGCGCCGTGGCTTTCGGCCTGGGCGCCAAAGGCACCGAGCGCGGTCATGGCCGCCGCTATCAGAATGGAACGCATGTGATCCTCCGGGTTGGACCGCCGGGATACTCCCGGCGGGTTCATGTATTCTGGCGAGATCCGTCGACCTTACTTGAAGGTCGAGAGATAGGCGGACACCGCCGCGATATCCTCGTCCTTGCGCAGTCCCACGAAGGACATCTTGGTGCCCTTGATGAAGTCGCGCGGTTTGGCGAGGAAGGCCGCGAGGCTTTCCTCATCCCAGACCAGCCCACCGGCCGCCGCGTCTTCGAGCGCGCTGGAATAGCGGAAACCGTCGACCTGTCCGGCCGGATGGCCCATCACGCCGTTCAACATCGGCCCGGTGCCGTTCTTGGCGCCCTCGCCGACCTTGTGGCAGGCCTTGCACTTCTTGAAGACGTTTTCACCGGCCGCGACCAGTTCCGGGTCCGGCGCGGCCATCTCGGGCGCGGCTTCCTCCGTGGTCTCGGCGGCCACCATCTCGGTCGTGCCGTCATCCGCGGCCTCTTCGACCGAGGCTTCCTCGGTCTCTTCCGGCGTCACGTCCAGCACGGTCGCGCGCATGGTGATCTGCACGTCGTCCTTGCAGTCCTCGTAACAGGCGTTCGCCTCGGTCCAGTGCGGGTATTCCGTCTCGGCCCGGTCATCCACGATGAACCCGTCGGCGTTGGGCATCTCCACATCCATGAAGTTCTCGTTCGACAGGACGAAATCGTCCTCCACGAGGTAGTTGGAGTAGAGGATATAGGCGACCATCGCATAGACATCGTCGTCCGAGATCGTCTGCGCCGCACCGAAGGGCATCGACCGGCGGACATAGTCATAGACGGTCGACAGATACGGCCAGTAGGACCCCACCGTCTTGAGCGGGTCTTCATTGGCCAGCGTGTCGTCACCACCGGCGAGCTTGGGCCAGTTCCCCGACCCTTCCGCGAATTCGCCGTGGCACGCCGCGCAGTTGTCCGAGAAAATCATCTCGCCGTCTTCGACCGACCCGGACCCGACCGGCAGGTTCGAGCCATCGGGCGCAATATCGAGGTTCCAGGCCGCGATTTCTTCCGGCAGCGCCTCGCGACCGAGGCCAAAGGGCTCGGCCAGCGTTGGCGCCGCGATCAGGGTGGCGAGCGCCGTGCCCGCGATCAGCTTAGGAAACTTCGACATTCTCGGCCTCTCCGTTTTCCTTCACATGCCATGTCTGGATGCAGTTGTTGTGATAGACCGAGTTCAGCCCCCGCACCTCGCGCAACTGCGCCTTGGTGGGCTGGACATAGCCGGTTTCATCATGCGCCCGGCTTTGCAGGAGCATTTCGGAGCCGTCCCAGTCGATATCGAGGTAGAACCGCGTCAGCGCCTTGGACTCGCCTTCCTTGGCAAGCCGCGCCTTCTGCCAGTTCGCCCCACCGTCAAGCGACACGTCCACGCCTGTAATCGCGCCGTGACCCGACCAGGCGAGCCCGGTGATGACCAGCGGGCCGGGGCCGTGGGTGATCGGCGATTGCGGGCTCGGGCTGGTGACGACCGATTTGGCGTCCATCACCCAGGTCCACTTGCGCGACGTGCCGTCGGCCAGCGTATCGGTGTATTTCGAGGTCTCCTCGCGGCTTTCGACGGCGTGGTCCGTGACCTCGATCCGCCGCAGCCATTTGACCCACATGTTGCCTTCCCAGCCGGGCACGACGAGCCGGACGGGATAGCCATGCTCCATGCGCAGCGCCTCGCCGTTGGCCTTGAAGGCGACGAGCACATCGTCCAGCGCTTTCTCCATCGGGATCGAGCGGCCATTCGACGACGCATCCGCGCCTTCGACATAGACCCACTTGTCCGACAGATCCCCGGCAGCCTCGATCCCGGCCTCTTCCAGCAGGGTGCGAAGCGGCACGCCGGAATATTCCATGTTGTGAATCATGCCATGCGTGAACTGCGCGCCGTTCAGCTGCGCGCCCGCCCATTCCATGCCGGTATTCGCGGCACATTCGCAGAAATAGACGTGGTTTTCGCGCGGGAACCGTTCGAGGTCGGCGTAGGTAAAGACCAGCGGCTTGTCCACCAAACCATTGATCATCAAACGGAAATCCTCTTTCCGAAGCTCGATGGCGCCCGAATGGTGCCGCTCGAACGCACAGCCCTGCGGGGTGATCGTCCCGTCCAGCGCATGGATCGGCGTGAAGTTGATCGAGCTGATCGGATCGGCCGTGAGCCACGGCACATTGCGCCGGATCACGTCCGCCTCGTATTCGATCGGCAGGCCATAGGGCGTGGCATCCACGCCGTCGCCCAGCCCGCTCGCCCAGTATTGCACCTCGGTGATGAGCGGATCGGGCCCGCCCTGTGCCTGTGCCGCGCCCGTGGTGAGAAGCGCGCCACCGGCGGCGGCGCTGCTCATCAGAAATCCGCGGCGCGAGGTCTTGAGATCGTCCATCGACTTGCCTCCTGCTCTTCGCGTCTTATCCCTGCACCACTTCGACCGACGCATTCGCGTCGAGCGTCACGGTGCCCTGTTTGCGGACATGGCTCTCCACCACGTCCCAGATCTGCGGGCCCTCGGTGCCCTCGTTCACACTGGCCCAGCCTGCGACCTGATAGGTCTTCGCGGGGTCGATCCCCTCGCCGGTCTTGAGCAGCGTCATGTCGGTGATCCGGCTGCCCTGCGGCTTGGTGATGTCGATGCGGTAGCCCATGCCACCGATGCGCACCATGTCGCCGCCCTGTTGGTAATAGGGGTCCGGGTTGAACAGGTTGTCGGCCACGTCCTCGAGGATCGTGTGGATGAATTCGCCCGTCATTTCCGTGCGATACGCCTTGCCGTAACTCATCGACGTGACGTTCCAGATATCCTCGCGGGTGATGTCGTCGCCGGGAAGCAGGCTCGGCCCCCAGCGCACGCCGGGCGACATGGCGATATCCGCCTCGCGTTCGGACAGAAGCGCATCGCAGATCAGATCGTCCCAGGACCCGTTGAAGTTGCCGCGCCGGTAAAGCTCCACGTCGGTCGTGCCGATGACTTCGGACAGCTCCGCCTCATAGGGCGCACGCTGTTCGTCGATCAGCGCGGTCATTTCCGCATCCGGCTCGATCACGTCCGAGAAGATCGGGATCAGCTTGTGCCGGAAGCCCATCATGCGCCCGTCGCGCACGTCGAGGTCGACGCGGCTCACGAATTTCCCGTTGGAACCCGACGCGATGATGATCGTCTCGCCGATCAGCACCGGCTCGGGCAGCGCGTCATGGGTATGACCCGACAGGATCACGTCGATGCCGGTCACGCGTTCGGCCATCTTCTTGTCCACGTCGAACCCGTTGTGGCTGAGACAGACGACCAGTTCGGCCCCCGCGCCCCGCGCCTCGTCCACCATCTCCTGCATCCGCTCGTCACGAATACCGAAGGAGTATTCCGGGAACATCCAGCCGGGGTTCGCAATCGGCATGTAGGGGAAGGCCTGCCCGATGACGGCGATCTGCACGCCGCCGCTCTCGTACATCTTGTAGCTTTCGAAACTGTCCGCGGGTTCGTCCCACTCGGCGTCGAAAATGTTCTGGCCCAGGGCCGCGAACGGCAGCCCCTCGACCAGCTCGCGCACCCGGTCCGAGCCCAGCGTGAACTCCCAGTGGAAGGTCATCGCGTCGGGCTTCAGCGCGTTCATCACGTTCACCATGTCCTGCCCCTCGGTGCGGTAACAGGTGTAGGAGCCGTGCCATGTGTCGCCACCGTCGAGCAGCAGCGCATCCGGACGCGCGGCGCGGATCGCCTTGACCACGGTGGCCACGCGGTCCAGCCCGCCGACCTTGCCGTATTCGCGCCCGAGCGCCGTGAAATCGTTGTAGGTCAACGCGTAAGCCGACGGGGAGCCATCCTCGATCCCGTAGCGCGCCTTGAATTCGGCGCCGGTGACATGCGGCACCTGCCCCTTGTTCGCGCCGACGCCGAGGTTGATCTCCGGCTCGCGGAAATAGATCGGCTTCATCTGCGCGTGAATGTCGGTGACGTGGATCAGCGAGACGTTCCCGAAGGTCTCGAACTCAAGCAGTTGATCCTGTGTCAGCGTCTGCTGGGCGGCGAGACGCGCCCAGTTGCCGAAGCCGGACGCGCCGACCATCGCGCTTGCGGCCATCCCGACCTGCAGGAAATCGCGGCGAGAAATCATGTGGCTCTCCATGCGGCTCCGCCTTTCATTCGAAAAACGGAATGTGTTTGAAGTGAAAAACCCCGCGCGAGGCATTCCCGCGCGGGGTCTTGGATCAGTTGCGGACCGACGGACCTTCGACCGACAGACCGTTGCCGCGCGAAGCGACATACATCTCGAGCGCCACGAACTCGGGCGAACCCGCGCTGAACGTCTCGGCACGCGTGTCGCGCACGCAGCCCTTGAACCGGCTGTGGATGCCGTTGAGCTTGGTGTTCTTCAGGCGATAGGTCGGGAACCCGTTGACCTGACCCTGCGACAGGTGGTCGGCGCGGATCATGTTGCCGTAGTTGAGCTCGTGACACGACGCGCATGACAGGTCGAGCTGCCCGGTGCGGGTGTAGTAAAGCTCCTTTCCCTGCTCCCAGGTCGACTGACCCGGGCCGTCGGTGGCGACGTTGACCGGCATCCCGCGCGACACGGAGGCAAGCAGTGCCTCCATCGCGACGGCATCGCCCGCGTCGTATTTCCACGTCTCCGCACCCATGCGGTTCTCACGGCAGTCGTTCATCTGCATTTGCAGCGTCCGGACCTCGCCCGCGGCTTCATTCCACTTGGGATAGACCGGCTTGACGCCGGCCATGTCTTCCGGCTCGCCGTGGCAATCCATGCAGGACTTGCCCTCGGAGCCTTCTGCCGTCGCCCACATGTCGCGCGCATCGTCCACGAAGATCATGCCGGGATTGTCGAAATCATCCATCTGCATGACCTGTGTGGTCGAGTCGCGGAACCGCCAGCCCGACATGATCTCGCCCACCGCACCCTCAAGGTGCGCGGGCGCGTCGGTCTTGGTGACGATCTCGAGATCGCCGTTGATAACCAGCTCGGCATCCTCGTCGGCCATCGCCGTGCCTGCACCAAGTGCAAGCGCGGCTGCCGCGATACCGTGAAGCAGTTTCATTTTCATTGTGTTCCTCCCTGACCGCTTCACTCAGGCGATCTCGATCGCCTTGGCTTCTTCGTAAACGTCGCCGTCGTCGTCGTACCAGGTGAACTTGAACTCACCGGCCTCGTCGACACGCGCTTCGAATTCGAAATACGGGTTGGTCGAAATCGCCGGTTCCAGCGTCACGTCGACGACCATGTTGCCGTTCAATTCGCAGGTGAAGCGGTTGATGATCGAGCGCGGGATCGTGTTCCCGTCGCTGTCCTTGCGCTGGCCCGATTCCATCGGGTGGCTGATAAGCGTCTTGAGCGTCACGACCTCGCCCGCGGATGCGGACTTGGGAGACTTGACGCGGGGTTTAACACCAGATGCCATTGTATTTACTCCTGTTTCCGCTGATTAGCCGCCGCAGCCGCCGATGGTGACCTTCACGGTCTTGGCGGTCTGGATGAAGCTGCCGTCTTCCATCTGGGCAACCGCGATGACGTCCTGCGTCCCGGCAAGCCGGATGCGGGTCGAGGCAGACTGGCTGCCTGCGGCCGGGCCGAAGTTGAAGGTGGCCACGCCGGGCGTCGGGTTGCCCGCCGCGTAGACGCGGATTGCGGCAGCGCCGGGGGCCGCGACCGACACCGGAACGGTGTTGCCGTTCTCGGCGATCTCCGGTGCGTCGAGGGTGATGTCGCCCTCGCCCACGGCGGCCCCGCCGGTGAATTCGGCGATCGAGTCCTCGATGGCCGCGAATGCGCGCATCGGCAGCATGGCGACGGCGGTCGCGCCGAGCCCCATGGCCAGTGCATCACGTCGTGTCAGTTTCATGTTCGTCTCCTGAAATTGTCCTGCGCCTGCCCGCTCACTCGGTGAGCGTCTTGAGATAGGCGACCACGTCCTCGACCTGCTGCGCGTTCAGCAGCGGTTCGACGGGCTTGTCCTCGGGATGGGCCTTTCCGGTGAAGCCGTCGCCCAGGCGGTTGAACCCTTCGGTCTTGTAGAAGGCGGGCATCACGGTGCCCTCGAAGGCCATCTTGGCGTTGACCACCAGACCGCGAAGCTCTGCCTCGCTCCAGCGATCCCCGGCCCCGTCAAGCATCGGACCGACCTCGCCGTGGAACGGCACGTCCGCATAAGCCTCGGCCGCGTGGCACGAGATGCAGTTGCCTTCCGACTTGTTGGTCATGATCTCGCGACCCTTCTCGGGGTCGCCCGGGGTGCCGGTCAGCGACTCGGCGACCTCGTAGCCGTCGAATGCCACGTTCCCGGGGGCCACGGTGTCGGCGAATGCCATCCCCGTCCCCAGCGCGAACGCCGCAAGCGCGATCGTTGTCCGCTTCATGATTCCTCCCATTACGTTTTGTGAATACGACTGTATGCCGCTCACATCGCTTTGCCAATCATAAATTCTGCTATATGAATTTTTAGAGTTCAACCCGCTGCAAACTCTACGGATTTTTCCGCAGCCGGGCCGTCAGTCGCTCATCGCCGTGCCGGCGGCCTGTTCCGCGTTGAACCGCTCGTAATGGTATTTCTGGAAGTTCTCGTCGCCGTTGTAGCCCTCTTCGAGAACCCAATCGAGCAGGTGGTCGGTGGTCGACTTGCCGAACGCCCCCGGCATCATGACGACGGCCGCCTGACGCCCGGTGGCGCCCTCCGCGACCTCGGACTCAGGCGGAAAGAACATCATGGTCGGCGTGAACATCACGCCCCACTTCAGCGCCATCTCCTTCTCCGGCAGCGCTTCACCGTCGAAATCCGTTACCTCCACGTCGCCGAACATGTTCATCTGGACCACATAGTAGTCGGACATGAGCTTGTCGTGGATCGCGGGCACCACGAAGACCTCCTCATGCATCTTGCGGCAATAGACGCAGCCGCGCTGTTCCCAGATCACGAGCAGCCGTTTGCCCTCCGCTTCGGCATCGGCCAAGTCCTCGGACATGTCCCTGAACGTGTCGTGCATCCAGTCGGCCTTGTGCAGGCCGTCGTCCCCCATCGTCGCGGCGACGGCGGGAAGGGCAAAGGCGATGGTGGTCGCGAGGGTCGTGAGAAAACGCATGGGTCGTCCTCCGGTCAGCCCATGTTCGAGAACACGGGGAAGGTTTCTATCAGCCAGTTCGAAATCGCGTTGACCGACCCGGTGGCGATCAGCACGGCGAACAGGATCAACATCACGCCCATGACTTTCTCGACATAGGGCATGTACTTGCGGTTGCGGGCCATGAAGGCGAGGAAGGGCCGTGCAAAGACGGCGGCCACAACGAAGGGCGCGGTCATCCCGAGCCCGAAGACGATCAGAAGACTCCCCCCCTGCCACAGGCTTTCCTTCATCGCCGCGATCATCAGGATCGAGGCCAGGACAGGCCCGACGCAGGCGGTCCAGCCGAAGCCGAAGGCAAGCCCCATGACATAGGCGCCCAGCACCTTCGACGGGTCCATCGTCGACTGCACCCGCGCCTCGCGCATGAGAAACGGGATGCGGATGACGTGCAGGAAGTGCAGCCCGAAGACGAAGATGACAGCGGCAGCAACCCAGCTCAGCTCCTGCTTCCATTGCGCGAACGCCTGCCCGGCGGCCGTTGCGCCAAGTCCCAGCAGCCCGAAGATCGTCGTGACCCCGAGCGCAAAGAAAAAGGCCGAGACGACCAGCCGGCGCTGCGCCCCCGGCGCGATCTCGCCGTCGCCTTGCAGCTGCGACATAGAAATGCCCGCCATGTAACTCAGGTAGAACGGCACCATCGGCAGGATGCAGGGCGTAAAAAACGCCACGAGCCCCGCAAGCGCCGCACCGCCATAGGATATATCACCGAACATTGACCCTCCCGCGCGACCGCCCGACTTGCAGCGATCACATAAACGAATTACGTTTCTTGAAGACGTTTGGTCAATCGGAATTTTTGAATGCGTTTCCTCGCCACCCTCGCCCTCGCGCTCGCCGCGCTCCCCGCCCTCGCCGCCGACCTCGTGATGGTCGAGCAGCCGGGCTGCGCCTATTGCCGCCAGTGGGACACCGAGGTGTCGGAGGAATATCCCAAGACGGACGAAGGCCGCGCGGCCCCGCTGGTGCGCGTGCAGCTCAGGGACGTGCAGGCGGGCGACACGGCCTATGACTTCGCCCGCCCGGTGAACTTCACCCCCACCTTCGTGCTGGTCGAAGACGGCGCCGAACTGGCCCGGATCGAGGGCTACCCGGGCGAGGATTTCTTCTGGGGCCTGCTGGGCATGATGCTGACCGCCCAGATCGGTTTCGAACCTGCAACACCGCTCGACGGTTGAAGCGGACCATGAATGTAAATATTTGCATGGAAACGTCGTATGACGTTACCTTCGCAAGATAGCACCAGACAGGATCATGGCATGGCCGTTCCCGTAATCAGTGAAAACATGTCCGAAGAAGATATGGACATGATGGTGGCGTCCGCCTGCGACGCCTCGGCCTTTCTCAAGGCGATCAGCCACGAGGGTCGGCTGATGATCCTGTGTCACCTCGTGACCGGCGAGAAATCCGTGACCGAGCTGGAGGAGCTTCTGTCGGCCCGCCAGGCCGCGGTGAGCCAGCAACTCGCCCGCCTGCGGCTCGAGGGCCTCGTGACGCCCCGGCGCGAAGGCAAGGCGATCTACTATTCCCTCGCCGACGACCGCCCGCGCCGCGTGCTCGAAGTGATCTACGACATGTTCTGCTCGACCGGTGACGGTGCGTCCAAGGCTGCCGAGTAACCCGTTCCTGCACCGCAGCGAACGAAACGCTTGCACTCACCCGCAAACATTCGATTGAATGAACCCGTCGGGGCGGAACCGCCCCCGGCGACGGGAGGAGGAGCGGTTCCGGGAGGCGATCCATGCTTGATGTGTTGGGCGATACCAACGCCGCGGCCCTTGTGGGGCTGATCGGCGGCGTTCTTCTGGGACTGGCCGCGCGGCTTGGGCGATTCTGCACGCTGGGCGCGATCGAGGATCTGCTCTACGCTGGCTCTTCGGTCCGGATGCGCATGTGGGGCATCGCCATCGGGACCGCGATGACCGGGAGCTTCGGCCTCATGCAACTGGGCCTCCTGAACGCGCCGGACGCAAGCTACCTGCAATTCGGCTGGGTGCCCTGGGCCTCGGTCGCGGGCGGGCTGGTCTTCGGCTACGGCATGGCGATGGCGGGCAACTGCGGCTTCGGCGCGCTCGCCCGGCTTGGCGGCGGCGACCTGCGCTCCTTCGTGATCGTCCTCGTCATGGGCCTCGCGGCCTATGTCGCGATTTCCGGCCCGCTGGCCAAGCTGCGCGTCGCGGCCTTCCCCATGCGCCCCCTCGACCCGGGCGAAACGCTGCCGGGCATCGCTCACCTCGTCGAGCGGATGACGGGGCTGTCCGCCCCGGTCTTCGGCATGGCCCTCGGCGTGGTCATCGTCGCTGCGATGTTCACCACGCCCGACATGCGAAAGGCACGCAAACAGGCGTTCTGGGCACTCAATGCGGGCCTCGCCATCGTCATCGGTTGGGGCGGTACGCAATGGGTTCTCGACACCGGCTTCACCCCGGTCCCCGTGGAAAGCCACACCTATTCCGCCCCGCTGGGCGATACGATCCTCTACCTCATGACCGCATCGGGCACGTCGCTGAATTTCGGCGTCGGCTCGGTCGCGGGCGTCCTTGTCGGCGCATTCATCGGCTCCGCGCTCAAGGGGCATTTCCGGTGGGAGGCCTGCGAAGACCCGCGCGAACTCAAACGTCAGATCGGCGGCGCGGTCCTCATGGGCTTCGGCGCGGTGGTGGCCTTCGGCTGCTCCATCGGACAGGGCCTCTCGGCCTTCTCGCTGCTCTACTACGGCGCGCCGGTCACGTTCCTCGCGATCATGGCGGGCGCGGCGCTTGGCCTGAGGCACCTCATCTCGGGTTTCGCCCCGGCGGAGTGACGCACCCACCGATCACATGGCCTTGAAACCGCGCCGGTTTTCGGGTGTCTCCACTCCCATGACAGGGTATAGGGTCCGGTGAAACCCGCGCGAGTGACCCATGACCGACAGCTTCATCCCCGCCCCGGACACGCAAAAACAGATGCGCGACGCGCTGGGTCTGTTCGCGACCGGCGTGACGGTCGTCACCTGCATGAGCCCGCGAGGGCCGCTGGGGATCACCGTCAACAGCTTCACCAGCGTCTCGATGGACCCGCCGCTGATCCTGTGGTGCCCGGCCAAGGCCTCGCGCCGCCATGACGCGATGGCCAGCGCCCACAATTTCGCGCTGCACATCATGGGCGAGGATCAGGATGACGTGGCCCTGGGCTTTACCAAAACCGGCGAGGCGTTCGACGATTTCGACTGGATCACCTCGGACCGCGACGTGCCGCTGATCGAAAATTGTCCGGCCCGGTTCGAATGTCACATCCGCGACCGGATCGACGCGGGCGATCACACGGTCATCATCGGCCATGTCGACCGCGTCACGACGACAAACGCCGTGCCGCGCGTCTTCATGGCGGGAAACTGGGGCAATTTCCTGCACCAGGACTAGCGCGTGAGCACGGCCCCGCGCTGATACTCCCCCGTCTCCTCGCTCCCGTCCGGGAACGACACCTCGACCGTCACGCTCTGCACCGAGCCAAGCGGATAGGTCAGGTAGGGCAGGATATCTTCGGCATAAAGCGCGTTGGGCGCCGCCTCATCCTCGTGACACGGCTCATGTTCCAGCGGGGCCAGCCGCTCGCCGTTCACCGAAAACCGGATACGATCGACCCCGCAACGCCACGCCAGAAGGTTGGTGAAATAGAGCAGGTCGTTGCCATCATATTCACGCACCGCGACCCAGCTCGCCTTTGTGAGCGTCAGGATCTGCTTGGCATCCTGCGCCACCACCGGGGCCGCACCCCCCGCCGCAAGCGCAACGGCGACACAGGCCGCCAGTCTCCGCGCGTTCATCGCTCTTTTCATTTTCTCGATCATCCTCGACTCCCGGCGCTTTTGCAGCGCACGCGGTATCCCTATAGTGACAGAAAATCCGCGAGCGGGCAAAGGCGGGCGACGGGCATGGCGACATCTGCGACAACGACGAACGGACGGGTGCAGGACTTCAACATCCTCGTCATCGGCCAGGGCGGTCGCGTCGGATATGAGGCGCTGCTTTTCGTCTCGTCCCTGCGCCAGAACGACCCCGGTTTCCCCGGCCGCGTCATCGTCGCCGAACCCCAGCCCGGCCCGTTGTGGAAGAAAGACCCCCGGCTTTCCGAGGACCAGCGCGAGGCGCTGGAAAAACTCGACGCCGAGATCGTGCCCTTCGACAGCGCCCATTTCGGTCAGGACTACCCCAACGGCAACAAGATCGAGGGGCTCGCCACCCTGCCCCCGGGCGAACCCTTCGTCTTTTTCGACAGCGACACCATCGTCACCGACCGCCTCTCGCGCGTCCCCTTCGACTTCACCCGCCCCTCCGCCTCGATGCGGCGCGAAGGCACTTGGCCCACGATCGAGCTTTACGGGCCGGGCTACACCGAGATCTGGAAATCGCTCTACGACCGCTTCGGACTCGAATTCGACAGCACGATGGACCTGAGCGAACCGGACGAATACTGGGGCCGCTACCTCTATTTCAACGCGGGCTGGTTCTTCGGCGCCGACCCTGCAGAGTTCGGCCGCCGCTACCTCGACACCGCGCTCGCCATCCGCGACGACCGGCCCGAGGCGCTGGTCTGTCAGGAGATCTTTCCCTGGCTCGACCAGATCGCCCTGCCCCTCGTGATCCACGGGCTCGGTGGCGGCCGCCCCGGCCCGGACCTCGCCGGTCTTGACGGGAACGTCACCTGCCACTGGCGCGTCCTGCCGCTCGCCTATGCGCGCGAGGCCGACGCGACCATCGCCGCGCTGGAGGCCGCCGCGGCCCCCAACAAGGTCAAGAAAGTGCTCAAGAACCACGAGCCGATGCTGCGCATGATCTACCAGGGTCGCGGCCACAAGGCGCGCGAACTGTTCGACCGGGCCGACTTGCCGCGCGCCGAAAAGGTCATCCGCAACCAGTTGAAACGCGAAGGCTTCTGGATGCGCTGAGGCTCAGGCCATCTCGGCACCCAGGACGCCGGCCCAATGCGCCAGCCGCTCTTTCGCCAGCGTCTCGCGCGCCATCTCGCTCAGCTTGGGGTCCAGCGTCTCGACCACCTCGACCCGCACCGTCCCGCTCCCATCGTCCGCCTCGGCCATCCCCGGTGCAAGGCCAGACCGTGCACCGGTGCGCAGCATGAACCCCAGCTTGCGCTCCAGCGCGCCCGCATCCGAGACGCGCTTGACCCAGACCCGCCCGCCAATGCGGATCGCGCAGATCGTCCACTCAACGTCCCGCTCGACCCAGGCCCGCCGGGCCGCACGCCTCTCATCTTTTGAAACCGACATCTTGTCACCTTTTTATCCGGGTGTTATTGGATGTGTCAGAATTTAACCCGGGTGTAAATACATGAACGACGAAATCCTCACGGCCTTCCGGGGCCACACGCGTCTCGCACGCGGCACACGCGCCGAGCTCGAGGCCGACCTCGCCCCCCTCGGCCCGCATCCCGAGGGCCTGCTCGTCTTTTCCGACACGACGGGGCGCGAGACGGACCTCAACCTCACCGGCGCCGCCCCGACCCCGCAGCGCGGCCGCCCGAAACTGGGCGTGAAGGCGCGCGAGGTCACGCTCCTGCCCCGCCACTGGGACTGGCTCGCCC
>CXWF01029638.1_pt1 | contig 44697 bp, 47 predicted proteins | sample 468421 | NCBI WGS metagenome assembly CXWF01 (sample SAMEA2620812, study PRJEB7988) | marine metagenome | biome: marine biome (ENVO:00000447); feature: surface water layer (ENVO:00002042); material: "saline water (ENVO:00002010), including plankton (ENVO:xxxxxxxx)" | depth 5 m
GCCGAGGCTCGGGATGTAGGAGACTCTTTTCGAACTCTGCCGGCCCCACACATTCAGTGTCATCCCGGCGAAAGCCGGGAACCAAGGGCGTCGAGACATCCGACGAACAGCACAATTTGAAATCCTGATCCGCCGACAGGCACATGGACCCCGGCCTCCGCCGGGGTGACGAGAAAGAAAACCAGAGAGGCAATCATGACCGACCGTAAATTCGACACCCTCGCCATCCATGCAGGCGCGCAGCCCGACCCCACCACCGGCGCGCGCACCACACCCATCTATCAGACGACCTCTTTCGTCTTCGATGATGTCGATCATGCTGCCTCGCTTTTCGGCCTTCAGGCTTTCGGCAACATCTACACCCGTATCACCAATCCGACGACCGCCGTACTGGAAGAGCGTGTCGCCGCGCTCGAAGGCGGCACGGCCGCGCTCGCCGTCGCCTCGGGCCATGCCGCCCAGATGATCGTCTTCCACACCATGCTGGAACCGGGCGATCATTTCGTCGCCGCCAGACAGCTCTATGGCGGCTCGATCAACCAGTTCGGTCACGCCTTCAAGAAGTTCGGCTGGGAAGTCGACTGGGCGGATGTGACGGACCTCGCCGCGGTCAAGGCCGCCATCGGCCCGAAGACCAAAGCCATCTTCATCGAAAGCCTCGTAAACCCCGGCGGCATCGTCACCGACATTGCGGGCATCGCGAAAATCGCGCATGAGGCGGGCATTCCCCTCATCGTCGACAACACGCTTGCCTCGCCCTATCTCTGCCAGCCGTTCAGCCACGGCGCGGATATCGTCGTCCATTCGGCAACGAAATTCCTCGGCGGCCACGGCAATTCCATGGGCGGCATCATCGTCGATAGCGGCAAGTTCGACTGGTCGAAGGACGGCAAGTACCCGACGCTCTCCGAGCCCTGCCCCTCCTATAACGGCCTCAAGATTCACGAGACCTTCGGCCCCATCGCCTTCGCCATCGCCTGCCGTGTGCTCGGCCTGCGTGATCTCGGTCCGGCCATCTCGCCCTTCAACGCCTTCATGATCCTGACCGGCATCGAAACGCTGCCGCTGCGCATGCAGAAGCACTGCGACAACGCACTCAAGGTGGCGAAATTCCTGAAGAGCCACCCCAAGGTCTCATCGGTGTCCTATTCCGGCCTCGAAGACGACCCGTCCCATGCGCTGATGAAGAAATATTCGCCCAAGGGCGGGGGTGCCCTCCTCACCTTCAGCCTCAAGGACGGTTATGACGCGGGCGTGAAGATCGTGAGCAAGGTCCAACTGCTCAGCCATCTCGCCAATCTCGGCGATACGCGCAGCCTCATCATCCACCCGGCCTCGACGACACATCGTCAGTTGACGGATGAACAGAAAAAGGCTGCTGGCGCGGGCCCCGATGTTGTCCGCCTCTCCGTTGGCATCGAGGATGCTGACGACATCATCGCCGACCTCGACCAGGCCCTGAAGGCGTAAGGGCGGTTTTCAAACATTCTGTCACCCCCGGGCTCGCCCCGGGGGTCCAGAAGTCGCCATCGGGCGGCGTCCCTCTTCGCACGACACTTACGTGCGCCCCCCCGTCAATCCCTCACCCCAATCCGTCATTGCGAGCAAAGCGAAGCAATCCAGAGCCGCGGGCACGGGCTCGGTCATCTGGACCACCCTCCCCCTGTGGAGTGAGACGCGGTTCGCGCAAGCGAGCGAAAAGGTCCGGTGGACCTTTTTTAGCCTCGAACGCCCTGAGCCCCCTACTTCGCCAGCCTGTGCGCGTGCCAGACCGCAATCCCGAACACGATCATCGCCCCGCCCTGATGCGCCGCGCCAAGCGGGATCGGCACCACCCAGAGTAACGTCCATATACCGAGGGCGGCCTGCGCAACAACCGCTGCAAAGAGCAGGTTCGCCGTCACCGCCGCTTCCGTCTTGCGCGCGCGCCAGGCATGCCACGCCGTCAGCGCGAGCAGCAGATAGGCCATCACCCGGTGCTGGAACTGCACGGTCAGATGGCTCTCGAAGAAATTGTGCCAGACGGGTTTCATCGCAAGGAGCCCGTCGGGAACCAGCGCACCCGCCATCAGCGGCCAGGTATTGTAGATAAGCCCGGCCCTGATCCCCGCCACGAAGGCGCCGAGGATCGTCTGCACAAAGACAAGCACGAGAAGCGCCAGCGCCGCTTTCGACAACCCGCTCAGGAACCGAGAGCCCCGTCCATGCAGCATGTCGAGCGCCGTCCAGATCAGCGCGCCATAGATCAGCGTCGCAAGGCCGAGATGTGCGGCAAGCCGGTACTGGCTTACCTCCGTCCGGTCCACGAGCCCGCTCTTCACCATCCACCAGCCGAGCACGCCCTGCATGCCGCCCAGCACGAAAAGGAAGACCAGCCGCGGCACCATCGCGCGCTCGATGCGGCCCGCCAGCGCGAACCAGAGAAACGGCACGAGAAAGGCGAAGCCGATCAGCCGTCCGAGTAACCGATGGCTCCACTCCCACCAGTAGATCGTCTTGAACTCGTCGAGCGACATGCCCTTGTTGACGAGCTGGTATTGCGGGATCTGGCGATAGAGCTCGAACTCTTCCTGCCAGTGTTGCTCGCTCATGGGCGGCAGCGCACCTGTCACGGGCTTCCATTCGGTAATCGACAGCCCGCTCTCGGTGAGCCGTGTCAGGCCGCCCACCACCACCATGATGAAGACGAGCGCGGCAACGCCGAAGAGCCACCACGCTATGGCGCGGCGGTTCGCATCGGCCCTCTCGACCGCGTTGATCTGTGGAAGAACGCTCATGGAAAACTCTTACCCCGCCCCATTGCCGAAACCTAGTCGCACACCGCCGCGACAGGTCGCCGCGCATGCGCCCCATGCCTCATGACCCATGCGCCGCCTTCCCCGCTTTGCGCAATTCTCGCGGATGCCGTATGGAAGGCAACCTCGAACCCAAAGCAACAACGAAGAGCCCGGAGACGGCCCCATGCGCCTCGGTATCCGCACCCGCAAACTCATCGGCACGATCATCCTGCTGATCGGCCTGACGCTCTATTCATTTCTGATCATGACGATTGCGGTGAGCGGACATTTGCCGGAGCACGGCCTGGTCCAGTTCCTCTATTACATCACCGCTGGTGTAATTTGGGCATTTCCCGCCAAATACCTCATCGTCTGGATGGTCCGTCCCGACGAGGCGTAAAAACGGGCGCGAGCCGCACCCGATTTCCATTCATGACGTTTTGATGACGTTCGTGTGACAGTCACCCGTCACAATGCCGTCTTTATCCCCGTTTCAGCCGAAGCGGCCGGTCACGAGCTTGTTCAGCGCGAAGATCACGATGAGGAAGAGGACGATCGGAAGAATCTGGCCAATCATGAAGCTGGCTCCTTGAGGCTCGCGGGTATCTTGCCCCTTTCGGGGCGGAAATGGTCGGAGCGGCCGGATTCGAACCGACGACCCCTTGTCCCCCAGACAAGTGCGCTACCGGGCTGCGCTACGCTCCGACTAACCGGTGTCGCCGGAAGGAGAATCCCCTTCCAGAGGCGCGGAATATAGACGCCGCCTTGCATCCCGGCAACGGCCCAAACCCGCATTTTTGAAGGAATTTTCGGATTTTCGAGGTTAGCTCAGCTTTCCTCGTCTTCGCTCTCCCACAAGGCCTCATCAATCTCGTCCTTGAGCGATATGAGGTCTTCGAGCAGCACCTCCAGGCGTTTGCGCCCGCTCGCGCTCACGGGCTTTGCGGGGGGCTCGCGCTCTTCTTGCTCCCCGCGCTCCACCGCCTCGCGCGCCAGTTCCGCAAGAGATGTGTCGACGGTGCCGCGTCCCGTCTCCGCCACGAACTTGATGCCTTGTTCGCGAAAGACTTTCTGGACGCCCTTGATCGTGTAGCCGTCATTATAGAGCAGCGTCCGCACGCCCCTCAGCAGGTCCACATCTTCGGGTCGGTAATAGCGTCGCCCGCCGCCCCGCTTAAGCGGCCGGATCTGATTGAACTTGCTCTCCCAGAACCGCAGCACGTGTTGCGGCACGTCGAGTTCGCTCGCGACCTCGCTGATGGTCCGAAAGGCGTCGGGTGACTTTTGCACAGACAAATGAGGCCCCTGCTGGTCTTCCTCAATCCGATATGTGAACTCGGATTTGCTCAAGGGCGCGTCCTCGAGAGTTTATTCGGCGGCTGCCGACTGTCCACTGAGTGCGCTGTTGATGCGTTCCTTGAGCACATGGCTCGGACGGAAAACAAGCACTCGCCGCGGCTTGATCGGCACTTCCTCACCTGTTTTCGGATTGCGCCCCATCCGGCCGCCCTTCTTGCGAACCGAGAACGAACCGAACGACGAAAGCTTCACAGTGTCGCCCTTGGCAAGACTGTCGGCAATCTCGGCCAGCACGAGTTCGACGAGTTCCGCGGACTCGTTTCGCGACAGACCGACTTCCTGATAGACCGCCTCGCTCAGATGAGCGCGCGTAACTGTATCCCCCATGGCCTCTACCTCTGAAGTTTCGTTGTGAAGCCTATTGCTCACCCGGAAACCCGTCAATATCAAAGGGATGGCAGTTTTCCCTGATACGGCAGATTCAGGATATCTCGTAATTTCAGGCAGTTCGCCGCAATTTCCCGGACAGTGTTTCACCTAGAATCTGAAAAGAAGCGATCCCCAGGTGAAGCCACCGCCCATCGCCTCCAGCAATACGAGGTCGCCGCGCTTGATTCGTCCATCCTTCACCGCCGTATCCAGCGCGAGCGGAACGGAAGCCGCCGACGTATTGCCTTGCTCGCCGACCGTCATCACCACCTTTTCCGGCGGCAGCCCGATCCGTTTTGCTGTGCCGTCCAGAATGCGCTTGTTCGCCTGATGCGGGACGAACCAGTCGATGTCCTCTGCCGTTAGCCCTGTCGCCTCCAGCGATTCCTTGATCGCCTCCGCGATATTGACGACCGCATGACGGAAGACCTCGCGGCCCTCCATGCGCACATGGCCAGTCGACTGGGTGGAGGAAGGCCCTCCGTCGACATAGAGCTTTTCCTTGTAGCGTCCGTCCGAATGAAGGTGGGCCGTGAGGATGCCACGGTCGGCATTTGTCCCCGCCCCCTGCTCTCCGGTCACAATGGCCGCGCCCGCGCCATCTCCGAACAACACGCAGGTGGTCCGGTCGGTCCAGTCGAGTAGCCGCGAGAACGTCTCGGCCCCGATCACCAGCGCTGTCTTGGACTGGCCGGTCTTGATGAAGGTATCGGCAATCGTCATGGCATAGACGAAACCCGAGCAAACGGCCTGAACATCGAAGGCCGCCCCGTGATGGAGGCCAAGCTCCGCCTGCACTGCGGTTGCGGTCGCGGGAAACGTATTATCCGGCGTGGTCGTCGCCAGAATGATGGTGTCGATCTCCTGGACGTCGATCCCCGCATCCGCAATGGCGTTGCGTGCGGCAGCGAGCGCCAGATGCGACGTCAGTTCGTCCTCCGCGGCGATGTGGCGGCTGTGGATGCCGGTACGCTCCACAATCCACTCATCGGTCGTATCGACGATCTTCGAAATATCTTCATTCGTGACGACACGCGACGGCAGATAACTGCCGACGCCGGTAACGACGGTTCTGATAACACTCACGACAGGGCTGCCTCGGATTCTTCTATTTCATTGTTCTGTGTGCGACGGGCATTCTCGATTCCCGTCAGACGATCGACATCGGCAGAGATCTTGGCCACAAGGTCCGCCGATGCGACGTCGGCCGCTACGTCGATAGCAGCGGCAAAACCAATGGCATCCGTGCCGCCATGGCTTTTCACGACAAGACCGTTCAGCCCCAGAAAGACCGCGCCATTCGACGCGCGCGGATCGATTTTCGTAGCCAACGCTTTAAAGGCACCGCGCGCAAAGAGATAGCCGATCTTCGACATCAGTGAGCTCTGCATCGCGCCGCGCAAGAAAGTCACTATCAGCCGGGCGGTTCCTTCGGCTGTCTTCAGCGCAATATTGCCTGTATAGCCATCGGTCACAACGACATCGACGGTGCCCTTGGAGATATCGTCGCCTTCGATGAAACCCTGGAAGCGGATCGGCAATTTCGTTTCGCGCAGCATCTGCGCGGCTGCCTTCACCTCTTCAGTTCCCTTGACCTCCTCCTCGCCGATATTGAGAAGGCCAACGGTCGGCTGCTCTATATTGAAGATCACCCGTGCGAAGGCTTCGCCCATCGCCGCGAACTGAACGAGCTGGTAAGCATCCGCTCCAACTGTCGCACCGAGATCTAGCGCCACGCTCTCGCCACGCGCCGTTGGCCACAGCGCAGCAAGCGCGGGCCGTTCCACATTCGGGATCGTTTTCAGGATTACCTTCGCCATCGCCATCAGCGCACCGGTATTACCCGCGGAGACGGCAGCTTGGGCGCGGCCTGCCTTCACCGCGTCGATCGCCATCCACATGCTGCTCGTCTTGCGGCCGCGGCGCAGCGCCTGGCTCGGCTTGTCATCCATCGAAATGGCGACATCGGTATGAATAATTTCGCTCGCCTGCGCGACCCGGGGATGTTTCTCAAGCAGTGGCCGGATCTGGGCTTCGTCTCCGAAAATCAGGAAACGCACATCGGGCCGACGAACCGACGCGACTTCGGCGCCACCAATAACCGTCTCCGGTCCGTGGTCGCCGCCCATCCCGTCCAGAGCTATCGTCAATCCTTGCGTCACCCGGCTACCCCCATCGTTGATCCGGCGCCCATCGCAAACCTGGTCCGCGCGCGCCCCGAAGATACAGTCTTGCGAGTCTCAGACAATAGCCGGAAGCGACACCAAATCGCGCCAACTCAAGAATTTTTCTTCAGTTTTTCCAGCGCGGCAAAGGGATTTGGCTTGCTTTCCTGAGCGTCACCCGCCTCCTCCTCCGCGGACCGCTCGAAAGCGGCACCCGGCTTGCGGGGATAAGGATCGAGTGCAAGCGCGAGCCTTTCCGCCACGGCCTCACCAACCTCCACGCCGTTACCCGTCATCGGTTCGGGCGCATCCTCGGCCTCGATATCTATTTCAATCTCACGCTCGGTCGATTCTTCCGGTACATCCGGCACGATCATGTGCTCGGGCAAATATCGCTGGGTGAAACGTTCCTCGATTATCTCGTGTACCGGCTCCAGGGTAACGACACAGCTTTGCACCACTTCCGCTTTGAAACTCGCCTCCACTGTCAGGCCGGCTTTCTTGTAAGGCCGTACCTTCGCGGAGCCCGACAGCGCCACGACCTCGACAATGCCGAAGCGATCAGCAAGCTCTTTCAGCACCGCTTTGTCAGCCTCGAAAGGAACATCCTTGCCGCTTGGCGGTACATCGCTCGCCGAGACAAACAGCCTGAAATTCTGGTGCGGTCTTGGCCCCATCAGGAAGCACCTGCAGTGGCGAGCGGCCTGGGAAGCGTAAATATCACCCGCCCCGCAATCATTTCTTCAATGGGCTGGGCGGAAAGCTCGTCATCGGTTTCCCGAACATATCCCGCAAGGGCCGCTGCATTTGCGTCCGCCGCTGCGGAATCGGGTATCACGTTCCGCCGGAGGGCAGCCTCCAGTTTTCCGCCATCCAGATCGGCAAGCCCTTCATCATAGGCCTGCATCCGCCCATAGAAGGATGACGCAAGAGCCTTGATCTTCTTGCCCACCGAGAGATCGCCAACGCCCATTTCGCGCAATGTCTGGTCCATATCGTCGAACATCAGGTCGAATATCTTCTGGCCAAGTTCCTTGCCTGCCTCGCCACCCGCCCGCAATCGGCGCAGCGCCAGATGGACATGCAGCGCAACCATCTCGAATCGGCCTTCCGCTGTATCCGGAACGCCCATATCGGTGTAGAAAATCGGGTTCCGGGCCTGATCCACCAGCGCCCCGTAAAGTGCATATGGTGTATCGTCTTTACGGGAACGGCCAAAAATCCTTTTCCATATCATGGCTTCACTCCAGCCTCAGGTGGTAGGTTCTGGCCCATATTGTACATGCCGATTGAATTTACCCCGCGACAAGGGTAGGTCAACGACAGACCTTTCAGGCTCCAGGAGGCCTCTACAATGACATTGTCCCGACCGCGCCGCCCTGCCCGTCTCACCTTGACAGCTATCTGTCTGGCAATGGGTACCGTCACGATGTCGGCCTGCTCGCCTCTGGTCGAGGAGCGCGGTTATATCTTCGATCCTGCGGATCTGGACAAGCTGCAAACCGGTTCTTCGAAGGAACAGGTCAGGACCGTCATGGGATCCCCGTCGACCGTTTCTACCGTCGATGGTGAGGCTTGGTACTATATTTCGAGCAAGTTCGAAACTGTCGCCTTTTATGCACCTGAAGAAGTCGAGCGCTCAGTCGCCGCTGTCTACTTCGACAAAACCGATGTTGTCCAGCAAGTGGCTTATTACGGTCTCGAAGACGGTCAGATCGTGAATTTCGTCGATCGGAAGACCCCGACTCGCGGCAAGGAACTTACCATCCTCGGCCAGCTCTTCGGTAATCTCGGACGCTTCAACAGTCAGGGCGCTGGAATTCCCTCGGTCGGTACAGGTGATCCAACCAACCGGCGCTAACGAGCGCTATCGGAGGAGGATTTCTCAGTCTTCCTCCGCGCGCTTGGCGAAAGCCAGCAGATCGCATTCCAGGTCGCGAAGCACCGCGTTGGCGACACTACCGATAAGCATCCGCTTGAGCCCCGTCTGCCCTCGCGTTCCCAGAACGACGAGCGAGGGATTGAGGCGCTCGACAGCCGATTTTATGACGCCCACTGGATCGCCTTCCTCGACGATCACCTCCGGGTCCAGCTTCGCCAGCCCTTCTTCGCTCAACATATGCACCAGGGCTTTATGCGCATCATCCGCTATTGATTCCACATATTCATCGATCTTGCTCTTCTCTACATCGGCATAGCGCATAAGCCCGTCTGCGAGCGGTATGAAGGCGTGAACAATCGCCAGCTTTTCGCAGCCCAGAAACTCCACACGGGACGCAAATTTCAATGCATCGATTGAATGTTGCGACAGGTCGACCGCGGCGAGAGCTTTCCGATAGGGAACATCCGCATCGAGATTGACCATCAAGACGGGCCTCTCGCAGGTTCGGATGACGCGTTCCACCGTCGTCCCCACGAAAACGTCGCGCAAGAGCTGCCGCCGGTGCGCGCCCATGACCAGAAGATCGGGTTTGGTTTCAGCGGCAAGCTTCGCAATCGCAACAGCGGCAAGCCCCCGCCATATCTCGATCTCGGGGGTCGCGATCTTCAGGCGATCCACCATCGGCTTCACCGTCGCCTCGATAAGATCTGCGGCGCGCGCGGCCTCGTCTTCAACGAGCGATTTCGGCTGATCGTCGTCGACGACATGCACGACCCTGACGCTCGCTCCATAGGCCGCGGCAAGCAGCAGACCTCGCGCAAGCGCCTTGTCTGAACGGCCGGACAGGTCCGTTGCTATAAGGATACTCTTTATCCCCGACAAAACCTGGCTTTCTTCGTTAGCAGACATGTTTGTCTCCAGATGCCATTGTCACCCCTTATCCGGCGGAAGCGGGGCTTGCAAAAAGCCGTTCCATTGCGCGTTCCGCGGCGTCCGCAAACGGACTAAGAGCGATATCCACGCCCTTCTCGCGAAGCACCGCAATGTCGCTCTCGCTTCGGCCAATCGCAGCGATCTGCCCGCTATAGCCGCGCCGCCGTAACGCCTCCACAAGTGTTATCCGGGGATCCTCATGCGTCAGGCCGATTTCATGCGGAGGAACAGCGATAACGACGTATTTAGTGCCGTCGACGGGGAGGGTTTCGCACATATCCGGATCCAGGAGGTCGCCATAAACCACGGTCGCGCCGCTCCCCTTCCATTGCCTTATGACATCGGGATCGAAATCGACCCCCAGTATCTTGAACCCTGCATCGGAAAAGCGGGAATAAAGCGCCCGCCCATATCGGCCGAGCCCCACAAGAAGAACATCATAACGTTCGCCCACATTGCCTTCGAGGTATTTCTCCTCGCGATGCGCAACCCGGCGCTCGAATACGCCGAGGAAACGTTCAACCCATGCATAAAGCTGCTGCGAATAGAGGATCATGTAAGTCGATAGGCCGATCGTGATGACGCCGACAAGGGTAACCAGTCCGACGGCTTCCTCATCGACATGCCCGAGCGCCAACCCCATCGCGATGAAGATGAGAGAAAACTCGCTGATCTGCGCCACCGTCAGTCCGGCAAGAAATCCCGTCCGCTTCCGGTACCCCATGGCCCCCATGATTGTCATGACGATCAGGGGATTTCCGATCAACACGAAAAACGAAAGCAGCAGCGCATCGCCCACCGCCGCTCCGACCACTCGCAAATCCAGATGCGCTCCGAGCGAGATGAAAAAGAAGACAAGAAGAAAATCGCGAAGGCTAGCCAGGCGTGAAGCGATGGCTTCGCGGTAAGGCGTGGTCGAAAGTGCGACCCCTGCTATGAGACCACCAAGCTCCTTGCTGAACCCCATATAGTCGCCAAGCGCGGCAAAGGCCGTCGCAAGGCCAAGGGCAAAGACGATCAGCAGCTCTGGCGCCTTCGCAATGCTCTGGAGGAGCGGGCTCGCCACCCACGAGACGATCAGCCAGAGGAGAAGGAGCGGCACAGCGCCAGCCGCAAGTCCCAGCAACGCGCCGCCGATTCCACCGCCACTCGCCGCGTCGGCGGTCAACGCCGACATCACCGCCATTGCGAGAACCACGGCAAGGTCTTGCACGATCAGAAAGCCCAGCGCGATCCTGCCGTGTAAAGCATCCAGCTCCCGTTTGTCCGAGAGCAGCTTGACGATGATGATTGTACTGGAGAAAGTCAGCGCAACCGCAACATAGATGCTCGTCAGAAGCGGCATACCGAGACCGAGGCATATCAAGAGGCCGGCGATCGACGTGAAGGCGATCTGTCCGAGGCCTGTATTCAGTGCCACCGCGCCCAGCGTCCTGACCAGGTTGAGATCGAGTTTGAGCCCTACGAGGAACAGCAGCAGGGCGACACCCAGCTCGGACAGAAGTTCCAGATGGCCGGTGGATCGGACGATGTCGAAGCCGGCTGGTCCGGCAAGCATCCCGACAACGATGAAGCTGACGATCATGGGCTGATGCAGCCGCAAACCGATAAGGCCGATCACCGATGCAAGCATCAGGAGCATCGCCACTTCATAGAAAACGGACACCTCCAGCACGCAATGCCTCCTTGTTGCGATCCGGAATCAGTCTTTCGTCAAAGACCCACAAGGTCAAATGGACGTGCCGTCGCAGCCGACAACAAAAAAGCCCCGCGGATCGCTCCGCGGGGGCTCTTCATTTCGGGTCTTCGTCCTTACGAGTGCGCGAGCACCGCAAGAAGCAGAAGCGCCACGATGTTCGTGATCTTGATCATCGGATTGACGGCGGGACCGGCAGTATCCTTGTAGGGATCGCCGACGGTGTCTCCGGTCACAGCAGCCTTGTGAGCCTCCGAACCCTTACCGCCGAAGTTGCCGTCTTCGATGTACTTCTTCGCATTGTCCCATGCGCCGCCACCGGACGTCATCGACAGGGCCACGAAGAGGCCCGTGATGATGACGCCGAGCAGCATCGCACCAACCGCGGAGAAGGCTGCCGATTTTCCGGCAATCGCATCCACGGCGAAGTAGAGGACGATTGGCGAAAGCACCGGCAGAAGCGACGGGATGATCATTTCCTTGATCGCCGCCTTGGTCAGCATGTCGACCGCACGCGCATAGTTGGGCTTGGATGTGCCCGCCATGATGCCCGGATCGGCCTTGAACTGACGACGCACTTCCTCAACCACGGAACCCGCGGCACGGCCGACAGCCGTCATGCCCATCGAACCGAAGAGATAAGGCAGCAAGCCACCAAGGAAGAGCCCGATCACCACAAAGGGGTTGGAGAGCGAGAAGTCCGGGCTGACACCCGCGAAGTAGCCATAGGTCTCGGAGTTGGCCGCAAAGTACTTCAGGTCTTCCGTATAGGCCGCGAAAAGCACCAACGCGCCGAGGCCCGCCGAACCGATCGCATAGCCCTTGGTAACGGCCTTCGTCGTGTTGCCGACGGCATCGAGAGCGTCCGTCGTCTTGCGGACGTCTTCGGGCAAGTCAGCCATTTCAGCAATGCCGCCCGCATTGTCAGTCACCGGACCGAACGCGTCGAGCGCGACCACCATACCCGCAAGCGCGAGCATCGTCGTCACGGCAATGGCGATACCGAAGAGACCGGCAAGGCTGTAGGTGACGAGAATACCGACCACGATGGTAAGAGCCGGCAGCGCCGTCGCTTCCATCGAAATCGCCAGACCCTGAATCACGTTCGTGCCGTGGCCGGTCGCCGACGAGGCGGCAATCGACTTCACCGGGCGGAAATTTACGCCCGTATAATATTCGGTGATCCAGATAATGAGGCCGGTAATGGCAAGGCCGACAATACCGCAATAGTAGAGCGTCATGCCGGTGAAGCTCAGCTCGCCGATCGTGAAGGTCGCATCAAGCCCGATCACCCAGTCGGTGACAAAATAGAGCGCAACGAGCGAGAGCACCGCCGAGGCAATGAAGCCCTTGTAGAGTGCGCCCATGATGTTGTTGCTCTTGCCGAGACGCACGAAGAACGTGCCGATGATCGACGTGACGATGCACGCACCGCCAATGGCCAGCGGATAAGTCATCATCGCGCCGGCTCCTTCGCCTGCGAAGAAGATCGAGGCAAGAACCATCGTCGCAACCACGGTCACGGCATAGGTTTCGAACAGGTCCGCCGCCATGCCCGCGCAGTCGCCGACATTGTCGCCGACATTGTCTGCAATGGTCGCCGGGTTGCGGGGATCGTCTTCGGGAATCCCTGCTTCGACCTTGCCCACGAGATCGCCGCCCACATCGGCGCCCTTCGTGAAGATGCCGCCGCCTAGACGTGCGAAGATCGAGATCAGCGAAGCACCGAAGCCAAGCGCGACAAGCGCATCGATGACTTCACGCGAGCCCGGCGCGTAGCCGAGATGAACCGTAAGCACCGAGTAGTACACGGCAACGGAGAGAAGCGCGAGGCCAGCAACCAGCATGCCCGTGACGGCACCCGACTTGAATGCCACGTTGAGACCGGCCGCAAGGCTCGTGCTCGATGCCTGCGTGGTGCGTACATTGGCGCGCACCGAGACCAGCATGCCGATATAGCCTGCAGCGCCTGAGAGCGCCGCGCCGACGAGGAAGCCGACGGCAACCTTCAACGTGAGAAGATACCAGACCACAGCGAAAATCACCGCGCCGACGATGGCGATGGTCGTGTATTGACGCGCAAGATACGCGCTTGCGCCTTCTTGGATCGCTGCCGCGATCTCCTGCATACGTGCATTGCCCGCGTCCAGCTTCAGCACCGAGCGCACAGCCCAGATACCGTAGAGGACAGCAAGCACGCCGCAGCCGATAATAGCCCACAAAGCAGTGCTCATTGTTTTTTTCCTTAGGTTCCTTCGAAGGATGACCGGCGGGAACTACCACTCTTCCCTCCAGCATTGACGCCGGAAGTCCTCCCCCCTGCCGAATGCAGAAATCGCGCGGAAAGATGCCAAATACGCATTAGGAAAGCAACCGGCAGACGGAAACACCCCGAAGCTTAGCGAGGGCTTACCCGGAGCTTGCCCAGGGGTTAAAAGTGACGATATCCCAATTGCTTGAGCGGAATTGGCTGCCCTGCGCGATCCACAAGCCTCACCCCTTCGCCAGACTCTCTGACTTCACCGATTCGAGTTACGCTGACGGAGGCTTCCGCAGCGGCAGCGGCCACCTGCCGGGCCCTTTCGGGCGGAGCGGCAAAGAGGATTTCATAGTCATCTCCTCCCCCGACGATCAGCTGCAAAAGTTCCGGTTGCCCCTCCACAGCCCTCCGCGCTGCATCCGAAAGGGGCAGCCGGTCCATTTCGATTCGCGCGCCCGTGCCGGATTGCCCGCACAAATGTCCGAGATCGGCAACGACCCCATCCGAGACGTCAAGCGAAGCACTGGCCACTCCTCTCAGCCGCGGCCCGAGCGAACAACGTGGTTCGGGCTCCCTGTAACGCCGGACGAGATGCACCGCATCTTCCCGACTCAGCTCGCCAAGCCTCGTCCTCAACACTTCCAGGCCGAGCGCTGCGTCACCCAGTGTGCCCGAGACATAGATATCGTCTCCCGGATGAGCACCGCCTCGCAAAAGCATGGTTCCTTGAGGTAACTCTCCAATGGCGGTGAGCGAAAGCGTCAGCGGGCCGCTCGTCCGGACGGTATCACCCCCCCATAGCGAAATGCCGTAGCGTTCCTGATCTTCCGCAAGACCGGCGGCAAAGCGTTTGATCCAGTCGAAACAGGTGTCGTCTGTCCATGCTGTGACAAGAAGATAACCTTTTGGCGTTGCGCCTTTTGCGGCGATATCCGAAAGATTTACCCGCAGAAGCTTCCGCGCGACACTTTCCGGCGGATCGTCGGGCAGAAAATGCACACCGGCAACAATCGCGTCGACCGTCAGAACGGTCTCGTATCCTTCGCTCGCACGATAGAGAGCAGCATCGTCCTTCAGCGCAAAGGCCTCCGGTGCATCGGATGCAAGAGGCGCGAATATCTCTTCGATCAGCGTGAATTCACCGGGGAGCGCACCCTTAGCCTTTTCCACCGGAGCCATGTTCCGCTCCTTGCGCGCTTCTGATGTTGCGTCCGAGCCTGTCAAGAACCGCATTCACAACGCCAGACTCGTCTCCCTCGAAAAAGGCATGTGCAATATCGACATATTCGTTGATGACCACCTTGAGCGGAACATCCTTGCACCGGCGCAACTCGTAGGTCCCGCATCGGAGGATGGCTCGAAGCGTGGAATCGATCCTCGCAAGCGACCAACCCTTGGCAAGGGCGCCATCAACCTGCCGGTCAAGCTCGCGCTGTTCGCGCACGACGCCACGCACAACATCTTCGAAATGCGCCGCATCAGCCTCCCCAACCTTGACGCCTTCAATATCCCTGCCAAGGCGATGCTCAATGAACTCATCGACGACATCGTCAAGCGGTGTGGCCGCCACGTCCATCTGATAAAGCGCCTGTACGGCACCGAGCCGCGCGGCCGAACGAGCCTTTGGATTGAGGTTGCCGCCGGAAGCGGGCTCTGCGGGAACTGCCATCTTCTTGGATCAACCTCGAACGGCGTCAGGCGCCGAAACTGCGTTTAAGGGCAATCATGTCAAGGCAGGCATCCGCTGCCCCGCCGCCCTTGTTCTTTTCACTCACTTTAGCACGTGCCCAAGCCTGGGCCTCATTTTCAACGGTCTGGATGCCGTTGCCCAGCGCGAGAGAACGACCAACTGAGATATCCATCAACGCCCGGGCGGATTCATTCGACACGATGTCGTAGTGAGTCGTCTCACCGCGAATTACACAGCCAAGCGTCACAAAACCATCAATCTTCTTCGTAAATCCGCCATGACCCATCGCATCGAGCGCATATTTTACCGCCGTGGGAATTTCGAGGACGCCCGGCACCTGCACACGCTGCCACGTCGCACCACGCGCCTCCAGCGCCGCAATGGCGCCCCGCGCAAGCTCGTCCGCAAGCTCCTCGTAGAAGCGCGCCTCGACGATCAGGATATGCGCGTCGACTGTCACGATGTCGTCTCCTTTACGCGAGTCTTGGAACCCGGCGTGAGCGAGCGCTGCCCGGCCACCTTGAGCCCATAGCCTTCAAGACCGACGATGCTCCGGTCCGTGTCGGAGAGCAAAATCATGTCATGGATACCAAGGTCCAGCAAAATCTGCGCGCCGACACCATATTCGCGAAGCCGTCGCGGCATCCCCTGCTCACCACTCTCGCCCTTGCGAAGAAGCATGTCGGAAACGACCGTCGCTGTGGTGTCGCGAATAAGTACGATCACGCCGCGCCCCTCTTCGGCGATGATCTTCATCGACTCCTTCAGAATGTCCGAGCGCGGTCCCGCCGCTCCCAGAATATCGTCAAAGACATTGATCGCGTGCACACGCACGAGAACGGGATCAGGACCCGAGATGTCACCTTTCACAAGCGCAATATGCTCGGCATATTCGACCGTATTCAGATAGACCATCATCTTGAACTCGCCGCCATAGGCGCTGTCGAGTTCGGTTTCGATGGCCCGGTGAATAAAGTTGTCGTAACGGCGCCGATAGGCAATGAGGTCCGCGATGGTCGCGATCTTGAGGCCGTGGAGCTGAGCGAACTGCACAAGATCGGGCAGGCGCGCCATTGTGCCGTCATCATTCATGATCTCGCAGATAACACCGGCGGGGTAAAGTCCCGCAAGCCGTGCAATATCCACCGCCGCTTCCGTATGACCGGCCCGAACGAGAACACCGCCGTCGCGCGCGACAAGCGGGAAGACATGCCCTGGCGATACAATATCCGTCGCGCCCTTTGTCGGGTCGATGGCGACGGAAACCGTGTGCGCGCGATCATGCGCAGAGATACCGGTCGAAATACCTTCTCGCGCTTCGATAGAAACCGTGAAGGCCGTCTGGTGACGCGACTGGTTGGTGGATGACATGAACTGAAGATCAAGCTGCTTCGAGCGCTCACCCGTCAGCGAAAGACAGATCAGTCCTCGGCCATACTTCGCCATAAAGTTCACGGCTTCCGGCGTGCACATCTGGGCCGGAATGACGAGGTCGCCCTCATTCTCACGCTCTTCCGCATCGACAAGAATAAACATCTTGCCATTGCGCGCGTCTTCGATGACGTCCTCAATTGGGGAGAGGTATTCCTTGTACACGGATCTCAATCCTTCTGAGCCAGCCGCGCGACATAACGGGCCAGCATATCGATTTCAAGATTAACGGGATCGCCCGTCTTCGCCAGCCCCCAGGTCGTGACCTGCTGAGTGTGGGGGATAATATTGACGCCAAAGCGCGTAGCTCCCGCATTGCCGCCAGGTCTCGGATCTTCCACTTCGTTGACTGTCAATGATGTACCGTTCAGCGTCACCGAACCCTTGGGCGCGATGAAGCGGGCGAGATCGTCTGGCACCTCGAAGGTGAAGCGCAGCGAGTCACCTTCCGGCTTGATGTCGACAATCCGTCCAATGCCATCCACATGTCCGCTTACGATATGGCCCCCGAGTTCATCGCCGGCCTTGAGCGCGCGCTCCAGATTGATCCTCGTCCCCTCGCTCCAGGTGCCGAGGATCGTGCAATCGAGAGATTCCTGCGACACATCGACGGCAAACCAGTTGCCCCTGGAATCGCTTCCCTTGTCCACGACCGTCAGACAGCAGCCCGCACAGGCAATCGAAGCGCCAAGGTCGATGGTCTGCGGATCGTAAGCCGTCTCGATGGTGAAGCGCGTATCGCCCTTCTTCTCAATGGCACGAATGCGCCCGATATCGGTAATGATCCCGGTGAACATCGTTCAGCTCCCGCGCACGAAACTGGCAATCGTGTCACCGTCGGTGACGGCGGTTCCGCGCAGCACGAAAGCCGGCGCATCCCCGGCCTTCTTGATGCCAAGTGCTGCCACCGCAGGATAACCATCTCCGCCAATCACCTTCGGCGCCTGGAACCATTCGATACGGTCGACAAGAAGTTCCCGGATCAGCGAGGCCGCGATCCGCGCGCCTCCCTCGACCAGTACCCGCGTCACGCCACGCGCCGCAACCGCTTCCATCGCCGCGCGCATGTTCATCACGCCGCCCTCGCCCGGCTCGACATCGATCAGCGTCACGCCGCATTCCTCGAAGGCTTCGCGGCGATGTGCATCGCCACCCGGCAGCGTCAATATCCAGACCGGTGTCTTCTTGGCGTCGCGCACGAGTCGCGAGGTAAGCGGCAGACGCAACCGTCCATCCGCCACGATACGAATGGGCGAACGCGCCTCAAGTCCTGGCAAACGGCAGGTGAGTTCCGGATCGTCCACGATGGCAGTCGCGCTGCCGACCATGATCGCATCATGTGTTGCCCGCAGCAGGTGCCCGCGGCGGCGCGCCGCTTCGCCAGTGATCCACTGGCTATGTCCCTCATGCGTTGCAGTTCGTCCATCAAGCGAACTCGCGATCTTAAGCGTCACCATCGGCCGCCGCTCGGACATGGTGAGAAAGAAGCCCTCATTAAGATAATAGGCGTCCGCGGCGCAGACATTTTCCGTCACTTCAACACCCTTCGCTTGCAGCATTGCAAAGCCTCGCCCCGCGACTTCGGGGTTGGGGTCGGCAATGGTGCCAACGACGCGCGCAATCCCCGCCTCGATTAGTGCACCGGCGCAGGGGCCCGTTTTCCCCTGATGCGAGCAGGGCTCCAGGCTCACATAGGCCGTCGCCCCTTTCGCAAGCGCTCCGGCATGGCGGAGGGCCTCCGTCTCGGCATGTGGTCGTCCGCCTGGCTGTGTCCAGCCACGCCCCACGATCCGCGGGCAGGCCTCATCCTCCCGCACGATCACACAGCCGACCGCAGGATTGGGCGCAACGCATCCCAACCCTCGCTCAGCGAGGGTCAGCGCTATTTTCATGAAACCGATATCGTGGGGCCGAACCATTTTTATCCCTGCCGGCGGGCTAGCCCGCGGTCCTTGAGGATCCGCGCAGCTTGCGGCCCGAAGGATCAGCGGTCGTCGTCTTCCTCACGCATTGAACCGTCAAACGGTCCGCTGAGTTCGCCCAGAAACTCCTCGAAATCCTTTGCCTCGCGGAAATTACGGTAGACCGAGGCAAAGCGCACATAGGCGACAGCGTCGAGGGAACTCAGGCCTTCCATGACCAGTTTGCCAATCATGGATGAGGGAATCTCACTCTCACCCATGCTTTCGAGCCGCCGCACAATGCCGCTCACCATACGCTCAACACGTTCCTGCTCAACCGGGCGTTTGCGCATGGCGACTTGCACGGAACGCATGAGTTTATCCCGGTCGAAGGGCACCCTGCGTCCGTTCGTCTTGATGATCGTCAGCTCGCGGAGCTGCACTCGCTCAAAGGTGGTGAACCGGCCCCCGCAGGCGGTACAGAAGCGCCGCCTGCGAATGGCCGTATTGTCTTCGGTGGGACGCGAGTCCTTCACCTGCGTATCTTCGTTACCGCAATATGGACAACGCATGCGCTGTCAGCCCCCTCGCTATATAATCGGTTCCGCCGCAGGATGTATTATTTCGGCCCGCCGTAAATCGGAAAGCGCGTACACAGCTCGACCACGCGATCGCGCACGGCTGCTTCCACATCGACATTCTTTTCATCGCCGTTCTTGGCAAGCCCGTCCAGCACTTCCGTGATGAGCTTGCCGATCTCGGCGAACTCCGCAACGCCAAAGCCGCGCGTCGTGCCTGCCGGTGTGCCGAGACGCACGCCGGAGGTAACCATCGGCTTTTCAGGGTCAAAGGGAATACCGTTCTTGTTGCACGTGATGTTTGCGCGTTCGAGCGCAGCTTCCGCCACTTTGCCGGTCAGGCTTTTTGGACGCAGATCAACCAGCATCAGATGCGTGTCGGTACCGCCCGAGACGATGGCAAGTCCACCATCTGCAAGCGTCGAGGCAAGCGCGCGCGCATTGTCCACAACAGACTTCGCATAGGATTTGAAGTCGGGGCGCAGCGCTTCGCCAAAGGCGACGGCTTTGCCCGCAATGACATGCATCAACGGGCCGCCCTGGATGCCGGGGAAGATCGCCGAATTGATCTTCTTTCCGATATCCTCGTTATTCGAGAGGATCATGCCGCCGCGAGGTCCGCGCAGTGTCTTGTGCGTGGTGGTCGTCACGATGTCCGCATAAGGAAGCGGGCTGGGATGCGCACCGCCGGCGACGAGGCCTGCGAAATGCGCCATATCCACCATCAGCAGCGCGCCAACGCTATCGGCAATCTCGCGGAAGGCCTTGAAATCGATCACGCGCGGATAGGCGGAGCCGCCCGCAATGATCATCTTCGGTTCGTGCGTCTTGGCAAGACTCGCCACCTCGTCCATATCGATCAGATGGTCTTGCTGGCGTACGCCATACTGAATCGCATTGAACCATTTACCGGACTGATTGGGCGCGGCCCCGTGGGTCAGATGTCCGCCTGCGGCGAGGCTCATGCCCATGATGGTGTCGCCGGGCTTCAGCAAGGCCATCATCACGCCCTGATTAGCCTGCGAACCGGAATTTGGCTGCACGTTCACATAGGCGCAGTCGAAAAGTTTCTTTGCCCGTTCGATCGCCAGGTTTTCCGCAATATCGACGAATTCGCAGCCACCATAATAGCGTTTGCCGGGATAGCCTTCGGCGTACTTGTTGGTCATGATCGACCCTTGCGCCTCAAGCACGGCGCGGGAGACGATATTCTCGGACGCAATCAGTTCGATCTGGGTCTGCTGCCGGTCAAGTTCGCGCTCAATGGCATCCAGAACATCGGGGTCGCTCTCCGCAAGCCCGTCCGTGAAGAAGCCGGCGAAGGTGCCTCGCCCGGTAGCGGCATCGCTCAAAGACATAAATCTACCTTTTCGTTTCGGTTCGAAAGCTTCCGGGGCCGCGAACCGGCAAGTCGCAAGACTGATGCATGCGCCATGGCCGTGATGCACGACCGCCCGGTTTCGATCCGCGCGTGATACCACATCTCGTCAGGCATCGCCAATTAGCCACAAATATTTGCAGAAATGCCTTTCGCCGGATCTACCTCTTCTCCCGGTCTCCGTTGAGAAATAGCGGCTACACATTTTGCGTCAATCAAGCACTCTTGTGTGAGTATAGTTTATTCGAGAATAGAAATGATAAATTTACTTGCAACTCTAAGCTGCATCTTCATTAACGGATATTGTAGACCACTGATTAACCTTGTTTTCTTCAGGTCAAGACACGTCAGAACCAAGGTGATAATCTTGATATCCTTGATTAAAACCGCTATACCGCACGAGAAAAAGGCGCTTTTGTATCCGCGAAGGCGGCGGAATCACCCCCGGCAAGGCAAATCGTCGTAATGAACGAGACAAAAACTTCCACACCCGCGGACACGACTGAAATTCTACGGCTGGCGACTGAAATTGTGGCAGCCTATGTAAGCAACAACGCCATGTCCGCCAATGATCTTCCCGGGATGATCCGGACTGTCCACACCACGCTTGCCAATCTCGATCACGCAGCGCCGGCGCATGAGACCGACCTGACACCCGCAGTTCCGATCAAGAAATCGGTAACGTCGGACTACATCATCTGCCTTGAAGACGGCAAGAAACTGAAGATGTTGAAGCGCTATCTGCGCTCGCAATACGGTTTCACGCCTGAGGAGTACAGGGCGCGCTGGAACCTGCCCCACGATTACCCGATGGTCGCTCCGAACTATGCCGCGCAGCGTTCGAAACTCGCCAAGCAGATCGGCCTTGGCCGTGTCGGCACAGCACAACCTGCGAAATCTCGTCGGAAGAAATAAAACTAGACGACGATACCGCCCCCCGACGGATCCGGCTCGTCTCCCTCCGGTCCGCGGCCGGCGTCTTTTTGCTTGTCCAGCATGTAGCGTAACTTTCGGAGAGCCACGCGTTCAAGCTCGCTCCGCGCCGCGATGGAAGGTCCAACCACGGATACTTCCAGCCCCGTCGATACGTCGACAGCCGTCACCTTGACGCTGCTTCCGATCGGTATGTATTCGAAAATCACTTCACGGCTTTCGCCGTCCGCGCCTTGCCCTTCATGCGAAGGGCTATCGGCGTCCCGGTCAGGCGGCACGCCGAATCTTGTGACGCGTCCACACCTGGTCGAGCGCCGACACCAGTTCGCGCATCATCTCGTCTGTATGAACCGGGCATGGCGTGAAACGCAGCCGCTCCGTCCCTCGCGGCACGGTGGGATAATTGATTGGCTGGACATAGATGTTGAAATCCTTCAGCAGGTCGTCGCTCACCTGCTTGCAGATAACCGGATCGCCCACCATCACCGGCACGATATGGCTCTCACACCACATCACCGGCAGCCCTGTATCGGCCATCATCTGGCGTAGCGTCTGCGCGCGTTCCTGATGCGCCTCGCGTTCGGTATTGCTCGCCTTGAGATGACGCACGGCCGCGAGAACCCCCGCAACGAGAACCGGTGCAAGCGAGGTCGAGAAGATGAAGCCTGGTGCATAGGAGCGCACAACATCGACGATATCGGACGAGGCCGCGATATAGCCCCCCATCACGCCAAAGCCCTTGGCAAGGGTCCCTTCGATGATGTCGACCTTGTCGAGCACACCATCGCGCTCCGCGATGCCGCCGCCGCGCGGACCGTAAAGACCCACCGCATGAACTTCGTCGAGATAGGTCAGCGCGCCATATTTGCGCGCGAGGTCGCAAATCTCGCCAATCGGCGCAATATCGCCATCCATCGAATAGACGGACTCGAATGCGACGATCTTCGGCTGCTCCGGCTCGAGCGCGCTCAGCAGCTCTTCGAGATGCGCAAGGTCGTTGTGCCGCCATAGCCTCTTCGGGCCGCCACCGCGCTTGATGCCTTCGATCATGGATGCATGGTTCATCTCGTCCGAGATGATCACGCAATCGCCAAGAATGCGCGCCAGCGTCGAAAGCGTCGCGTCGTTTGCAGCATAGCCTGAGGTAAAGAGCAGCGCCGATTCCTTCTGGTGAAGGTCGGCAATCTCATGCTCCAGTTCGACGTGATAATGCGTTGTGCCGGAAATGTTGCGCGTACCGCCGGAGCCGGCTCCCACTTCATCGATCGCCTGATGCATCGCCTCGATGACGGCAGGGTGCTGCCCCATGCCGAGATAGTCGTTCGAGCACCAGACCACGATGTTTTTGGTGCCTTGCGGGGTGTGGAACGTCGCGCGCGGGAATGAGCCGCGATGGCGCACGATATCGGCGAAGACGCGGTACCGTCCCTCGTCCTTCACCGCGCTCAGCGCCTCTGAAAATTTGCGCTCATAATCCATGACGTTTCCTGTCCTTCCCCGGCTCCAGTGGGGATACCAATATTATTTATCACACAATACCCCCGGACAGCAGCAAGGTCACAAGCGAATTGTCGCATAAAGACATAGGGTTGGAGGCGTGGCGCGAGACTCAAGGCAGCTCACGAGGGCCAGAGGCCTCGCTCGATGAGAACCGTTTTCATCAAGGCGGGCTCGTCCGTCATCAATCCGTCCACGCCGACATCGATCAGCCGCCGCATTTCGTCGGGATCGTCGATTGTCCAGACATGCACCTGCAGCCCAAGTTCATGTGCCCGGTTCACCAGCTTCCGGTCGACAAGCGGAATTCCATACTTATTCACGGGAATCTGGGCGCAGCCTTCCGCAAATCCGCCGAAGACAAACCCCATTGGCCCCGCCCAGCTCGAAAAGCGCAGCCGTGCCGTCGAGAGTGGCCCCATGCCGGTGCAGAGATTCGGTCCCAGTGCATCGCGGATACCAGCCGTCCGCCGTCCCGAGAATGAATTGATACACACACGCTCGACCGCTTTCGCATCCTTCAGAAGCTGGACAAGCGGCCTCGCCGCATTGTCGCGCTTCGGATCGATATTGATCCTGAGATCCGGCCAGGCAGACAGAACCTCTGCCATCAGCGGAATGGGCTCCGTTCCCGCGATCCGTGCCTTGCGAACCTCGGCATAGTCCATCTCCGCGATTACGCCTTGCATGTCGGTCACGCGATCGAGTTTGTCGTCATGGAAGGCGAGCAGAACGCCATCGCGTGTCGCATGCACGTCGGTCTCGATATAGCGGTAGCCGAGATCGACCGCGCCCTGAAAGGCGGGCATCGTGTTTTCCGGCCATGCGCCCGCCCCGCCGCGATGGGCAAAGGCCAGCAGTCCGTCAAATTCGAGATAGGGGAATTTCGCCGGACGCATGTTTCGCCTGCCGCTCTGATTATCAGTCGTTAAGCGCGCTCGTATTCACGCCACCGTCACGATCGTACACGTCGTCCCGGAAATTCACGATCCCGTCCGGCGTGGCCCATGCCGTGAGATAGACGAGATAGATCGGTACCGGCTTGCCCAGTGACACGTTTTGGTAGTGCCCGGCCTTGACCATTCCTTCCACGCGCTGCTCATCCCAGCTGGCGTCGTCACCGGCCACAAGCCATGTGACGAGACCGCGCACATTCCGAACCCGCACACAGCCCGAGCTGAAGTTTCGCTCCTGCCGCCCAAACAACGTCTTGGTGGGTGTGTCGTGCAGGAAGATTGCGTCGTTGTTCGGAAAATTGATCTTGAGCGAGCCAAGCGAGTTCCCCGGCCCGGGATCTTGCCGGAGATAATAGGCCTCGTTCACACGCGGATTGGACCAGTCGATTTTCGCCGGGTCGAGTTCGCGGATATTGTCGCCCCAGCCCTGCATCACGCGAATGCCCTGGCGCTTGAGATAACCCGGATTGGCGCGAATTTTCGACAGCATGTCCGCCATCGCGATGGATTTGGGCACATACCAGTATGGATTGAAGGTGATCGACGTTACCTGACTGGTGATTTCCGGCGTCTGCCGCGTCTGCCTGCCAACAATCACCCGCTCGTTGAACTCGACCGTGCCGTTGTTCACCGCCTCGACTTCCTGCCCCGCTATATTCACGAAGACATAGCGCCTCTCGATCTTCGGCATCAGTGCGGAAAGACGGCGGATATTGATTTCGAGCTGACGGATGCGCGTGTGAACACTAACCCCCATCGCCGCAACCGTCCGCCGTCCCACAATGCCGTCAGGCTCAAGCCCGTTGCGGGTCTGGTAGCGCTTCACACCTTCCACCACGACATCGTCATAAACATAGGCATCGCCGGGCGTGGCGATCATATCGCCCGTCGCAACAAGTCGCTCCCGCACCTGCGCCACGCGCGCATCGCGCACACCGAGTTCAAGCCTCTCGCCTGCGGACACACGTGGCCATCCGCCCGATGCGGCAATATTCCGGTATCGTTCGATTGCAGCCGTCATCGCGGCGATGGATTGTTCGCTGAGGGTTGGCGTCAGTGTCCGTTGTAACGGCGCCGTCTCCTCGAAACTGTCGGGAACCGTATTTGCTTCGGGGGCCGTATTCGTCGCCCATGGATCGACCCAGTTCGTTTGCTGCGCACCATAGGAGGTTGCCCCCTGGGCGAGCGCAGGCCCCGCCCAGGGCGACGCAAACGACAGAACCAATAACAAGGCAAATACGGCGAAACCTCGCCCGACAGAATTGAAAAACGCCTTTTTCACATAGCCCCGCAGCAATCCGCCGGAAGTCTCTCCGACACGAACACAGATTTCCAGTTTACCATTTCGGGACACCGGGTGCATCTCACCAACGCTATTCATGCAGATTGTCATGAAACATGTCGCATTCAGGGTCAGGATTTGAGGATTCTGGCCCGGAAAAGGCCGAACTTCCCGTCTTCGCAATGGAAATGCAACTACCGTGCTGCCGCCCCCTCCCCCGTCCGGAAAGGCCGGAATAAAGGAGAGATCGGAAAACACCAAAAGCCCGCGCCCTTGAAGACGCAGGCCTGGCCCTCGCGTGAGGTAACGGCGCCTAGAGGCGGAAGCGGATCTGGTCGGTCCAGAAGCGTTCGAGCTTGTAGAGCGTGGCATTCGCCTGCCGCAGCTCCTCGCTCGAAATGTCGCCAACCTCGTTCAGCATCGCGCAATGCTTGTTGTAAACCTCGTCGATCGCCGCACAGATCGAGCGGCCCTTCTCCGTCAGTCTGACGCGAACCGAACGGCGGTCCGAGCGTGAACGCTGATGATGGATATAACCGGCCTCGACAAGCTTTTTCAGATTATAGGACACGTTCGAGCCGAGATAGTGGCCGCGCGTCCGAAGCTCGCCGGCAGTCATTTCGGAATCGCCGATGTTGAAAAGAAGAAGCGCCTGCACGCTGTTGATCTCTGAACAGCGGATGCGATCGAGCTCGTCCTTGATCACGTCGAGCAGCCGCCTGTGGAGACGTTCCACATAGGTCAGCGTTTCAAGATAAGCGATCTTGCGGTTGGGATCCTTCTGATCCGCAACGACCGGTTCGCTCTTAAGATTGGTCATACCCATTGGGTGCCCCCAAAACCTCACGCAAAAACTCAATGACGGCACTTTCTGTGCCGCACCGCGATACAATATGCGTGAGCCCCCTAACGAGGCCTTAAGCGATCCAGCACGAATGCCGAAGCGAACCCATTATGATTAAGGCTATATTTCACCGCGGATGAGCTTGATGATGCCCGAGAAATCAAGCCCCTCCTCACCCGCGGCCTCCATCAGCGCATAAAGCTGCGCCGCCTGCGCCCCGAGCGGAATGGGGGTGCGTGCCGTTTTGGATGCGTCTTGCGCGAGGCGGAGATCCTTCAGCATCATCGCCGCCGAAAAGCCCGGCTGGTAATTCCGGTTCGCTGGCGATGCGGGTACCGGCCCCGGCGCCGGACAATAGGATGTCATCGACCAGCACTGGCCGGATGCCGTCGACGAGATATCGAACAGCGTCTGCGCATCAAGCCCGAGCTTCTCGCCGAGGACGAAGGCTTCCGATACGCCGATCATCGTGATGCCGAGGATCATGTTGTTGCAGACCTTGGCGACCTGCCCGTTCCCCGCCGCTCCCGCATGGAAAATGTTTTTGCCCATCTTTTCGAGAATGGGCTTTGCCTTCGCGAAGGCCTCCTCCGTCCCGCCGACCATGAAGGTGAGCGTACCCGCTTCCGCACCGCCGACACCGCCCGAAACTGGTGCGTCGATCATCGTCATGCCCGCCTGCTCCGCCGCCGCGATGGTCTCGCGCGCCGAAGGAATATCGATGGTCGAGCTGTCGATGAAGACGGTGCCTTTGCGCGCCGATGAGATCAGCCCGTCCTCGCCCATATAGACCGCGCGCACATGTTCGCCCGCCGGCAGCATGGTCACGACGAATTCGACGTCACGGGCGGCGTCGCACGCGCTTTCCGCCTTTTCCGCGCCCGCCTCGACAAGCGCCGAAACGGCCCCCGCCGCAAGATCGAACACCTTGAGCTTGTGCCCTGCCTTCACGAGGTTGCGCGCCATCGGCCCGCCCATATTGCCAAGCCCGATAAATCCGATCGCCGCCATGCTTTCCTCCCTCGCCATCCGCTCAGTCAAACGTCAATTCATTATCGCCGAGCGGCGCAAAATAACTGTCCACGTCGCTGGCCGTCATGTCGGCCAGCGTTGCGGGCTTCCACTTCGGCGCCTGATCCTTGTCGATCACCACGGCGCGCACACCCTCGTAGAAATCATGTCCCTTGATGAAGCTGTTGATAAGACGAAATTCGAGCTTCATGCATTCCTCGAATTCGAGCTTCGCCCCTTCGCGTACCTGCCGGAAGGCAACCAGCGTGGAAGTCGGCGATTTGGCCTCGATGGTTTCCGCCGTCTTCACCGCCCATTCGCCGCCATCGGCACGAAGCGAGGTGATGATCTCGGCCACCGACCCCTTCGAGAAATGCCGGGAGATATCCTCCTGCATCGAGGCAAGCGGCGCAGGGCCCTCTTCTTCCGCCACTTCCTTCAGCGCTTCGGTAAGCGGCGCACCACCCGCAATCCGGTCTTTCAGCGTCTCCAGCCGTCCCGATGGCACATAGGCATCCGCAATCCCTGCATAGATCGCATCGGCTGCCTTGAGCCGCGCGCCTGTCAGCGCCAGATAGAGCCCCGTCTCCCCAGGTGCCCTCGGCAGGAAATAGGTGCCCCCTACATCTGGAAACAGGCCGATCCCCGTTTCCGGCATGGCAAAGGTCAGCCGCTCGCTTGCGATGCGATGCGATCCGTGTGCGGATAAACCGACACCGCCGCCCATATTGATGCCATCCATCAGCGCGATGAAGGGCTTGGGGTAGCGTTTGATGAAAGTGTTGAGCCGATACTCCTCGCGCCAGAAGGTAAGAGCCAAAGGGTCGCCCGCGCGCCCCCAGTCATGCAGCACACGAATATCGCCACCCGCACAGAACGCCTTCTCTCCTGCGCCTTCAATCATGACGCATTGGACGCGCTCGTCCGCTGCCCATTCCTGCAGTTGCGGATGAATGAGCCGCACCATGCTGAGCGTCAGCGCGTTCAACGTCCTGGGACGGTTCAGCGTAATCACGCCCGCCGAGCCGCGCCTCTCGAACAGAACTTCAGCTTCCTCGCTCATCGCACTCCCGCACTCACTCTTTCAGCAATTCACGCGCAATGATCATGCGCATGATCTCGTTCGTTCCCTCGAGGATCTGGTGTACACGCGCATCGCGCAAGTGCCGCTCCAGCGGAAAATCCTTGAGGTATCCATAACCACCATGGATTTGCAGCGCCTCGTTGATGACGCGAAAGCCCGCATCCGTCGCAAAGCGTTTCGCCATCGCCGCCTTCATCGTCGCGTCGGGCGCCTTCGCATCCACCTTCGTCGCCGCGTTGTAGATCATCAGCCGCGCCGCTTCGAGTTCGGTCGCCATGTCGGCGAGCTTGAATTGCAAAGCCTGAAAATCGGCGAGCTTGCGGCCGAATTGTTCGCGCTCCCCGAGATAGGCCTTGGCGTGCTTCAGCGCCGCTTCCGCCGTCCCGAGCGAGCACGCGCCGATATTGATGCGGCCGCCATCGAGACCGGACATCGCGATCTTGAAGCCCTCGCCCTCCGCGCCGATCAGGTTTTCAACCGGCACACGGGCATCCTCGAAAATGACCTGCGCCGTCGGCTGGCTGTTCCAGCCCATCTTCCGTTCAGGCGCACCGAAGGAAAGCCCCGGCGTCCCCTTCTCGATCACGAGGCAGGAAACGCCCTTCGCTCCCGCCTCGCCCGTGCGCACCATGCAGACATATATGTCGGATGTGCCCGCGCCCGAGATGAACGCCTTGCTGCCGTTCAGTACGTAGTGGTCGCCATCCTTCACCGCCTTCGTCTTCAGCGATGCCGCATCCGATCCGCTCGAAGGCTCCGTCAGGCAATAGCTGGCGATCAGCTCCATCCGCGTCAGCTTCGGCAGCCATTTCTGCCGCTGCTCTTCCGTCCCGTAGCGATCGATCATCCAGGACGCCATATTGTGGATCGAGAGAAACGCCGCCGTCGATGTGCAGCCTTCCGACAGCGCCTCGAAGATCAGTGCCGCGTCGATCCGGCTCAGCGCCGACCCGCCCACATCCTCGCGCACATAAATACCCGCAAAGCCGAGTTCTGCCGCCTTGCGCAGCTTGTCCACGGGGAAGAAGGCATCCCGGTCCCATTCCGCCGCATGAGGCGCGAGTTCAGCCATTGCAAAGTTCCGCGCAACGTCCTGAAACGCCTGCTGTTCTTCCGTAAGCTCGAACCGCATTTCTTCGCCTCCCATGCGCGCCTTGATACCAGGCCTTTTCAGCGGTGATACTGGCCCCCCAAGACCCTGTCAACGAAACGCCCCTGAAGCATCGCGCTGCATAACGGCTAACGCTGCGGCAATGCGCGCCGGCCACCCGCTTTTGCCCCGGATTGCGCGCAAGTCCCCTTTGGCGTTATGAGTTCTGCATGATGGAAAAGCACACTGCCCCCGCCTTCCCGGCCACGCGCATGCGCCGCAACCGCAAAAGCGACTGGTCCCGCCGCCTCGTTTCGGAAAACGCCCTCTCGGTGAACGACCTGCTCTGGCCGCTCTTTCTGATCGAGGGTGAGGGAAAGCGCGAAGCCGTGCCCACCATGCCTGGCGTCGAGCGTCTCAGTGTGGATGAAGCCGTCGCCGCCGCTCAGGAAGCCGCAAGCTATGGCATCCCCGTCATCGCCCTCTTTCCCTACACCTCGGCCGAAAACCGCGACCCGCAGGGAAGCCTGGCCCACGACCCGGACAATCTCGTTTGCCGTGCCACCCGCGCCATCAAACAGGCCGTGCCGGATATCGGCGTCCTCTGCGACGTTGCGCTCGATCCCTATACGAGTCACGGCCATGACGGCCTCATGTCCGGCGACGTGATCCTCAACGACGAGACGGTCGAGGCGCTGGTGAAGCAGGCACTCGTCCAGGTCGAGGCAGGCTGCGATATCATTGCCCCCTCCGACATGATGGATGGCCGCATCGGCGCAATCCGCACGGGCCTCGAATCCGCCGGACACTCCGACACGCAGATCATGTCCTATGCCGCGAAATACGCCTCCGCCTTCTATGGTCCCTTCCGCGACGCCATCGGTTCGAGCGGCGCGCTGAAGGGCGACAAGCGCACCTACCAGATGGACCCGGCGAATGGCGACGAGGCCATGCGTGAAGTCGCACTCGACATCGCCGAAGGTGCGGACATGGTCATGGTCAAGCCCGGCCTGCCCTATCTCGATATCGTCACCCGCGTGAAAGGCGAATTCGGCATGCCGACTTTCGCCTATCAGGTCTCCGGCGAATACTCGATGATCGCTGGCGCCATTGAGCGCGGCTGGTTCGACCGCGACCGCGTCATTCTCGAAAGCCTCACGGCCTTCAAGCGCGCGGGCGCCGACGGCGTACTCACCTATTTCGCGCTCGAAGTCGCAAAGCTTCTGAAAAACGCCTGAAAGACCGGCCGGTCAGACGTCCAGCCCCGCAAGCCGAAGCGATGCCTCGCCGTGAAGCGCGGCGAGCCCGCCCGCTTTTTCCGCAAGCTCTCCAAGATCCGCCGCAAGATGCTTCCGGCGGGTTGCCGCCTTCCTGTCGCCGAGCTTGCCAAACATCAGCTCGTAGCGGCCGGGATAATCCGCCGCGAAGGCGAGATAGGCTTCCCTGATCGCCCGCGCGCTCGATACAGCTTCGACATCGTCGATCAGCATCTCAAACCCCTCCAGCGCCACCGCCCCCAGAAGCTCGTCGAGATTTGAAAAATGCCGGTAGGGCGCGGCTTCGGAAACCCCCGCGCGCCGCGCTGCCTCCCGCATGGTCAGCGCATGCCGCCCGCGAATATCGATCAGCGTTGCCGCCGCCTCCATCAGCCCCTGCTTCAGGTCGCCGTGATGGTAGCTCGTTTTCTGTCCCCGCATTCGCGCACGCATGATCCGCAGTCCTTCACGTGTTCCCGCTTTGTCTCGATAATTTACATGTTATCATCGTTAACATATACATCAACCTTAATATGAGAACGCTCCGTGAACGGAGCAAATCGTTCTGCCCCAGAAACGATTGGAAGGATGTGCGCGCGAAAGAAACCGAGCTCCGAAAGAAACCGGCAACAGTTTATGGAAGAAGAAATCTCAAGCAGTGAACTCTTCGTGCATCCCGTCGACGCGCACGATCGTGTCGGTCACAAAACCGTTGAAGCCGGTCTGCATCCCGATCGAATAGGCTCCCATCAGCCCGAACTCGATCCAGTCCCCTTCACGGATATTTTCCGGAAGATAGAAAGGCAGCTTCAGCACATCGAGGCTGTCGCAAGTCGGCCCGAACAGACGGAACGGCCTGAGTGCTCCATCTACCGGCCCGTCCTTGCGCACCGCACGCACCGGCGGATCGAGGTCGCCATCGCGGATTTCGGAAAGACATCCATAGATGCCGTCATTGATATAGAGGTCGTCACCCTTGCGCAGATGCACCTGCGTCAGCACCGAGCATCCTTCCGCGACAAGCGCCCGTCCCGGCTCGCCGTAGAGCGGCACGTCAATCCCGAGCTTCTGCTTCGCATCGGCAATCACATCGAAATAAGTTTGAAGCGGCGCGACATCCTGTTTGTAGCTCGCAGGAAAGCCGCCCCCCACATCGAGATATTCAAGCGGGACGCCCGCCTCGTCCGCAACCTTCTTCGCCATCCCCATGGCAACGCGAAAGGCCTCCGGGTCGAGACATTGACTGCCGACATGAAAGGCGATCGCCGTCCGGCAGCCATAGTCCTTCGCCTTTTTCAGCAGCGCCACGGCATCGTCCGGCGACGCACCGAATTTCGCCGAGAGATCGTAGACCGCTTTTCCTTTCGGCGTGGCAATTCGCACTTCCACCGTAATGTCCGTGCCCGCAATCGAGACAAGCTTGTCCAGCTCATCTGGATGGTCGACCACATAATCGGTGATGCCGTAGACATCCGCCGCCGCTTCGAGAGCGCCGCGCCCCTTCACCGGGTGATTGAAATAGCAATGCGCGTCGGGAAACTGCTCCGTCACCTTCGCAATCTCGGAGATCGACGCCGTATCGAAATGGTCGATCCCGCTCTCATGCAGCGCCCTCAACACATAAGGATGCGGATTGCACTTCGTCGCATAGAGCACCGTGCCGGGAAATCCCTCGACAAAGGTCCGCGCCCTCTCCCGCAAAATATCGGGAAAGACACAGAAAACCGGATAGGACGGTTCGAGCCGGCGAATGACCTCCGCAACCGAGGGAAAACTGGGCGGATGAAATGGAGAACTCATGCTTTGTCCAATCTGGCAATCAGGCTTGAGGTATCCCACCGTTTGCCGCCCATCGCCTGCACCTCCGAATAAAACTGATCGACCAGCGCCGTCACTGGCAGATGTGAGCCGTTCCGTCTGGCCTCGTCGAGACAGATGGAAAGATCTTTCCGCATCCAGTCCACGGCAAAGCCGAAATCGAACTTGCCCTCAATCATCGTCTTGTAACGATTTTCCATCTGCCAGCTCTGCGCCGCACCCTTGGAAATCGTTTCTATCACAGCCTCGGCGTCGAGCCCCGCCTGTTTGGCAAAATGGAGCCCTTCCGCCAGTCCTTCCACCAGCCCGGCGATGCAAATCTGGTTCACCATCTTGGTCAACTGCCCTGCGCCCGAAGGGCCAATGAGCTTCGCCATCCGCGCAAAGGCGCCGATGACAGGCTTCACCGCCGCGAAGGCATCTTCGTCTCCGCCCGCCATCACCGTCAGCACACCATTTTCCGCGCCCGCCTGGCCGCCCGAAACCGGCGCATCGATGAAGGCAATCCCGCTCCCCTTCGCTTCGCCGTAGAGTTCGCGCGCGACCGCAGCCGATGCCGTCGTGTGATCGACAAAGATAGTCCCTTTGCCCATGCCCTTGAATGCGCCGTCAGGTCCGGTTGTCACCTCGCGCAGGTCGTCATCATTGCCGACACAGGCAAAAACAATTTCTGCTCCCGCCGCCGCGGCCTTCGGTGTCGCCGCCGCGGCGCCGCCATGCTCTTTCACCCAGGCTTCAGCCTTCGTACCGGTGCGATTATAGACGATGACCTCGTGCCCCGCTTTTTTGAGATGCCCGGCCATCGGATATCCCATCACGCCCAGCCCGATAAATGCGACCTTGCTCACCAGCAGCCTCCTCGCTTCGCTTTGTTCTCGACCGCCTGTCTAACAGGCCAGTCCCCTCAAGCGCAAAAAAGCCCCCGCGCGGCACGCGGAGGCGCATTCACCCGATTGCAAAAACCTTACTGGATACGCCCTTCCCCGGCGATATGTCCGGTCCGGCAGAGCTGCGACGACTGCCATGTGCATTTCGCATAATAAAGCCGCACGATATCGCCCTCGCGGGTCATGTCGTAGCAGTCCGTCGTGCCGTACTGGATGATTTTAGCGGCGTGGCACCAGCGGTTTCCTTCAATCCACCATTTCCCGTCACCGGATTCGCTGCGTGTCGAAGACGTGCCGCGATGATAGGTCTGGAAGAAATAATGCTTGAGGACAACATCCGTCGTTCCGTCGGGATGCAGGTCTATCGTCGTCTCGACATAACGGCTGCTACCCTGCACATCGATGCGGCCCATTTCCAGCACGAATGTCTTGCCAGTCATTTGTGTGCGGATCTGTCCGGCGCTCAGCGAGTCGCCCTTCTTGTTGAGGATCGTCTCCTCCGCGTCGCCGCCCGCCCCTCCTGCGATGCCGCCTTCCGTGCCGCCGCCAGCGCTTGCCGCCTGCTCGACGGGCTTTGGCGTCGGTTCGGGAATTTCCTCCGGCGGTGGCATCGGTTTCGCCGATTTGCGAACTACGGTTTCCTTCTTGGGCTCAGGCTTGGGCGGTTCCGGTTTCACTTCCGGCTTCGGCTCCTCAATGGGCTTGGGCGGTGCCGCATAGCGCTCGTTCGCCGATCCCGCCGCAAGCTGAAACGTGACGGACTCGCCGCCCCCCGGTCCCGGCCCGCCGAAAATGCCGCCAAATGTGAGCAGGAACGATAGGAACAACAGCCCGTGCAGCGTGACGGACGCAATCAGGAAACCGCGCAGCCGGAAATCGCGCGGCTCCATCTCGTCCGGGCTGGCGGTTGCAACGCTCATGAGCCCCGCTCCGTCATGATTGTCACCTGCTCGACACCCGCCTCGCGCAATCCCTCCATCAGCTCAAGCACGGCGTCCGCCGGTGCATTCGCATCCGCCTTGATCGCGACGCGCTTCGTATTGGTATCCTTCAGGTGCTTTTCCATCATCACGCCCGAGAGCTTCGCATCCATCACCCTGTCGCCGAGCCAGATGAACCCGTCCGCTTCCACAATCAGTGTCGTCGGCACATCCTTCTCGCGGTCGTTCAGAACCCCTTCCGGCAGCGCCACCGCAATGTTCTCGGATGGCTGCATCGTGCCCGCGAGCAGGAAGAAGATGAGCAGCAGGAACACCACATTGATCAGCGGCACCAGCGTCTCGAATTGCCTGCGCGGCGGCTCTTCGTCGAAATCGATCATTTTGCGATCTTCTCCACGCGTGCCGTACCGACATTCTTCGCGCCCGACTGTCGTGCGGCTTCCACTGCGGCGACGAGTGCCTGTGTGCGCGACCCCTTCTCGGCGAGAATGGTGACGGTAATGTCGTTGCGCTCTCCGATGGCCGTCTTCAGTCCTTCGGGCAATGCCTTGCGTTCAATCGGCGTTCCGTCGATGGCGATGCTGCCGTCGCCGTTCAGCCAGATTTCCACCACGCGCGCATCCTTCGGCAAGTCCTCCACGCTGGGTGCGGGCGTGACCACCGACAGCGATTGCGTCTGCAAAAACGATGTCGTCAGCATGAAGAAAATGAGCAGCAGGAACACCACATCAATTAGCGGCGTCAGGCTGGCCATCCCCCGCTTCCGGGGTGGAGCTTCGAACATGCGCGAACTCCTCAGCCCGTTATTGTGCCGCCCGGGACTGGGAAGACCCCGGCCTAGCATGCAGCGCCGCGATCACGCGCGATGTGCCATCCCGCATCGAGAGCCGCACCTGGTCGACCTTGCCTTCGAAAAGGTTGAGCGCGGTGATCGCAGGCAGCGCCACGATAAGGCCAACGGCAGTCGTCAGCAGCGCCACCCAGATGCCGCCCGAAAGCAGTGCCGGATCGACCTGTGTGCCCGCCGCCTCAAGGCTCTGGAAAGCGTTGATCATGCCGATAACCGTGCCGAGCAGGCCGAGGAGCGGCGAGATATTGCCGATCACTTCGAGCCAGCGCAGATAGCGTTGCAACGAACCGAGCTCCATCGTGCCCACGCGCTGGATTTCCGCCGCCACGTCCTCGTCGCGCAGATCGCCGCGCATCTTCGCGCGAACGCCTGCCGCCATCGCGCGCGCAAGCGGCGTCTTGTGCTTTTTCAGGATTTCAAGCGAACCACCCAGATCGCCCCGCTCGATCTTGTCGACGGCCGGGTCGACAAAGCCGCGCCGGGAAAGCCCCGACGTCCAGAACTGGACGATTTTGAGCAGGATGACCGCTGCCGAAATCACGGAAAGCACCAGCAGAATCGCGACAATGGGACCGCCCTTGTCGATCAGCGAACCGATTGAATACCAGACGTCGCCGCTTCCTCCCTGAGCGATGATGTCGGCCGCGCCGCCCGTCGTGGCGTTGGACGCGCCATCGGCGGCAGCAGAGACTCCCTCAACCGCACCATTGGCGGCATCCACACTTGTCGCTTCTTCAGGCATATATTTGCTCCTCCCGGGGACGCATCCCCAACCCCTAACCCATATTTACTGTCCGTTTGCCCGGAAGCCTCCTCCCCGGTATTAACGGGTGACGACCGGCGGAGCTTTTAGTAAATTTTGTTTACGAAATCATCGCCGCACGGGAAAATCAAGCGCTTCGACAAAAACAGCACAGCATTTTTGTCGTTGGCCAAATTGCGCAGCGGTTCCGTCTTTATACTGTCACTCTGCGCCCTTTTTCATGACGCAGCGGGACTGAGGGAGACGATCGTGAAGAAAAATGCCGCAAAAGCGGTAAAACCGGACACCGACGCACCCGATGTTTTCTCGCCGGAATATTTCCTCCGCGCGATCACGGATGTCGGCACCATGCTTGCGACGGTCTATGACCGCCGCACCGGCCTCACCCGCAACCAGACACGAATCGTCGTCGAACTTCTGGAGCGCGACGGACAGACCCAGACCGAACTCGCCAACGCGCTTCTGATCCACAAGGTTTCCGTCGGCATCTACGTCAGCGAACTGGAGCAGATGGGGCTGGTGGAGCGCCGCAACCATCCCACAGACGGGCGCGCGAAGTGCATCTATCTGACGCCGCTGCTGCATGCGAACAAGCATATCGGCCAGGATCACTATCAGCGCATCCATGCCGCCGCGATCGACGGCATCGACCGCGAGGATTACCTCACCATGCTGAAAGCAATGGAACGGATGCGCGATAATCTCATCAAACTCGACGCTTCCGAAAAGGCGGCTGAAAAAGCCGGCTCGAAAGCGGACTAGCCGACAGGCGGCAGATAGTTGTAGCCGCCCCGGTGATAGAGCAGCGGCCGTCCGTCATCGGTATAATCGAATTTCACCACCCGCCCGATCATGATCACATGGTCGCCTGCGTCGTGCCGTGCGTCGATCTCGCATTCAAAATGCGCCAGTGCTTCCTTGAGCGTGGGGATGCCGCTGCTGCCCTCAAGGACTTCGATGCCTTCCAGGCAGTGATCCCCCTTCATCGCCAGACGCGACGACATTTCCGTATGCTCCTCGCGAAGCACGTTCACCGTGAAATGCGTCGCCTTCACGAAGACATCCAGCGTGTCGGATTTCTTGTCGAGACACCACAGTACCAGCGGCGGGTCGAGCGAGACGGAGGAAAAGGAATTGACCGTGATCCCGATCGGGTCTTTGCCCGTTTCGCGCGTCGTCACCACGGCAACGCCCGTCGTGAAGCAGCCAAGCGCATTGCGGAACTTCCGCACGTCATGCGCGCCGCCTTCTTTCACCATCGTTTCGGCCGTCATCTGATGCTGAACTCCTTGCATTCGCCCTGTTTTGGCGAAATCGCGCCTGCGGCATTCCGCCGGGTCAACAAACTCTTAATTTTATTCAGCTTTCGGGTGTAAGCCACCCACAAGCCATCGCGCAACACCATCCCGCGCAAAGCCGCTGTCTTTCACGCAAAACGTCTTGGTTAAACCGGCTGTTAAGACGCCACCCGCAACAATGCAGCAAGAAATGGGGCGGGCTCGCTGATTGTCGGCAGCCGCGGATAACCTGCAAGAAAGCGCTTGGGCATATGCGGCTGATCGTTGGCATCCTGTTGGTTCTGGTGAGTGTGTTTGGCGGCTATGCCGCTATGGGGGCTCATCTGGAGGTTCTTTGGCAACCTTTCGAGGGGGTCATTATTCTCGGTGCCGCAATGGGCGCCTTCGTTATCGCCAATCCGCCTGCGGTCCTGAAAAGCATCGGCAGCCTCTTCGGCACGCTTTTTCGCGGCCCCCGCTACGACAAGACGGCCTATCTCGAACTCCTCGGCCTCCAATATACCCTTTTCAAGCTCGCCAAGAGCAAAGGCAACCTCGCCCTCGAAGCTCATGTCGAGAACCCGTCCGACAGCACCATCTTCTCCCAGTTCCCAAAATTTTCCGGCGACCACCACGCCGTGGAATTCATGTGCGACTACCTGCGCATGATTACGCTGGGCACTGAAAATGCGCATGAACTCGAAGCGCTGATGGACGAGGAACTCGAAACGCATCATCAGGAACGCGAACGTATCGTCGGCGCTGTACAGGCACTGGCCGATGGCACGCCCGCTCTCGGCATCGTCGCCGCCGTGCTCGGCGTTATCAAGACGATGGGCTCCATCGACCAGCCGCCGGAAGTGCTTGGCCATCTCATCGGCGGTGCTCTTGTCGGCACCTTCCTCGGTGTATTCGTGGCCTATGGCTTCTTCGCGCCGATGGCGCAGTCGCTCCGCAACATCTACGAAGCCGAATCCAAATATTACCTGTCGATGAAGGCCGGCCTCCTCGCCCACATGGCCGGTTATGCGCCTGCTGTCTCCATCGAATTCGCCCGCAAGGCGCTGATGTCGGATGTCCGTCCCACCTTCATCGAAGTGGAACAGTCGACCGCCGCGCTGCAACCCGCTGGCTGATCCCGGCATTTTGAAAAGCGTGTAGCCGCAAATGGCATCGAACGAACAGCCCATCATCATCAAGAAGGTCAAGAAGGTCGTCCACGGCCATCACGGCGGCGCGTGGAAGATCGCCTATGCCGACTTCGTGACCGCCATGATGGCCTTCTTCCTGCTGATGTGGCTCATCAGCATGACGACGCCGGAACAGAAACAGGGTCTCGCCGACTACTTCGCCCCCTCCAATGTCAGCCGCTCCACCAGCGGCGCGGGCGGCATCATGGGCGGCACCGCCTTCGACGAAACCGGAGCGCGCATGCCCGGCACCAAGCCCCAGGTTGTCATGACGATCTCGACGCCGGCCCAGCCGAAAAGCCCCGAGACCGCGAAAAAGGAAGCCGAGCGCACCACCGAGATGAACGAGCTGATGAAGCAGATGTCGTCGCGCGACCACCGCAATTTCCAGAGCGCCGCCGAAAGCATCCGCCAGTCGATGCGCGACAACCCGGACCTCGCCGAACTCTCGAAAAACGTCATCATCGACGAAACGCCGGAAGGCCTGCGCATCCAGATCGTCGATCAGGACGGCCGCTCCATGTTCCCCCCGGGCAACGTCGAACCCTATGAGCGTACCCGCCTCCTGATCGAGAAGGTCGCGAAGATTCTCGTGCGCCTGCCCAACCGCATCAGCATTTCCGGCCATACGGACGCAAACCCGGTGACCGGCCGCCCCGGCTATTCCAATTGGGAACTCACCTCGGACCGCGCCAATGCGACCCGCCGCATTTTCGAAAATGCCGGACTGGCCAATGACCGCATCTATCAGGTCGTGGGCAAGGCGGATTCCGAGCCTCTTTTCCCCGAGGACCCCTATATGGCCTCGAACCGGCGCCTTTCCGTGGTCCTTCTGCGCGAAGCCCCGGTTACGCCGCCCGGTTTCAGCCCCTGACGTCAGCTTCCCTGCCGCGCTTGCTTTCCGCTTTTTCTGCCCTTATGTGAGTAGGGCCGTTTTCTGAGCGACAGGAAAAAGATGAGCGAAAGCAATAACGTAGCGCCTCCGGGCCTTTCCGCTTCGGAAAGCTTCGACTGGCCCGCCTGTGCCTTTGACGGCATTATCATGGCCCGCTCCCTGGCCTTCATCGCCGATTTTTTCGTTGTCTGCGTCCTGATCGTTCTGGCGTCCGCCCTTTTCGGCGTTCTCGGCGTCCTCACATTCGGGCTGCTCTGGCCGGGCGCGCTCCTTTCGCCCCTCGTCGCGCTTGCCTATTTCACGCTGACCATTGGCGGTCGCCATTCAGCCACGCCCGGCATGCGCTGGCAGGGGATTGAGCTGCGCGCATGGAACGGCCACCGCCCCGGCTATCTTCAGGCCGCCCTCCAGACGGTTCTCTTCTATGTGACAGTCACCGTCTGTACGTTTTTTGTGCTTCTCGTGCCCTTCTTCAACAAGCGCCGCCGCTGTCTCCACGACTATCTTTGCGGTACTGTTTTCGTCCGTAGCAGCTTGTTCTGAACCGGGTCCACCTTCGCTAGACACTGGAAGTTCCATTCGAGGCATGACAGCCAGTAACGGTTTTGTGCCGACTAAAGAGATGCGCGCATGGAGATAGACTTCGTCTGGCAGATGTGGGTGACCTACGGCTTTATTCTGGCCGCCGTCGTCCTGTTCAGTATGGAACGGATCACGCTTGAGGTTTCCGCCCTCGCGATCCTCAGCGCGCTTCTGGTCTTCTTCTATTTCTTCCCCGTGCCCGGCGATGACGGGCGCAACCTGCTGGGGCCGACCGCGCTGCTCGCGGGTTTTGCCAATCCTGCGCTCATCGCCGTCCTCGCCCTCCTTGTCATAGGGCATGGCCTGTTCCAGACGGGAGCGCTCGATGGTCCGGCGCGCTATGTCGCCGATCTCGGCTCGACCCGGCCGGGCCTAACCATCTTTTTCACTTTCCTGCTCGTCGCCGCCATCAGCGCCTTCCTGAACAACACGCCCGTCGCCGTCATGTTCATTCCGGTGCTGGCAACGCTGGCCGGGCGCTTCGGCCAGCGCGCGCCGAAGGTCATGATGACGTTGAGCTATGTCTCGATCCTCGGCGGCATGACGACGCTGATCGGCTCCTCGACAAACCTTCTTGCCGCGGGCGTTGTTCTCACCTCGCATCTGCCGCCTATCGGCATTTTTGATTTTGTCGTGCCCGCTCTGTTTCTCGCAGCCATCGGCTTTCTCTATTCGACGCTCGCCGTGCCGTATCTCCTGCCGGATCGCGGCGGCCCCACCATCGAGCTTCAGGGAAACGCCTCAGGCGGCGGCAAGCAATATATTGCCCAGCTTGAAATCACCCCCGGCCACCCGCTTCTCGGCGTGAGCTCCACCGCCGGCCTGTTTCCACCGCTTCGCGACATGACGGTGCGCATGATCCAGCGCGGCGAGCACCCGATCCTGCCCCCCTTCGAAGACGTCACGCTCAGCGCCGGCGATGTCGTTATCGTCGCCGCCACACGCCAGACACTCACCGAGGCGCTGAAGTCCGGCTCCCGTATCTTTGAAGGCATGCTGGAAGAGCGTTTTGCCGAAGGCGCCGACACGCATGGCGGCCCGGCAAAACCCGGCGGAGAGCTCGTCCTTGCCGAAACCGTGGTCGCGCCGGGCTCGCGCATGATCGGCCAGACCATCGAGCAGATCGCTTTCCGTCACCAGACCGGCTGCATCGTCCTTGGCGTACAGCGCCGCAGCCGCATGATCCGCACTCTGCTGAACGACATTCGTCTCGAAGCGGGCGACGTTCTTCTCGTTCTCGGCAATGCCTCGAAGATTCAGGATTTGCGCCACAATCGCGACGTGTTGCTCCTCGAATGGTCTGCGACCGAACTCCCCGATCCGAAACTCGCTCATCGTGCGCTCGCCATCTTCGGCGTCATGGTCGCCAGTGTCCTCACCGGCATCCTCCCCATCGAGATCGCGTCCATCGGCGGCGCCCTCGCCATCATCGCCTTTGGCGTCCTCAATGTCCGCCAGGCCGCCCGCGCGATCGACCGCCGCATCTTCCTCATGGTCGGTGCCATGCTCGGCGTCGCCACCGCGCTGGAGGTCACGGGCGGTGCCCATGCCATCGCCAATGCTTCCGTCGTCATGTTCGCCGGCTATGGCGTGCCGGTCATCCTGTCGGCCTTCTTCTTCGCCATCGCCGTCACCACCAATGTGCTGACCAACAATGCGACCGCCGTTCTCTTCACCCCCATCGCCATCAGCACCGCGACACAGCTCGGTGTCGACCCCATGATCTTCGTCTATGCGGTCATCTTCGCCGCCAACTGCTCCTTCGCGACGCCGATGGGCTATCAGACAAACCTGCTGGTCATGGGCCCCGGCCATTATGAATTCCGGGATTTCGTGCGCGCGGGCACCCCCCTCGTCATTTTGCTCTGGTTGTCATATTCTTTCTTTGCGCCCTGGTATTATGGGCTCTGAGGGCACAACGAAAAACCAGCGCGAGAAGACAGTGACGGACCAGTCCCGCATAAGGTTTCCGCAGTTCTACATTACCTCGCCGCAGCCTTGCCCCTATCTGGAGGGTCGCTACGAGAAGAAGGTGTTTACCCACCTCCTCGGCGATGAACCCGTCTCCCTCAACAACACGCTCACCCAGGCAGGCTTCCGTCGCAGTCAGAACATCGCCTATCGCCCCGCCTGCGAGGACTGTCAGGCATGCGTCTCGGTGCGTGTGCTGGTGAACGAGTTCCGCCCCGGTCGCACCTTCCGCCGCATTGTCGCTCGCAATGAAGATCTCCGGGGTCATTCGCGCGCGGCTGTCGCCACGGGCGAGCAATACGGGTTGCTGCGCCGCTATCTTGATGCGCGTCACGCCGATGGCGGCATGGCCGACATGACGGAGCATGACTATGTGGCGATGGTCGAGGACACGACGATCCAGACAGGCATCATTGAATATCGCCAGCCCGCCGCCGAACCGGGCGAGACAGGCCCTCTCATCGCCGCCGCGCTGACCGACACGCTCGAAGACGGCCTTTCGATGGTCTACAGCTTCTACGAGCCCTATGACGAAGCCCGTAGCCTCGGCACCTTCATGGTTCTGGATCATATCGAACGCGCAAGGCGTCTCGGTCTGCCTTATGTCTATCTGGGCTATTGGGTCGATGGCTCCCGCAAGATGACCTACAAGACCCGTTTCCAGCCCCTTGAAGCCCTCACGCATGGGGGCTGGCGCCGCCTGCCGCCCCCCTCCTGATTCGGGGCCTGATCCGGGCCTTTCTCCCGCCGTTGCGCCTCGCGCGCGCCTGCCTATACTGGCCGCGAATTGTACCCCTTCAATCGGGGATGGGGCAGCCCGCAGAGGCACGCTCCGGGGAAGCATATCGGGGAGTCTTCAATGAAACGCCGCTCGTTTTTGGCTGGCGCCGGTCTTGCCGGCATTGCCGCTGCCGCCATGCCCGCGCCCGCTATCGCGCAAGGAAAGCGCCAGCTCAAGATGGTCACCACCTGGCCGAAGAACTATCCGGGCCTGGGCGTCTCCGCCGAACGTCTCGCCAAGCGCATCGGCGAGATGACGGACGGCCAGATCGAGATCAAGGTCTTCGCCGCTAACGAGTTCGTCCCCGCCCTCGAATGTTTCGATACCGTCTCTTCCGGTGCCGCCGACATCTATCATGGCGCGGAGTATTACTGGCAGGGCAAGTCCAAGGCCTTCAACTTCTTCACCGCTGTGCCCTTCGGCATGACGGCCGCCGAAATCAACGCCTGGATCTATCATGGCGGCGGACAGGAACTCTGGGACGATCTTTCCAGCGGCTTCAACATCAAACCCTTCATGGCCGCCAATACAGGCGTCCAGCTCCCCGGCTGGTACCGCAAGGAAATCAATTCGCTTGAGGATCTGAAAGGCCTGTCGATCCGCATGCCCGGCCTCGGCGGTGAGGTCATGCGCCGTCTCGGTGCCGCCTCCCTCACGCTTGCAGGACCGGATATTTTCCCCGCCCTTCAGAACGGCACCATCGATGCCGCCGAATGGGTCGGACCGTGGAATGACATGGCCTTCGGCTTCTACCGCCTCGCGAAATATTACTACTGGCCGGGTTTCCACGAGCCGGGCTCGTCGCTGGCTGCAGGCTTCAATCTGCAAGTCTGGGAGTCCTTCACCCCGCAACAGCAGGCCGTGGTTCGTGCCGCCTGCGCCGCGGAAAACGACTACACGCTCGCCGAATACAACGCTCATAACGGCGCTGCCCTGAAAACCCTCGTCGAAAAACATGGCGTTCAGGTCCGCCGCTTCCCGGACGATGTCATCGCCGCGCTGAAGAAAACCTCGCAGGAAGTGCTCGAGGACGCCGCGAAGGAAGATGCCGTCACCGGCAAGGTCTATAAGAGCTTCCGCTCCTTCCTCGACACGACAAGCGAGTGGACGCGCATCGGCGACGAAGGCTTCGTGCAGGCTCGCCGCGGCTGACCATGATGACCACACTCACCCGCATCGCCCGCCTCATCGACGCCTTGAACGAACGCACAGGCCGCGTCTTTTCCTGGCTCGCGCTTGCAATGGTGCTCGTCCAGTTCGTCGTCGTGCTCCAGCGTTATGTTTTCGGCATCGGCTCCATCTGGGCGCAGGAATCGATCGTCTATATGCACGGCCTCTTGTTCATGGTCGTTGCGGGCTACACGCTGCTCCACAACGCCCATGTCCGCGTCGATGTTTTCTACCGCGCCATGCCGCCCGCAACGAAAGGATGGGTCGATCTTCTCGGCACACTCTTTCTGCTCTGGCCGGTCTGCTTCCTCATCTTCTACGTCTCCTTCCCCTATGTCGAAGCCTCCTGGGCGGTCCGAGAAGGCAGCCGCGAGACAAGCGGCATTCAGGGCGTCTATCTCCTGAAAAGCGTGATCCTCATCTTCGCCGTCCTCCTCGCCCTTCAGGGCCTTTCCACCATCATTCACGCGCTGCGCATTCTTTCCGGGGCCGAACAGCCCACGCAAGAAGCCTCGCCCATCCTCTGAAAGCGCGCCCGCCCCAATGGACCTCCGCGAATCCCTTGATGTCCTGATGTTCGTTGCCGCCTGTGCGGTGCTGCTCACGGGCTTCCCCGTCGCTTTCACGCTGGCAGGCATTGCGCTTGCCTTCGGCCTCATCGGTATGGCCTTCGGCGTCTTCGATTTCGGCTTCATGGCCGCGCTCCCTCAGCGCATCTATGGCAACATGACGAACGACGTGCTCATCGCCGTGCCGCTCTTCGTCTTCATGGGCACCATGCTGGAGCGCTCAAAGGTCGCCGAGGAACTGCTTGAAAACATGGGCCGCCTTTTCGGACGCCTGCGCGGCGGCCTCGGCTTTTCCGTATCGATCGTCGGCGCGCTGCTCGCCGCCTCCACTGGCATTGTCGGCGCAACGGTCGTGACGATGGGCCTGCTCGCGCTCCCCACCATGCTGCGGCGCGGCTACGATCCCTCGCTTGCGGCGGGCTCCATCGCGGCGGCCGGCACGCTCGGCCAGATCATCCCGCCCTCCATCGTTCTCGTGCTGCTCGGCGACACGCTCGCCAACTCCTACCAGAAGGCGCAGCTCGAACAGGGCATCTTCTCGCCCGAAACCCTTTCCGTCGGCGATCTCTTCGCGGGCGCGCTCCTGCCGGGTCTCATGCTGGTCGTTTTCTACATCCTCTATCAGGTCTTC
>CXWF01066499.1_pt1 | contig 43612 bp, 40 predicted proteins | sample 468421 | NCBI WGS metagenome assembly CXWF01 (sample SAMEA2620812, study PRJEB7988) | marine metagenome | biome: marine biome (ENVO:00000447); feature: surface water layer (ENVO:00002042); material: "saline water (ENVO:00002010), including plankton (ENVO:xxxxxxxx)" | depth 5 m
CGCTCACGAGCAACACATCCATAGGCCATGAACGAACGGTTTTTTCGACAATTCCGCGCAAGTGAGGAACGGTCGGCAAGACAATGCGCAGATCGGGCATCTCCTCGGCCAGCATCTTTACCACGTCTCCGAAAACCTCAAGAAGATGCTTCACCTCGTTCACGCGGCTACCCGGAAGCACAAGCAGAAGGGGCTGATCAGCCCCAATTCCATGTACCTCGCGGAACTGCTCGCCAGATCCAGCTTCCGGAACGCGGTATATTGCAGGATGTCCAACATAAACGCAGTCCACGCCAACCGACCGCAAAAAAGCCGGCTCGAATGGCAGCAGCGCCAGCACACGACGAATATATTTCTTCATCGTTCTGGCGCGCCCCTGCCGCCAAGCCCAGACACTCGGCAATACATAGTCCACGATCGGAATATGCGGCGCGCGCCGTGCAATCCGTTTCGCAACCATGTGGGTGAATTCCGGACTGTCGATGACGACCACTATATCCGGCTCGGCAGTGACCGCATGGCGAACGGTTTCTCTGATCCGACGAAAAATAAGCGGCAGGCGGGGAATGATTTCCCGTGGCCCCATCACGGCGATGTCCGTCATGGGGAAGATCGAGGCTAGCCCTTGCTTTTCCATTGTCTCGCCGCCGACACCTGAAAACGTCAAGGGCCAGGGAGAAATTTCCTTCATTGCCGCCATCAGTTCGCTGCCGAGCGTATCGCCCGATGTCTCACCGGCGACAAGCATGACGTGGCGGGTTTGTTTTGCTGTGTCGCTCAAGTGTTTGTTTGCTCAAAGCGTTTACGCGAGAGCCCAATTACGAAAAGCCCCTTCGCATTAGCGACGCGCGATACCGCCTCGATATCCGCAACCAAGGTGCCCCCCGCCTCAACGGCAATACCTGCGAGCCCAGCGATAGCAGCTCGCTCCACGGTTTCAACACCTATGGTGGGCATATCCACGCGGCGCTCCTGCCCCGGCTTCGATAGCTTGACCAAAACTCCCTGGCGTTTTGTTTCGCTGCCGCGAATGTTCTCCGGCAGACCGGCAACACGCGCCAGCATGGCATCCGTTCCCTCCACCGCCTCGAGCGCCAAAACAATTCCCCGGCATGCGATAGCGCCTTGCCCTATATCGAGGGCCCCGATTGCCAGCGCGGCGCGCGCAGCGATGTCGATATCGCTTTCATCCTGCAGTGAAGGTGAAACCGATGTCAGTATACCTTCGGGAGCGAGCAAGCTTGCTGCAATCTCATGTGCGCCGACGATCCTGAACCCATGGTCCTTTTCAAGGAACTGGGACAGCCCGCGCAGAAGGCCGTCATCGCCTTCCTTCATCCAGCCAGCCAACCTCGGCAAAATCTTCATGGCAGTCATGTCGAGCCCGAGCTTGCTCAGATCTGGGCGTTTGATAGGGCCTATCAGAACGACATCTTCACAACCTTCATGCTTCAGCAAGCGTAGAAATTCACCTAGCGCCCCTATACGCACCCACGCATGAGGGAAGGCTTCGATATCCTTACTGGCCGCACCTTCAATTCCCACAATGAAGACTTCACGGCCCTGGTCTGTTGCCGTCTTCGCTATCGCGACAGGCAATGGGCCGCTGCCTGCGGCTATTCCAAGTTTACGGAAATTTGAGGTGCCACTCATCGACCTGCGGTCAAGCCGCACGGTCGGGCCGCGGCATGCAGATCGCCCGGTCCGCTTCTGCACGAATGAAGTCAACGATCTCCATAACTTCCTGTTTATCGGCGAATTTTTCTGCTGCCATCGCAACACGTTCGCGCAATGTACCTTCGCTCGAAAATATAAGGTTGTATGCCTCACGCATGGACAGCATCTGTTCGCGCGAAAAGCCTCTGCGTTTCAATCCCACCAGATTCAGCCCCATAAGATACGCACGGTTGCCGACAACCAGTCCATAAGGAATGACATCATTCTCAACAGCACTCATGCCGCCAATGAATGCGTGTTTGCCAACACGACCAAACTGATGCAACGCGGCACCACCACCAAAGATCACGTAATCGTCTATCTTGCAGTGTCCAGCCAACATGACGTTGTTCGAAAAAACGACATGATCGCCAATAATCGAGTCGTGGCCAACGTGCGATGCTGCGAGGAACGCGCAATGGTTGCCTACGCGCGTCACCATACCGCCACCTTCAGTGCCGGGATTCATTGTTACATGCTCGCGGACGAGATTGTCCGTGCCAATCTCCAGCGTGCTCGGTTCATCCTTGTACTTCAGGTCTTGAGGCTGATGCCCAATGGAAGCGAACGGGTAAATTTGTGTTCGCGCACCAATGCTGGTCCGACCTTCCACAACGACATGTGAATGCAGAACCACATCCTCATGAATGACGACATGAGGCCCCACGACACAAAAAGGACCGACTTTTACGCTAGGTGCCAGCTGCGCCTTTGGATCGACAATCGCTGTCGGATGAACCCCTGTCATTTTTCGGCGGCACCGGCAATCATCGCGCCGAGATCGCATTCCGCAACGACCTTCCCGTCGACCCTCGCCTCACCGTGATATTTCCAGACAGCCCCCCTGCTCTGGAGCTTGGTGACGTGCACATGAAGCACATCACCCGGAACCACTGGCTTACGGAATCGAGCACGATCTACCGTCATGAAGTAGACGAGTTGATTGCTTCCCGACGTACCGAGATGATTGATAACAAGAGCACCTGCCGTCTGCGCCATCGCCTCTACAATAAGGACGCCTGGCATAACCGGGTGCCCCGGAAAGTGGCCCTGAAAAAAGGGCTCATTATTGGTCACATTCTTGATGCCGGTTGCTGACTCGTCACCCTTCATGTCGATGATCCGATCAATCATTAACATGGGATAGCGATGGGGAAGCAGTTCCAGAACCCTGCCAATATCGGCAGTGCCGAGTGTTTCCGATACCTCAGCCTCGCTCATTCCATCTTCCTTCCAAGACTGCTTGATCCATCGTTCATTCGTCCGAGCTTTCGGTCTTTTTTTTCCGGCGCCCCAGTTTACGTAGTTCGACCACCTCGCGCCGCCATTCCGCAATGGGCTTGGCCGGAACACCACCATACTGTTGCCCCGCCGGCACATCATGAAGTACCGCGCTTCTCGCGGCGATCTGCGCACCGGTATTGATTGTCAGATGACCAGTCACCCCTACTTGGGCCGCTAACACGACGAAGTCACCCAGTTTAGCGCTACCTGAAATGCCGGTCAGGGAAACCACTATGCACCCCCGGCCAATCTCGACGTTGTGGCCGATCTGGACCAGATTATCAATCTTGGTTCCTTCCCCGATCACCGTATCGGGCCCAGCCCCGCGATCAATGGTCGAGTTTGCGCCAATCTCGACATCGTCCTGAATGATGACTCGCCCGAGCTGCGGCACCTTTTCATGCCGCGGCAATCCCATTGCAAAACCGAACCCATCCTGTCCGATCCGAACACCCGGGTGCAGCATCACCCGGTCGCCGATATGTGCATGACTTATCGTCGTATTAGGGCCGATAAAGCAGTTCTTGCCGATCGTGCACCCCTTGGAGAGTGAAGCATTCGCGCAAATCACCGTTCCGCTGCCGACCTCAACGCCCGCACCAATCACCGCACCCGGCTCGACCGTGACCTCATCTCCAAGTCTTGCTGTCGGATGTACAGTAGCACCGGAATGCACAATTCCTTTTTCGCCGTAGGTATCGCTGCCGACCACTTCTTCTGGATAGAAAAGTTGTGCAGCGACAGCATAGGCGCGGTAGGGCTGTTCAGACAGCAAAAGAGCCAACCCCCGAGGCGCTCTCTCTGCAAAGCGCGGATGGACGATACACGCCCCCGCCCGCGTCGTTTCAAAGACGCTCGCATATTTCGGATTATCCAGAAAGCTGAGGTCGCGAGGTCCAGCTGCGTCGAGCGGTGCGACACCGTCGAGGGTGCGTTCTTCGTCCACGCCGTCGGCAAGGATGGCCCCTATGCGCCGAGCGATTTCGCCGAGCGACATGGCTTCTCTTGCTGCAAAAAAGCGTTTGTCAGTCATGACCATCGCATCTCGGCGGCGATATGCACACTCGCCGTCCGGGGGTGATTTACTGGGCGGCCTTCTGCGCTGCCTGCAGTTCCGCAGGCGTCACCGGCTTGACCTCGATAGTGGTCATGCGCTCATTCAGCCGTTTTAGAACTTCCGCCGAAATATCGAGGTCCGCACCGCCCGCAAGTACTACAGACTGGTCGAAAAGGATAGTGCCATCCTTTTCCTTAAGCACCTCGGCAAAGATCGGCCGCAGAACTGCTTCTACTTTTGCATTCGCCCGCTGCAGACCTAGCTGAAGCGCCTGGCTCTTCTGCTGCATCGACTGCTGGAATTCGGCTTCACGCTTCTGCAGATCCTGCACCCTTCGTTTCAGATCGTCTTGCGAGAGCAAGGCACGCTCTTCGGTGAGCTTCTTCGCATCTGCCTTAAGGGCGTCATCCGTCTTCTTGCCCTCGGCACGAAGTTTTCTGGCCTGGTCCTCAAACTGAACACGAATGTTCTGTCCGACTTTCGACTGCGTAAAGACAGCTTCCGTGTCGACGATGAGGACGACGGCAGGGCCGACGGCCATGGCGGGTGCTGCCATCAACGGCAGGTAAGCAGCGAGCGTAAGGCCCAACACTACGGCAACACGCTTGACACTCAACATAAACTTCATTTCCGAACGTCCCTCTGATCTTTTGTTTGAATCGCCATCCCCCGAACGGCGATTAGAACGATGTGCCGGCGCTAAACCGGAAGGCTTCCTTCTCGTCATAAGGCTCATCCAGCAGCACCTGCGCGAAGTCCAGGCGAATGGGGCCAAAGGGCGACTGCCAGTAGAGGCTCAGACCGACCGACGCGCGCGGCGCGAAATCGTCGACGATGCCGGGATAGAGCGTATTATCGTAGTCCGAAAGGCCGATATAACCGCCATCGGCAAAGACCGATGTCTTTATACCCAAAGCATCCGGAAGACCGTTTGGAAAGGACAGTTCCGCTGTGCCGAAGATATATGCCGTGGCGCCGACCGCATCGCTGTTCGTCGACGTCAGATCGCGCGGACCGATACCGCCTCTTGCGAAGCCGCGAATCGTATTGCCGCCCTTGAAGAAATGGTCGTTCAGCGGTACGTCATCTCCAATTCCATGAACATACCCACCATCGACACGCCAGCTTGTGAGGAAATCATCAGACAACGGAAAGTAATACCGCGCGAGAATCTCGTTGGAGATATACCGCACCGTGCCGCCAAGGCCGGCGAAATTCTGGGTGAACAGGAAATCCCAGCCCCCGGTTGGCTCAACCGGATCGTTTCGATTGTCGTAGTAATAGTCATACCCGACGATTGAACGATACTCGGTTCCTTCGGCATCTTTGATAATCGGAGAAACGCAATAATCACCCGGTACGTAAGCGGGGTCGCCACACGAGATATATCGGACGTCAAAAATCTCATCGAACCTGAACTGATAGCGGGTCAGCAGTCGGCTTTTCTCCGAGAGCGGGAAGCCAAAACGCAAACCGAAACCCTGCGACCGGGAATTGAACGAAGACTCATCCTGATAATCCGTTTCGCTGCCGAAGATATCGATACCGCCCACAAGATCGCGATCCAGGAAATATCGATCGGTATAGTGAAATTCAATCAGCTGACGTCGCTTCGAAAGCGAAAGTGAAGTACTGAGTTGCAGGCCACGCCCGAGGAAATTGCGTTCAGACAACTGAATGCCTGCCACCGCATTGTCGAGTGTCGAGAAGCCGGCACTGAGCGACAGCGAGCCGGTTGACTGCTCCTGAACGTCAACGCCAATGATTGTCTTGTCAGGCGCCGAGCCGGGGCTCTGCGTGACGTCGACCTTGGAGAAATACTGGAGAGCACGAATGTTCTTCTCGGATTTATCGAGCAACACATTATTGAATGCGTCACCTTCAGACATCCGCATCTGCCGACGAATAACTTTGTCCAGCGTTCGCGAATTGCCGGTAATGTTAATCCGCTCAACATATACTCTCGGACCTTCCGTGATCTGGAAAGTCAGATCGATCACGCGCTCATCCTTGCGGCGCTTGACACGTGGACGCACTTCAGCAAATGCGTAGCCCTGCGAACCTGCGGCGTAGGTCAGTTCGTCGATCGTCTCGTCGATCAGCCCTGCGTTGTAAGTGTCGCCTTTTTTGGGCAACAACAGCGCTTCAAGTTCTTCCTGGTTGAGTTTGTCGAGCTCGGTGACAACCTTGATATCTCCGAACTGATAGACCTCTCCCTCATCGACCGTAAAGGTGATGTGGAACGCTGAGTCATCGCGGCTGAGATCGGCAACAGCAGATACAACGCGAAAGTCCGCGTATCCTCGCTGCAGATAGTAGCGGCGCAGAAGTTCACGGTCATAAGTCAGCCGATCAGGATCGTAGCTGTCCGAAGAAGACAGGAATTTCCACCATGCGGACTCGCCCGTGGAAATAACCTCGCGCAGCGTGCCATCACTGAATTCCTTATTCCCGATGAAATTGATAGACGCGATCTTCGTTTTCGGTCCCTCGCTGATCTCGTAAACAAGATCCACGCGGTTCTGCGGCAGCTGAATCACTTTCGGTTCGATCGTCGCAGAGAAACGGCCACCCCGGCGATAAAGCTCGACCATCCTGCTGACGTCGGACTGGACCTTCGCTCGGGTGTAGATAACGCGAGGCTGCAGCTGCACTTCGTTCTGCAAATCCTCTTCCTTGATCGCGCTGTTTCCTTCGAAAGCCACACGATTAATGATCGGATTTTCAACCACCGAAACGACGAGCTTCGTCCCTTCGAGATGCATGGATATGTCGGCAAAAAGTCCCGTGCCGAAAAGCTGTTTCAGCGACTGGTCCGCGAGCTCGGGGCTATAGAAACTCCCCGGCTTGATCAGCGTATAGGAGCGGACTGTTTCAGCCTCGATGCGCTGATTGCCTTTCACGACAACTTCCGTCACGACAATCTGATCTTGCGCCACGGCTTGTGATGCATAACCGGCACCAACCAAAGATGCCACCACAAGAGCCCAAGCGAGAGTGAGCGCCCGTGAGAAATCACAGACACGCGCCACAACGGTCAACCAAGCGGCTTGCTGCCCCATTCCGTCCCCTAATCTCTCACGCCGCGCGACACCATTATCAAACGCGCGAACTATTCCATGCCGATGCGAAACTTCTCGCAGCCGACGATTAACTGAACAAACCACTCAGGAACGAAAAGACCTGAAGGTGAACCAGGTCGTTCCAGGTGGCGAAAACCATCAACATCATGACCAGCGCTAGACCAATTCTGAAACCGTATTCCTGCGCCTGTTCGCCCAAAGGCTTCCCGCGAATGGCTTCCACCGCATAATACAGCAAATGGCCACCATCAAGCATGGGCACAGGGAAGAGGTTCAAAAGGCCGATGCTGACTGAAAGCATCGCAACCATACCGACAAGGGCGGTGAAACCGATGGTCGCCACCTGACCGGAGACCTGTGCAATACGAAGCGGACCGCCAAGCTGGTCGGCGTCTTCGGTGCCTGTAAAAATGCCGCCGATGTAACTCAGGGTGCGCTCAGTGACAAACCAGGTTTCTTTGGCTCCCAGCCACACAGCCGCAACCGGATTGCTGCGTACAATTTCGACATTCTCGCTGTCGATCTTCCGCACGATGCCGAGCATTGGAATGCGGTGAACATTGCCAAAGCGATCGGTTATCTCCTGCACCTGAGGTGTCGCATAAAGCGTAACAAGCTCGTCACCACGCACCACTTCAAAGACAAGCTCTTCCCCGCCGCTCGTCGAAACGACGCGCTGCATTTCCTCGAAGCTCGATATCGGTGATCCGTCGATCGCCGCAATCCGGTCGCCTGAAACGAAACCCGCTTCGGCAGCTGCACTGCCCGGCTTGACCTCATCGACCACAGGAGTCGCAATCGTCCGGCCAACGAAAGTGAAAATTCCGGCAAAGATGACGATTGCAAGAATGAAGTTCGCAATCGGCCCTGCCGCCACAACGGCAGCCCGCTGGGGCAAGGATTTGAAATGAAAAAGACCCGCCCGTTCATCTTGGGGAATGTCCGCAAGGCGCTGCTTGTCCGGCACGCTAGCTGCGTTTTCGTCACCCGCAAATTTCACGTACCCGCCGAGAGGTATCCAGCTCACCTTCCAGCGTGTGCCATGCTTGTCATTCCAGCCGAAAATTTCCCGCCCGAAGCCGATCGAGAAGACATCGACTTTCACACCGCACCATCGCGCCACTGTGAAGTGACCGAGCTCGTGAAAGAAGACCACGACCGTCAACACAAACAGAAAGGGAATGAGATAGCCCCAGAGCGATTCTCCGAAACCACCGATATCCGCAAGCAAGTCCATCACGTTCAAGCTGTTATCCCACACATATAAAGGCACCGCCGCTGCCTAAGCTTCGACACCCTTCCCCGTCGCCAACGCGCTCCAACAGAACCCCAACTGCCCGAGCACAGACGGTCCACAGCCTACGTCACCGCGACCGATTTTGCACCCACTCCTCTGCGCGAATCCGCGCAATTCGGTCGATTTCATAGACAGCCTCGAGGTCTGCCGGAAGGTGGCTTGCCCCTTCCGCGTTTTCCAGAACTGCCTGCGAAGCCGCCGCAACATCCAGAAAACCTATCTTTCCCGCAAGAAAGGCGGCAACAGCCACCTCGTTAGCCGCATTCAAGACCGTCGGCGCGGCCGCGCCCGCACAAAGTGCCTCACGAGCGAGTCCAAGAGCCGGAAATCGTTCAATATCAGGATTTTGGAAGGTTAACTGCGCAATTTGCGCGAGGTCCAGACGCTCGGCCGGTGTCTTCATTCTTTCCGGCCATGCCAACGCATAGGAAATCGGGGTGCGCATGTCGGGAGAGCCAAGCTGCGCAAGGACCGAGCCGTCTACGTACGCAACCATGCTGTGGATGATCGATTCCGGGTGAATAATGACATCCAGCCGCGGTTCGCCGACGGGAAACAGGTAGTGAGCCTCAATGAGTTCCAGGCCCTTGTTCATCAACGTAGCGGAATCGACGGATATCTTTGCCCCCATTTCCCAACGCGGATGAGCCACCGCCTGCGCGGGTGTTGCGCTTGCCATTTCCTCCAGGGTCCAGGTGCGGAACGGGCCCCCGGAAGCGGTCAGAATGATCTTGTCGACGGTCCCCAAACGGTTCTGCTCCAGGACCTGAAAAATGGCATTGTGTTCAGAGTCGACGGGAAGCAGCGTCGCCCCGGCCTTCTCGACTTCGGCGAGAAAAAGCGGGCCAGCAGAGACGAGGCACTCTTTGTTGGCAAGCGCCACGCATGCGCCGCGACGCACTGCGGCCAAGGTCGGCGCCAAGCCGGCCGCACCAACGATGCCGGCCATTACCCAGTCCGCCGGACGCCGGGCCGCATCAACTACCGCCTCCGCGCCCGCAGCCACTTCTATGTCGCTGCCCGCCAGCCCAGCCTTCAAAACTGCATAGTGGCTCTCATCGGCGATAACGGCCAGACGGGGCCTGAGCCGCATTGCCTGCTCGATCAGGCTCTGGACATTACGATGGGCCGTCAGGGCGACAAGATCGAAGCGATCACGATCGCGCGCGATGAGGTCCAGCGTCGAACAACCAATCGACCCGGTGGAGCCGAGTACCGTCACCGTTTTCACGCCATCCGAAGGAACGGCAGTGCCGGTATCGTCTTTGCGCACTTCCAGGGTCAGGGCCAAATCAGCACTCCAGCCGCTGGATGAGCGGCATTGTGGATCAGGCCGAGAAGCGCCGCCCCCATCACCACCGCGATCAACCCGTCGACGCGATCGAGTATACCGCCATGCCCCGGAATCAGCGTTCCGGAATCCTTCACGCCAGCCCTCCGTTTCATGGCCGATTCAGCGAAATCCCCGGCCTGTTCGAGGATTGTCAGCCCCAGAGCCACAATGGCGAGAAGCACAGGCATCCCCATGCCCAGCCAAAGCGAAAAGCCAACAGACACAAAGACTGCGCCGACCATGCCACCGATGAGCCCTGCCCATGTTTTTTTCGGCGATATACGGGGCGCCAGCTTTGGCCCGCCGATGAACCGACCGGCAAAATAGGCACAGATGTCCACGGCCCAAACCATGGTCAACAGCCAGAAAATGGCTACGAGACCATAAGTTTCGTCGCCACGCAGCCAGATCAATGCAACGAGGGGTAAAACCACATAAGGATAGGCAATGAGCGCGGGCCACAAAGGCTCCGCCTTCCAACTTCGGGCTGCCAGCGAAAAAGCCATACCTGCGGCGGCCAATGCGACTGCGGCGGCGGGCAAACCCATTGCTGCGAGAACGATGGCGAGAAGAGCCGTTACGGCGAGAGGAACGGCGGCAAGAGGGCTCGCCGTGCCGAATAGCAACCGTGCCGCTTCCACCGACATCAGGACCGCCGCAACGACCAGAAGCAGCGTGAAAATCCAGCCTCCAAACCAAACGGCGGCAAGAGCTACCGGCGCGAGTACAAGCGCGGAGACAACACGAACGCCGAGATCCCCCGCCTTAGCCGCAGGGCTGGCACTCGTATCGCTATCTCGCAACTCCGCCATATCTCCTCACTCTCCGGTGTCGGACCGGCCGCCGAAGCGGCGTTCGCGCCGGTCATATTCGGCTACCGCTTCGCGCAGGCGCTCCGGCGTGAAATCGGGCCAAAGTGCGTCGGAAAAGACGAGTTCGGAATAGGCGCTTTGCCAGATCAGGAAATTGGACAACCGCTTCTCACCACTCGTCCTGATGATGAGATCCGGGTCGGGCACACCGGCAGTGTCCAAAAAGCGGGCAACGGTCTGGGGGCAGATCTCATCGGGATCCATCCGCCCCTCTTTCACCTCATATGCGATCTTTCGAACGGCCGAGGTGATCTCGTTATGCCCGCCATAGTTGAACGCAATGACAAGCTGAAGTTTCGTGTTGTTCCGGGTCAGCGCTTCAGCTTCTTCGATGAGCGCGATGATATCGGACTCGAGATGCGCCCGATCCCCGATAATGCGAATACGCACGCCATTCTGATGAAGCTCCGCCAGGTCTCGCCGGATATAGAGGCGGAGCAATCCCATGAGGTCGTTCACCTCTTCGGCAGGGCGCTTCCAGTTTTCAGAGCTGAAGCCGTAAAGTGTCAGGTACTCGATACCCAATTCGCCCGCAGCCCGAACGATGACCCGTACCGCCTCGACGCCCTGACGATGGCCTGCCGCTCGCGGCAGATGCCGCTTCGCCGCCCAGCGTCCATTGCCGTCCATGATAATGGCGACATGCCGAGGGGGCTGTCCCGGCGCAGCATCGCTCATTGTCTGGCCGGAAGAGAGGGTCATCGTCTTTCGTAACTTTCCTGAAATGCAGTGAGCCAGTGCGGCGATCCGCCGAGCTTACACCTGCATGATTTCCGCTTCCTTATGCGCGAGCGCCGCATCGATCTCACCGATGATCTTGTCGGTCAACTTCTGCACCTTCTCGGCCCATGCCTTGTGATCGTCCTGGCTCATGTGTGAGTCTTTTTCGAGGCGTTTCAACTCATCCATGGCATCCCGGCGAACGTTGCGTACGGCGATCCGGGCCTGTTCGGTATATTTGGATGCAATCTTTGTCAGCTCCACGCGGCGCTCCTGATTGAGCTCCGGGATCGGCAAACGCAACAGCGTCCCATCGACATTCGGGTTGAGACCGAGGCCAGAGTTTCGAATGGCTTTCTCAACGGCAGAAACCATGCCCTTGTCCCAGACCTGAACTGTCAGCATGCGCGGCTCAGGCACACCGACGGTACCTACCTGATTGAGCGGCATAGTCTGACCATAGGCTTCCACGACAATGGGATCGAGCAGGCTTGCCGAGGCGCGCCCTGTGCGCAGGCCTGCGAATTCCTGTTTCAGCGATTGCAGCGCTCCACGCATCCGGCGTTCGGTATCGTCGATGTCGAAACTGTCGTCTGCCATTTTCCGTCCTTCTTTTCCTTATTGCCTCAAGCGTCGTCCGATATGACCGTGCATCGTCCGGCACCAGTCAGAACATCGGCGAAGCCACCGGGCTCGTCGATCGAATAAACGATGATCGGAATGCCATTCTCGCGAGCCAGGGCGATAGCCGACGCATCCATCACCTTGAGGTCGCGTGACAACACGTCCATGTAAGTGAGCTTTTCATACCGCTCGGCATCCGCAACCTTGTGCGGATCGGCGGAGTAGACGCCGTCGACCTGCGTTCCCTTGAGCAGGGCGTCGCAGCTCATTTCAACGGCGCGAAGCGCAGCGGCGGTATCCGTCGTGAAGAAGGGGTTGCCCGTGCCCGCTGCAAAAATCACCACGCGCCCCTTTTCCATATGGCGGACCGCACGGCGGCGAATATAGGGCTCGCAAACCGTCATCATCGGGATCGCCGACTGTACACGGGTCGGCACCCCGATCGCCTCGAGCGCTGTCTGCATGGCAAGCGCATTCATCACGGTTGCAAGCATGCCCATATAGTCGGCGCTGGCCCGCTCCATCCCCTTTGCCGCGCCGGAGAGACCACGAAAGATATTCCCGCCGCCGATCACAAGGCAAACCTGCGCACCCGCATCCATGGCCTGTTTTATGTCGCGCGCGATGCGGTCGACCGTGTCGATATCGATCCCGTACTGGCCGGCCCCCATCAGGGCTTCACCCGAAACCTTCAAAAGAACGCGGGCATAGAGCGGTTTTTGCGGCATGGCATTCGTTCCGTGGCAACAGGCCAGTCATGGTGATCGAGCCGGGGCGAATCCCAGCGTGTCATAGAGACAATAACGCCCCCGACACCATCTGGCGAAGGGGGCGTCAAATCAACAGAGGAAACCGCGTTAACCGCGCGCAGCCGCCACTTCAGCCGCGAAGTCCGCCTCTTCCTTCTCGATGCCTTCGCCCAGCGCGAAGCGGACAAAGCCGACCACATTGACCGGGGCGCCGATATCGGCTTCCGCAGCCTTCACGGCCTTCTCGACGGTATTGTCGGGGTCGACCACAAAGGTCTGCGACAGGAGGACGACCTCCTCATAGAACTTGCGGATACGGCCTTCGACCATCTTCTCGATGATGTTGTCCGGGCGGCCGGATTCCTTCGCCTCGGCGATGAGGACATTGCGCTCGCGATCGACCACGGACGGATCCAGATCCTCCTTGCGAGTGGCAAGGGGGTTGGTCGCGGCAATGTGCATAGCGATCTGACGGCCCAGCTCGGCAAGCTTCGCCTTGTCGCCGTTCGACTCGAGGCCGACAAGCACACCGATCTTGCCAAGACCCGGCGCGACCTGGTTATGCACATAGGCGGAGACGACGCCTTCGGAAACCGAGATATAGCCAGCACGGCGGACGTTCATGTTCTCGCCGATGGTGCCGACCATTTCTGTCACATGGTCCTGCACGGACTTCGAGGTGCCCGGGAATTCCGCGGCCAGAAGCTTGTCGAAATCGCCATTATTCGCCAGGGCAATAGCCGCGATGTCGCTTACCATCTTCTGGAACTGTTCGTTGCGGGCGACGAAGTCGGTTTCGGAATTCACTTCCACAACCGCGCCGGCAGTCCCATTCGCAACAACGCCGATAAGGCCTTCAGCCGCTACGCGACCCGCCTTTTTGGCAGCCTTGGCGAGACCCTTGGTGCGAAGCCAGTCGACCGCCGCTTCCATGTCGCCGCCGGATTCATTGAGCGCGGACTTGCAGTCCATCATGCCTGCGCCGGTCTTGTCGCGCAGTTCCTTCACCATGCTCGCGGTGATGTCAGCCATTGTGTCCTCGATTGTCTGTCGCCCCGGCACGCGATGCCAGGGACTTGAAGGCCTGTAAGGGCCCGGCCGGAGCCGGGCCCGATCCGAAAAGGCGTATTACTGGGCTTCCGCCGCTGCCGGAACTTCTTCCGGGAGGGGTTCGGCCGCAGCGCCGACGTCGACGCCGGAGCCGATCTGGCTCTGCGAAATGCCGTCGATCACAGCGCGAGAAACCAAGTCGCAATAAAGGCTTATGGCGCGAGCCGCATCGTCGTTACCCGGAATCGGATAGGCAATGCCATCCGGATTCGAGTTGGAGTCGAGAATGGCGACGACCGGAATGCCGAGCTTGCGGGCTTCCTGGATCGCGATCTCTTCCTTGTTGGTGTCGATCACGAAGATGAGATCGGGAAGACCGCCCATGTCCTTGATACCGCCGATGGCGCGCTCAAGCTTGTCGCGCTCGCGGGTCAGGTTCAGAATTTCCTTCTTAGTCAAGCCCTTAGCTTCACCGGCGAGCATTTCATCGAGCTGACGGAGGCGACGGATCGAGTTCGAAATCGTCTTCCAGTTGGTCAGCATGCCACCGAGCCAGCGGTGGTTGATGTAGTACTGCGCGCACTGGCGAGCAGCTGCGGCGACGGGCTCGGAAGCCTGGCGCTTGGTGCCCACGAAAAGCACACGACCACCACCTGCGACGACGTCGCGGACGGTGACGAGAGCTTGATGCAGAAGCGGAACAGTCTGCGCCAAGTCTATGATATGAATGTTGTTTCGCTCGCCGAAGAGGAACGGCTCCATCTTCGGATTCCAGCGGTGAGTCTGGTGACCGAAGTGGACGCCTGCTTCCAGCAGCTGACGCATAGAGAATTCGGGAAGTGCCATCGCACTTTGCTCCTTTTTCCGGTTGAACCTCCGCGGGGAGTGAACGACAGATGTCGCACCGGACCGACTAACCCTATGTTTTTCCTATGGAAAGGAAGATGGGAAAGCCGAACCCCGCGTGTGGAATGGCGCCTCTATAGGCTCAAAAACGCAATAACGCAAGCAAAACAGGCTGTTAGATACCGAACCGGGGACAAAGCGGCTCGAAAGCGGCCCGACTGTCATCGTAACGTCATCAAACCGTCAAATATCGCGAACCTCGACCACGCCCGGGACCGATTTGATGGCGCCACGGATCTGCGGCGTGACCTTGTAGCGATCCTTGAGAAGGAGCTCGACCTCCCTGCCCCCCTTGCACATGAGGACAAGTGAGACGAGCCCCTTGCCCTTCTCGGAGAGACGAGATTTCACCGCTTCGAGACTGTTCTCCTCCTCCACGAAGACCTTGAGGCCCGCGCCGGTATTCTTGACCACATCGTCGACGCTGCGGACGGACTGGGCGCGGAGTTTCACCTCGTCGCCGTTGCGCTCGATCTCGACGCCGACAACGACCGCATTGCCCGGCTCCATGAGCTGGCGGGCGCTGTTCAGTACCTCGGAAAAGACCACGAGCTCGAACTGACCCGTGGGGTCGGAAAGGCCAAGGAACGCGAAGGGATTGCCCTTCTTCGATTTGCGCTCCTGACGCGCGGTGACGGTTCCCGCAATCAGCTCCGCCTTGTTGCCGCGCGCAAGAAGCTCGGCATAGGTGACGACGCCCGCGCGCTGAAGGTCCGTGCGGTAATCGTCCAGCGGATGCCCCGAAAGATAGAAGCCGACAGCGTTGAACTCCTCCGTCAGGCGCTGCATCGGATACCAGGGGTCGACATTGGGTAGCGCAGGCTGCGCGGCCATGACGCCGCTGTCACCGCCGAAGAGGCTGTCCTGCTGGCTCTCGCGCTCCTGCGCGGCGGCATTGGCGGTGCCGAGCAGAAGATCGGCGGAGGCCAGCACCTGCGCCCGGTTCGGGTTCAGAGCATCGAAGGCCCCTGCCCGTGCCAGATTTTCAAAGGTGCGCTTGTTGACGAGGCGCGGACTGATACGACTCGCGAAGTCGAAAAGATCGCGGAACGGGCCATTTGCACGGCGTTCTTCAACCAGATGCTCCATTGCCTGACGGCCGACATTCTTGATGGCGGAGAGCGCATAGAGGATCTCGCCATTGTCGACGCCGAAAAGCGCCTCGGAGCGATTGACGCAAGGCGGCGACACCTTGATGCCGAGGCGCTCGGCTTCCTGCTTGAAGATACCGAGCTTGTCGGTATTGCCGAGATCGAGGCTCATGGAGGCGGCCAGGAACTCGACCGGGTGGTTGGCCTTCAGCCATGCCGTCTGGTAGGCGACGAGCGCATAGGCGGCGGCGTGCGACTTGTTGAAGCCATAACCTGCGAACTTGTCGACCAGTTCGAAGATGTTGGCGGCATGGGTCTTGTCGATGCCCTTGGCGACGGCGCCGGTGACGAAGCGCTCTTTCTGCGCTTCCATTTCGGCCTTGATCTTCTTGCCCATCGCACGGCGCAGAAGGTCGGCTTCGCCGAGCGAGTATCCCGACAGGATCTGCGCGATCTGCATCACCTGTTCCTGATAGATGATGACGCCATGCGTCTCCTTCAGGACGGGTTCGAGCAGCGGGTGAAGATAGTCGGGCGCCTCCTGCCCGTGCTTGCGGCGGATATAGGAGGGAATGTTATCCATCGGGCCCGGACGGTAGAGGGCGACGAGAGCGATGATGTCCTCGAAGCGGTCCGCCTCCAGCTTGCGCAGCACATCGCGCATGCCCGAACTTTCAAGCTGGAAGACGCCGACAGTTTCGCCGCGCCCCAGCATCTCGAAGGTCTTTTCGTCCTGAAGCGGCAAATGCAGCAGGTCGATCTCAACATTGCGCCGGGCGATGAGCTTCACCGCGCGGTCTAGAACGGTGAGCGTCTTCAGGCCCAGAAAGTCGAACTTCACGAGACCGGCAGGCTCGACCCATTTCATGTTGAACTGGGTGACGGGCATGTCGGAGCGCGGATCGCGATAGAGCGGCACCAGCTCGTCGAGCGGGCGGTCGCCGATGACGACGCCCGCGGCATGGGTCGAGGCATGGCGATAGAGCCCTTCGAGGCGGCCGCCGATTTCGAGAAGTTTCGCCACCGTCTCGTCATTGCGCTGCTCTTCCTGCAAGCGCGGCTCGCCGTCGATGGCCTGACGCAAGGTGACGGGGTTGGCGGGATTGTTCGGCACCATCTTGCAGAGACGGTCAACCTGTCCGTAAGGCATCTGGAGTACACGGCCGACATCGCGCAGCACGGCGCGCGCCTGCAACTTGCCGAAGGTGATGATCTGCGCGACCTGCTCATAGCCGTAGCGGTTCTGCACATAGCGGATCACCTCGTCGCGGCGGTCCTGACAGAAGTCGATATCGAAGTCAGGCATCGACACGCGCTCGGGGTTCAGGAAGCGCTCGAACAGAAGGCCGAAGCGGAGCGGATCGAGGTCGGTGATGGTGAGCGACCAGGCGACGACCGAGCCCGCACCCGAGCCACGGCCCGGCCCTACCGGAATATCCTGCGCCTTCGCCCATTTGATGAAGTCCGCAACGATGAGGAAGTAGCCCGGGAAATCCATCTTGATGATGACGTCGAGCTCGAAGTCGAGGCGCTGACGATATTCTTCCTCCGGGGCCACGCCCTCTTGTTCGGCAAGGCGCGCGGTCAGACCTTCATGGGCCTGTCGGCGAAGCTCGTCCGCCTCGGAGGTGCCGGCGGCGAATTTCGGCAGGATGGGCTTGCGGGTGCGCGGACGATAGGCACAACGGCGCGCAATCTCGATCGTGTTCTCCGTCGCTTCCGGCAGGTCCGAGAAGAGATCGAGCATTTCGGCCTGGGATTTGAAGCGGTGCTGCGGCGTGAGGCGGCGGCGGTCGCCCTGCACGACATAGGCGCCATCCGCGATGCAGATGAGCGCGTCATGCGCCTCATATTCGTCTTCCTTCGTGAAGAAGGGCTCGTTGGTCGCGACGAGCGGCAGGCCATGCTTGTAGGCGAACTCGATGAGCGGGCCTTCGGCGGTGCGTTCATCCTCCGTGTCATGGCGCTGAAGCTCGACATAGAGGCGGTCGCCGAATATCTCCTTGAGCTTCAGAAGGAGCGCTTCCGCCGCATCCTTCTGGCCCTGTACGAGAAGGCGATTGACGATGCCGTCCGGCCCGCCGGTGAGGCAGATGAGGCCCGCGCCATATTCCTCCACGCGCTCCAGCGGCACCTGAGCCGGTTCGCCCGCCTCCGGCTCCAGGAAAGCCTTGCTGGAGAGCTTCATGAGGTTTTCGTAGCCTTGCTCGTCCTTCACCAGAAAGACGAGCGACCCCGAGGGCTCACGGCGCGCAGGACCACGCGAGGGCTCCTCCGGGGCATCGAGGCGGACGGGGATGGTGCAGCCGGTAATGGGCTGGATGCCCGCCCCCGCCATGACTTCCGAAAACTCGAGCGCCCCGAAGAGGTTTGCCTTGTCTGTCAGGGCAAGCGCCGGCATGCCCTCCGCCTTGCAGAGCTTGGGCAGATCCTTGATGCGGATCGCGCCCTCAAGCAGCGAGTAGGCGGAATGGAGACGGAGATGAATGAACTGGGGCATCGAGTCGGCCATGACCCATTGTCGGGCGGCAGAGCCACGGAGTCATCCGCAGAGGCCGCCCCGCGGCCCTTCCGGGCCATCAAACTTGTGGAGAACTTTCAATCGCCCCCAAGCGCCGTCAGCCGACAAGGGCTTCGGCGATAGTGACCCATGTGGCCGCGACATAGATGAAGGCACCGACGGAGAGAAGCGCCGCCACGTCCTGCAACCAGCCATCGCCCGAATTGCTTACCGTTTTCATCAGCCCGCGCATTTGCCTCTCCCTTTGTTCACTAAATGTTCCTATAGCTAATGTTTCTCTTTTGTTCCCTTTTGTCAAGCGGGCTGGGGACAAGTTTTCAGATAGGCAAATTCGCTGCAAAAGAACCGACTGGCACAGAGAGGTGCCGTCTTCCTCCCTCATCTGAAAATCCAGAGGGTTCTCCAGATGGAGAGGCGGGAGATCGCCTCAGTAGGGGGCAAAGGTTTCGCGGGTGACGGGGCCAAAGAGGACGACCTCATAAGGGTCCGCCTCACCGTTTATTTCCATGCCGGGCGAGCCGACCGGCATTCCCGGCACGGCAAGGCCCGTGGCCTCGGGCCTCTCCTTCAGAAGGCGGGCGACATCCGCGGCGGGTACATGGCCCTCAATGACATAGCCGCCGATGAGGGCCGTGTGGCAGGAGGCGAGATCGGCGGTGACGCCGTGGCGAGCCTTGAAAGGCTCAAGGTCTTCCATCTCGGTGACGCGGACGGCGAAGCCCGCGCCCTGCATATGATCGACCCAGGCTGTGCAGCAGCCGCACCAAGGGGTCTTGTAGACCTCAAGGGTCTCGGACGCGGCATGAGCCGACAAGCCGGAGGCGACCAGCGCCGTGGCGGCAAACGAGGCGAGGACGAAAGAGCGGCGGGTGATGCGGGTCATGGAAACCTCCTGTTTGAGCAGGAGGATAGACCTTCCAGCTAGTGGAAGCTCAAGCCCTAGCCCTCCCCTGAAAATCCTGACGGATTTTCAGCCCCGCCCACAGGGGGACGGTGGTACGGAGAAAGAGCGCGGGAAACGACGCTATGCCTAAAGGCTCTGATATTCGGCGGCGATGTCCGTGCCTTCATGGAGCTTGCCCTCGTGCAGGAGGACGACGCGGTCCATATGGCTCGCGAGATCGAGATTATGGGTCGCGATGAGAGCGGCGACGCCTTCCGAGCGGCAGATCTTCAAAAGCTCGGTGAAGACCATGCGCGAGGTCTTCGGATCGAGATTGCCGGTGGGTTCATCCGCAAGCAGGACATGGGGACGGTTCGCCAGGGCGCGCGCGATGGCCACACGCTGCTGCTCGCCGCCGGACAGCTCCGCCGGGCGATGCTCCGCACGCGGCGCCAGCCCCATGCGGTCAAGCAGGTCCATCGCGAAGCTGCGCGCCTCGCGCCTGCCGACGCCCGCGATCATCTGCGGCAGGATCACGTTTTCGACCGCGGTAAATTCGGGCAGCAGGTTGTGGAACTGATAGACGAAGCCGAGATCGGCACGGCGGACGGCGGTACGCCGCGTATCCGACAGGCCGACAGCCTCGACGCCGCCGACCCAGACCTCGCCTTCATTCGGCGCTTCGAGCAGGCCCGCAATGTGGAGCAGCGAGGACTTGCCGGAACCGGACGGGCCGACCAGCGCAACGATCTGCCCCTCGAACACATCGAGGTTCGCGCCCGCGAAGATGCGCAGTTCGGCATCGCCCTGCATGAAGGTGCGCGTGATGCCGCGAAGGGAAAGGACGGGGGCGGACTGCATGGCCTCACTCATAGCGCAGCGCCTCCACCGGATCGAGCGAGGCTGCGCGCCAGGCGGGATAAAGCGTGGCCGCGAAGGAGAGGAAGAGCGCCATGAGAACGACGGCTGTGACCTCGCCCGCATCGACCTCCGCCGGCATGTGGCTGAGGAAGTAGACTTCCGGCGAGAAAAGCTCCGTACCCGACAGATCGGAGAGCCACTGGCGCAGCGTCTCGATATTCAGGCAGAAGACCAGACCGAGCGCGAAACCCGCCAATGTACCGGCGACGCCGATGGAGGCACCGGAAAGGAAGAAGACGCGCATGACCGCGCCGCGCGTCGCCCCCATCGTACGCAGGACGGCAATGTCCCTGCCCTTGTCCTTCACCAGCATGATGAGGCCGGAGATGATGTTGAGAGAGGCGACGATGAGGATGAGCGTCAGGATGAGGAACATGACGTTGCGCTCTACCTGAAGCGCCGAGAAGAAACTCTCATTCCTCTGCTGCCATGTGACGACGGTGCAGCAGGGACCGGCGGCCATCGCGATGGGCTTTACCGCGTCGTTCACGTTGTCGGGATTTTCGATGCGGATTTCGAGCGCGCTCACACCTTCATAGGTGCGGAAGAAGGCGCGCGCTTCATCCAGCGACATGAAGACGAAGCTTGAATCATATTCCGACATGCCGATTTCGAAGATCGCCCGGATCGGGAAAGCCCCGACCTTGGGCGCGGTGCCGAAAGGCGTGATCGCCCCCTTGGGTGACAGGAGCGTGATGTTGTCGCCGACGGTGAGGCCGAGATTGGCGGCAAGGCGCGAGCCGACGGCAACGCCGCCCTCGTCCAGCCCGGCGAGCGAACCGACGGTGACGTTTTCCGAGACGATGCCGAGGCTCTGAAGGTCTTTCTCGCGCATACCACGGACCAGCGCGCCCGAGGCGTTGCGCGCGCTCTGCACCATGACCTGACCGTCAACCAGCGGAATGACGCTGGTGACACCCGGCACCGCACGTACACGATCCGCCACGGTGTCGTAATCCATGATGTTGGAGCCGATGCCCTGCACGAACATGTGGCCATTGAGGCCGAGAATGCGCGAGAGAAGCTCGGTGCGGAAACCGTTCATCACCGACATGACGATGATGAGGGTGGCGACGCCGAGCATGATGCCCGCGAAGGAAATGCCCGCGATGACGGAGACGATGCCCTCGCGGCGGCGCGAGCGCAGATAGCGCATCGCGAGGAGCCATTCAAAGGCACCGAAGGCGCGGGCGCGGCCTGTCTTCTTTTCGGGCGCGGCCTTCTTTTCGGAATATGCAGCGTCGGTCATTTTTTATCCTCAAACGCCGGCGCCGCCATCCGGCGGCCTGGCTTGCTCAGCCCACGATCTTCGCGAGGGCGGCTTCGGGCGAGAGTTCTTCCTTTTCGCCGGTGGCGCGGCGCTTCAATTCGACCGTGCCGGATTTGAGGCCGCGCGGCCCGACGACGAGCTGCCAGGGCAGACCGATCAGATCCATGGTCGAGAACTTCGCGCCCGCGCGCTCGTCCGTGTCGTCATAAAGAACGGTGACGCCCGCCGCTTCGAGCTTCGCGTAAAGCGCGTCGCAAGCGGCATCGGTTTCGGCGTCGCCGCTCTTCAGGTTGACAAGGCCGACCTTGAAGGGCGCGACCGCATCCGGCCAGACGATACCATTATCGTCATGGCTTGCCTCGATGATGGCGCCGACGAGGCGCGAGACGCCGATGCCGTAGGAGCCCATCTGGAGCGGCACTTCCTTGCCATCCGGGCCGGAGACGACGCAGCCCATGCTTTGCGAATATTTGGTGCCGAAGAAGAAGATGTGGCCGACCTCGATGCCGCGCGCGGAGAGACGCTTGTCCTCGGGCACCGCGGCCTCGAAAGCGGCGGGGTCGTGTTTCTCGTCAGTCGCGGCGTAGAGGTCCGTGCGCGCGGCGATGATGGAGGTGAGGTCCGCTTCATAGTCGATGTCGTCGCCGGGGACGGCCATGTCCACGAGATCGCGGTGGCAGAAGACGGCGCTCTCGCCCGTCTCGGCGAGAATGATGAATTCATGGCTCATGTCGCCGCCGATGGGGCCGGTGTCGGCGGCCATCGGAATGGCGCGCAGGCCCAGCCGGTCGAAGGTGCGCAGATAGGCGACGAACATCTTGCGATAGGCACGGCGCGCGCTTTCGACATCGAGATCGAAGGAATAGCCGTCCTTCATCAGGAATTCGCGGCCGCGCATAACGCCGAAGCGCGGGCGGATCTCGTCGCGGAATTTCCACTGGATATGGAAGAGATTGCGCGGGAGGTCGCGATAGGACTTCACGGCGCCCTTGAAGATCTCGGTGATCATCTCCTCGTTGGTGGGGCCGTAGAGCATGTCGCGGTCGTGGCGGTCCTTGATGCGGAGCATTTCGGGGCCATAGGCATCGTAGCGGCCGGACTGGCGCCAGAGGTCCGCCGACTGGAGGGTCGGCATGAGGAGTTCGATGGCACCCGCCCTCGCCTGCTCCTCGCGGACGATCTTCTCGATGTTGCGCAGGACGGCGAGGCCCATCGGCAGCCAGGCATAGATGCCGGCGGCGGTCTGGCGGACGAGGCCCGCACGCAGCATGAGCCGGTGCGACACGATCTGCGCTTCGGCGGGGTTCTCGCGGAGAGTAGGCAGGAAATATCTGGAAAGGCGCATGGTGACCCTGAGAGCGGCTGCCCGGCTATACGGACGGCACGGGGCAGGCCTTTCAGGGGCCTGCCGGAGCTTCAAAAACTGGGTCCGTTTTAGGGGGTCGCGGGCGGATTCGCAATCTCGCCGCTCGCGGTGCGCCGCGCGGCGCGGCCTTCGAGATATGCGCGGATATCGACCTCCGGGCCCTCCTCCACGCCCCGGCCCGTGCGGATGCCCCAGGGGCCCCTTTCCAGGCTCTCGATGGTGTAGCCCATATCGACATCATAGGTGCGGTCGATCTGGTTGCGGAGGTAGCGCTGGGCCTCGTACCAGCGGGTCTTTTCGGCCCCGTCCCGGCAGGTGGCCAACTCCGCCCCGCTCGCCCCCCAGCGGCGTTCGATACATTGATAGGGATCGAATGAGAGATCGTAGAGGCGGTCGATAATGGTGTCGATGGAGAGCTCGACGGTGCGCCCGGCGGAGTTCACATAGGAGACATCGCAGGCGGCGTTTTCCTCGTGATAGGCGGCGAGAAGATCGCCGGGCAGGTCGTTGCCGTCATAATCGAGACGGGGCGCATCCACCATGTCCATCTTCACGAATTCGACGACGAGATCGTACATCTCCTTGAAGCCGGTCTTGAGGCGGGCATCGCGCGAGGGTGTCGAGTAAAGCTCCCAGACGCCATGCGTACCGTAGATGTTGTCCGGCAGGCGGGATGGCGGGTCCATGTTCTGGATGCCACGCCGGAGCGCAATCTCGACGGCCTGCTTGCGCGAGCGCAAATCGAAACAGAGCGACTGCATCATCATGCGCATTTCCTCGACCGGCTTGTATTCGAGTTCGCCGACGGAAAGGCGCGAACGGAGATAGGTGTAGAAATCGAGATTCTCGCCATTCCACATCCATGAGGCAGAGTGCGAGCGGCGCGGATCACCAGGCGGGTTGCCCTGATATTGCTCCAGCGAATAGTCGGCGATCTGCGCATTCGGCACACCGACAATCTCGCCGCCGACAAGCGCGCCGTTCGATGCGCGCGTGGCGCCGACAACTTCGATGGGCCGGAACTTCTGGAAGATCGAGCCAAGCTCCGGGCCGGTGCGCAAAAATTCCCTGCCAAGATGGGTACGGCTCAGCGAGTGATCGGGATGCGAGGAGAAGATGAGGATGCGCCCACCGGACTCGACGCGCCAGACAAGTGAGGCGTGACCGTTCACGTCATAGGCGATGGTGCCTGGCACGATGGCTTCGCGATCGAGACGCGGCGAATAGGTGTCGGTGAAAAGAACCGCATCGTCATCCATCGAGTGACGGCGGAACATGGCCGTCGAAACGACATTCACCAACCCGTGAAGAACAGACAGCGCGTTGACACCGTTCGCGGTGCGCGGAACGCTGTCACGGGCGGCGACTTCATTGCCGTAGGCAGAATAGCGGATATCCCCGCCCGGACCGTCCGCCGATCGCATCGCGGATTGCCACGCGAAAGGCAGACCGTTCTTCCAGGCGAAATAGGCGCGCAGCACATAAGGCATATCCGCGCAATCGACATAGAAACGCGTCTTCGGATCGGTGTGACGATAGGGGTTGGCCGGGCTCTTGATGCACTCGTCGAAGGTCCAGCAATCGGCAGCGCCAAGGGCCGCCACGAAATCCTGCCACGCCTTTTCGTCGGCCTCGCTCCAACGCTCCTTGGTGATGCGCCAGCGGGCATCCTGCGCATAGGCGGTTGACCCGATACCGATGGCGGCAATCGAAACGCACAAAAACAGGAACGCGGCCTTGCGCCAGCGGAATATCATCAAACTACCCTTGCCCTAACCCGTCCCAAAGGTGCGGGCGGCATGCATGACTGTCAACGAAAGCGGGCGCCTTTCAGGGCGGCACACGCCTATTTCACGGGCTTGTGATGCAATCCTGCACAGGCCTCGGCGAGGGCGTGGTCCGTCCCCGTCACATCCTCGCCATCAATGGTGATCCGCCCGGTTTTCGTGTCGACACGGACAAGGGCAACGGCGATCTCGGTCGTCGTACCGAAAGGGGGCGTCGCCGCTCCAGCGGGAAAAACCGTCACGAAGAATTCATAGACCGGCCATTGGCCATAGCGGTAACCGCCATCGACATCGGCGGGCGCAACCGCGCTGCCATCGGCCGCAACACCCGGCACATAGTCCGCCCCGCCGGGAAGATAGGGCACGATGTTGCGGCAGTCCTTTTCGGAAATTTCCACGATGCGCGGGGCGTCACCACCCGCAAGTTCCGCCGCATGGGCGAAAACGGGAAAGGCAGCGGCCAGAAGAATGCAAAGACGTTTCATCATGTTTTCATCATGCCCGCATCGGCTTTAAGGAATTGTTGCGGGATCGCACCCTGGCAGTATGGAACGGCATTTCATTCGCACAAAGATTATTCATACCCTGCGACGTTCTCCCGCGATCCGTGTTCAGGCAACCCGCTCGCCATGCCGGGATCCAAAACCGGCCGGGCTTTTTAGCGGGGCGCCCTACCCTCATACGGCACAGACCCGCAATGAAATGCCATCCCGGGACATGGCAGCGGCCGGAAGTTGCTCGCCCGGCCCCATAATGCTGCAAAAATTTCATCCACGCCAAAAAGAGGCGTGACACCTCGCCGCAGGGTGGCTATAGTCCCACGCATAAAAGGGAAAAGCGCTCAAGCGCACCCAAGTTTAGGGAGAGAACGCTGACTTCGACGATCCGCAAAGGGTCGCGGAGGCGCGACACGAGGGAACACTAAAGCAGCAAGGCAGCGAAAGCTGACCTTGCTTTTTTTTGGGCTTTTTTCCGCTGCGCGGGGCGGCAGAGCCTCTGCCGGCAAATGACTCGCCTCGCGTTTCTTCCCTGCTTGCCCCTCCCCCTTGTGGGAGAGTGCGGGCTGCTTTCGCGCTCAGTATTCGGCGCTGAGGTCCGGCATGAAGGGAATGTCGTCGAAGGAAATCGGCTGGTAGAGATAGAGCCAGGCGACGAAGAGCCAAAGCACACCCGCAATGAACGTAGTGACGAGCGCCTTTTTCCAGAGCGCGGGGGCGAGCGGCGCGCCGCGCTCCGTGCCGGGGGTCACATTATCCGCCTCGTGCTGGGAACGGACGCCCCAAGGCAACACGGCAAAGAGCGTGACCCACCAGAGAATGAAGTAGATTGCAATACCGGCGATGGGGTCCATGGAACGGAGCCTCAGGCCTGTTCGAGTTCGACGAGCGTGCCGTTCAGATCTTTGGGGTGCAGGAAGACGACGGGCTTGCCATGGGCGCCAATCTTCGGCTTGCCCGTGCCGGTGATGGTGACGCCCTCGTCGTTCATCTTTTCGCAGGCGGCGTCGATATCCTCGACCTCGATGCAGATGTGATGAATGCCCCCCTTCGGATTTTTGGCGAGGAAGCCCGCAATGGGCGAATTCTCGCCAAGCGGCTCAAGCAGCTCGATCTTGGTGTTACCCAGATCGACGAAGACGGTGGTCACGCCATGATCCGGCTGCGGCACGGCTTCAGAAACCTTCGCATTGAACTTCTGGCGGTAGGTTTCGGCAGCCGCCTTGATGTCCGGAACGGCGATGGCAACGTGATTGAGCGGTCCGAGCATGATCTATCCCGTAAATTGGAGCATTTTCAGTATCTTCCTGCGTCCATGTTTAGGCCGGTTTTGGAAGGCGAGCAAGGAAGGTCAGATGCGGGTCACGACGACCGCCACCTGAGCCTTCTTGCCCCATTCGCGGCGCAGCGCCCCGCGCACGGCGCGGCGCAGGAATTCCGCTACGTCATCATCGTTCTTGCGGCGCTTCATAGGCAGCCGGTCCAGTGCATCGTCCACGGCATCAAGCGCGCGATCCTCGAAGGGAATGCCGTGGGAATCCTCTTCCGGAAGCCCCATAAGACGGACTTGCGGATCGCCCAGAACCTCGCCCTTGCCATCGAGAACAACGCTGACGAAAACGGACCCGGCGAAGGAGAGGCGGCGACGCTCCGCGACGGCGCCCTCGTCTGAATCGGTCAGCACCTCGCCATCGAGATAGATGCGGCCAGAAGGCGCCTCGTCCACGACTTCGGCGATGCCCGGCGCGATGCGCACCATGAGACCGTTTTTCACCACCACTTGCTCGGGCACCTGAAGCTCGCGCGCGAAGGCGGCATGTTCCGCAAGGTGGCGGGCCTCGCCATGAACGGGGATCGAGACTTCCGGCCTGATCCACTGATACATGGCAGCAAGTTCATCCCGGCACGGATGACCCGAGACATGGACGAAATGATCCTTCTCGGTGATGACGCGGATACCGCGCTCGGCGAGGAGGTTTTGCAGGTCGAAGATCGAGGTTTCGTTGCCCGGAATGACGCGGGACGAGAAGACGACCGTATCGCCCTTGTCGAGCACGATCTGGGGATGGTTGTCCTCGGCGATGCGCGAGAGTGCGGCGCGAGGCTCGCCCTGGCTGCCCGTGCAGACGAAGAGCACCTTGTCACGCGGAAGGAACCCAGCATCGTTCTCGCTGACGATGCGCGGCAAGTCCGTGAGGTAGCCCGCCTCGCGCGCGGCGGAAACGACGCGGTGCATCGCGCGTCCGACAAGAACGGGATGGCGGCCGCAGGCATCGCCCGCGCGGATGATGCTTTCGAGGCGGGCGACATTGGACGCGAAGGTGGTGACGGCCACCCTGCCCTCGCAGCTTTTCAACAACTCGGTGAGGCTTGCCGCGACATCGGCTTCGGAGCCGGAAGTGCCGGGCGAAAAGACATTGGTGCTGTCGCAGACAATGGCGCGGACGCCTTCGTCGCCGATGGCGCGCAGGCGCGCTTCGTCTATATCGCCGCCAACGACAGGATCGGGGTCGATTTTCCAGTCGCCGGTGTGGAGGACGAGTCCAAGCGGGGTGCGGATCGCAAGCGCGTTCGGCTCAAGGATCGAATGGGTGAGCGTGACGAGTTCGATGTCGAAGGGGCCGAGATCGAAGCGATGGCCCATCGGAATGATGTGCATGGGCACTTCGTCTTCGAGGCCCGCCTCGATGAGCTTGCCGCGAACCAGCGCCGCCGTGAAAGGCGTCGCATAGACAGGGCAGCGCAGGCGCGGCCAGATATGCGCGACGGCACCGATGTGATCTTCATGAGCATGGGTGAGGACGATGCCGAGAAGCTCGTCGCGGCGCTCTTCGATGAAGGCGGGGTCCGGCATGATGAGGTCGATGCCGGGCGTACGCTCATCGCCGAAGGTGACGCCGAGATCGACGATGATCCAGCAGCGGTCATCCTCCGGACCGTAGCCATAGAGGTTCAGGTTCATGCCGATCTCGCCCGACCCGCCAAGCGGCAGGAAGACGAGTTCGTCGTGCGGTGTTACGGCACGCGGCGCGGCGGCGCTGGGGGACTCAGAGATACTCATATTTTGCAATTATTGCACATTTGTGCCGGTTACACATTTTCATTCGACGCGGAGGCGAGGCCCGAAGAACACATCGCCCGCAGAGACGAGCTGCAGAGTTCCATCGGCCAGACGAAGCTGAAGCGCACCATCAGGCGCCAGGCCCTCGAAGATTCCCTCCAGCACACCGGAAGAAAGGCGGACGACGATTGGCCCGCCCATACCCTCCGCACGCTTCAGCCATGCCTCGCGGATGGCGGCAAAGCCTTGCTGAGCGCGCCAGACGCCGAGCCAATGCTCGAAGGCCTTGTCGAGCGCGGTGAGCGCGTCGTCCGGTGTCACGCCGCTCATACCCATGGCGGCAAGCGAGGTGGCCTTGTATTCGAGGCCTTCGGGATGGGTGGCGAGGTTCACGCCTATACCGATGGCGACCCAGGCGACTTGTGCGCCCGCAACGCCCGAGCTTTCGAGGAGGATGCCCGCGAGCTTGGCGCGATCATGGAGCAAATCGTTCGGCCATTTGAGGCGGAGCTCGGGACGGAGGCTCGGCGACAGCAACGAGGCGACCGCCTCATGCACGGCGAGCGCGGCGACGAAGGAGAGCTCCCCCGCCTCGCGCGGGCCGCAACGCGGCGTGAGATAGAGCGTCCCCATGAAATTGCCGGAGGGGCTCTCCCATGCCCTGCCCCGGCGGCCGCGGCCTGCCGTCTGCCGGGCAGCGACAATCCAGACGGGGCCCTCGGCGGATTGATCGCCGAGACGGCGCGCCTCTTCGTTGGTGCTGTCTATCTCCTCGAAGCGGCGGATGTCGGCGGTCATTTCCGCGTCAGGGAAGGAGGGCGCCGACGGCCGTCTGCGCACCAAGAATGAGCGGGGCGGGATAGACGAAGAAGAGCAGCGTGAAGACCGAGCAGACGCCGAGAACGGCGGCGAGTTCGCCCGGCAAGGGCTGCACAAAGGGCTCTGCCGCCTCGTCGAAATACATGATCTTGACGATGCGCAGATAGTAGAAGGCGCCGATGACGCTCGACAGCACACCGATCACCGCCAGCGGATAGAGCCCGGCCTCTATGGCAGCCATGAAGACGTAGAACTTGCCGAAGAACCCGGCGAGCGGCGGCACGCCGGCCAGCGAGAACATGAGCATGGCGAAAAGGAAGGCGAGCATCGGCTGGTTCGTGGAGAGGCCGGAGAGATCCGAGATCGACTCGACATAACCTTCCTTGCGGCGCATGGCGAGGATGCAGCAGAAGACACCGACATTCATCACCACGTAGATGACGAGATAGATGAGCACGCCGCGCACGCCTTCCGGTGTTCCGGCGGCGAGACCGACCAGTGCGAAGCCCATATGCGAGATCGAGCTATAGGCCATGAGGCGCTTGATATTGGTCTGGGCGATGGCGGCAAAGGCGCCGAGCACCATCGAGGCGATGGAGACGAAGACGATGATCTGCTGCCACTGGTCTTCGAGCGCGGGAAAGGCGCCAAAGAGAACACGCAAGATGAGCGCCATTGCGGCCACCTTCGGCGCACCACCGAAAAAGGCGGTGACGGGCGTGGGCGCGCCTTCATAAACGTCCGGCGTCCACATGTGGAAGGGAACTGCCGAAATCTTGAAGGCGAGGCCTGCCAATATGAAAACGATACCGAAGATCACGCCAATATTCGGGCCCTCGGCGGTGAGGACACCGGAGATGGCCGTGAACTGGACGCTGCCGGTGAAGCCGTAAACGAGCGATGCACCATAGAGCAGCATGCCGGAGGCAAGCGCGCCGAGAACGAAATATTTGAGGCCTGCTTCCGTCGAGCGCGCGTTTTCGCGGTGGAACGCGGCAATGACGTACAGCGCGAGGCTTTGCAGCTCAAGGCCCATATAAAGCGCGATGAGACCGTTGGCCGAGACCATCATGAACATGCCGAGCGTCGCGAGGACGATGAGCACGGGGAACTCGAAGCGGTTCATCTTCTCGTGTCGGATGAAGCCGAAGGACATGATGATGGCGGCGGCGGCGGCGATGAGGATCAGGAGCTTCATGAATTTGGTGAAGCTGTCCACGACGAACATACCGCCGAAGGTCTGAACCGCCTCATTCGGCTCGATCAAAAGCAGCGCGCCGACAAGCACAAAAAGGCCGATGGCGCCGATGCCGGTTTCGCGGGCATCGCACTGGCGGAAGACGCCCCACATGAGAAGCGCCATGGCGCCTGCCGCCATGAGGATTTCCGGCAAGGCGGGCAGGAAGTCCGGGACGTTGGTCAATGCTTGTTCCATGTTCTAGTTACCCGTGAAGAGGCTTGCGGCCCGGGCGAAGAGCCCCGTGTCGCCCGCGACGCGGTGTGCCTCCAGAGCGGCATGGTAGTTCGCGACGAGGTTATCCACCGAGACTTCGGTCACGTGCAGGATCGGGGCGGGATAGACGCCGAAGAAGATCGTCGCGGCCAGAAGCGGCGCGAGGGTGAGCACCTCGCGACGGTTCAGGTCCATGATCGATTTCAGCGTGTCCTTCTCGATTTCGCCGAAGACGATACGGCGATAGAGATAGAGCGCGTAGCCCGCGGCGAGAATGACGCCCGTGGCGGCGATGGCCGCAACCAGGGTGTTCACCTTGAAGGTGCCGATGATGGTGAGGAATTCACCGATGAAGCCGCTGGTGCCGGGCAGACCGACATTCGCCATGGTGAAGATGAGGAAAGCGACAGCATAGAGCGGCATGCGGTTCACGAGGCCGCCATAGGCCGCGATCTCGCGCGTGTGCATGCGGTCATAGACGACGCCGACGCAGAGGAAGAGCGCGCCCGAGACCCAGCCATGAGAGAGCATCTGGAAGATGCCGCCCTGCACGCCCTGATGCGTGGCCGCGAAGATACCCATGGTGACGAAGCCCATATGCGCCACCGAGGAATAGGCGATCAGCTTCTTCATGTCCTCCTGCACAAGGGCGACAAGCGAAGCATAGACAATCGCAATGACGCTCAGGGCGAAGACAAGCCAGGCGAGGTCGGCCGAGGCAACCGGGAACATGGGAAGCGAGAAGCGCAGGAAGCCGTAGCCGCCCATTTTCAGCATGACACCGGCAAGGACGACGGAGCCCGCCGTCGGCGCTTCCACATGCGCATCCGGCAGCCAGGTGTGGACCGGCCACATCGGCATCTTCACCGCGAAGGAGGCAAAGAAGGCGAGCCAGAGCCAGAACTGCATCTCCGCGGGGAAGTCATGCGCGAGAAGCACGGGAATGCTGGTCGTGCCTGCTTCCCAGTACATCGCCATGATGGCGAGAAGCATGAGCACGGAACCGGCGAAGGTGTAGAGGAAGAACTTGAAGCTCGCATAGATGCGCCGCGCGCCGCCCCAGACGCCGATGATGAGGAACATCGGGATCAGGCCGCCCTCGAAGAAGAGGTAGAAGAGCACGAGGTCCAGTGCGCAGAAGACGCCGATCATCAGCGTTTCGAGCACGAGGAAGGCGATCATGTATTCCTTCACCCGCTTCTCGATGGAGGTCCAGCTTGCGAGGATGCAGGCCGGCATCAGGAAGGTGGTGAGGATGACGAAGAGCATCGAAATACCGTCGACGCCCATGTGGTAGTTGATGGCGCCGCCGAGCCACTCCGTCTCCTGCACGAACTGGAAGTCCGACGTCGAGGGATCGAATTTCCACCAGATGTAGAGCGAGACGAAGAAGGTGATCGAGGTTGTCCAGAGCGCGACATAGCGCGCGTTGCGGGCAACCGACGCCTCGTCGCCGCGCGTCACCAGAATGATGAGCGCGCCGACCAGCGGCAGAAAAGTGATGAGCGAGAGAATGTTGCCGTCGGTCATCAGTGCGCTCCCCCGACCATGAACCAGGTCACCAGACCTGCCACGCCGAGCAGCATCGCGAAGGCGTAGTGATAGAGATAACCGCTTTGCAGACGCACGACGCCCCGCGTGATATCGAGGACGCGGGCGGAAATACCATCCGGCCCGATCCCGTCGATGATGCGTCCATCACCCTGTTTCCAGAAGATCCGACCGATTGCGAAGGCCGGGCGGACGAAGATGAAGTCATAGATCTCGTCGAAGTACCACTTGTTGAGCAGGAACTTGTAGAGCGGTTCATGCGTCTTCGCGAGCTGCCGGGGCATGTCCGGCCGGGCGATATAGAAAAGCCAGGCGACGGCGAAGCCGGCAATCATCATCAGCGTCGGCAGGTAAGGCACCCATTCCGGCACGTTGTGGAACTCGTGCATGATGTGATTTTCGGCACCGCGATAGATCGCCTCCAGCCAGAACTCCTCATAGGCATGACCGATGAAGAGCGGCGCGAAAACCATGCCCGCGCCAATGGCGCCCACCGCGAGGATGACCAGCGGCATGAGCATGACGAGCGGCGATTCATGCACATGGCTCAGCGTCTCATTGGAGGCGCGGCTTGTCCCGTGGAACGTCATGAAGATGAGACGCCAGGAATAGAAGGAGGTGAACAGGGCGGCGATGACCGTCATGGCGAAGGCGTACATATGGGCGGGGTTATGCGCCGCATAGGCCGCTTCGATGATCGCATCCTTGGAATAGTAGCCCGCCGTGAACGGGAAGCCGGTGAGCGCGAGCGTACCGATGACCATCATCACCCATGTGACGGGGATGAGCTTGTAGAGGCCGCCCATCCTGCGCATGTCCTGCTCGTCGCTCATGGCGTGAATGACGGAACCGGAGCCGAGGAACAGAAGCGCCTTGAAGAAGGCATGGGTGAAGAGGTGGAACATCGCCACTTCATAGGCGCCGACGCCGAGCGCGACAAACATGTAGCCGAGCTGCGAACAAGTCGAATAGGCAATGACGCGCTTGATGTCGTTCTGGACGAGGCCGACGGTGGCGGCGAAAAAGGCCGTGGTGGCACCGACGACGGTGACGACGGTGAGCGCGAATTCCGAGAACTCGAAGACCGGCGACATACGCGCGACGAGGAAGACACCTGCGGTGACCATCGTCGCGGCGTGAATGAGGGCGGAGACCGGCGTCGGGCCTTCCATCGCATCCGGCAGCCAGGTGTGCAGGAGGAACTGCGCCGACTTGCCCATTGCGCCCATGAAGAGCAGCAGACAGGCGGTCGTCACGACCGGCACGTCATAGCCGACGAAATTGAAGCTCTTGTCCGCGATTTCGGGAATGGCGGCGAAGACGGTATCGAAATCGACCGAACCGATGGTGAGGAAGAGCGTGGCAATGCCGAGAATGAGGCCGAAGTCGCCGACGCGGTTCACCACGAATGCCTTGATGGCCGCCGCGTTCGCGCTCGGCTTCTTGTACCAGAAACCGATCAGCAGATAGGAGGCGAGCCCCACGCCTTCCCAGCCGAAGAAGAGCTGGACGAAATTATCCGCCGTCACCAGCGCGAGCATGGCGAAGGTGAAGAGCGAGAGGTAGGCGAAGAAGCGCGGCTGGTGCGGATCGTGGCTCATATAGCCAATCGAATAGATGTGCACGAGCGCAGAGACGGAAGTCACGACAACGAGCATGACGGCGGTGAGCGTGTCGATGCGCAGGCGCCAGTCGGCCTCGAAGCTGCCGGAGTCGATCCAGGTGAGAACCTGAACACGCGCAGTCTCGCCCTGAAGGCCGACCGAGATCAGCGCGACAACGGAAAGCAGCGCGGCGGCAACGAGAAGAACGGAGGTGACGATCTGGGCGCCGCGCGGTCCGATCCATCGGCCGAAGACGCCCGCGACCAGAAAGCCGATCAGAGGCAGGAAGACGATTGCAGAGTACATGCCCCCTTACCCCTTCATCATGTTGATGTCCTCAACCGCGATTGAGCCGCGGTTGCGGAAGTAGATAACCAGAATGGCAAGGCCGATCGCCGCCTCGCCCGCCGCGACCGTCAGCACGAAAAGCGCAAAGACCTGTCCGGCGAGATCACCCATATGGGTCGAGAAGGCAACCAGATTGATATTCACCGCAAGGAGCATCAGTTCGATCGACATGAGAATGACGATCACATTCTTCCGGTTGAGGAAGATGCCGAAGATACCCAGCGTGAACAGGATCGCCGCCACGGTGAGATAGTGTGCGAGGCCGATTGCCATCATTTTCTCCTGCTCCCTCACGTCGGCTCGGGAGCCAGTCCCCTTACATTCGACGGGTCACGCGGCGGGGGCCGCGCACACCCAATTGGTCTTTCTCCGGTTGGCGTTTTCCGGTGGCCGGCCGATGCCAGCCCGAAACGCCCTAGAGCCCCTGCCCGGGCTCGACTTTCTTCATTTCAACAGCCTGTTCGCGCGTACGTGCCACCTGGTCCGCAATCACCTGCCGCTTGACGTTCGGCTTGTGGCGCAGCGTAAGCACAATGGCGCCGATCATGGCGACGAGAAGAATGAGGCCCGCCGCCTGGAAGGGATAGACATATTGCGTGTAGACGATATGGCCGAGCGCGCGCGTATTGTCGATGTCGGTTATGGCGGGCGTGGGCGAGGCCGCAATGCTTGCCGCTTCCGGCGCAATGACCCAGGCACCCAGCACCAGCAGCAACTCGATCAGCAGGATGATGCCAACCAGCGCGCCCACGGGAAGATATTGCAGGAAGCCTTCGCGCAGCTCCGAGAAGTCGATATCGAGCATCATCACGACGAAGAGGAAGAGAACCGCAACCGCGCCGACATAGACGATGACGAGGATGAGCGCGAGAAACTCCGCGCCCATCAATACGAAGAGCGCCGCCGCATTGAAGAAGGCGAGGATGAGGAACAACACGGAGTGCACGGGATTGCGCGCTGCGATCACCATGAAGCCCGCAGCGACGGTAATCGCTGCGAAAAGATAAAACGCTATGGCCGTGGCAATCATCTGGACCCCTTGTCCCTCGATCGTCTTCCAGGTGGTGCGTTCAGCGATAGGGAGCGTCGAGCGCGATATTCGTCGCGATCTCACGTTCCCAGCGATCGCCATTCGAAAGCAGCCGGTTCTTGTCGTACATCAGTTCTTCGCGCGTTTCGGTCGCGAATTCGAAATTCGGTCCTTCGACGATGGCATCCACCGGGCAAGCCTCCTGACAGAGGCCGCAATAGATGCACTTCGTCATGTCGATGTCGTAGCGCGTGGTGCGGCGCGTACCGTCATTGCGGCGCGGGCCCGCCTCGATGGTGATGGCAAGCGCCGGGCAGACCGCCTCGCAGAGTTTGCAGGCGATGCAACGCTCTTCGCCATTCGGATAACGGCGAAGCGCATGCTCGCCGCGAAAACGCGGAGAGAGCGGCCCCTTCTCGAAGGGATAGTTCAACGTCGCCTTCGGCTTGAAGAAATACCGCATGGCGAGGAAGAAGCTCGAAACGAATTCGGCGAGGAAGAGAGACCGCACCGACTGATCCAGCCAGGCCATAATCTCAGTCCTTTCCCTTGATTGCGTTCATTGTCCCCTGCCCCTTACACAAGATCGAAGCCGACGAGGACACCCGCCGTCAGCACAACCCAGAAGAGCGAGAACGGCAGGAAGACCTTCCAGCCGAGACGCATCAGCTGGTCATAGCGGTAGCGCGGCACGAATGCCTTGACCATCGCGAACATGAAGAAGACCGCAAATACCTTCAGCAGGAACCAGACGATGCCGGGAACCCAGGTGAAGGGCGCGATGTCGAAGGGCGGCAGCCAGCCACCGAGGAAGAGGATCGTCGTCATGGCGCACATGAGCAGGATCGAGACGTACTCGCCCAGCATGAACATCATGTAGGTGGAGGAGGAATACTCCACCATGAAGCCGGCAACGAGTTCAGACTCCGCCTCCACGAGATCGAAGGGCGGACGGTTGGTTTCCGCCAGCGCCGAGATGAAGAAGATCGCGAACATCGGCAGATGTGGGATGAAGTACCAGACGGTCTTCTGCGCTTCGACGATCTCAGAGAGGTTGAGCGTCCCCGCCGTCATGAGCACGCAGACGATGACGAAACCGATGGAAACTTCGTAGGAGACCATCTGGGCCGCGGCGCGCAGCGCCGAGAGGAACGGATATTTCGAGTTTGATGCCCAGCCCGCCATGATGACGCCGTATACGCCGAGCGAGGAAATGGCGAAGATATAGAGGACACCGACATTGATGTCGGAAATCACGAGCTTCGCGTCGAGCGGGATAACCGCCCAGCCGGACAGCGCGAGCGTCACAGTCACCAGCGGCGCAATGAGGAAGATCCCCTTGTTTGCCCCCGCTGGGACAATCACTTCCTTGAAGATGAATTTCAGCAGGTCCGCAAAGGACTGCAAAAGGCCGAAGGCGCCGACAACGTTCGGCCCGCGGCGAAGCTGCACCGCTGCCCAGATCTTGCGGTCGGCAAGCAGGACATATGCCGTGACGAGCAGGATCGCGACGATCAGCGCGAGCGACTGCGCAACGATGATCGCCAGCGGAATACCATATGCGACGAGAATATCTGTCATTGCTCCTCTACCCCCGTCACTCCGCCGCCTGAATGCGCGCGGCGGCGGCCCGGCCAGCCGAACACTCGGCCATGACGGCGCTTGCGCGCGCAACCGGATTTGTCATGAAGAAGTCCCGCACCGGCGTTTCGAAAGGCGCGGCATCAAGTTCACCCTGCGGGAGCGACGGCATCTCCGTCACGGGCGCGATGACATCACTCATCGCGAAGTGCGGTGCGTCCGCTTCCATCGCTGCGCGGATGGCGTCGAGATCATCGTAAGGCAGGGTCTTGCCGAGTACACCGGACAGCGCACGCAGGATCGCCCAGTCTTCGCGGGCCGAACCCGGCGGGAAGACGGCACGGCGGCCGAGCTGGACGCGGCCTTCCGTATTGACCCAGGTCGCGTTCTTTTCGGTGTAGGCGGCACCCGGCAGGATGACATCGGCGCGATGCGCACCCGCGTCGCCATGCGTACCCTGATAGATGACGAAAGCCTTGCCCAGCCTGTTCATGTCGATTTCGTCCGCACCCAGAAGATGGACAACTTCGATTTCGCCGCTGGAGGCGCCTTCGAGAATGCCCTCGACATCGCGCCCGCCCTCACCCGGCACGAGGCCGAGATCCAGACCGGCAACGCGAGCGGCTGCCGTGTGCAGGACGTTGAAGCCGTTCCATTCGTCCGTGATGGCGCCGACAGATTTCGCGAGCGCCAGCGCCTCGGCGAGAACAGCCGCGCCATCCTTGCGCGTGAGTGCGCCCTGCCCGATCACGATCATGGGACGCGCGGCATTCTTCAGCACATCGCCGAAGGAGCCGAGGTCTTTCAGCGATTGCGGACCGGCGCCGATATAGTCGTAGTCATAGGTGAGATCGTTACGCGGGCCGATGACACCGACTTTCAGACCTCCCTCGACATCCTTCTGGCGCGCGCGCTTCAGGATGCGCGCATTGATGATGGCTGCTTCCTTGCGCGGGTCTGTGCCGACGAGCAGGATCGCATCCGCCTCTTCGATGCCGGCGATGGTTGTGTTGAAGAGATAGGCACCGCGGTTCGACGCATCGAGCTTCGCACCATCCTGGCGGCAATCGATGCTGGTGCAACCGAGCGAGGTGTAGAGGTCTTTCAGCGCCTTCATGGATTCGGCGCAAGCAAGATCGCCCGCGATGGCGGCGATGCGGCTGCCGTCCACATCCTTCAGACGCGCGGCGATAGCGGCGAAAGCTTCTTCCCAAGTCGCAGGCTGAAGGCGGCCATTGATGCGCACGAAAGGCGTATCGAGGCGCTGCATCTTCAGACCATCCCAGACGAAGCGGGTCTTGTCTGAAATCCACTCTTCGTTCACGTCGTCATTGAGGCGCGGAAGAATACGCATGACTTCGGGCCCGCGCGCATCGACGCGAATGTTGGAACCGACGGCATCCATCACGTCGATGGACTCGGTCTTCTTCAGTTCCCAGGGACGCGCCGTATAGGCGAAGGGGCGGAAAGTGAGCGCGCCGACCGGGCACAGATCGACCACGTTGGCGGAAAGCTCCGAGGTGAGCGCATGTTCGAGATAGGTAGTGATCTCCATATCCTCGCCGCGGCCGATGGCGCCGAGTTCGGGAACGCCCGCCACTTCCTGCGAGAAGCGGATGCAGCGCGTGCAATGGATGCAGCGCGTCATCACGGTCTTCACGAGGGGGCCCATGTATTTTTCCTCGACCGCGCGCTTGTTCTCATGGAAGCGCGAACCGTCGACGCCATAGGCCATCGACTGATCCTGCAGGTCGCATTCGCCGCCCTGATCGCAGATCGGGCAATCGAGCGGATGATTGATGAGCAGGAACTCCATCACGCCTTCGCGGGCGCGCTTTACCTGCTCGCTCTTGGTGGAAACGACCATGCCATCGCCAGCCGGCATCGCACAGGAAGCCACGGGCTTCGGCGATTTCTCGACCTCAACGAGACACATGCGGCAATTGCCCGCGATGGACAGACGCTCGTGATAGCAGAAGCGCGGGATTTCGGCGCCCGCTTCCTCGCAGGCCTGCAACAGCGTTGCGCCCGCCTCGACCTCTACTTCAATGCCATCGACTGTAAGTTTTGGCATGGTCTACTCCGCCGCCCTTGCCGCGCCGCCGCGTTTCGCCGCGATGCGCTCTTCGATCGTTCCCCGGAAATGGCGGATGAGACCCTGAACCGGCCAGGCCGCCGCATCGCCGAGGGCGCAGATCGTGTGTCCTTCGACGCGCTTCGTCACGTCGAGCAGCATGTCGATTTCCTCGACCTCCGCTTCGCCCGCAACAAGACGCTCCATGACGCGCCACATCCAGCCCGTGCCTTCGCGGCAGGGGGTGCACTGACCGCAACTCTCATGCTTGTAGAAGGCGGAGAGGCGCGCGATCGCCTTGATGACGTCGGTCGACTTGTCCATGACGATGACAGCCGCCGTGCCGAGGCCGGACTGCACGGCCTTCAGCGAGTCAAAATCCATCAGCACGTCGTCGCAGATCGATTTCGGCAGAAGCGGCACGGACGAGCCGCCCGGGATCACCGCGAGAAGATTGTCCCAGCCGCCGCGCACACCGCCCGCATGCTTCTCGAGAAGCTCCTTCAGCGGGATGCCCATTTCCTCTTCGACATTGCAGGGCTTGTTCACATGACCCGAAATGCAGAAGAGCTTGGTGCCGGTATTGTTCGGACGGCCGAGACTGGCGAACCAGTCCGCGCCACGGCGCAGGATGGTCGGTGCCACCGCGATCGACTCGACATTGTTCACCGTGGTCGGCGCACCATAAAGACCGACATTGGCCGGGAAAGGCGGCTTGAGGCGCGGCATGCCCTTCTTGCCTTCGAGGCTTTCGAGAAGGGCCGTTTCCTCGCCGCAGATGTAAGCGCCGGCGCCGTGATGGACGTAGAGGTCGAAGTCCCAGCCCGAGCCCGCCGCGTTCGCCCCGAGAAGCCCCGCTTCATAGGCTTCGTCGACGGCGGCCTGAAGCTGCTCGCGTTCGCGAATGAATTCGCCGCGCACATAGATGTAGCAGGCGTGTGCACCCATCGCGAAGGACGCGATGAGGCAGCCCTCGATCAGCTTCTGCGGATCGTGACGCATGATGTCGCGATCCTTGCAGGTGCCAGGCTCGGACTCGTCAGCGTTCACGACGAGGTAGTGCGGGCGGCCATCGGATTCCTTGGGCATGAAGGACCATTTGAGGCCGGTCGGGAAGCCGGCGCCGCCACGGCCGCGCAGTCCCGACTTCTTCATCTCCTCGAGAATCCAGTCACGTCCCTTGGCGATGATTGCGGCCGTACCGTCCCAGTCGCCGCGCTTTTTTGCGGCTTCGAGACGCCAATCCTGCAACCCGTAGATATTGGTGAAAATGCGGTCCTTGTCTTCCAGCATCAGTCCCCCCCGCCCGTCTGCGGATCACCAACCGTGGTGAGGCTTGTCAGCCCGCCTTCCGGTTCGGATGCATGACGCTCGCTCTGAGGACCGGGTTTCACTTCCCTGCCCTCACGCAGATCGTTCAGGACGCGCTCGAAGGATGAGGCGTCCAGATCTTCAAAGAAATCTGCATTGATCTGCACCATCGGCGCGTTGACGCAAGCGCCGAGACATTCGACTTCCATCCAGGAAAACTTGCCATCCGCGCTCACCTTGCCCTCCGGGCCGATATGCTTGCGGCAGACTTCCTTGAGATCGTCGGCACCGCGCAGCCAGCACGGCGTCGTGCCGCAAAGCTGCACGAAGTGCTCGCCGACGGGCGACAGATTGAACATGGTGTAGAAGGTCGCGACTTCGAGCACACGGATATAGTCCATGCCCAGCATCTCCGCGACATAGCGGATCGCGGGCTCGGGCAGCCAGCCATCATGCTGTTCCTGCGCGCGCCAAAGCAGCGGAATGACGGCCGAGGCCTGCTTGCCTTCGGGGTATTTCGCAATCTGCTTCTTTGCCCATTCGACGTTCTCCGCCGTGAAGGCGAAACTATCGGGCTGATTGGGATCGAGACGCCTGACACTCATCGGTCCACCTCTCCGAACACGATATCGATGGAACCGAGAATGGCGGCAACGTCCGCCAGCATGTGCCCCTTGCAGAGATGGTCCATCGCCTGAAGATGGGCATATCCCGGCGCGCGGATCTTACATTTGTAGGGCTTGTTGCCGCCATCGGAGACAAGGAAGACGCCGAACTCGCCCTTGGGCGCTTCGACGGCCGCATAAACCTCGCCCTCGGGGACGTGATAACCTTCGGTATAGAGCTTGAAGTGATGGATGAGCGCTTCCATCGAACGCTTCATCTCGGCGCGCGACGGCGGCACGATCTTGCCATCCTCGGAACGCACGGGACCGCCGGGCATCATCTCGATGCACTGCTTCATGATACGCAGCGACTGGCGCATCTCTTCCATGCGGATCAGGTAGCGGTCGTAACAGTCGCCGTTCTTGCCGACCGGGATGTCGAAATCGAGCTCCGAGTAAACCTCATAAGGTTGCGAGCGGCGCAGATCCCAAGCCATGCCGGACCCGCGCACCATGACACCGGAGAAGCCCCATTCGAGCGCTTCCTGCTGGGTGACAACGCCAATATCGACATTGCGCTGCTTGAAGATGCGGTTGTTGGTGAGAAGACCTTCGAGGTCGTCCAGCACCTGAGCGCAGGGGTCGCAGAAATTGTAGATATCTTCGAGAAGCTTCGGCGGCAGATCGCGATGCACACCGCCGACGCGGAAGTAATTCGCATGCATGCGGGCACCGGACGCACGCTCATAAAAGATCATGAGCTTTTCGCGCTCCTCGAAACCCCAGAGCGGCGGCGTCAGCGCACCGACGTCCATCGCCTGCGTCGTGACGTTCAGCATGTGGGCGAGGATACGGCCGATCTCGGAATAGAGAACGCGGATGAACTGGCCACGGCGCGGCACCTCGAGACCCAGCAGCCGCTCGGCGGCCAGCACGAAGGCGTGCTCCTGATTCATCGGCGCCACATAGTCGAGGCGGTCGAAGTAAGGCGTCGCCTGAAGATAGGTCTTGTGTTCGATCAGCTTCTCGGTGCCACGATGGAGAAGACCGATATGCGGGTCTACACGCTCGACGACTTCGCCATCGAGCTCGAGCACGAGGCGCAGCACACCATGCGCGGCAGGGTGCTGTGGACCGAAATTCAGATGGTAGTTGCGGAGTTCCTGTTCGGCCATTTCCTCAACCCTCCGCCTTCTCATCGCCCGGGAGCAGATATTCCGCTCCTTCCCAGGGGCTCATGAAATCGAAGCTGCGGAATTCCTGCACCAGTTTCACCGGTTCGTAGACGACTCGCTTTTCGTCATCGTCGTAGCGCACTTCTACATATCCCGTCAGCGGGAAATCCTTGCGGAGCGGATAACCGTTGAAACCATAATCGGTGAGGATGCGGCGCAGGTCCGGGTGATCGGAGAAGAAAACGCCATACATGTCGAAGGTCTCGCGCTCGTACCAGTTCGCAGCAGGGAAAACCGAGACGACGCTCGGCACCGAGGTTTCCTCATCGGTGCGGACCGTCACACGGATGCGCTGGTTCTGATACATCGACAGCAGGTGGTAGACCACATCGAAACGCTGCGAGCGCTCCGGGTAGTCGACGCCCGTGATGTCGAGCAGCGTAGAAAAACGGCAAGCAGGATCGTCGCGCAGGAATTTCAACACCCGCGCAATTGACTGAGCCTGAGCCAGGATCGTCAATTCACCGAAGGCAACGCGAAATTCGAGCACGGAATCCTCGAGCGAGCCGAGAATGTGTTCGCCTAGTTCTGCAAGACTTTCGTCCATAGATACGGTCTCGAAGTTCGTTTGGGGCGTGCGGAACCCTGAGGAAACCGCCCATCCCTGTCGTCGAAATCAGCGGTCGAGCGTTCCCGTCCGGCGGATTTTCTTCTGAAGCGCGAGGATGCCGTAGAGGAGTGCCTCGGCTGTGGGGGGGCATCCGGGCACATAGACATCGACCGGAACGATCCGGTCGCAGCCGCGCACCACGGAATAAGAATAGTGGTAGTAGCCACCGCCATTCGCACATGACCCCATCGAGATCACGTAGCGCGGTTCTGGCATCTGGTCATAAACCTTGCGAAGCGCCGGCGCCATCTTGTTCGTCAGCGTACCCGCAACGATCATCACGTCGGACTGGCGCGGGCTGGCACGAGGCGCAACACCAAAACGCTCTGCGTCGTAGCGCGGCATCGAGGTCTGCATCATCTCGACGGCGCAACAGGCGAGACCGAAGGTCATCCACATGAGCGAGCCGGTGCGCGACCAGTTGATGAGATCATCGACGGTCGTCAGCACGAAGCCCTTGTCGGCAAGCGCATCGGACGCCTGACGGAAGAAGGCATCATCCTGCCACGCAGGTATGGAGACTTCCGGATCGACCACGCCGGGCGTGTTGGAAATCACCTTGTCGGGGTTCGTCACTCCCATTCCAGAGCACCCTTCCGCCACTCATAAGTAAAACCGATCGTCAGCACACCAAGGAAGACGATCATCGACCAGAAACCGAAGACACCGATGTCGCCCAGTGCCACGGCCCAGGGAAACAGGAAGGCGACCTCAAGGTCGAAGATGATGAAAAGAATCGCGACGAGATAATACTTCACGTCGAACTTCATGCGCGCGTCCTCGAAGGCATCGAAGCCGCATTCGTAAGCGGCGAGCTTTTCCGGATCGGGTTTGCTCGGCGCAACGACGAAAGGCGCAATCAGGAGAGCAAGACCCACAATGAGAGACAGGCCCATGAAGATCAAAATGGGCAGGTACTCAAGCAGCAGGTCTTCCATCGAATTGTCCTCACAAGGTACCGGAGAAAACTCCGGCCGGGACTGCCTCCCCTTCGCATCCTGGATGCGAGGCGGGTTAAAAAAACACCCGCAAGCGGCCTCCCAATTCGACGCGCACTATAAACCTCGCATCTGCAAAATCAAAGGCCAGCGCCCGCGTCGCCAAGGCAAAAGCTGTTGATTTTCCGGCCTTTGCGAACCGTTCCGAACAATACATGCTGCGTTTTGTGCGATGCATGCAAAGTGCAGCGAAGCGGAGTCGCAAGGGGCATCGAAGCCGGCGTTCTGGAGAAAATGGCGGGAGTGACGGGACTCGAACCCGCGGCCTCCGGCGTGACAGGCCGGCGCTCTAACCAACTGAGCTA
>CXWF01016761.1_pt1 | contig 43085 bp, 43 predicted proteins | sample 468421 | NCBI WGS metagenome assembly CXWF01 (sample SAMEA2620812, study PRJEB7988) | marine metagenome | biome: marine biome (ENVO:00000447); feature: surface water layer (ENVO:00002042); material: "saline water (ENVO:00002010), including plankton (ENVO:xxxxxxxx)" | depth 5 m
TCTGCCTGCTGCGCGCCGTCTCGATTGCATGCGTGACATTGGGGCTCTCACCGACCTTCTCCACATTCATCCGTGTCGGGAAGATGATCGTGCGAGTGCCCGCCTCCGCCTCTTTCAGCGCCTGCATAGGGCTGATCCACACGCTGTCGACCGATTCCGAACCGTCATGCACGGCAACATGGTCTTCCGGCGCATTCGCCAGATAGAACCGCGTGTCGAAACGCTTCGGCATCATTTTCGGCGTGATCCAGTGCGCGAAGGGCGTCAGCATGTCGCCCGCAAGCCGCAAGCCCTCTTTCGAGAGGAAGTCGGCGATCCCGACCTCGCCCCTGTTCAGGGGATCGCGGTAATGTTCAAGCGATTTCAGCCGTCCCGCATCGACAACACTGCCCGTCTGCTCGTTGCGCGCCAGCAGCACACCCGATTCCTCGAAGGCTTCGCGGATCGCGGCGACACGCATCGAAAACTCCCAGTCGTCGAGGCCGTCCATGCCGTCCGCGCGTTCGCGCACACCCGGCGCCATGTCGAGCTTGTCCACCTTGCCGCCCGGAAAAACCAGCGCCCCGCTTGCAAAATCGATCTGGTGATGCCGCACCACCATGAAGACTTCCAGCCCCGCTGTGCCATCGCGCAACAGCAAAATCGTCGCCGACGGGATCAGTTTGTTCGCGTTTTTTGGGTCCGCTTCGCTCATCTCAACCTCCCTCGCATCGAATTTAAGACGAATTCGATGCATTTCATTCATGCAATGGCGACGCTGCCCGCCGCTCTATATCGCCCGGTTAAGCACTCCGAAAGAGACTCGCGCCACGCTTGTCTCTCTCGGGCAGATGCCGTTCGGAAAAAAAGATGTACAGCAGTTCCTTTCGTCTGACCAACCGCGACATCGACCTTGCCTTCGAGGCGGGACACCTCTTTCTTGTCTATCAGCCGAAGCTTTCCCTAGCGGAAGGCGGGGTTCTTGGCGCGGAAGCCTATGTCCGCTGGAGCCACCCGGACTATGGTCTGCTGCCACCCGGTCTTTTTCTGTCCTTTTTTGAACAACGCGAGCGCGCCGGTGAACTGACACGCTTCGTCGCGCGCGCCGCCGCAGATCTGCTCGTGGACTGGGCCGCCACAGCGGATCGTCACTGGCCGATCTCGATCAATCTCGGCGCGTCGGACCTTGCCGATATGGGCCTCCCCGGCGCACTCGATGAAATCATGGGCGAGCGCGGCCTCGACCCGGCCCTGCTGATGCTCGAAGTGCCGGAAGGTGCTTTCGCCCGCCATGGTGAGGAAGCCGCCCGCGTACTCGCCACCTTGCGCCGCCTCGGCTTCCGCACCGCCCTAGATGGCGGCGGCGCCGTCATCGTGCCCGACAATGTGCTGACGCCCGAACATTTCGACGAGGTGAAGATCGGCGGTGCCTCGATCATTCAGTTCGCCCGCCGCCTGAAAGGGTCCGGCCTCGGTTTCGTCGGCAAGCGTGTGTCGCTCGCCGCCTCGCGCGGTCTCGGCGCAACTGCCGTCGGCGTCGAGGACGAAATAACGTTGAATGCCCTCCCCGCACTCGGCTTCACCGCCGCCCAGGGCGCACTTCTCTGCCGCCCGATGATGCCGGACGAATTCGCGCAATGGTCACCGCCGCCGCTAAATCTCGTCCCGGAAAAAGAAGAAGAAGAAGAAGAAGTTCTTCTTCTCCTCGACCCCCTGCCCGAAGACGGCATCTCCGAGCAGGAAGAAGCGTATACGGATGAAATCTCCGCCAGCGCCGCGCCCATCGTCGAGTATTCATGGGAGGATATCGACCCGATGATCCCGGCGGAAGAAGTGCGCGGCGTCGCCTGGCGTCTCGACCGCACCTGCCTCTTCCCGGATCGTCACTTGCTGGCGCTGGTGCGCCGCCCCCGCGTTCTGCCGCACGTGAGAAAGGAAAAGCTCGCGAAGAAGAAAGCATCCAGGAAGGTTGCGCCCGCTCCCCGCAGGCGTCCTCACAAGCCGAAACGCGCGCCCGCAGGCCTCGTCACGCGGCCAAGCCTCGTCCAGATCGCGCTTGGCTTCTGAACCTCACACCCGCTCGATCACCATGGCAATGCCCTGCCCCACGCCGATGCACATGGTGCAGAGCGCGTAGCGGCCCTGCCGCCGTTCAAGTTCGTACATCGCGGTCGTCACGAGCCGCGCACCGCTCATGCCGAGCGGATGACCGAGCGCGATGGCACCGCCATTCGGGTTCACATGTTCCGCATCGTCCGGCAGGCCGAGGTCGCGCATCACGGCAAGGCCCTGGCTGGCAAACGCCTCGTTCAGCTCGATCACATCGATATCGCCGATATTGAGCCCCGTCTTCTCCAGCACCTTGCGTGTCGCCGGCGCAGGTCCGATCCCCATGATGCGCGGCGGTACGCCCGCCGTCGCCATCGCCACGATCCGCGCGCGGGGCTTCAATCCGTTCGCCTGCGCCGCTTCCGCCGAGGCGATGACGAGCCCGCAGGCGCCATCATTCACGCCCGATGCATTGCCCGCCGTCACCGAGCCCCCCTCGCGGAACGGCGCCTTGAGCTTCGCCAGCGCTTCGAGCGTCGTCTCGGGCCGCGGATGCTCGTCCGCGCTGACCACCGTCTCGCCCTTCCGGTTCGCAATCGTCACCGGCACGATCTCTTCGGCCAGACGGCCCGCTTCCATCGCGGCGCCCGCCTTCTGCTGACTCCGCCATGCGAAGGCGTCCTGGTCCTCGCGCGAGATCTGGAAATCTTCCGCTACGTTCTCCGCCGTCTCGGGCATGGAGTCGACGCCATATTGCCGCTTCATCAAGGGGTTCACGAAGCGCCAGCCGATTGTCGTATCGTAGATCGCCGCGTCGCGCGAAAAAGCCGCCGTGGCCTTGCCCATCACGAAAGGTGCACGCGACATGCTCTCGACGCCGCCCGCGATCATGAGCGAGGCCTCGCCCGACTTGATTGCCCGCGCCGCCGTGCCGACCGCGTCCATGCCCGATCCGCAAAGCCGGTTCATCGTCGATCCGGGCACCGTCTCCGGCAGCCCCGCCAGCAGCGACGACATCCGCGCCACATTCCGGTTGTCCTCGCCCGCCTGATTGGCGCAGCCGAAAATCACATCGTCCACGCGCTCCCAGTTCACATCCGGGTTCCGCTCCATCAGCGCCATCAGCGGCACCGCGCCAAGGTCGTCGGCGCGCACACTCGCCAGCGATCCTCCGTAGCGTCCGATAGGGGTGCGCACGGCATCGCAGATAAAGGCTTCCTGATGGGTGTGGTTCATGGTCGGGGCCCTCTTCGCTTTTGGAGAGGCCGCAACCTAGATCATTTCTTCACGTAGGGGAAACCTGTGTCACACTCGGGGCATCCCCCCCCCGGCAACCCAACGAGGCAACCAACGGGGCAACACCCGTTTTTTGCTCGCAAGAAACAGCAAGGCCGACTGGCCGCCGGCGCTTGAGGGAAAATCAAGCCACGTGCCGCTTGCGCTGGCCCGGTCCCGCAGAGACAAGACGCGCCAGCTTGTCGATCATCGTTTCGAGGTCCGGCGCGTCGATTTTCTCGAAGGTCTCGCGCAAACCGTCAAGCACGTGGGAGCGGTAGAGTTCGAGGTCAAGCGAGCCGTCCGAACTCCGCACCGCCTGATAAATATCGAGCACGCGGCGGAAGGCCGGGTAAAGCGCCTCCGGCATCCCCGCGCGCGCATAGACGGCGCGAAAACCGAGTGCGCCGACATCGTGGATCAGCCGCCAGATGCGCTCGCCGGGCACGGATGTGAGTTCCGCGAAAGCCGCCTCCACGAAACGGACTTCGCCCGCACAGGCCGCCCGCAGGATAAGCGTCGCCGTCAGGCGGCCATTCTCCGCAAGCTGTCCTGCCAGCGCGCGCAGATCGTCATTACCCATTCGCGTGAGAGCATCGGCTGTCGCGCGTTCGCGCGTCTGCTCTTCCAGCGTCGCCGCCACGCGATGATCCACCTCGTGATGCGCAACGAGATATTCGCGCAGCTGTTCGGAGACCATCGCGATCAGCCGTTCAACCAGAAGCGCCGGCAGTTCGCGCTGCTGCACCAGCGGCACCGCCACATCGGCGTCGTCGCCATAGCGTTTGACGAGGATCGTCGCCGCCGCTTCGTTGATGACCGCGCCCGCATTGTGAACCAGCGTCAGCACAGCGCTGCGGTCGCCGCGATGGGCTATCGCTTCGGAAACCGGCTCGGGCACAGCGGCGCGCGCCGCAATGGCACATTGCTTCTCGGGCGAGCCGTAAAAGACGAGCCCCACAAGGTCTTCATCGGTAAGAACAGGCGAGCGTTTGAGAACGGGTATCGCTACCTGGTCGATATCGCGCGCAAGCCGCAGCACGACGTCGCGCGGCGCCGCCGGATTGTCGTCGAGGCAGCGTGCCAGCGCCTCGCGCACGGATATCGCGACATCATGGACGAGAAAGCCGAGAATTTCATGCGCGAGTTCGCGTTCGCGTGGTGCCAGTTCCACACTCGTGAAATTAAGGGCAACCTTTTCGGCAACGGCTATACGCGCGTCTTCGGACGGATTCGAAAGAAGCCGTTCCACATCCCCAATCGTCAGTTGCTCCGCGTCCATTGCAGCCCCCCGGCCGACCTTCACTGCGCCTCTTCAAACCGGCGCCCACGGATTAAAGCCTAGGCGAAAATCGCTTAAGGAATCTTTACCCCTGCCCGGCAGATCGCGCGGAATTTCGGGCTTTTTCATACCTGTGCATAAACACCGCAAGAAGGATCGGCGGCCCCCTCCGGCATTGCCCGGAAATGGCGAACGCCGATGATGTCAGCGGGGCACGGCTTTGACTCACCCGCCTTTTCATGGATGATCCCGCCCAACCGGAAAATCGGATAACGGGGAACGGACACCATGCTTGAGGGCATCAAGGTCATCGAAATGGCCACCTATATTGCCGCACCGGGCGCGGGTGGCATTCTTGCCGACTGGGGCGCAGACGTGCTCAAGATCGAGCCGCTTTCCGGCTGCCCCATGCGCTACACCATGAAGAATGTCGGTGCCGACCATCTCAAGGGCTCACCCATCTTCGATCTCGACAATCGCGGCAAGAAGGGTCTTGCCATCGACACATCGAAGCCCGAAGGCATCAAGGCGGTGAAGCGTCTCGTGAAGGACGCCGATGTCTTCATCACCAATGTCCGTCCCGGCGGGCTGGAGCGCGCGGGTCTCGACTATGAAAGCCTGAAAGCCGTGAACCCTCGCCTCGTCTATGCAAGCGTCACCGGCTATGGCCTCGAAGGGCCGGACCGCGACCGTCCCGGCTTCGACGTCGCCGCCTTCTATGCGCGCTCCGGCTTCGGCTGGCTGCAAACCGTCAAGGGCAAGGAGCCCGTCACGCTGCGCACCGGCATCGGCGATCACACCACCAGCATGGCAACCGTCGGCGGCATCCTCGCCGCCCTGGTCGAGCGCCAGAAGACCGGCAAGGGCCGCCTTGTCGAGGCATCGCTCCTTCGCGCGGGCATTTATGCGGCAGGCTCCGACACGGCGGTCCAGCTTCGCTATGGCAAGCTCGGCTCCACCAAGTCGCGCCACGAAGCCCTCATGCCGATCAGCAATTTCTTCCAGACGAAAGACACCTGGATCGTCATCGTACCGCGTCAGAGCACGGTCGACTGGACGGCCATCTGCCGCGCCATCGGCAAACCGGAACTCGAAATCGACGAGCGTTTCGACGACCCGAAAAAGCGCCGCAGGAATGCCGCCGAACTCGTGGATATTCTGGATGCCGCTTTCGCCGAACATGATATCGAGTACTGGCGCGAGAAGCTCGACGCCGAAGACATCATCTGGGCGCCCCTGATGCATCCGGCGGATGTCTTTGCCGATCCGCAGGCAAAAGCCGCCGGTGCCTATGTCGAGGTGCCCGAAGAAGATGGAAGCGGCACCTATTTCGCGCCCGCCTCCCCCATCCGCTTTCCGGGCTATGACGACACGCCGAAATCCGCCTCCCCTGCGCTTGGCCAGCACACACTGGAAACGTTGAAATCAGCAGGCTTCTCGGATGCGGAGATCGACGCGCTGCGCGCCTCCGGCGCGATAAAGTAGCGCCTCAGGAAGCAAAGCCGAGCATACGCGCCACCCGCTTCTCGATTTCGACCACGAAGAGAAGTGCGACGCCCACGCCAACCACCACAAGACCCTGCGCCAGCGAAAGCGCCTGCGCGCCGAACACTGTCTGCATGAACGGCAGATAGGTGAAGATGAACTGCGCCGCCGTCACTGCGGCAACGCCGATCAGCACCGCACGGGTGCCCAGCACCCCCTGCCAGGTAAGCGACGTGCCATGCACATAGCGCACGCTGAAGAGATAGAAAATCTCCATCACCACCAGCGCATTGACGACCATCGTCCGCGCCGTCTCCAGCGATGCCCCTTGCGCCGTCGCGAATGTGTAGATGCCCAGCGTACCCGCAACCATGAGTACCGACACGAACAGAACCCGCCAGAGCAGCCGTCCCGAAAGAAGCCGCAGCCCGGCCTTCCGTGGCGGACGGTTCATCACGCCCGGCTCTGCCGGCTCGAAGGCCAGCGTGAGACCCAGCGCCACCGTCGTCACCATATTGATCCAGAGAATTTGCACGGGCGTCACCGGCAGCGTCAGCCCGAAAATGAGCGCAAGAATGATCGTGAACGCCTCGCCGCCATTCGTCGGCAATGTCCAGGCGATCACCTTCGTCAGATTGTCATAGACCGTGCGCCCTTCCCGCACCGCCGCAACGATGGAGGCGAAGTTGTCGTCGGCCAGCACCATCTCGCTCGCCTCTTTCGCAGCCTCCGTTCCCTTGTCGCCCATCGCAACGCCCACATCGGCGCGCTTCAGGGCCGGTGCGTCATTCACACCGTCCCCCGTCATCGCGATCACGGAACCATCCGCCTGCAAAGCCTCGACAAGCCGCAGCTTGTGTTCCGGGCTCGTCCGCGCAAAGACGTTCGCCGCTCGCGCTTCTTCGGCGAAACGCGCATCATCCAGCGCGTCGAGCTCTCCTCCCGTCACTGTTCGCACTTGATCCGAAAGGCCAAGCTGTCCCGCGATCGCCTGCGCGGTCGCCGCGTGATCGCCTGTGATCATCTTTACGGAAATGCCGGCGGCACGGCATTCCGCAATGGCTTGCAGCGCCTCCGGCCGGGGCGGGTCGATCAGCGCCACGAGGCCCAGAAATGTCAGCCCCTGCTCCACATCGGCTTGCGATATCGTCTGTGTTCCTTGCGGCATCTCGCGGCATGCCAATCCGATAACGCGCTGCCCCTCCGCCGCCAGCGCATCAATCTGCCCGCGCCAGAATGCAGCATCGAGCGCCCCTTCGCCCTCCCTTGTCTTCACCCTGTCGCACATGTCGATAATGCGTTCGGGCGCCCCTTTCACATAGACCACGGGCGGCAGTTCATCGCCCGCATTGAGCGTCGCCATATAGCGGTGCCGCGCATCGAAGGGCACGGCGTCGAGCCGTAAAAAACGCTCGCGCGCCGCGGCAACGTCATGTCCCGCCTTGATTGCGAAAGAAAGCAGCGCCCCTTCCATCGGATCGCCATCGACACGCCATGTTCCATCTCTCTCGGTGAGATTCGCATCGTTGCAGAGCACGCCTGCAAGCGAGAGCTCCTCCAGCGCCGGATAGGCCGCCACGTCGATCGGCCCGCCTTCGGCAATGAAGCGCCCCTTCGGCTCATAGCCGGCCCCTTCCACCTCCACATGTGCCAACGCCGTTACCGCCGCGCGCACCGTCATCTCGTTCCGCGTCAGCGTTCCCGTCTTGTCCGAACAGATGATGGAGACCGCGCCAAGCGTTTCAACGGCATTCAGCCGCCTGATGATTGCATTGCGGCTCGCCATGCGCTGCACGCCGACGGCAAGCGTGATCGTCATCACGGCGGGCAACCCTTCGGGTATGGCCGCGACCGCAAGCCCGATCATGACCATGAAGGCATAGGCCGCATCGTAATGAGCAACACTCGCCGCATAAAGGAAGACGAATGCCGAAACGGCCAACACCACGACAGTTACCTGCCGCGCGAACCCGTCCATCTGGCGTACCAGCGGCGTGGTGAGCTTTTCCACCGCACCGATCATGCCGCTGATCCGTCCGAGTTCGGTTTTCTCGCCCGTGGCGACCGCGATGCCGATCCCCTGTCCCGCCGCAACGAAGGTGCCCGAAAACGCCATCGAGAAACGGTCGCCGAGCGGCGCATCCGCCTTGACCGGCGCCAGCCCCTTGTCGACAGGCACGGATTCCCCCGTCAGCGCCGCTTCGTCGATCCGCAGATTGTTCGCCTTTACCAGCCGAAGATCGGCGGCCACCCTGTCGCCCGCTTCCAGCAGCACAAGGTCGCCCGGCGTCACCTTCTCGGCGGTGATGGTGATACGCCGCCCCTCGCGCAGTACGGAGGCATGCGGGTCGATCATCCCGCGTATTGCGTCCAGCGCCTGTTCGGCGCGGCCCTCCTGGATATAGCCGATGATGGCGTTTGCGACGACGACCGCGGCAATCACTGCCGCATCCGTCACATGCCCGATCGCCGCCGCGAGCACGCCCGCACCGATCAGCACATAGATGAGCAGATTGTTGAATTGCAGCAGAAAGCGGGTGATCGCGTTGGCCCGCTTCGTCTTCGGCAGACGGTTCGGCCCATATTGCTCAAGACGGCGTTCCGCCTCATCCGCGGTCAGCCCTCCGCGCGGCGTACCGAGTGCCGCAAGAACATCGCCCGCCTCAAGCGCATGCCAGTCGCGCCCGGTTCGTTCGCTGTCGGACTCCGCTTCGAATGCCACCTATACCCGCTCCACTGTTCGTTGTGGGGCAGTATAGCGGATTTTCAGCCTCTCTTCCCGCGCGAGGTCTTGTCGCAGCCTCAGCAGCAGCAGCTTCTCTTCTTCTCCGGGTCGTGAAGTTGCGGCTTGAAGAACATGCCGAGTTGCAGGCTCTCCGCAATCCGAGCCGCCTTCTCGACAAAGCACTCCGCCGTTTCCGGCGCGCAGACATCTTCGGCCGCTTCGCGGAAAAGCATGAGCCAGCGATCGAAATGCTTTGGCGTTACCATCTTGAGCTTCATGTGAGCCAGCATCGGCTGTCCCTTGTAGCGGCCCGTCGTCAGCATCACGCTCGACCAGAAGTCGCACATCTTCAGAAGATGCGGCTCCCAATTATCGCCGATCACATTGTTGAAGATCGGCCCCAGCACTTCATCCTCGCGGATGCGCGCATAAAACGTCCGGACCAGCATCTCGATCTCTGCTTCGTTCGTGGTGCCGTCTCCCGCGGCCACGCCCCGGGGATATTTCACCGCATCCCGGGCCCTGCCGTCGCGATTGTCCGTCATGCTGCTCTCCTATAAGGTATATTTAATATACATCTTATATCGCATTATTCATACCGCCATGCGGCATTTCGCCTGCCAGGAAGAATTTCGAAGGAATCCCTCATGCGCCTCACCTTCCATACGGATTATGCGCTTCGTCTGCTCATGCATCTTGCGCTCGCGCCGGAAAGAGTTGTGACCATTTCGGAGGTCGCCGGAGCTTTTGCCATTTCCCGCAACCACCTGATGAAGGTCGCACATGAACTCGGCAAGGCGGGCTTCCTGGAAACCTCGCGGGGTCGCGGTGGCGGGCTTCGCCTCTCGCGCGCGCCGGAACGGATCGTCATCGGCGATGTCGTCCGCGTGATGGAAGAAGACTTCAGGATCGTCGAGTGCTTCGACGCCAGAACGAACACCTGCTGCATCGCACCTGCCTGCAAATTGAAACATCTGCTGCGCGAGGCGCTTGAAGCGTGGATCACCGTCCTCGATGAAGCCACGCTTGCGGACCTGGTGGAAAGACCGGCACCCCTCCGCCGCTTGCTGGCGCTCACTGCCTGACCGGTCAGCCGAACGCGAATCCGGAATGCGGGCGAAGCCCCGCGCGTTCGCGGCGCGCCTCGCGGCGTTCTTCCGCCGCCTCCCGATGGGTTGCGCTGCGGTCCGCCTTGTCCCCGTCCTTCAGCGTCTCGCGCCCTTCGGGAATGGGATCGAGCGAAGAGAGAATTTCCACCACACCGGGGCTGAGCGTCAGCGGCATGCGGCCGAAACTTGTCCCCGACACTCCCCCCGAAGAAGCACCGCCCGAAACCGGGGACAATATCGCCGCGCCCCGCGTTGCATAGCCCCGGCGGTTATCCCCGCCCCCGGGGATTTCGGCGCGATTCATGACGTTATCGTGACGTTCCGATGACGTTCGGGTCTGCGCGGCCCGTTTCGCGATGCGGCTCGCATCCGTTCCCTCATGCTTCGCGACGAGATTCGCATGGACCTCCGCCGCACTCCTCGCGCTGCCGTCCTTGGCATAGAAGATCGAGCGGTTCGCCGCCGCTGCCGCCGGAAAAAGTGTGTCAGCACGGGCGTTTGGCGTGTCCTCCGCGGCACTGATCAGCTTCGCGGCGCCCCCCGCCCCGAGGAAATGCGCAATATAGAGTTCACCCTCGCTGGCTTCCCGGCCGATCCGGCCTTCAAGGATATCCGCGCTTTCCTGCGTATAGGCCCCCGCCATCAGCGCCGACACATGCGGATCTTCGCGCAGGGCAAGAATTTCCGTGCGTTGGGCAGCATTTGCCACTGTGTAGCGGCCCTTGGCGGTCTGCGTGATTGCCTCCGCCTGGGCTCCCAGACCGAGTTCCGGCCCATACTTCTTCAGCGTGCCGAGCCAGCTCTGTTCGGTGAACTGGAACAAACCGCATGCGCTCGAAGTCCTTGATTTTGCTTCACAATCAAGGCTCGACTCGCGCATCGCCGTCTTCAGCAGATAGTCGAAATCCGTCCCTGTCGCAGCGCTGGCCGACTTCAGCGCGCTCGCGATTGTGGGTTGTACCGCAGAGATTTCGACAAGGCTCATGGGCCGCTTCCTTCCTTTTCCATCCCGAAGGTCGCAAGCCTCGTGCCAGCCGTCCCGGCGTTCCGCGTGGCGGAAATCCGATGTTTTTCATGAGCAATTCCCTGCGTCCGCGTTAAGCTCCGCAAAAAAATGGTGGAGTCAAAGCTCCGCATTCCTGGGAGATAACATGTCCGAAGTTGAAGTCGCCGCCGAGGTCGAGGAAGAACTGCATCATCCGCATAGCAGAAAACCCGAAAAGCCTTATCCGAACCAGTTTTATGCTTGGTACGTGGTCGGCGTCCTCGTCCTCGCCTTCACCTTTTCCTTCATCGACCGGCAGATCCTCAGCCTGCTGGTGGGGCCCATCAAGCGCGACCTCGAAATCTCGGACACACAGATGAGCCTCCTGCAAGGCTTTGCTTTTGCTGTCTTTTACAGCATTGCGGGCCTTCCCATCGGCCGTCTCGTCGATCGCCACCACCGCATCAACATCATCGCAGTCGGCGTCTTCATCTGGAGCGTGATGACCGCACTTTGCGGTACCGCCCGCTCCTTCCTGCAGCTCTTCGTCTTCCGCGCCGGTGTCGGCGTCGGCGAAGCGGCGCTCTCGCCTTCGGCCTATTCCATCATCGCCGACTATTTCCCGCCCAAAAGGCTCGGTTTCGCGCTCGGCGTCTACGGCATGGGCGTCTATATCGGCGCGGGTCTCGCCCTCATCATCGGAGCGGCCGTCATCGGCCTCGTCTCGAATGGCGGCGGCATGGTGCTGCCCCTCATCGGCGAGGTCTATGCCTGGCAGGTTACCTTTTTCATCGTTGGCTTTCCGGGTCTTCTGGTCGCCTTCTGGGTCTGGACCCTGAAGGAGCCCGACCGGCGCGGCTACATGCGCAAGACCGTCGCCGAGGATGGCACCGAAACCGCTGTCGAAGTGCCCGTTTCCGAAGTCGTCGCCTATATGCGCACCAACTGGCGGACCATAGTCCCCCTCAACATCTGCTATGCCCTCTCCGCCATGATGGCCTATGGCATCGCCGCCTGGATTCCGACCTTCTTGGTGCGCACCTATGGCTGGTCCTACCCGGAAGCCGGCTGGTGGTACGGCTGGGCCATCGTCATCTTCGGCACCACTGGCGTTGTCGCCGGCGGCTGGATGGGTGATGTGCTGACGAGCCGCGGCATCCGCAACGGCCGCATGATGGTCTGCGCCTTTACCGGCCTCGCGGCGTTGCCCTTCACGGTCCTCTACCCGCTGATGGACAGCCCCTGGGTCGCCCTTGTCCTCATCTGCTTCTCGACCTTCTTTGCCACCTTCACGACCGGCGCGGGCCCCTCTACCTTGCAGGAACTGATGCCGAACCAGATGCGCGGCTTCGCGTCCGCCATCATGATCTTCGTCGTCAACATCATCGGCCTCGGCCTCGGGCCCACCTCCATCGCGCTCGCGACGGACTACATCTATGGCGACGAGATGATGCTCCGCTATTCGTTGGTGCTCGTTCCTGCGGTCGTTCTGGTGGTTGCCGTGATCTCCGGCATACTCGCGCTACGCCCCTACATAGAAAGCCTCGACTACCTGAAGCGCTGGAGCGCGGAAAACGAAAAATAAGACAAATCAGTGACTTGAAGGACTAAACAGATTCAAATCGTGAAGACTGCCGCAAGGCACCCCACGCGTTGATTCAAAAGCTGAACACGCTGATTCAAAACCTGAAGGACATGAATCCGCATCTGAAGGCGTTGAATCGGAATGTGAGAAGAAGCGGGCAAACCCGTCAGGCACACGCCGTTGCGGACTTTTCCACAAGGCCGGGGCACAAGGTCGGATTTGTCAGACCGCCTTGCCGTAAAGCCCGAAGTGCCAGGAGGTTGCGCCCGCGCTCGAATTGCCCTGCACAACGCGGAGTTTCGGGCGTCCGGCGTCAAGCCTGCCCCGGGTCCGCGCCTGGGCGAGCTTGAAGCGCAGCAGCGCCTCGTCATAGGGCTTCACGAGATAATCGTCTGCCCCGGCTTCTATCGCCCGGCGGATGGAGGCGGGAGCCCCGTCCATCGTCACATGAAGGATGCAGGGCCCGGCACCGCCCGCCTGCTTGCGGATCGCCTCCAGAAGCGTACTGCCTTCCGCCGTCTCCAGCCTTGCATCGGCCAGCACCAGATCCGGCGCTGTTCCGGCGATCAGCGCCAGCGCCTCGCCGGCGTCCGCCGCTCCCGCCACGCGAAAACCCAGCCCTTCGAGCATGTGGCTCGCGGCATGGCGCGCTTCGGCGGTACGATCGGCAACAAGGGCGGTAACCAAGGGTCCATCTCCTGAGATTCGGGGCTGAGCCCGTCCACAGGTGGGACACTAGTCACTGAGTCTTAAACCAATCGTTAACCGTGGTGCCGTCAGCCGTAAAAACCGAGCCGCAGCTTTTCCACCAGTGCCCGCCCCTCGTCTTCGCTGTAGGCGTCTGCCGTCCCTACGCCCCATACCGGGCCCGGCCAGGCCGCATCCCCGGAAAACCGCGCAATCACATGAACATGAAGCTGGGGCACCATATTTCCCAGTGCCGCCACGTTCATTTTCTCCGCCCCCGCAGCCTCGCGGAGAACCTCCGACGCAAGGTCAATCTCGGCGTGAAAATTCGGCTTCTCGACAGGCGCCACATCGTCGAAATCCCTCAAGCCCTCGCGCCGCGGCACCAGAATGACCCACGGAAACCGTCGGTCATTCATCAAGAGCGCCCGGCAGAGCGGCAGGTCGGCAATGAGCAGGGTGTCCGCCGCCAGCCTCTCATGTAGTGCGAACGCCATTTCCGTTTCCTCAGTAAGACTTCGGCAGGTCGAGCACGCGCTCTGCGATGTGGCTCAGAATAAGTTCGCGGCTGACGGGTGCGATGCGGGCGATCATCACCTCGCGCATATAGCGTTCCACATGGAATTCCTTGGCATAGCCCATGCCGCCATGGGTCATGATTGCGGTCTCGCAGGCCTTGAAGCCCGCTTCGGCGGCCAGATATTTCCCCGCATTGGCCTCCGCGCCGCAATTCTCGCCCGCGTCGTAAAGCGCAGCCGCCTTGAAGACCATCAGGTTCGCCGCCTCAAGCTCTGCCCAGCACTGCGCCAGGGGATGCTGGATCGCCTGATTCTTGCCGATGGGCCGCCCGAAGACCTCGCGGTCCCGCGCATAATCCGTCGCCTTCTTCAGCGCGATCCGCCCGACACCTACCGCCTCGGCGCCGATCAGCACACGCTCGGGGTTCAGCCCATGCAGGAGGTAATGGAAGCCCTTCCCCTCCTCGCCGATCAGGTCTTCCTTCGGCACCCTGAGGCCGTCGAAGAAAACCGCATTCGAATCCACCGCTTTTCGCCCCATCTTCTCGATTTCGCGCACTTCCGTCGCGCCGCCGCGATCGAGGTTCGTATAAAAGAGTGATAATCCCTCGGTCGCCTTGGCGCATTTCTCCTTCGGCGTCGTCCGCGCGAGCAGCAGGATCTTGTTCGCGGTCTGCGCCGTCGAGGTCCACATCTTGCGCCCGTGAACGACGTAGCTGTCCCCGTCCCGCTCCGCCCGCGTCGAAATGGCGGTCGTGTTGAGCCCGGCATCGGGCTCCGTCACGCCAAAGCAGCAGCGGTCCTCCCCCTTGATAAGCGGCGGAAGATTGCGCTCCTTCTGCTCCTCCGTCCCGAACACGACCAGCGGCATCGGCCCGAAAAGATTGATGTGAATGGCAGACGCGCCGGAGAGACACGCGCCCGATTGCGCGATGGTCTGCGCCACGATGGCCGCTTCCGTCACGCCAAGCCCCGAACCGCCGAAGGCTTCGGGCATGGCCACGCCGAGCCAGCCGCCACCCGCAATATCGCGCACGAAATCTTCCGGGAAGCCGCCATCGCGGTCATGTGCCAGCCAATAGGCATCGTCATATTTGGCGCAGATGCGTTGCACCGCTTCGCCGATTGCCTGCTGGTCATCGCTGAGCCGGAAATCCATTATACCTCCTTCGGTCTTTTCGTGTTCTGCCACGCGAGGCTATAACCTAACCGACAGGCGCGAAGCGAAACAGGCTGCGGATAAAAAGGAACAGGGATCAGATGCCGGGACTTTATTTCGAGGAATTCGAAGAGGGGCACATCTTCAAGCACCCGATCAGGCGCACGGTGACTGAGACTGACAATGTCCTCTTCTCCACCATGACCATGAACCCCGCCGCGCTCCACCTTGATCACCACTATGCCGAGACGGAAACGGAATTCGGCAAACCGCTGGTGAACAGCCTCTTCACCCTCGGCCTGATGATCGGCATCTCCGTGAACGATACCACGCATGGCACCACCGTCGCCAATCTCGGCATGACGGATATCTCCTTTCCCAAACCCGTCTTTCAGGGCGATACGCTGCGCGTGGAAACTCGCGTCGTCTCGAAACGCCGCTCGAAGTCGCGGCCGCTTGCCGGCATCGTCACTTTCGAACACAAAGCCTACAATCAGCATGGGGTTGAGGTCGCGACCTGCATCCGGCAGGCCTTCATGCACGCGAAAAGCACGGAAGAGGCCTGACAATATGCGTTCTTTCCTCTTCGTCCCCGCCGACAGTGAAAAGAAACTGGCGAAGGCGGCAAGCTGCGGTGCCGACGCACTTGTCCTCGACCTTGAGGATTCCGTCGCCCTTTCCGCCAAGGATACCGCGCGCAACACTGCCGTGGCTTACCTCAAGACCGCCGATCGCTCGGGCCCGAAGCTCATCCTCCGCATCAATGCGCTCGACACGCCCTTCTGGGAAAAGGATCTCGAAGCCGTTATCCCCGCAAGGCCCGACCTGATCGTTGTGCCAAAGACGCTTTCCGGCGGCTGCGTGACAAAGGTCGGTGACCGCATCGACCGCATGGGCGGTGCCGACGAAATCGGCATTGGCTGTGTAGCGACCGAAACCGCCGCATCTCTGTTCACGCTTGGCACCTATGCCGGAAGTCACAAGCGTCTTTCCTTCCTCACCTGGGGTGCCGAAGATTTGTCCGCCGCGCTCGGCGCGCGCAACAACAAAGACGAGAATGGCCTTTATACCGGCCCCTACCAGCTCGCGCGCACGCTGACATTGCTCGGCGCCGTGGCCGCTGGTGTGCAGCCAGTCGATGGCGTCTGGACTGACTTCCGTGATGAAAAAGGCCTCGAAGCCGAGGCCCGTGCCGCAGCGCGCGACGGTTTCACCGGCAAGATGGCGATCCATCCGGCCCAGGTTGCAATCATCAATGAGGTCTTCACGCCGAGCGAGGCAGACCTCGCCCATGCACGCGCTGTTGTCGCCGCCTTTGAACAGGCGGGCGATGTTGGCGTCGTCGCGCTTGATGGCGTCATGCTCGATATTCCCCACCTGAAACAGGCGCGTGCCCTTCTCGCTCGCGCCACACAGTAGAAATGTGTCAATGAAACCCCACGTCTTTCTTGCCGTGCCCTTCGGCAAGGTCTTCGAGCAGCAGGTCGCTGCGCGCTATACGATCATCAAGGATTCCGAACAGCGCGCAGAAGCCGAAGCGCTCATCACGGTCAGCACGACCGGCGCGAACGGCGCCTATATGGACCGCATGCCGAAGCTGAAGCTCATCTGCTGTTTCGGTTCGGGCTATGAGGGGATCGACCTCGCCGCAGCGGAAAAGCGCGGCATCAAGGTGGCCAATACCGGCAGCGCCAATGCCTCTATCGTCGCGGATTTTGCGGTCGCCCTTCTTCTCGCCTCCATTCGCAAGGTCGTTACTGGCGACCAGCTCACCCGCGCCGGCGAATGGCGCGGCGAGAACCCTGCCCCGCTTCTGTTTTTGCGCGGCCTCATGGGACGCAAGGTCGGCATTGTCGGTCTCGGCGCCATCGGCCTGAAGATCGCGGAACGCCTCGCCGCCTTCGAAACGGAGATCGGCTATCACAATCGACGCCGCAAGGATGTCGCCTACCCCTATTTCGACACCGTCCTCGACCTCGCAAAATGGGCGGATGTGCTCATCCTCGCGCACCGCGCCGACGAAACGAACCGGCATATGGTCGATGCCGGAGTACTGGCGGCTCTTGGCCCCGAAGGGCATCTCGTCAACATCTCGCGCGGCTCGGCCGTGGACGAGGATGCGCTCATCGCCGCCCTGAAGAACGGCACCATTTCAGGCGCGGCCCTCGATGTCTTCGAGAACGAACCGGCCCCTCGCGCCGATCTCGTGAGCTTGCCCAATATCGTCGTGACCCCGCATCTGGGCGGCGGCACCTCTGAGGCCATCACCGCGACGGGCGATGCCGTCATCGCAAATCTCGATGCTTTCTTTGCAGGAAAACCACTGCCAAACCCCGTCACCACCTAAATAGATCGAAGTCTATTTTTGGCTGGCGTCTGCGCCGGACCGCGCGTCTCTACGGCCTCAACAACCGGGGGTGTTCTCGCGCCCGGCATAAAGGCGGACGTTAACGTGATCGACATGGGCAAGCTGCGCATCCTGCCGCCGGAAACGGTTTTCGACCTGCCCGCCGAAGGCTACCGCGCGCCCATCGTCAGCGGTGCCGCCACCTTCGAGCATGTAAACGTCAGAAAAACCGGATCGCGAGCCCGAGCCCGGCGGCGATACCTAGCACGGGCAGCATCCCCGCCTTGAACCTCAGCACGGCAACAAGCGCCGCCGCGCTGAGGCCAAGCGCGTAAAGGTCTAGCGTTGCGATGTCCGGCGCATAAAGCCTGAATATCGAGACCCGCACCTCCGTGACCTCCCCGAACAGCACGTGAAGTCCGAACCACACGGCCAGGTTCAGGATCACGCCGACCACCGCCGCCGTAATTGCCGTAAAGGCCGCGTTGAGACTGGCCACGTTGCGCACCCGCTCCAGATAAGGCGCACCGAGAAATATCCACAGGAAACAAGGCGCAAAGGTCACCCATGTCGTGATGAAGGCCCCCGCCACACCGGCCAGCATCGGATCGAGCCCTGTCTCCGCGCGCAGAGCGCCGAGATAACCGACGAACTGCAACACCATGATGAGCGGCCCCGGCGTCGTCTCCGCAAGCCCCAGCCCGTCCAGCATCTCGCCCGCATTGAGCCAGCCGAAATTCTGCACCGCCTCCTGCGCGACATAGGCGAGCACGGCATAGGCCCCGCCGAATGTCACCACCGCCATCTTGGAAAAGAAGACCGCTTCCTGCGTGAAGACATGGTTCGCGCCGAAGACAAGCAGCAGCGCGGCAACGGGCCCGAGCCATACCGCCAGCCCGATCGCGAGTGTCGCCACCGTTCGCAGCAGGGAGCCGCCCGCCAGCGCGGAAACCCTTCCCGTCTCCTCTTCTCTCTCCGGCGTCTCGCCGAATATCGCAGGCAAGACGCGTATGGCGGCAAATCCGAACAACGCCGCACCCAGCACGACAAGAGGAAACGGAATATCGAGGAAGAAGATTGCCGCAAAGGCCGTCCCCGCAACCCCGTAAAGAGCACCCGTCTTCATCACCCGCTTCGATATGCGGATAAGCGCTTCGATAACGATGGCAAAGACCGCCGCCTTGATGCCGAAAAAAAGCGCCTCCACGAAGGCCAGTTCGGCATAGGCGCCATAAAGCATGGAAAGTCCGAGCATCACCGCCACGCCCGGCAGGATGAACATGAGCCCGGCCGCCAGCCCGCCTTTCACGCCATGCAGCAGCCAGCCCGAATAGGTCGCGAGCTGCTGCGCTTCCGGTCCCGGCAGCAACATGCAGAAATTGAGCGCATGCAGGAATTGCGGCTCGGAGAGCCACTTCTTCTCTTCCACGAGAACACGATGCATGAGCGCGATCTGCCCCGCCGGTCCACCAAAGCTCAGCAGGCCGATTTTTGTCCAGACCCGAAAGGCCTCACCGAAGGAAACGCTCATCTTCTCGTTCATAGCGTTAATTGGGGCTCCGCCCGGCGAATCGCGTGTCGAAGCGCGGAATATGACACTGAATTATGACACTTGCAGTCCCGTGTTCCGCCCCGCGACGGTAACGAGCATTGACCTTCCGCCCCGCGCTGTGCAGTTTGAGCCCGAATTCGGAAAGGGCATCGAATTGACGACGCAATCCCCGGAGGCACCTGCGCTTCCCGAGCATTATCGAGAAATCCTGGTTCTGATGAAGGAAGGCCGGCGCAAGGTCGCGGAGGAGCGCTGCCGCACCTTTCTCGCCGATGCGCCGACCGATGCCGACCTCATGGCCCTCCTCGCCTCCATCGTCGTGGAGCGCGGCGAGATTCGCGAAGCCGAAACATTGCTGGGCCGCGCCATCGCTCTTGCCCCGACGGAGCCCGTTCCCTGGATCAATCTCGGCCGCATCCTCCAGCAAGGCGGCCGCTGGGGCGAGGCCATCACGCATTACGAACACGCGGTGAACCTCTTCCCGACACATCCGCAGCTTGTCGCGACCCTCGGCCAGCTTTACCAGCGCGCAAACCGCTTCGCCGATGCCGAAAAACAGTATCGCGCCGCCATCGAAAATGGCGCCAAGCCCGCCATTCATGTTCAGCTCGGCATGGTGTTGCTGCGTCAGGATCGCGTGGACGACGCCATTGATGCCTTCAATACAGCCATCAGGCTCAATCCGAAGCTCGCCGCCGCCTATGGCAATCTGGGCAACGCCCTTCAGAAGAAGAACGACATGCCCGCCGCCGCCGCGGCCTATGAAAAAGCCGTCGCGCTCAACCCGAAGGACACGATTTCCTTTGTGAGCCTCGGCATGGCGCAGTTGAAGCTCGGTCAGGCCCGCGACGCTGTGGAGGTTTTCGAGCGCGCCCTCGCCCTGCACGGGCCGGAGCGTCGCGCTGCCGCCTGGCTGCCTTATGCCCGCGCACAGGAATTCGGTGAAATGCCCGCGGGCTATCGTGCCGAAATCGCGGAACTCGTTTCCCGCCAGCCGCTCGAAGTGCCGGAAGGTTATGCCTCGATGGCCGAGCTCAATGCCGCGCTCGCCGCCGCACTCGAAGAAGACCCGACAACCGTCTGGGAGCCCCGTGGCAAGGCGACGCGCAAGGGCGGCCAGACCGGCCTTCTCCTCGATGCGCCCCGCGAACCCTTCATCGCTTTCGAGAAGGTCCTGCGCAAGGCTATCGACGCGCATTTCGACGGGATCAAAATCCAGCCGCGCCATCCCTATCGCGGCATGGTCCCGAAGACCTATCACCTCGACCTCTGGGGCACGCTGCTATCGGAAGGCGGTCATCAGCATTCGCATATTCATGTCGGCGGCTGGATGAGCGGCGTCTATTACGTCTCGCTCCCCGCGACGCTCGGCAGCGGCGGTGAGAGCAAGGATGGCTGGATCGAATTTGGCCACCCGCCGCCGGAATTCGAGGCGGTATTCGAGCCGCAGACCGTCACCTATGAGCCGCGCGAGGGAGACGCCTTCTTCTTCCCGTCCTATCTCTTCCACCGGACACTGCCATTCACGGGCGAAGAGCGCCGCATCAGCCTCGCCTTCGACGTGAAACCGACAAGCTGGCGCTAGGCCTCCACGGCCAGACTTTCGAGCAGGCCGGGCAGCAGCGTGATATCCGCGATGACGTGATGTGCGAGCGGCGCAAGATCGGCCGCCGCGCTCGCTCCCGTCAGCACACCGACGCAAACTCCGTCAGGATCGGCCCCCAGGTGCCGTGATAATCGAAAAGCGTGCCGTCCTTGTCGAACAGCACTCCCTTTATGCATGTGGTCCCCACATTTCCCTCGATTTCATGCATCCTGTTCCGTTCTGAAACATTTCCGCTCTATAGTAGGCTCCGATGCGCAACGCGAAAGCCCGGGGAAACCGCCATGCGGACCTTCAAGATTGTTGTTCTGTGGATGCTGGTCGCTCTTTGCCTCGGCCTCACAGGGGTAATCTACCTGCAAAGCGAAGGCGCGGCGCTTGCCGTCGGCTCGCTGCTCCTCCTCGTGATCGTCTCTTTCCTCTACGATCACCGCGCATCGATTTTCGCCAAGAGCGAAGCCGCCGCGATACGCCACGACGAAGCGGCCGGCGCATCCGTCGGCCATGCCGTCGCCATGTCGCGTTTCGCGGATGGGGAGGTGCGCGGAGCACCGAACTTCAAAGGCAATTCGTAAACGCCAGTTTGTTCAGCTTCCGGGCTTCCATTCCGATGTGATATCGGAAAGATCCGGACGCGGACGTTCATCCTTCGCAACGCTTTCGCTGCCGAAATAGAGATAGCCCGCAATCTTCTCGTTCTCGCCAAGACCGAGCGCCTGGTTCACCGCATCATCGAACGCATACCATTCGGTAAGCCATTGCGCCCCGAAGCCAAGCGCCGTCCCCGCAACCAGCATGTTCTGGCAAACTGCACCGGCGGAGAGAAGCTGTTCCCATTCCGGGATCTTGATGCCCGGCGTCACCCGGGACACCACGGCAATAACGAGCGGCGCACGGGCGAGGCGTCCCCGCTCGAATGCCACCTGTTCGTCCGTCGCGCGCGGCTCGGCCACCGCATAGACCCGCGCCAGCACATCGCCGAATTGTTTGCGCGCATCGTCCTTGAAAAGAATGAAGCGCCACGGTGCAAGCTTGCCGTGATCGGGCACCCGCGCGCCCGCCCGCAGGATCGTCTCTATATCGCTGTCGCTCGGTCCCGGCTCCACCATGGTAAGCGCCTTGGCAGAGCGCCGTGTCAGCAACAGATCGATTGTTTCCTGGGACTTCGCCACGTCGGTTCCTTCACGTCTCGTACGGAGGTGCCGGTTTTACTTAAGTTGCCTGCTTTACTTAGGCAAGCCCGGACGCCACCATGTCCCTCTGGGGTATGGGGGCTTTGGGTGAGGCAATTCATCTGGCGCGGGACGATTGTCCTGTTCTGCGCATTTATTTTGTCATTCCAGCTAAACAATGTCCGCGCGGGCGGCTGGCCGCTCGCGCCCGGCACGGGCGAACTTATCACCACCGTCACGCGCATGCGCGCAAACGAAAGAACGGAAGACAAGGTCGACCTCACCACCGGCAAGGTCTCGCCCTATCGTTACCGCAAGACGGAAATTTCCTCCTATCTCGAACTCGGCCTTTTCGACAGCCTGACGGCGATAGGCGAACTCGCTCATACGAAGGAAAGGTCCGAACTGATCGTCGGTACCTTCGAAAATAACGGCATCTCCCGCCTCAAGGCCGGCTTTCGCTATTCAATCGGCACATGGGAAGACATCCTCTTCTCCGTGCAGCCGCTGGTGACGCTCCACCTTGAAGATATCAACGAGAATCCCGTCGCAATTCACAATGGCGACATGGATGCGGAACTGGCGTTCGTTCTCGCGCGCAGCGACGAAATTTTCGGCCTCGATACTTTCTCGGTGCAGGAAGTCGGCTGGAGCTTTCGCGACAGCGGCAGGCCGGACGAATTTCGCGCCGATGTCACTTTCGGCATCAAGCCCCGGCCCGGCACCATGTTTCTGCTGAAAAGCCTGAATGCCGCAGCCATCGAGGCTCTGCCGAACGAGAAGGTCTACCGCGCAAACAAACTCGCTTTCTCCGTGGTCCAGGCATTGCCGAAGGAGAGCATGCCGGGCGCGTCCATTGAGGCCGGCATCGAAAGGCTGATCGATGGCGAGGGTACCATCGAGGAAACGGCATATCGCATCGGCCTCTGGTACCGCTTCTAGCTCAAGGTGCGTTGGAGGCCCGCAGCCGGACGGCGGGCTCCATTCCCCTGCCCTCTTCTATCGCGCTGAGGACATCCGTTTCCGGCGGGGCATCGCGCCCGCTTCCCGGCACGCCCGCGCGAAGATCGGCGAGAGAAAACCCCATCCGCGCGTCATAGGTCCGCTCCATCTGGTTGCGAAGCCTTTGCTGCGCGTCATACCAGGCGCGTTTCGTCCGCCCGTCCGGGCAGGTGCGAAGCTCATCGGCATCGCTCGCGCCCCAGCGCAATTCGGGGCAGTGATGAGGGTCGAACGAAAAATCGAAAAGCCGCGCGCGGGCTTCCTCGAATGTAAGCCGCCGCGCCTCACCATTGCTCGCCGTGTAGATTACCGTGCAGGCCTCCGCTTCCTCCCGGTAAGCAGCGCCGAGATCGCGCGGCAGGTCTTGCCCGTCATAAGCAAGCTTCGGATCGTCCGCCTTCCACATTTCAACAAATTGCAGCGTCCGGTCGCGCAGCTCCACAAAGGAGGTTTTCAGCCGCGCATCGCGCGATGGCGTGGAATAGGTCTCCCAGGCGCCGGATGTGCCGTAGATATTATCCGGCAGCCGCGCGGGCTGTGAGCGGCCATTGAGGCCTGCCTTGACCGCAATGTCGATGGATTGAGCGCGATAGTGCAGATCGTCGCAGAGCTCGCGCACCATCAGCCGCGTCTCCTTGATCGGATCGTAGACAACATCGCCCTTCGCAACCGCCTGGCGCACATAGTCGTAATAATCGAGCGCCTCGCCCTTGTAGACGAAACGTGCGTCTGTCCACTGTTTCGCGCGTGGGCTTTCCGTGCCGAAGAATTGCTCATCCGACCAGTCGGCCAGCGCACTGTCCGGTGCAAGTTCGATATGCCCGCCATGCCATGCACCGTCCGCCCCCTGTGTCGCACCCACGAGCTTCGATGGCCGCCAGTTCTTGAAGCCCGCGCCCATCGATGCGGAGGCGCGCACGAACCGCTTGCCATAGCTGCCGCGCGTCAGTGAATTGTCGGGATGGGAGTCGATGAAGAGAATGCGCCCGTCATTCTCTACCTTGTAAACCACGGCAACATGCCCGTTCGGATCGTAAATCACAGTGCCGGGGCGGATCGCTTCGCGAGAGATTTCCACCGGATAGAAATCGAATAGCTTTCCCCGCGTCGTTCCCGGCGCAAAACGGAACATGGCGCTCGACACAACATTGTTGATCGCATTGAGCACGCTCCGCCCGTTCGGGTAGGCACCCTCCTGCCCCGCCAGCACATCGGTGCGTGCATAGACATAGTTGCCATAGCGCGAATAGCGCAGGTCTCTTGAACGGCCCACGGCGGCGACACCGCTCGCATAGGAGAAGGGCAATCCATTCTTCCATGCGAAATAGGCGCGCAGCGCATAAGGCAGATCCGCGCAATCGGCATAGAAGAACATGCCCCTCGGATCGCTCGCCCGGTAGATATTGTGCTGCCCCTTCAGGCACTCATCGAATGTGCGGCAGTCGCTCTCGCCAATGGCGGTAACGAATTCGCCGAAGGCGCGCTCGTCGCTCTCGCTCCACTGCGTCTTGGTGATGCGCCAGCGAAAGCCTTCCGGCGTCTGGTAATAGGCAGGGTCGACGGTCTCGGCCCCGCTTGCAACTGGCGCCATGGACGCCGTCCCCGCATTTTGCGTGTCCGCCTCAGCGGGTGTGAAAGCACAAGCCAGAGCGAGCGCGAAAGTCGCACCCTGCCAGTTTCTCAAGCGCATCATGCGTGAAAGCCCCTCAACGGCGTCTTGCGGCTGTACCCCGGCACAAATTTAACCACAACCACACGCGGCTTGCCCGTTTTTCGGCAAGGCTCTCCCTTGTTTTTGCATTCGCCCGATGCGGCCACGATGTCATGGCAGTTGAATCTGCAGCAGGGCTTACCGCGTCCAACGAAACACGACATGCCCGGGCCTGAGCATGGCATGACCCGGGGCATGACCCGGGCATGACATTATTCGGTTAGATGCCTTCTCACCTCAGATCAGGCGGCGTCGCTTCTTCCGCCAGCGACTTCACAACATCGGCAAGCGACATCGTCTGCTGCTGTTGCGAGCCGAGGCGGCGAACCGAGATCGTGTTCTCTTCCGCCTCGCGCTTGCCGGCAACGAGGATCGCCGGCACCTTGCCGACCGAATGCTCGCGCACCTTGTAGTTGATCTTCTCGTTCCTGAGATCCATCTCCACGCGAAGCCCCGCCGCGCGCAATTCTGCGGCAACCTTCTCCGCATATTCGTCGGCTTCCGACGTGATCGTCGCAACGACCGCCTGCACCGGCGCGAGCCAGAGCGGGAACTTGCCTTCGTAATGCTCGATCAGAATGCCGATGAAACGTTCGAGCGAACCCAGCACCGCACGATGCAGCATCACCGGGCGATGCTTCCCCCCGTCCTCGCCGATATAGCTCGCATCCAGCCGCTCCGGCAGGTTGAAGTCGAGCTGCAGCGTCCCGAGCTGCCATGAGCGCCCGATGGCGTCCTTCAGGTGGAATTCGAGCTTCGGCCCGTAAAAGGCGCCTTCGCCCGGCGCCAGCGTGAACTCGCGGCCGAGATCGTTCAGCGCCTCTTCCAGCGCCTTCTCCGCCTTGTCCCAGCTCTCGTCGGAGCCGACGCGCTGTTCGGGCCGGAGCGCGAGCCGCACCTTCAGATCCGTAAAGCCCATATCGTCATAGACGCTTTCAAGCAGCGTCACGAAGGCTTCCGTCTCGCCCTTGATCTGGTCTTCCGTGCAGAAGATATGCGCGTCGTCCTGCGTCATCTGGCGCACGCGCATGAGCCCGTGCAGCGCCCCGTGGGGCTCGTTGCGGTGGCAGCAGCCGAACTCGGCCATGCGCAGCGGCAGGTCGCGATAGGATTTTACGCCCTGCTTGAAAATCTGCACATGCGCCGGACAGTTCATCGGCTTGATCGCCATGAGCTTCGCCTTGCCGGAAAGCACAGGCGCGTCCTCGTCCGTCGAGGGCACTTCGTCGGGCACCACGAACATGTTTTCGCGATACTTGCCCCAATGGCCGGATTGCTCCCAGAACTTGGAATCGAGAAGCTGCGGCGTGCGCACCTCTACATAGCCGGCTTCATCGATCCGCCTGCGGACATATTGTTCAAGCGCCTGCCAGATGCGCCACCCCTTCGGATGCCAGAAGACCGAACCCTGGGCCTCTTCCTGCAGATGGAACAGATCCATCTCGCGTGCGATCTTGCGATGGTCGCGGCGTTCCGCCTCTTCCACCATCGTGAGATAGGCCTTGAGGTCGTTGTCGTTCGCCCAAGCCGTACCATAGATGCGCTGAAGCATCTCGTTGCGGCTGTCGCCGCGCCAATAGGCACCGGCAAGCTTCGTCAGCTTGAAGGCTTTGCCCAGTTTTCCCGTGGACGGCAGATGCGGCCCGCGGCAAAGGTCGAGCCATTCGCCCTGCCGGTAGACCGAAACCTCCTCGCCCGCTGGAATGCTCTCGATCAGCTCGGCCTTGTAGTCTTCGCCGATCTTCTTGAAATAGGCGATGGCCTCGTCGCGGCTCCAGACTTCGCGCGTGATCGGCTCGTTGCGGTCCACGATCTCGCGCATCTTCGCCTCGATCTTTTCGAGGTCTTCGGCCTTGAAAGGTTCATCGCGCGCAAAGTCGTAATAGAAGCCGTTCTCGATCACCGGCCCGATCGTCACCTGCGTCCCGGGAAAAAGCTCCTGCACGGCTTCCGCCATCACATGCGCGCAGTCATGGCGCAGGATTTCGAGCCCGTCATCCGTCTGCGCTGTCACCACTTCCACGATGGCGTCGTGGTCGATCACCGTCGACAGGTCCTTCACCTTGCCGTCGATCTTGATCGCCAGCGCCTTCTTGGCCAGCGACTTCGCAATGCTCCCGGCAAAGGCCAGCCCGTCGATCGGCCCTTCCACTTCACGTACGGAACCGTCGGGCAGTTTCAGATTTATCATTTCACTTCTCTCATTGCGTTCCGTGCGTGTGCGGCGCGCCTTCCGGCATCCGCCACCGTCCATATCGCCACGGTGCCCAGAAAGGCTGCTTCTCCAGCCGCTCGGGCACAGGGTCGAAACCGTGGCTCCCCCAGGGATTGCAGCGGAGGATCCGCGACAGTCCCAGCCAGCCGCCGCGCCACGCTCCATGCCGCTCGATGGCCTGCATCGTGTAGTCCGAGCAGGTCGGCAGATGGCGGCATTTCGGCCCGATCAGCGGCGATATGAACCACTGATAAAACCGGATCAGACCGCGCATCGCGAGCGATAATGGGTCGCGCCGCATGGGAAAACCCGTTTCAAGTCACACGCACTTGTTAGCTTTTAATTGGAATCGGCACAACTTGCAGGCGCCATCGGCACCTTCTGGCCAGCCGTCCAGTTCATCTCGGGAAAAAAGCCGCCCGGGCAATGTCGCGGGAGCGGCCGGGCCCGTCGCTCAGACGGACGGGCCGGTGCTAGTGGCGGTCCCGGTCTGCTGGGCAGTACCACTCCCTTGCCGGGCCTTATCGAGCGCGGCGTCCACCGCCTCTTCCACCGCATCGAAAACGAGCAGCGTCGAGGCATGGCGCGCCTTGTAGTCGCGGACGGGCTCAAGCACTTCGAGATCCGCCCATTTGCCGCCATGAAGGTCGCGCGGCGGCGCGGCCCCTTCCTTGAGCATGGCCCGCATCGCGGCACCCACCTCGTGAAGTTCCTGCGCACTCGCGCCGATCACATGCCGCGCCATGATGGAGCTGGACGCCTGTCCCAATGCGCAGGCCTTCACATCGGCGCCGTAATCCGCCACCCGGCCTTGCGCATCGAGTTTCACGTCCACTGTCACCTTCGAGCCGCAAAGCTTCGAGACCGCCGTCGCCGAGGCGTCGGGCGCGTCGAGCCGCTCGCCATGCGGAATATCCGCTGCGAGAGCCAGAATGCGCTTGTTGTAGATCTCGTTGAGCATTTCGTTTCCGGTCTAGCTCGCCACTCTCCAGCTTGTGCCTTGCGGCCCATCTTCGATCTGAACGCCCTTCGCGGCAAGCTCGTCGCGAATGCGGTCGGCTTCCGCGAAATCCTTGGCCTTGCGCGCCGCATTGCGCGCCTCGATCAGCCGTTCGATCTCTTCTCCATCTATATGGGAAGCCGCGCCCCCGCCTGCAAACCAGGCTTCCGGGTCCATTTCCAGAATGCCGAGAAGCCGCCCCGCGCCGATCAGCTCCGCTTTCAGCAGCGCCTTCGTGCCGGGGTCCGTTTCCGTGTTGGCGCGCTTGGCGATGGCAAAAAGCTCCGCCAGCGCCTTGGGCGTGTTCAGATCGTCGAGCAGCGCCTCCATGAAAGCACCGGGCACGGCATTGCTCGTCGCCTCGGCCCGCACATCTGCGAGATTGCGCAGCGCCCCGTAAAGCCGGTCGAGCATCCGCTTGGCCTGCGCCAGTCCCTCGCTCGTCCAGTCCAGCGGCTGGCGGTAATGACCTGCCAGCAGCGCAAGGCGGATCGCCTCCCCCGGCGCCTGTTGAATGAGATCATGCACCAGCAGCACATTGCCGATCGACTTCGACATCTTCTCGGATTCGATATTCACGAAGCCGTTATGCAGCCAGAAGCGCGCCAGCGGCGCCCCGTGATGCGCGCAGGCCGACTGCGCCACCTCGTTCTCGTGATGCGGAAACTGGAGGTCGATGCCGCCGCCATGAATGTCGATGGTCTCTCCCAGATACTTCTCGATCATCGCCGAGCATTCGATGTGCCAGCCCGGCCGCCCGCGCCCCCAGGGGCTGTCCCAGCCCGGCTGGTCGTCGCTGGATGGCTTCCACAGCACGAAGTCCGAGGCGTCCTTCTTGTAGGGCGCCACTTCCACCCGCGCACCCGCCACCATCTCGTCACGGTCGCGGCCCGACAGGCGGCCATAATCGGGATAGCTCGGCACATTGAAGAGCACATGCCCCTCCGCCGCATAGGCATGGCCCGCCTCGATCAGCCGCTCCATCATCGCGATCATCTCGGGGATGGTATCCGTCGCCTTCGGTTCGAGGTCCGGCACCAGCACGCCGAGCACGCCCATGTCGTGCCGATAGATATCGGCATATTTCTCCGTCACCACCGAGATCTCGACGCCCTGCTCTTTCGCAGCGGCGATGATCTTGTCCTCGATATCGGTGATGTTGCGCGCATAGACGACATGCGGGTAAAGGCGGCGCAGCACGCGCGCCAGCACGTCGAATACGACCGCCGGCCGTGCATTGCCGATATGCGCATGGTTATAGACCGTCGGTCCGCACACATACATCGTGACACGGTTCGGGTCTGCGGGCTCGAAGACTTCCTTCTTGCGCGTCAGCGTATTGTACAGCGTGAGCTTGTGGTGGTTCGGCTGGGTATGCATGGGATCGGCCTTGATGTCGGTCAGCGGGTTTCCGGTCGGATGCCCGCCGGCTGACGGGCCTTCAGATAGCGGTGTGGCAGACGCAACAAACCGCACATCCGGTCCCGACCCCGCAAAGGGACGGGCAGATCGAAGTTCGGCAGCATGCCGTCAGGCGCGTCATAACCATCGAAGCCTTCAAGACCATCGCGGCGGCGAAACCGCCCGTCTGAAATTACCTGCCATCTGTTAGCGAAGCCCATGATCCGAGGCAAGGTTTAAGAATTAACCAAGGCGCTGATCCGGCAGGTCCGAAAGGCCGTAAGAAGCGCAACGTCAGCCCGGTTTCAGAACCTTGCGAGACGCATTTCAAGGCCTGATTTTGCGTGGGATCGTAGTTCCACCACCCTTGATAGCCAGTTTCTGCAAGGTTATATGCATGGTTGAGACGATGTCACATCAACTACAGCATGGCATAAGACCCCGTGCTTGATGGGCAAAACAGGCTGATTTTCCTGAAATCGGCCTGTGACTTGAACCGGGCAAACCTCCCCTCAAGAATGGCGGTATGACCGGGAAACCCCTAAACGAGATTGGTCGAATGGACATGAATGCTGCAGTTGAGGGGCTCCGCGCCCAGCCTGAGAACGAGCGCCTTGCCGAGGTGAAGAAGCCGAGCCGCGAGGAAGCCGAAGCCGCCGTGCGTACGCTGATCGCGTGGGCTGGCGACAACCCGGACCGCGAAGGCCTCATCGACACGCCCGGCCGCGTGACGCGCGCCTATGAAGAGTTCTTCGAGGGCTATCAGGCGGACCCCTTCAAGGAGCTCTCGCGCACCTTCGAGGAAGTCGAGGGCTACCAGGACATGGTGATGCTCCGCGACATCAACATCGAGTCGCATTGCGAACATCACATGGTCCCCATTCTCGGCCGCGCGCATATCGCCTATGTGCCGACCAAGAAGGTCGTGGGCATCTCCAAGCTCGCCCGCGTGATCGAGATCTACGGCAAGCGCCTCCAGACGCAGGAAACCATGACGGCCCAGATCGCCGGCACGATCAACGCCGCGCTCCAGCCGCAGGGCGTCGCCATCCTCATCGAGGCGAAGCATCAATGCATGACGACGCGCGGCATCAAGAAGCCGGATGTCGCCACCATCACCACGCAGTTCACCGGCGTCTTCCGCGACGACCCTCGCATGGAAGCCCGGTTCATGCAGATGATCCGCGGATACTGAGCCCCTTCAAGCTCAACTGCTTTGACAAAAGGCCCCGCCTTCATCTGAATGGCGGGGCTTTTTCAATCTGGCCACTTCGAATGGAAGACCGAGACATGACCGGCAATGCCCCCTTCGCCCCGCGCGGTTCGAAGGAAGAGATCGAGGAAGGCACGTCCTTCTCGCCGAAATTCGACCGCGACGGCCTCATCACCGCCGTCACCACCGACGCGAAGACGGGCGAGCTTCTCATGGTCGCCTGGATGAACGCGGAGGCGCTGGCCCGCACCATCGAGACGGGCGAAGCCTGGTACTGGAGCCGGAGCCGCAACGAGCTCTGGCACAAGGGCGACACCTCCGGCCAGATCCAGACTGTGGTGGAACTCCGCACCGATTGCGATCAGGACACGGTCTGGCTGAAAGTCGATGTCGCGGGCGATGGCGGCTGCTGCCATGTGGGCTACCGCTCCTGTTTCTACCGGGCGGTCCCCCGGCAGGAACTGAAACAGGGCGAGCCCGTGAAGCTCGAACCGGTGGGCGCGGAGAAATTATCGCACACCCACGGCTGAACCCGCTCGAATTCCGTCACATTTGCCGCTCATACAACCCATATGGAAGCGCGTGCCTGCTGTCCGGTCTGGCGCAACGGGCGGCGCTGTAGCATTCTCTTCGAGTAACCGTTCCCATGAAGCAGCTTCCTATGTCCCGTCCAAAAATCGGCATAGCTCTAGGCGCCGGTGTGGCGCGCGGATGGACGCATATCGGCGTCCTGAAAACGCTGAACCGCGCCGGCATCGACGCGGACATTGTCTCCGGCACCTCCATCGGCGCGCTGGTCGGCGGCTGCCATGCGGCCGGCAAGCTCGAACCCCTTGAGGAGTTCGCGCGCTCGCTGACGCGCCGCCGCATGCTCTCCCTGCTCGATTTCCGCTTCCGCTCTTCCGGCCTCATCGGCGATACCAAGCTCACCGAACTCATGCGCGAACACCTCACCGATATCCGCATCGAGGATCTCGAAAAGCGTTTCGTTGGCGTCGCGACCGAGCTCACCACGGGCCACGAACTCTGGCTCCATCACGGCAATCTCATTCAGGCGATCCGCGCCTCCTATTCCCTTCCCGGCGTCTTCTCGCCCATCGCGGTCGATGGCCGCTGGCTCATCGACGGAGCGCTGGTGAACCCCGTGCCTGTCTCGGTCGCCCGCGCGCTTGGCGCCCGCGTCGTCATCGCGGTGAACCTCAACAACGATCCCTTCGATCCGGCCGCGCGCCGCCGCGCGCATGAAGCCTCCTTCCCCGGCTATCTCCAGTCCGCTGCACCCGTCATGCCGGAGGATGATCTCTTCCGCGAACTGGGGGAGCAGATGGACGAGGAAATGGAGGAGCAGGCGGAAGAAGCCAAGGCCGCCGAATCTGAAATGCTGGAAGAAGGCGAAGCCCCCGCCGTCACGGCCCGCATCCGTGAACGCCTCAAGAGCCTGAAATGGAAGCGCACGCCCGAGCAGGAACTCATGCGCCGCGTCATCGGCGGCAAGCAGCGCGAGCCGGGCATCGCCAGCGTCATGCTCGCTTCATTGAATATCGTGCAGGACCGTCTCGCCCGAATGCGCATGGCAGGCGACCCGCCGGACCTTATGATCGCGCCCAAGGTGGGTCATCTGAGCCTGCTCGATTTCGACCACGCGGACGAACTGATCGCGCTGGGAGAGGAAGCCGCCGAAGAGGCGATCCCCCAGATCCGCGAAATCATCGAGATCATGCAGTAAGCACTTCGCTGCGCGCGAGGACCTCAGCCGTTCGCGATGTAGAGACGCATGGCTTCTGTCTCCATCACCGTCTCGGCGATACGATGCTTCACAACGTCGCCGATCGAAACGATGCCGACGACTTCGCCCTTCTCGATCACCGGCAGGTGACGGAAACGGCCCGTCGTCATCGAGTCCATCAGTTCATCGACGGAATCGTTCAGCCCGCAGGTCACGACCCGTGAGGTCATAACCTCGCGCACCGGCCCGTTCAGCGCCTCGCCGCCGCTTTTGGCCACCGCCTTCACGATATCGCGCTCGGAGATGATGCCCACGACCTTCCGGTCCTGCATGACCAGCACGGCGCCGATCCGGCGCTCGCTCAGCAGCACCGCTACGTCGCGAAGCGACATCTCCGGGCTCACGCTGGAAACCTCGTTACCCTTGGCTTTCAGGATTGTCGCGACATTCATGGCATTCCTCCGCGGGTTGGAGTGTCAGGCATCGGCCCCACCGCCACGGCGTCTCAACCGCACCGGCCCTCACCCCAGAATGATGCGGCATTCCGCCGCATACGACAAGGAGATACATGCAAATCGCAGGAATCTGCCCTTTGTCCCTTCCCATTGGATAGGCGCTTTGATTTCCCCGCCCGGCACCTGATAATCGCGCGCCTTGGTTGAGTCCCGATCCTTTGGTCATATCCCGCGCCGTCAAAAGCGCCCTTGAAATGGAAAAGTGGCTCCCACATGTGGCAACGCGCCTATCTCCACCGCCTGAAGAGCGATATCGACCTCTGGATCGAGCGCGGCTGGGTCACTCCCGCCAGCGCCGAAGCGATCCTGAAGTCGGCCGCGGAGCGCCCCTCCACGCGGCGGATGCCTGCCATCCTTGCCATTCTTGGTGCCGTGCTGATCGGCTTCGCCGTTATGAGCTTCGTCGCCGCCAACTGGACCGAGATTCCCAAACTCACGAAGCTCATCATGATCTTCGTGGCCATGTGGGTGTCCTGGGGAGCGGCCTTCGCGCTGGAAAAGCGCGGCCATGCCAACTTCGCGCAAGCTGCCGTCCTGATCGGCCTGTGCCTGTTCGGCGGCGGCATCATGCTCATCGCCCAGATCTATCACATCGTCACCGACGATCCGGGCGGCGTCCTCGCCTGGTGCATTGCGGCGCTGGCCGCTGCATGGCTGCTTCCCTCGCGGCCCGCCCTCGCGCTCGGCATCCTGCTCGCGGTGATCTGGACGAGCTTCACACTCAGCCTCGAAGAGACGACACCACACTGGTCTTTCTGGATTGTCTGGATCGTGGCTTTCGCGCTCTCGCTCCGGCTGGCATGGCTGCCCGGTTTCCACCTCGCGCTTCTCGCGGGCTTCATCTGGCAAGTGCTCTGGGGCTTCGCCATTGCCGAAACCTTCACCATCGATCCGGCTTGGCTCATCATCGTCTACACGCTGGAAGTTATCGCGATCTGGCTCGCCGCGCTTCTCTGCTCGGACAAGGGGCCGCGCTTCGCCGCCGCCGCCGAGGCCTATGCCATCGCCCTCACCTTCGTTCTCTTCTGGTTCCTGCAGATACGCCCCGATCGCGCCATCGGTGACGGCGCCGCCTTCTACTGGCCCTTCCTCCTCGTGATGTTCGCTCTCGCCGGCAGTCTCGCCGTCCTCGTGATCATGCGCTCCCTGCTTGAAGCACGTCACGCGGCGTCCATCGGTGCCATCATCGTCGCCACTCTCGCCTACCCCGCAATCGAGGCGGGCGCGCCCACTCTCGTGCCCTGGATCTATGCGGCGCTCTTTCTCGCACTCTCCGCATGGCTCGTTTCCTACGGCATGTCCCGCGACAGTCGCTTCGCCGTCAATTTCGCTTTTGTCGCCTTCGGTGCCGAGGTTCTTTATCTCTACTTCGAAACAATGGGCACGCTTCTCGATACCGCGCTCTTCTTCGCGCTGGGCGGCGTCCTTCTGATCGCCGGTTCCCTCGTCATGGAGCGCATGCGTCGCCGCATCGTCAATCAGGTCGAAGGAGACGCCGCATGAACCGCTTCGGTCTCGCCGTCATCGCCCTCGTCATCGGCCAGTCGCTCTTCCTCGCCGCGATGGTCTGGGATCGCGTCTCCCTGCTCCGCTCGGATACTGTCGTTACCCTCGAAACCGCACCCGTCGACCCGCGCGACATCTTCCGGGGCGACTATGTCATCCTCAACTACGCCATCTCGCGCCTCCATCTCGATGCGCTCGAAGGTGATGATGAATTTTCATCCGGCGATGAAATTTATGTCGAGCTCGCGCCCGATGGCGCGACATGGAAAGCCGTCGCCGTCTGGAGGGGCGCACGAGAACCCCGTCCCGGAAACGCGATCATCCGCGGCCACGTCTCCTATGTCCTCGCTCAAGCCCCGGCAACGGAAACTTCGGGTACGGATGGAAATTCCATCCCCTGCCCCAACTGCGGCAGTGCCTTCGTCACCTACGGAATCGAGAGTTATTTCGTACCCGAAGGCGAAGGCCGGGTGCTGGAAGACCAGCGTAACGCTGGCGACCTCACCATCGACGTTGCCCTCGGGGATAACGGCACGGCTGCCATCAAGCAGCTCCGTCTCAACGGCGAACCGGTTTACGAAGAACCGCTCTTCTGAGTCTTCACCTGGATCACCATCCCCCTGTGTGAGGGCGAACGCGTGGCCGCTCGTTCCGTGAGGGGATAAGTCACGCCAATCGGCCTGAAAGACCAGGCGTTGATCCACTACGCATTTTCACCCGGGAAATCGGGTCGGCACATCTGGATATAACGCGATCCGGGACAAGCAGAAGAAACAACCCGGCGCGATGCACTCCGTGCGGCGGGTTATCCCCTGTGCAGGTGATAACCCGTCACTTCGTGACGGTTCGATGACGTTTTGATGACAGTCGGGACAGCCTGTCCCCGCCCCCGGGGACAAGCTTTAATAAGATGTCCCCGCCCCCGGGGACAAGCTTCAACAAGATGTCCCCGCCCTCGTCATTTCTTGAAAACAAGATCATAACGTCGTTATGCCCCTCATAGATATCGCTGGACACGCCGTCGAGCCTGTTCGATAGAGGGCGTATGAGTACGCAGGTTCAGGAGAGTGCGGCTAACGCACGGCGCAACGCGCAACGAGAAGCGCTTCTCGATGCCGCAAGCGAAATGCTCGTTCATGGTGGTCCCGAAGCGATCTCATTGAGAAAGCTCGCCGCCCGCGTCGGAACCTCCACCATGGCCGTCTACACGGCCTTTGGCGGCAAGGAAGGGCTCATCTTCGCTTTGTACGAAGAAGCCTTCGATCGTCTCGCGGCAGCCGAAGAGGCTGTGATGAAAAATCCGGAGCCTCTCCTCTATTTGCGCGATCTCGCATTTGCTTATCGTGACTTCGCGCTGAAGAACCCGTCCTATTACGCGTTGATGATCAGCTCCACGCTTCCCGTGCCGGACTCGCTTCGTCACGGCGAAACGGGCAAGACCAACCCTACCGCCCGCGGCGTGACGCAGCATCGCTCCTATCGGATCATGCTCGATGCGGTGAAGAAATGCGTGGAAGACGGCACCCTGCCGTCCCATCATGGTGTGGAAGTACTGGCAGACGCGCTATGGGCTGCGGTGCATGGGCTTTGCAGCCTCGAACTCGCAGGCTTCCATGACAGCGCCGAAGCAGCGGAAAATCGCTTCAACGTAACAACGGGAGCGATCCTCCGCGGCCTGCTGACGCCTGAAGGCCGAAAAAAACTCGACAGCCTCAATCAGGATTAGTCACGGATGGAAAACGTCCGAGTGGGAACGGCTTTTCCTCGCGCGCAAAAATCACGAAGGCAAGGCACTCCCAGACATACTGGATCAGATTGCGGCTGAATTTGCGCAATTCCTCATTCTTGTCTCCAGTGATGAGGATCACGACGAACTGAAGCGCACCGAGAAAGATCGCGACGGAGAAGGCGAGATTGCCGAGAAACCAGAACGCGATCATGTAGAGAAATCGGATCCAGAGTTCCTTGCGGGCAGACGGAGCCTTGTCGTCATGGCCCGCATGCGCAGCGTCCGGTCCACTATCCGAAGGCACGCCGGGATCTGCTGATGTATCGCTCATGAGTCTTCTCCTGAAAATGGCCGTTAGGGTTGAAGGGCCATTTTTTATGTGGTTTCCCTCACACGGGATTCAATAAGTGCGCGTCATTCGCTTCGGTTTTCCGGTCCCTGGTCGCCCAGCCACTCGCCATAGCCGACATTGCCGGGGCCGCCGGATGGCGATATCTGGAGCGGATCGAACAGCCCGAAAACAAGAAGTCCGAACAGGAAACCGCCGAGATGCGCTTCCCAGGCAATCTGCGCCGCACCGAAAACACCACTGAGCGCAGTCGCGCCGAAAAGAAAATTGAGACCGATCCAGATTCCGACGAAGATCAGCGTCCGCCGATCCTTGAGCGCCGTCACGATGCCCGTGCGCCGAGCACCGCCGCCCATTGGCCGGCCATTAGCCCGGCCGCCAAGCGCGCCGAGCGGCCCGTCCGCCAGAAAGACGAACCGCGCCGCGCCGCCCATCAGTCCTGAAATCGCCGCCGACGCACCGATCACGGGTATGTTGGAACCTGGATAGAGAAGGACATGCAATAGCGCGCCCGCAATGCCGCACAGGAAATAAAACAGAAAGAAGCGCGTTGCACCGAGCCGTTGCGCAATCGGTGATCCGAAGGCGAGCAGCCAGACACTGTTGACGATCAGATGCTCCCAGCCGCCATGCAGGAAAGTATAGGTGAGCGGCGTCCAGAAATCGGCGCCCGCGCCGCCCGGAAAGGCAGGCTGCAACACCGCAATGTCGGAGAGGTAGCGCGCCGGGATCAGAGAAAAGAGCAGAATGATCTGCTCCTGCTGTTCCCAGGAAAGTGACATGACAATGATCTGCACGCCGAAAAGGAGTACCAGCAACAAGAGGACAGCGCCCGGCACGTTGAAGGCCGGCGGTTCACGCCGTGGCGGTATTTCGCTCGAATAAGGATCAGCCATTGAGAAGCGCCGCCTCCACCAGCAAAAGCCGGTCGTTACCGAAATACATATCTGTCTCGTTCACATACATGGTGGGAGATCCAAAACCGCCCCGCGCGATCAGCTCTTCTGTATTGCCGCGAAGCCGCGCCTTTACATCGTCACTCTTGATGCGTTCGCTCACCTCATCCCAATCGAGGCCCACGGCCCCGCAGATTTCCTCAAGAACCTCTGGTTGGCTGATGTCCTTGAGCTCGCCCCAATAGCTCTCGAAGGTCGCCCGGGCGAATGCCGGAAGCCGACCCTCGTCCTGTGCCACAATGGCCGCGCGCATGGCATCAACGGAGCGCACGGGAAAGACCGGCGGCTTGCCGATTTCGATGCCGCGATACCGCGCCCAGTCCTTCAGATCCTTTTCGTAGTAGCGGCTCTTAACCGGGTGCGGATTGGCCCGCGCTTCATAAACGCTTTCGTTAACCGCGTTGAAGACACCTCCCGCCAGGATTGGCTTCCAGACCATTTCCGCCTTCGTGCGCGTCACCACATCCTCGATCCGGCTGAAGGCGAGATAGGTCCAGGGGCTGGAGCAATCGAAGAAGAACTCGAGCTTTGCCAAGGCGTCCGTCCATATTCAGAAATATTAATTCGGTTGATGCGGAGTGTCGCGCGGGTGGCTGCAGGCCGCAACCAGCTTCTGGCGTTTGTCGCAGCACGGGACACCTTCAACGAGGGTTTCCTGTCCCGTAACGGGAACCCCCTGTGCCAGAGCCGTTGTGACACCTGCGCTCAAAGCTGGAATCGTTAATGAAACGGGACCGAGCACACCGGAAAAGTGGCGTATTTCCGCGCTTCTTAACGAGAAATGACCACTGGCACACCGGTTGCAATCACCGGGTCAACCGAAGCCTCGGCAGCGCGGTGGCAGAATCAAAAAACAATGATCGCCAACGCAACCGTCGAAAGGTGACATCAGGAGGCCAAAGTGTTTTCAACGGTAGTGTCGATCGCGACGAAAAGTGGAATGCCCAAGCGGACGCTGGGCGCGTTCGCCATGGCATTCGCGCTCACAGGCTGCGTCAGTGCCAATGCAGGTTCCGACGGCCGCTACGCGACGCCAATCGGCAACGCACCCGTCATCAATAACGAGACGCCCTATTCCAACGCGCTGCGTTGCCTCGCGAAATATGTTCCGGCTGGCGGCGCCACGACGCGCATCGCGGTCGGGAACATTCGCGACTACACCGGCAAGTCGGAGGCCGATGGTACCGGCATGAAGGTCACGCAAGGCGCTTCGCTGATGGCGATGTCCGCTCTTGGCCGCGCCGGTGTGCCGCTCGTCGAGCGTTACGACACCGCGATCTCCGAACTCGAAATGAAGTATGCGAACAACAAGCTCATCGGCGACTCGGTCGAGGGCGAATACCGCAAGATCTATGCGGGCGAGATCCGCGGCTCCGACTACTACCTCGTCGGCGGCATCACCGAGCTGAATTTCAACATCCAGTCGGGCGGCCTCAATGCAGGCTTCGCCGAAGGCGGCGACATGGGCGCGGCAGCAAATGCTTCCGCTTCCAGCTACGTCATGAACATCGGTCTCGACCTGCGCCTCGTGAACAGCCGCACGCTCGAAGTCGTCGATTACGTCTCCTACCAGAAGCAGATCGTCGGCCGCGAAATCAAGGCCGGTGTGTTCGACTTCTTCGGTGGCAACCTCTTCTCGCTCGGCGTCGGCTCGAGTGCGCAGGAGCCGATCCAGCTCGCGGTTCGCGCCGTCATCGAACGCGCCGTGCTCAAGCTGCTGGTTCCGCTCTATGGCGTAGACCCTTCTGACTGCGCACGTTTTCCCGACAACAAAGACCCGATGGGCCAGATCGACTACCGCCAGGCGAACCCCGGCGCGAAGGCGAAGCCCGTCAGCGGCCAGCGTGTCGCCCAGGCTCCGGCCCCGGCCCCCGCCGCCAAGGAAAACGACCCCTACGCCTATTATGCCGAGCCGGTCTTCACCTCCGGCAGCCTCCGCGGCGGCACCTACTAACCACCTGAAATCCCGACAGAATTACCGGCGATGCCCGAACGAACCGACAAAAGCATCGCCGGTTCACGCTCTCAATGCGCCCGGCTGGTCGGCCTCCGGCGGGAGCTTGAGACACAAACTGGGAGGGCCGCGCGCCCTCCCCTTTTTTGCCATCTTGTCCCCGCCCCCGGGGACATCTCGTTCAATCTTGTCCCCATCCCCCGAGGATAAAAACGGCCGACCGTCATCGTAACGTCACGAAACCGTCACATGGCGGCGGATTATCCCCGGATCAGCTCTCGGCGAGCTTCAGCACGACGACCCCGGCAACGATGATCGCGATAGCCGAGAACCGCATGGGCGACGCACTCTCCCCCAACATCACGACCCCGAGGATAACCGCGCCGACGATAGCTATCCCCGTCCAGGCGGCACAGGCCGTACCTGACCCCGTCACGGAAGCATTTCCGAACGCTTCAGGAGAGCCCGCTCGCGAGCCTGCCCGGCCCCACATGCGGGCTCTTTTGTTCTGACAGGACAAGCGCCATTAATAGGCAGGCCAATAGTAGTCAGGCTCGAGAGGGAGAAACACGATGTTCCGCACGGATGCCCACACCACCGCCCGCAACACCGTGCTGGCACTGATCGCCGCCGCGCTCGCCCTGACAATACCCGCCCTGCCCGCTTTGCCCGCGATGGCCGGCAGCGGCGCGCCGACCGGCAAATGGCGCACATTCGACCCCGACACCGGCGCACCGAAGACAGTGGTCGAGATCACGGAAGCGGATGGCACCCTCACCGGCACCATTGTCGAATTGCTGGATGATGGCGAGACGGTCTGTTCGGCCTGCAAGGGCGACAGGAAGGATCAGCCGCTTGTCGGCATGACGATCCTCTGGGGACTGACGAAAGATGGAGAGGCATGGTCCGGCGGCACCATCCTCCGCCCGGCGAACGGCAAGACGGCCAATGCGAGCCTCGAATTGAAGGAGGACGGCTCGAAACTCGAGGTCACCGGCTCCAAGGGCTTCATGAGCCGCAGCCAGACCTGGGAGCGCATACTGGAAGGGACGAAACCAGCGTTCGACAATCGAAGTTAGTACGCCCTGCCCCGCGGCCTGCTTCTAAATGAAAGCCGTGTCACGGATGCGACATTTTGTCGTGCGCGCAGGAACCGCGTTGCGATTAGTCTGCAGTGATGGGGGAACGCAAGACAATATCCGCACATCTTGGCGGCAGAAGCGGTGCGCTTTACGTGCTGCTCGCCGCTATGCTGCTGAGAGCATTTCTCCCGGCCGGCTGGATGCTCGCGGAAGCCCGTGCCCCCGGCGACTCTCTCATCGTCATTTGCACGTCGGGCGGGCTGAAGCATCTTCTCATCGGCCCTGACGGCAAGCCGGCCGAAGAGAAGACCGCCAAAGCCTCGGACCATTGCATATTCGGCGGCTCCGTAGCGCTCGGTCTGGCCAACGCCGAACCCGGCATTGCGCCCGGCCCCGCACCAACCGAGCGCCTGGCCGCGCCGAAAGACGAACGCCGGACCAGCGCCTTCGCCAGCCTTTACCGCGTTCGCGCCCCTCCTGTTCGGACCTGAAGAAATCAACCACAGGCCGCCCCTTCCGGGACGGCCCTGCATTCTTCTTCTGAACGGAAAAACCGATGTACTCGAATCCCTTCCTTCGGGCGGGCGTGAGCGCCATTGCGCTCGGCCTCGCCTTTTCCTCTCCCGCCAAGGCCGACAACGAAAACGCCGAAAATCTCGGCTTCATTCTTCCGCCTCTGGTCGTCACCGGCAATGAAGACGAAACTGTTTCATATCGCCAGCCCGGCGCCTCGACCACGCTGACGGAATTCGACCTTGAACGCCGCGACGCGTACCGCGCATCCGAGGCACTGGACAGCATTCCCGGCGTTCACTTTCAGCCGGGCAATCGCGGCGGCGGGCGCAATGAATCGTCTGTCTATATTCGCGGCTTCGACCTCTCCCGCGTGCCGGTCCTCCTCGACGGCATCCCGATTTATGTCCCCTATGACGGCTATATCGATCTCAACCGCATGATGACCTTCGACCTTGCGGCGGTTGAAGTTGCGCGTGGCTACACCTCCGTCCTGTACGGCCCGAACGCCATGGCAGGCGCAATCAACCTCGTGACGCGGCGCCCCGACACCGGCCTGACAGGCCGCGTTACGACACGCATGGATTTCAGCGATGATCTGGACCGCAGCGGAACACGCATCAACGGCATAGCGTCCTATGGCGACCCGGACTGGTATCTTCAGGCGGCGGCTTCCTGGCTCGATCAGGATTTCACCACCCTGCCCGACGACTTTTCAGGAGGCCTTGTCCAGCCGTCAGGCAAACGCCTTCGCAGCGAAGCCGAAGACAAATCGCTCAACATAAAGGGCGCCCTGACGCCCGGTGACGACGAATATGCGCTCACCGTGCAGATACAGGAGGGGCAGAAAGGCGCGCCCCCTTACGCCGGAAACACACCCGGAGAGGCGATCTATTTCGACTGGCCCTACTACGACAAGACCAGCGTCTATCTGACGACCCTGACCAATTTCACAAGCGGATACTCGCTCAAGACGCGCGCCTATTACGATTCATTCGAGAACCAGCTGAAGCGCTACGACGATGCGAGCTACACGACGCAGTTTTTCCCCTTTGCTTTCACCAGCAGCTATGACGACGACACCTGGGGCGGCTCGGTCGAACTCTCCGTGCCGGCGATTGAAAACGGCGAACTGAAATTTGCCGCTTTTGCCAAGCTCGACACGCATCGCGAAACGCCGCTCAACGGTCCGACCAGCAAGATGCAGGATCTGACCACCTCGATCGCCACGTCGATACGTGTCCCGCTGATGCCGCGTCTGACGGGCGTTGCCGGGTTCTCCTATGATCACCGCGATGCACGGCGAGCGGACGATCCGGCATTCGGCGGCGCGGTTGCCTTTCCGACCGAAAATCAGGATGCCTTCAACTGGCAGTTCGGTGCGGAATACGACCTGACCGGAAAAATACAGCTCTATTCGGGCGTATCGCAAAAGACCCGCTTTGCCAGCATGTATGAGCGCTATTCCTATCGTTTGGGCAACGGCCTTCCCAATCCGGGGCTTGAAGCTGAAGAACTGCTGACGATCGAGGCCGGTATTCGCGGCCGCTTCACAGACTGGCTGACAGGCTCCGCCGGCCTCTTCTGGGGCAAGGCGGACAATTACATCCAGTCCGTCACCGTTGGCGTGAACCCCATGCCGCCCTTCAACCCCATTACGCAGAACCAGAATGTCGGTGAGGTCGAACTTTCGGGCGTCGAACTGGATTTCTCCGCGAAATATGACTGGTTCACCGGCCGCCTCGCCTACACCTATCTCGACAGGGAACTGACCCAAGGCCCCGGCGGGGTTTTCCTCTTCGGCACACCCGATCACAAGATCGATGTGGAAGCAGGCGCAACCCTCGCCGAGGATTTCTACACACTGGCGACCTTCGCCTACCGCTCCGACAAGATGACGAGCGACACCGGCACAGGCGACCCTGTGGGCGGCTACTCCTTCTTTGGCCTCAAGGCGGGCTGGAACATCAACGACACCAACACAGTGGAAATCGCCGCCCAGAACCTGTTCGACAAATTGTACGAATACGACAACGGATACCCCGGCGTCGGGCGGTCATACTCCATCACCTATCGCGTCGAATTCTGAGGAGATGAAAAAATGAAATATCGGATATACGGCCTGGTCGGCGCGGCCTCCCTCACCTTGTACGCAACCTTCGTTGCCCTGGCGGACGAGCGCGAGTTACAGCCGCGTCCCATGGAAGAAATGCATGGCGACTGCTCAAACTTCCATTGGGACATGTCGCAAGAGTTTGAAGTGTGGAAGGAGAAAGCCGCTGAGATCACAGCCGGGAAATCGGCAGAGGAACCGCCGGCACTGGCGCTGTCCACACGCTACACGGTGACACTCGCGCCCCATGAGGATGTCGCCTTCGTCGTAGCTCCCGAAAAGGATCGGGGCGGAAGCGACAAGTTTTCAGGCCTTCTCCGTGTCGAGATTCCCGAAGACGGCCTCTACCGCATTTCCGCGTCGAACGGTCTGTGGATCGACGCACTGGTCGACGGAAAAACCGTGAAGAGCAATTCCTTCGAAATGCAGACAGGTTGCGACACGATCTTCAAAAGCGTGGCCTATAGCTTCACCGGCGGCGAGATCGTAACTTTTCAGCTAAATGGCAGCCGGTCGCCGCAAGTGGATATCGCGGTTACGGCCTCACCAGATCAGTGAACGGGCATTACACAAACGAAAACGGGGAGA
>CXWF01042311.1_pt1 | contig 42919 bp, 50 predicted proteins | sample 468421 | NCBI WGS metagenome assembly CXWF01 (sample SAMEA2620812, study PRJEB7988) | marine metagenome | biome: marine biome (ENVO:00000447); feature: surface water layer (ENVO:00002042); material: "saline water (ENVO:00002010), including plankton (ENVO:xxxxxxxx)" | depth 5 m
AGACAGATGGACAAGCAGCAAAAAGCCCGCGTCACCGCCATGGAGGCGGATCGCGACGATGCGAAGCTTTCCTATCGCGGCCTCGCGCAAAAGGCCGGGGTCAGTGACGGAAACATCCGCGACGCCGTAAAAGGCCGCAAGGATATGGGCGAGGGCAATTGGGGCAAGGTCGCTTCGGCCCTTCCCGGCGGCAAGCTCGAAGCTCTGCTGCAGGCGGCGGGCATCGAGATTCCCGGCCCCCCGGCGCACGCCGTGCGCCAGCAAGGCGATGCGGCAGGCATCGTCGCCATCCCCTTCGGCAACCTCCGGCCGAACCCGGACAATTACCGCAAGACCTTCGACCCGGAAGATATCGCCGGGCTGGCCGAAAGCATCGCGGAGAACGGCGTGCTGCAGAACCTCGTTGTGCGCGAGGCGGACGGCGAGGACATCCACACGATCAACTCGGGCGGGCGGCGCTACGCGGCAATGATGAGCCTGCGCGCGCAGAACCGCATCGACGATACCTTCCCGGTCCCCTGCCTCGTGCGCAGCATGAAGGACACCGAAGCCCGCGCGCTGGCGCTCATCGAAAACCTGCAGCGGCAGGACGTGCCGGTGCTCGAGGAGGCGGAGGGCTTCAAGGCGCTCACTTCGCTTGGATGGGACACGGAGAAGATCGCCACCGCCTGCCACATCGCGCCGCGCACGGTGCAGGACCGGCTCCAGCTTTTCGACAAGCTGAAGCCCGTCGCCCGCAAGGCGCTGGCCGAGGGGCAGATCACGCTCGACCAGGCGCGCGCGATCGTGTCGACGCCCTTCGAAAAAGAGCAGAACGAACTCGTGACTTACGCGGTGAGGAACGGCTACAGCGCCGCCTCGCTGCGGGACAAGGCGAAGGCTGGCAAGGTGCCGGTGCGCGTGGCCGGGTTCGACCTTAAGAAATACAAGGGCGACTATATGGGAACCGGCACGGAGCGCGTCTTCGCCGACACGGACGCCTTCATGAAGCTGCAGCGCAAGGCCGCGCAGCAGAAGGTCGACGAGATCAAGGCCAGTGGACGCTTTGCCAGCGTCACGCTTCTCGCGATCGGTGAATATTTCGACTATTCGCGCTTCCACCATCTGGACGAAGAGGACATCGCCGAAGAGACCCCGGAGGCTTTGAAGGAGCTTCACGCCTTCGTCTCCGTCGACCGCTGGCGTCACGATATCGAGATCGAGTACGGACGTCCCGACGAGCGAAGCGCGGCACGCGGGCCGGACGATGACGAGGATGGCGCGGCGGAGGACGAAGCGCAGCTCGATCTTGAGCCCGAGATCCGCCGCAAGAAAAGGGAAGAAGAGCTGGCGGCAGGCTCGCGATGGCAACGCGACATGCTTGCCGCCGTTGCCGCGCGCGCGGCGGACTACTTCCGAACGGAGATCCTGCGCGACCTTGCCGGTCTCGGTACGACGTGGCGTCCGGTTCACTTCGACATAATGACTGTCAATCTCCCCGCGACAGCGGAGATCATTCAGTCCGCCACGGGCAGCCCTTTCGTCTTCGACGCTATCGAGGAGGGCGTCGCGCTTGCCGATGTGCCGCGCAACGAAGATATCGGCTTCATCGACGCGGCGGACATCCCCTTCCTCCGCGCATGGCTCACGAACCAGCCGGACGCGGATGTGACCCGCCTTTACGCGCAGCTCCAGGTAAGCCGCTCCATGCTCTTCCATCCGCACACGCTCGATGGCGAAACGCTCGCCCTCTCCCAGAAGATCGGCGTGCCGGTGCCGCCGCATATGACTCCGGAGCCGGAGGAAGACGAAGAGGTGAACGAGGAAGCGGAGGAATATGACTACACCACAGTCGACCGGCGCATCGCTCTTGACGGCGAAGCCGAGGAGGAACTGGCATGAACAGCCTTCAGGAAATGATCAACACATCGCTTGTGGAGCTGTTCGATAGCGGCAAGGCGAAGGAGATCGTCGACGGCTATGTCGAGAAGATGGTGAAGGATGTGGTGTCCTCCGCCACCCGCCCCTATTCGGAATTCGGCAAGACGCTCGAAGCAAAGCTCGCCGAGCATCTCCAGGTCGACTTCGGCAAGCTGGACTTCCCTGCCTACAACCATCTCGTGACGCAAGTCGTGCAGCGCTCGCTGCGTCACACGCTGCAGGACGATGCGGCGAAGCAGCAGCAGCGTGCAGAGGATCGCGCAGCCGTCGAGGCCGGATACATGCCGCTGAAGGATTACATCGCCAAGTGGGGCGACGACAAGGAAGGCGGTGCCGCATGAGCGAATCGCTGCACAAAATCACGCTCTATCGCGACGACAGCACGACGCCTGTCACCTTCGAAAACGTGAAACACACCTTCTGGACGGCCAGCAGCTCCGTTTTCGTCATCGCGCAGATATCGGACCTTGCAACGGGAAAACACCACTACATCCACTGGCCGCGCGAGCGCTTCTGCTGGTTCCGCCACGAGCGGCAGGACGGACAGGAGATCGTGTACCAGACCATGATCGACGGCCAGCCGATACGCCCTGACCTGGACCCGACCGGAGGCGCCACATGAGCCGCGCCGCCGCCCTTGACGAACTCATGCAGGAGCTTGCCCGCCACATCGACAAACGCGTCGAGGAGGTCGCCGACGAGCGGTTGCCGATAGCTCTCTTCATCTTCGATGGAGATCAGGCGCATGCCGTGGCAACCGGCGAATGGGAGGCGACCCGCGCCGCGCTCGCGGACTGGACGGAAGACCCCCGCCGGCCTGCCACGACCTTCACGCTGAAGGGACACTGATGCCACCGCGCGGCCAGATACCCATGGATGAAAAGCCGCCTTCACAGCAGAACCTGCGGCACACGGAGCTGAAGCCCCGGCGCGGGCTTCGCCGGGAAGAGGCTGCGCTTTATATCGGGGTCAGCCCCTCAAAATTCGACGATCTGGTCAAGGATCGCCGAATGCCGCGACCGAAATTGATCGACGGTTGCAAGACCTGGGATATCTGGAAGCTCGACATTGCCTATGACGAGCTTCCCGAGGATGATGGCAAGGGAAACGACATCGACTTCGCAGTATGACCGGCCGGAACCATGGTGAAAAAGCATCTCCGCTACGTGGTGGAGCAGAAAGACCGTTACGGCAATGTGCGCCTCTATTTCTGGAAGCGTCCCGGCCCGCGCATTCGTCTGCACGGCACCTTCGGCTCCGAAGACTTCATGAAGCAATACGGCCGCTGTCTTGCCGAAGCGACCGGTGCCATCGCGCCACGTGCACTGGAAGCAGCCGGCGGCCGCCACCTCATAAGGCCCGGTTCGTTCCGCGCGTTGTGCGTCTCCTGGTTTTCGAGCGCGGAGTTTCGGACGTCGTTAAACGAGCGCACGCAATATGTGCGCCGTCGCATCATCGAGCAGATGTTGCAGGAGCCCGTGAAGCCAGATGCTGCACTTCTCTTTGCCGATGTACCTGTCGCCAAGTTCACGTCCAAGGCCGTGCGCGTGCTGCGCGACCGCAAGGCCGATACGCCGGAAGCCGCCAACACGCGCGTCAAGGCGCTTCGGGCGGTCTTTGCGTGGGCGATTGAGGCCGGAGAAGCCGAAACCAATCCGGCCCGCGATATTCCCTATTTGCGCAATGGCTCAGACGGCTTCCACACCTGGTCGATCGACGAAGTACGGCAGTTCTTCGCGCATCACTCGGTCGGCACAAAGGCGCATCTGGCGCTCTCGCTTCTCCTTTTCACCGGCGTGCGGCGCGGCGACGCTGTGCAGCTTGGCCGGCAGATGATCCGGCGGCATCCGGACCCGTGGCTCCATTTCACCGAGCAGAAGGGGCAGCGCAAGAAGGCAAAGCATCGCGAGATCCCGGTGCTGCCGCAGCTCATGGAAAGCATCGACGCCTACGAGGGCGGCAATCTCACCTTTCTCGTGACCGAGTTCGGCAAACCGTTCACGGCAAACGGCTTCGGCAACTGGTTTCGCAAACGCTGCAACGAGGCCGGCCTCCCCCATTGCACAGCGCACGGCGTGCGCAAGGCAGGCGCGACGATCGCGGCCGACAACGGCGCGACCGAGCATCAGCTTATGGCGATATATGGATGGGAAAGCCCGAAACAGGCGGCGCTTTATACGCGCAAAGCGAACCGCAGGAAGCTCGCCGGTGACGCCATGCACCTCATCGCGCCACCCGCTCGCGGCACGGAAGAAGAACGGACAGTTATCACTTCGGAGGGTGATTGCAGTCCGGTGATAACATCAGGCCGAAAAGCTCAATAAAATCAAATGCCGAAAAAGGGAATGGTGCCCAGGGGCGGGATCGAACCACCGACACTGCGATTTTCAGTCGCATGCTCTACCAACTGAGCTACCTGGGCGGAAGCTCCGAAGCGGCGGGAATCCGCAGCGCTTCGGCAAGGTCCGCGGTTTATAAGAGATAGAGTCCGGCCTGTCCAGAGGCACCCGCTCCCTTCGCAAAGATCAATCGCTACAGGGGGTTAACTCTCGCCATCTTCGTCCGCGGGACGCATTTGCGACGCCTCGTCCCACTCGTCCGGCGGCTCGACGGCGGGGATTGCATAAGTGCCTTTCAGCCAGCGGTTCAGATCCACATCCGCGCAATGCCTGGAGCAGAAGGGATGAAACCCCGAGGCCGAGCGTGCGCCGCAAATCGGGCATGGGCGCGGCGCCCTCAGTTTCACGACCTTACCGTCGTCCTCGCCTGCCAAGATGGCCTCCTCACACGCCTATTGAACAACGCCGACATCAATGCGCTCGCGTGAAAACGCAGGTTCTCCCACGATTTTTACATCTGCTGCAACGCGCCTCAGCAATCTTTCAACGAGATAGGGATTGCCGCGTTCCAACCAATCGACGACTTCCGCCGATGCGCGCGCGACAAGCGGACGGCCGGGGCTTGCCTGCGCCTCTCGTGCGATCTTGCGCAGGAGATCGTTCGCAACCGTCGCGCACGTCTTGCGGCGCGGGCGGCCATTCGCATAGGCCGGCTCGGTAAGCAACTTGTCGAGCGGTTCGCGCACACGCTTGCGCGTCATCTCTACAAGGCCGAATTCCGACATGCCGGAAATCTGCGTCGGCACACGGTCTTTTGCAAAACCTTCGTTGAGCGCGTCGATGACCTTCTGGATGTTTGCCGGATCGTTCAGATGGATGAAGTCGATCACGATGAGGCCGCCCGTTCCGCGCAGGCGGAGCTGGTAGACGATCTCGTCCACCGCTTCGAGGTTGATCTTGACGCTCGTCTCTTCAAGACCTGTCGCTGCGGTATAGCGGCCGGAGTTCACGTCGATCGCCGTCAGCGCTTCCGTCGTTTCGATGGTGATCCAGCCGCCGGAGGGAAGTTCCGCGCGCGGTTCCAGCGCTGCTTCGATTTCACCATCGATATCGTAAAGCGCAAAGAGATCGCCGGGTCCATTGAACAATTGCACGCGGTCGAGCATTTCCGGCATGGCCCGGCGGCAATAACGCTGGGCTTCGCCAAAGGCATCCACGCAGTCGATCAGCACACGCGCCGTGTCGGCGCTCACGCAATCGCGCAGGGTCTTCGACACAGGATCGAGATCGTGGAAGACGACACAGGGCGCGTTGGACTTGCGTTCCGTTTCACGCAGCTTGCGCCATTCTTCCGCAAGCTGGCGCGCGTCGGCGGCAATGTCTTCCGCCGTGGCGCCGATTGCCGCCGTGCGAACGATGAAGCCCGCCGGCTCGCCTGTCACACCCATCGGATTGAAGCGTTCGACCATTTCTTCGACAAGGGTGGTCAGTCTTTCGCGCTCCGCTTCGTCCTCGATGCGGCGCGACAGGGCAACGCCGGACTGGTTGGGAACGAGAACAAGAAGGCGGCCTGGAATTGTGACATTCGCGGAAAGGCGCGCGCCCTTGTCACTAATCGGATCCTTTACTGCCTGCACTAGGATCGTCTGCCCTTCCTGCACGCAGGCGCTGATCGGCGGCAATACGCCCTCATCGAGGCCGGTAAGTTCGCAAAGGCAGCGCGCCTCTCGCGCACCGAGAAAACCGGCGCGTTCCAGACCGACTTCCACAAAGGCTGCCTGCATGCCGGGTAGCACACGCTGCACACGGCCGAGAAAAATATTGCCGATCAGCGAATGACCGGCGCGGCCTGTCTTTGCCTTGAGGTCGTCTTCCATGGTGCGCTCAAGAAAGAGTTCCACCGGACGCCCGTCCTCGACGATTGCGACGCGCGTTTCGCCGGGACCTACGTTGATTAAAACTTCTTCGGACATAAAACCCCTGATTTGCGCCCGACGCGCCCCCACGCAGCCGGATGCCCCATCTTCACCCTCGTACCTTCCAATCCTTGAAGGAGCGATCCTAACACTGTTGTCAGCCGGGATGATAGCCGCGTCAGTTCTTTGAAATCACAGGATAACCCGCGCCCGAAAGCAGCCCCGCCGTCTCAAAGAGGGGGAGGCCGACCACAGCGGAATGCGACCCTGTCAGCGCGCGGACGAAGATCGCGGCAAGCCCCTGAACCGCATAGCCGCCTGCCTTGCCGCGCCATTCGCCCGAAGCCAGGTAGAATGCAATCTCGTCCCCGGACAGACGTTTGAAGGTGACTCGCGTTTCATTCACGCGAATGGCATTGCGATCCGGCGTAACGAGACAGACACTTGTGTACACGCGATGCGCGCGGCCGGAGAGAAGCTTCAAGCATTCCTCGGCTTGTACTTCAGTCTCGGCCTTGGGGAGGATGCGCCGCCCGCAAGCGACAACCGTATCCGCGCCAAGCACGAAGGCGTCGCCATGCACCGAGGCAATGGCCTCGGCCTTTTCGCGCGCAAGACGCTCGGCATGGGCGCGCGGCAGTTCGTTCTTTTTCGGGGTTTCGTCTATGTCGGCTGCGACGACAAGATCGGGCGCGATGCCGATCTGCGCAAGCAGCGCGAGCCTGCGGGGCGAAGCGCTGGCGAGAACGAGGCGTGTCACTTGAAACGGTAGGTGATCCGCCCCTTGCTCAGATCGTAGGGCGTCATTTCCACAAGCACCTTGTCACCTGCAAGCACGCGGATGCGGTTCTTACGCATCTTGCCGGCCGTGTGCGCAATGATCTCGTGTTCGTTCTCAAGCTTCACGCGGAACGTTGCATTGGGCAGCAGTTCCGTCACCACGCCCGGAAACTCGAGCAGTTCTTCTTTCGACATTCACTATCCTTCGGAAATTTGGCCGAAGAATGGTCACAAAGCCTCCGAAAATCAAGAGCCCGGCCCGCTAATTCGCACGGGGGTCGGGCTCAAGATATTGATTTCCAGAGGTTTTCGGATCAGTCGGCCAAAAGGTACTCAATGGTGGAGACGACACGGACGGTCTTCATGACCTGTTCGGTCTGCTGTGCGCCCGGTATGCCGTCGCGCGGCTCGATGGAGAACTGACCCTGCCAAGCGCGCCTGATGCCGCCCAGATGGGAGCCGGAGTCGGCTGCAAAGGTTTCCGCCGCCTCGCGGGCGCGCTGGGTGGCCTCCTCGATCATTTCCGGCTTCACATCGGCAATTTTCGTGAACAGGTAAGAGGGCCGGACCGGACCATATTCGTTAGATAAAACAACACCTTGCTCGATGAGCGCGCTGCTCTCACGGTTCGCCGCCGCGACCTTGTCCACGTCGGTCGAACGCAGCACGAGCTGCTGAGCGATGATGAAGCGCGTATCGAACTGACCGCTCGAATACATCTGGGCGAGACGGTCAGTGACCTGCGGCGCCTGAAGCTCGATCTCGTCTTCAGAAAAACCATGTGATTTCAAGAAGTTACCGACAATCTCCGCGTTCCGTTTCACCTCGGCCTGCGTGGTGGCGAGGTCGTTGCCGGTCACGACGAAGCGCAGGCCCCAAAGCGCGAGGTCAGCCTTAACCTCCCGTTCCGAAAGGCCTTTTACGGATACGGAGCGATCTCCGAGACGCGATTTCACGAGTCCCTGACCGCCAAGATAACCGCCAAGGGCGATACCGAGACCAAGGATCAGGGCGGCCGTCAAAGTGAAAATGGATTTCATGGTAAGGCATTCCCCCGCTTCAGATTTTCCGATTTATACCACATGGATTGCGGCGGTTTCATGGATCAAACCGGGGACAACCCGCCCACCACTGTCACACAAACGTCATAAAAACGTCACGCAAGGCCGAACCCGAGGACAACCGGCCCCAAGGACAATTTTCGCTCGCGGCGTTTTCGGGACCGACATTCCGGCTCTTGCCGACGCGATTCCCCGGAAGGGTTTTGCTCAGACTACGCATCCGGCGCTGTTCCGGGGACAAGATCGCGCACCCTTGCCTGCATGTCCCTTCCATGCCCCCTGGCTTGCGCCGGGGCGACTTTATCCCCGTTCAGCCCATCTCGGCGCCGGCGCGGCCGAAGCGGCGCTCAAGAAGCTTTGCGAGTTCATCTCGCAGCGCGCGATAGGCATCGAGACGGCGCTCACGATTGCCGCCGGTGGGCACGGCGAGCGGATCTGCGACTTCCCAATATTCAACGTCCGTAGCGGAGGAGCGCGTCAGGGCCTCCGCCTGCTCGCGCGCCTCGGGCGTGAGCGCGACGATGAGATCGAAGCTCGTCACATCGTCGAGTTCGTCGATGCTCTTGGGTGTGCTAGGCGCAACATCGACGCCTGCTTCACGCAGAACCTCGGCGGCAAAGGGATCGGGATCTTCCGCAGGCGAGACGCCGGCGGAATCGATGAAGATGCGGGCGCCGTGGTTCTTCTTTAGCAGCGCCTCGGCGATGGGTGAGCGGATCGCATTCAGGTTGCAGACGAAGAGCACCGACGCCGGAATGCCGTCTCCCTTCTTTACCTCCGCACTGCCGCCAGCCATCGTACTCATCCCTTGATGTGCAGGACGCAGATAAGGGTGAAGAGACGGCGCGCCGTATCGAAGTCCATCTCGATCTTGCCGGAAAGGCGCTCCTTCAAGGTTTCGGAGCCCTCGTTGTGGAGACCACGGCGGCCCATGTCGATCGCCTCGATCTGCGCGGGCGCAGCGGTCTTGATCGCGTCGTAATAGCTTTCGCAGATCATGAAATAGTCCTTGATGATCCTGCGGAACGGCGTGAGCGAGAGCAGCACCTTGCCATGCGCATCGCCGGATTCGAGGCGGATGTCGAAGACGAGACGGTTTTCCTCGATGGAAAGATGAAGAATGTAAGGACCGCCATCGCTGCCGACCGGCGCGAAACGGTTTTCCTCCAGGAGGTCGAAGATCGCGACCTTGCGCTCATGCTCGACATCGGGGCTGCGGCGCACGACCGAGCGCTCGTCGAGAATAAGGTCGACGATGCGAAAATCTGTTCCCTCCGGAAAAACCGGAGAGGCGGATGCGCTGGTTTCATCGTCTGCCGAATGATCGGTCATGGTGGTGCAGTGTAAGCCGATTTGAAGGAAGGAAGAAAGCGAGGGCGACCGGCCTTCAAGAGGGAAGGTCCATGGGCTCCGATCTCCACCGGAGGTGACATGCGTTCTGAAGGCGAGGCCGGAAAATCTTTCAAAGGTTCAGGCGAATGGCGACCGAGCGGCCATGTGCGTCGAGGCCCTCGGCCTCGGCGAGCGCAAGGGCGGCGGGGCCGATGGCGCGCAGCGCCTCCGGGCCGCAGCGAACGATGGAACTGCGCTTCATGAAGTCGAGTACGTTGAGGCCCGAGGAGAAGCGCGCCGAACGCGCCGTAGGCAGCACATGGTTCGAACCGGCCACATAGTCGCCAATGGCTTCCGGGGTATAGCGTCCCAGGAAAATCGCGCCGGCGTTGGAAATCTGCGCAAGGAGGCTGTCGGGGTCCGCGACCGCAAGCTCCAGATGCTCGGGCGCAAGCCGGTCGACCAGCGGACAGGCATCGGCAAGCCTTTCCACCACAATGACTGCACCGAAATCGGCCCAGCTCTTCGTTGCAGTCGTCTCGCGCGGGAGTGTCTTCAACTGGCGCTCCACCGCTTCCTCGACGCGCCCGGCAAATGCAGTGTCATCGGTAATCAGGATCGACTGCGAGCTTGCATCATGCTCGGCCTGCGAGAGGAGATCGGCTGCGATCCATTCGGGATCGTTCTCGCCATCGGCAACAACGAGAATTTCCGACGGCCCGGCAATCATGTCGATGCCGACCGTGCCGAAGACCTGGCGCTTGGCTTCCGCGACAAAGGCATTGCCGGGACCGACAATCTTGTCGACGGGGGCAATCGTCTTCGTGCCAAAAGCGAGCGCGGCGACGGCCTGCGCACCGCCGACACGGTAAACCTCGTTCACGCCTGCGAGCCTGGCGGCGGCAAGCACCAGCGGGTTCACGATGCCGTCCGGCGTCGGCACCACCATGACGATGCGCTTCACGCCCGCGACCTTCGCGGGGACAGCGTTCATCAAGACCGAACTCGGATAATTCGCCGTGCCGCCTGGCACGTAGAGACCAACCGCGCCGATGGAGGTCCAGCGATGGCCAAGCTCCACGCCCTGCGCATCCGTGAAGCGCGCATCTTCCGGGCGCTGACGTTCGTGATAGGCCGCGATACGCGTGGCGGCGATCTTCAGGGCCTCAAGCGTTTTCGGATCGCAGGCATCCATCGCAGCATCGAGATCGGCCTGCGGTATCGCAAGCGTTTCGGCGGTGAGGCCCTCGAGGCGGTCGAAGCGGCATGTATATTCGATCAGCGCCTCGTCACCACGCGCGCGCACATCCGCGACGATCTTTTCAACCACGTCGCGCACATCGACGGATGCCTCGCGCTTTCCCGTGAGAAGAGCGGCGAAGTCCTTTTCGAAGGTTGAGTCTTTCGCATTCAGGCGAGTGGGCATTGGTTCAGTCCAGATCGTGCGCGGGCTTGTTCGGCGTTTCCCAGACGAGGCCGAGATCCGAGAGATGGGCATCGAGCGCCTCGACCTCAAGCTGCACTTCGGCACCGCCGGAGAAAACCAGCGTGACAATGCCCGAGGGCGCGTTCAACTCATCGAAGCGAATGGCCAGCAGGTTGAGCACGCCATCCGGCCTGTCCTGCGAGATGTTGCGCGCGCGGGCGGAAAGAACGTTGTCGAAATGGAGCCCTGTGCGAACGCGCTCATGGCTCTGCTTGCGGGACTTGCCCTCCCCTTCCCAGCGAAAACGGTTCACCACGCAGGCGAAGCGCCGTGTCGAGGGCAGGAAGGCAAGATCACGCACATGGGTGACCGCATCCTGCAAGGCAGCAGAAATCACTTCCAGATCGGTGGCATCCTCTGCGGCGAGGCGAAGGTCTTTCACGTCCGGCATAGCTGCTCCGGCTTTCTTTTCTGTCACGCCTTTTCACGCCATATCTCGGCGCCACAGGCACTGAGTTTTGCCTCGATACGTTCAAAGCCGCGATCGAGGTGATAAACGCGGTTTACGACGGTTTCGCCCTCGGCGGCGAGACCGGCAATGATGAGGGCGGCGGAAGCGCGCAGGTCGGAGGCCATGACGGGCGCGCCCTTCAGCTTCTCGACGCCGCGCACCAGCGCCTTGTCGCCGTGAAGCGAGATATCCGCGCCGAAGCGGGCCAGTTCCTGCACATGCATGAAACGGTTTTCGAAAATGGTTTCGGTGATTTCGGATTCGCCGTCGGCCATCGTCATCAGGGCCATGAACTGCGCCTGAAGATCGGTCGGGAAACCGGGGAAGACCTGCGTCACCACATCCGTCGCCTGAAGACACTCGCCATTGCGCGAGATGCGCACGGCACCCTGCTCGCTCTCGACCTCGGCACCGGCGGCGCGAAGGACGGAGAGCGCGGCCTCGAATGTCTCGGGCAAGGCGCCTTCGAGCACCACCTCACCGCCCGCCATGGCGGCGGCGACGGCATAGGTGCCGGCCTCGATGCGGTCCGCGATGACGCTGTGGGTTGCGCCGTGCAGCTTTTCGACGCCTTCGATGCGCAATGTCGAGGTGCCGATGCCCTCGATCTTCGCGCCCATGGCGACGAGGCAATTCGCGACATCGCAGATTTCCGGTTCGCGGGCTGCGTTTTCCAGCACGGTGAGACCATCGGCAAGCGTGGCGGCCATCATCAGCGTATGCGTGGCGCCGACGGAGACGATGGGCGAGCGGACGACCGCGCCCTTCAGACCGTCCGGCGCGGAGGCGAGGACATAGCCTTCCACGAGGTCGATCTCGGCCCCCATCTTCTGCAGGCCCTTTATATAAAGGTCGACCGGGCGTGCACCGATGGCACAGCCGCCGGGCAGCGAGACCTTGGCCTTCCGGCAGCGGCCGAGAAGAGGCCCGAGCACCCAGAAACTCGCGCGAATCTGCGAGACGATCTCGTAAGGCGCGGTGGTCGAGGTGATGTCGGCGGCGCGAATCGTCATCACGTCGGCATCCCCTCCATCATTCATGGACACGCTGGCACCAAGGGCACGGAGAAGCTTCGTCAGCGTCTTCACATCGGCAAGGCGCGGCATGTTGGCGAGCTTCAGGGGCTCGTCGGTCAGCAAGGCGGCCGTCATCAGCGGGAGCGCCGCATTTTTGGCGCCGCTCACGGGAATCCGGCCCTTGAGACGGCGGCCACCGCGAATGTGTATCGTATCCATGAATATGTCCCGGTTGGGGTTCAGCGGTTTATAGGGGGAGCGGGCCCCTAAGTCACAGGGCAATCGAATGAATTCGATTACCCTTCCTTTTTATTACCCTCAAGCGCCGGGCGGGGCTTTCCTCGCATAAGCGCGGGCAGCCCCCGGGTGCGTATGCGCACCCTCTTATTGAGACAACAGGTGGCATCCGCCGCCGCCGGGCCTTGCCATTCTTGCGCAGCAAAAATGGTTGTCACCACTCATGCCCGCGAATCCGGGCACTTTTAGGGCTATTGCGCGCCTTCCTTGCGGGCGCGGGACTGCTGCTTCCGCTTCTTGAGGTTCTCGCGCAGCGTCTCTGCGAGGCGGGCTTCACGGGCCTTGGCCTCACGGGTCTGGGCGGCACGATCCTGGCCTTTGCCACCGGGCGTGCGGGGATCGAAGGTGGGGCGGCTGTTCTTCATCTCTTGCTACTCAATTCGGGGGCCCAATCCGGCCAATCCGGGGGCCCGCATCCAGGGGAGAAAGAGGGGAAGATAGTGCGTTGCGGCATCTTGCGCGAGGGGGGTCGCTGTGGCACTTTCCGCGCGCTTCGAAAAAGAGGGCCAGCGCCCCGGCGCCAACGGTCCGTTTACCATTCGAGGCGAGACTGCGAGCGGCCTTCGCGCCCCTCCGGCACGCTGTTGTAGCTCAGTGGTAGAGCACTCCCTTGGTAAGGGAGAGGTCGTGAGTTCAATCCTCACCAACAGCACCATTTTCCCGGAAGACCTTTTTCCCTTCATTTCAATTCCTGCCCGGCCCTGGGACATGCTTCCGGCTCCTGATAGGCTTGAGCCTTGATCGGGGAAGGAGACGTTCATGACCAAGCTGACAAATATGCTGGCTCCGGGCGTAGTGGTTCTGGGCCTGCTGGCCCTGACGATACCCACCGTGGCGAATGCACATGGCGGGGGATGCCGCAAATCCTCGCCGCCCGGACAATGCTGCCACATGGATAACAGCACCGGCGTCGTTCACTGTCACTAGACAAGGCAGCGCCCTCTCGCCGGGCCGACATACTGGTGATCGGGACACCGATCTGGCTCGGTGAGGAATCTTCCGTGTGCCGCCTTATTATCGAACGACTTTACGGTATGTCGGGCGAGCTGAACGAGAAGGGTCAGTCGAGTTTCTACGGCAAGAACGGCGGCACGGTGATTACCGGCAATGAGGACGGCATCAAGCATTGCGCCATGTCGATCCTTCATGTCGATCCTTCATGCGCTCGGCCATCCGGGATACACGACCCCGCCTCAGGCCCCCATCTGAGGCGGGCGCTCATGGCATGAGAAGCGCGAGGAGCGAAAGCGCCATCAATGCCTGCCCCACATAATAAGTGATCCAGACGATCAGCCCGCGCGCGGGGACCGGCGACTTGAACTTGTCGAAGGCGATGACGCTGTCGGAAATCACGAAGAGGACGGCGCCGAGGCCGAGAAGAGGCGCGCCTTCGGGGATTGCGAGCGCGGACAAGGCCATGACGAGGATGACCACGAGATAGGTGCCGACGGGGAGCTTCATCCTGCCGAGGGTGGGGGCAAGCGTGAAATAAAGCGCCATAGCGCCGAGGCCGACGGCGAGCGAGATGGTCTTCTGCGCGAGCGTTTCGGGCGCGCTGGCGATGGGCACCATGACCGCGATATAGAAAAGATGGCTGACAAGGAAAGCCACGAGGCCACGCGGAAAATTGCGCGCATCGCCCTTCATGGCGAGGAAGAAGTCACCCAGCGCGGAAAAGAGAAAGGCGGCAGAGAGAAGCAGGAGCGGTAGCGCCGGGCCTATGCCGACCGCCAGAAGCGGCAAGGGCACGAGCAGGCCGATGGCAGCGGTCTTGAGGCCTGTGCGGAGCAGCGAAGGGGCCGCGCGCTCGATCACCTGATAGGCGATGGCCGCGATGAGCGAGAGCAGCGCGAGCGCAATGCGCAGCGCGTCGAGGCCATCCCCCGTCATGAAAATCCGCTCAAGCATTCGTTTCCCCCCGTTCTTTATTCTTTCGTCCTTACCCCTATGATCGCGGAAGAGACAGGAATGCAAAAGGATCAATTATGAGCAGCGGCGCGCGCGCCATAGACAGCCCGCAGAACGCAAATGCGAAGAAATGGCTGGCGCTGACCGAATCACGCGGCATCCGCAAGCATGGCGCGTTCATCCTTTCGGGACGCAAGACCGTGCCAGAAGCGCTGGCCCGCCACCCGAACCGCTTCACAGCGGCGCTGGCGCGCACGGAGAGCGACCTCAACCGGCTTGCCCTCCCCCCTTCCGTCGAACGCTATGTGCTGGCGAAACCCGTTTTCGAGGCCCTGGATACGAACGGCACCGGCTTTCCGCTGCTTGTGGGCGAGGTGCCGGAAATGGCGGCGGCAGACTTCAGCGCGGCACCCAAAGGCTTTGAACTGGTGCTGGCGCTCGGCGATCCATCGAATCTCGGGGCGGCACTCCGCAGCGCGGCGGCCTTTGGCGCAACACGCGTGGTGCTGATGGAGGGAGCGGCGCACCCTTTCCATCCGAAAGCGCTGCGCGGCGGGGCCAACGCACAGTTCGGTCTCACCTTTCTCAAGGGAGGCGACTGGACGGCGCTCGAAGGCGCGGAAGGACCTGTGGCCGCGCTCGATGGCAAGGGCACGGATATCGAGGAATATGTCTGGCCGGAAAATCTCCGTCTCGTGTTAGGCGAGGAAGGCCGCGGATTGCCGCCCGGCCTCAAGGCAACGCTGCTCGCGATACGCACAACCGGGGCGGTCGAATCCCTGAATGCGACGGTGGCCGCGAGCCTCGCGCTTTCCGCGCGTTTCCGGCGGATTTCATCGCGGTGATCCAGCGCCGGGGCCGGTGCGTATTCAAGGGGTGAGAGCTGGCGCAAGGTCCAGCGGTTCAACTCCCCCAGAGAAGGCTCCGCCCTTGAACTCGCTTTTCAAACTTGCCGCCCTTCTCACGCTCGTTGTTCCCGCCGTGAGCCTCAGTGCTCTTGTTTCAGGCGCGGACGCGGCAGCGCCGGCTGCGCCCCCCGGGCCGGCGCTGTCGTTCCGCGTCGAGCGGGGGAGCACGCCCATCGGGACACATACGGTCAGCTTCATGCGCAAGGGCGAAGAACTTCATGTCGCCGTCGACATCGAACTCGCCGTGTCTTTCGGTCCCATCACCGTTTTCCGCTACGAGCATCGCAATCGCGAAACATGGCGCGGGGGGAAACTCGTCGCGCTCGAAACGGTAACGAATGATAACGGCACCAGATACAAGGTGAGTGCGAAGGCGATGGAGACGGGGCTCAAGGTTATAAGCTCCGCCAACGGAACATTCATCGCGCCTGACGACATCATTCCCACGAGCTACTGGAACCCGGCAACGATCAGCCAGAGCGAACTTCTGGACACGCAGAAGGGCCGCATTCTCAAGGTTGAGATAAAACCCGGCACCGAATTTGAGGCGGGCGTGAACGGCAAGCCAATTCCCGTGCGGGAATATGAAATGACGGGCGACCTGAAACTCAAGCTCTGGTACTCGCCGGAGATGGAATGGCTGAACGTGATCTTTCGTGCGCGCGGCGAAGATGTCGATTACCGCGTGGTGCGGATCGACCGGCAGGAACTTCAGCAGGTGGCACGGCAATGACAGAAAAAGGCGATATCGTCTGGATTACCGGCGCGAGCTCCGGCATCGGCCGCGCGCTGGCGCTGCGCATGGCGCGCGAGGGATATCGGGTGGCCGTCTCGGCGAGGCGGGCGGAAGAACTCGACAAACTGAAGATGGAAGCCGAGCAGACCGGCAGCGAAATCCGACCCGTGCCGCTCGACACGACGAAGCCGGACGAGGTAACGGCGGGCGTGGCGGAAATCGAAAGCGAGATGGGGCCGATTGCCATTGCGGTACTGTGCGCCGGTACATATGAGGCGGTTCTCGCACATGAGCTGACGGCGGCAAGGGCGCGGCCCGTCTTCGAACTCAACTTCATGGGCACGATGAACTGCCTCGAAGCGCTGATCCCCAACATGATCGCGCGCGGGCATGGACGGATCGCGGCGGTGGCCTCTCTCGCGGGCTATTTCGGCCTGCCGACATCCGCGATCTACGGCGCCAGCAAGGCTGCCATCATCAACATGGCGGAAGCACTGCAACCCGATCTCGCGAAACACGGCGTGACCATACAGATCGTCAATCCGGGTTTCGTGAAAACGCCGCTGACCGACAAGAATGAATTTCCGATGCCCTTCCTCATGGATGTGGAGGACGCCGCGGATGCGTTCTGCAAGGGGCTGCACTCAAACCGCTTCGAGATCACCTTTCCGCGCCGCTTTTCGCTGCTCCTCCGGCTGGTGCAGATGCTGCCCTACCGGCTGTCTCTCGCGCTGACCGGAAAGACACTGCCGAAGGACAAGCACCCTTCAATTACCCCCGGTGTCAGCCCTTCCTGATTTTTGCATAGGCGGCAAGCGCACGGGCGCGCGCCTTTCCATGATCGACAAGGGGTTCGGGATAGTTTTCCCCAAGCACGATGCCAGCCTTTTCGAGCATCTCGCGCGGGGCGGCCCAGGGCTTGTGAATGTATTTCGTATCGAGCTTTGCGAGTTCAGGAACAAAAGTGCGGACATATTCGCCTTTGCTGTCGAACTTCTCGCCCTGCAACACCGGATTGAAGATGCGGAAATAGGGCGAGGCATCGGCACCCGACCCCGCCACCCATTGCCAGCTTGCACGGTTCACGGCGAGATCGGCATCGACCAGCGTATCCTCGAACCAGCGGGCGCCCTCTCGCCAGTCGATCATCAAATGCTTGATGAGGAAGGAGGCGGCGATCATGCGCACGCGGTTGTGCATCCAGCCCGTCTGCCAGAGCTGGCGCATTCCCGCATCGACAACGGGATAGCCGGTGCGGCCGCTGCGCCATGCATCGAAAGCACCGGCATCGCGCATCCAGGGAAAGGCATCGAATTCGCGCTTCCAGTTCTCGGTTTCGATCTGCGGCCAGTGGTAGAGAAGGTGGCAGGCGAAATCGCGCCATGCGACTTCACGCAGAAAGGCCTCGCCCGCCCGCCCATCGCCGCCTTGCGCGTTGCGAACAACGTGCCAGACGCGGCGCGGCGAGAGATCGCCCGAATGAAGATGCGGAGACAGGCGCGACGTGCCCTCGCGGTCCGGCATATCGCGCGCTTTCGGATAAGCGGCCATCGCTTCATCCACAAAATCGGCGAGCCGCGCCTGCGCGCCCGCTTCGCCCGGCTCCCATGTTTCACGCAAGCCCGCCGCCCAATCCGGCTTCGAGGGACGAAGCGCCCAGTCGTCGAGATGGTCCGTCGCGATGTCTTTCACACGAGCGAGCTTTCGTGGTGCCGCAAGAGGTGCATCGAACGAGAACTGCGACAGCGCGCGCCAGAAAGGCGTGAAGACCTTGTAAGGCCCGCCGCTTCCCGACTTCACATGCCACGGCTCGGCGAGAAGCGAGGCGGCGAAGCTGCGGACCTCGGTGCGCCGTTGCGTCAATGCGGATTTGATGAGCTTGTCGCGCTCGACGACGCGCGGCTCGTAACAGCGGTTCCAGAAGACCGCAGCAGCACCCGTTTCTTCCGCAATAGCGGGAAGAATATGCGCTGGGTTGCCCCGGCGCAGAACCAGCGGCAAGCCGAGGCGGGCAAGGCTTTTTGAAAGCGCAGCGAGACTTCCATGCAGCCACCAACGCGACGCGCCACCGACCTCTTCCTCCGGGTCCAGGATGAAGAGAGGCAGGACCGGCGCGCCACGCGCCGCAGCGGCGGCAAGTGCGGGATTATCGTCCAGCCGCAAGTCGCGGCGGAACCAGACGATTGAAGGACCGTATTCTTCTGAAGGCATCTGTCCGGGGGCAATTGGTTGGTGACTGACTACTCCATACGAAGCGTCGCGGCGAACGGATCAGCCGCAGCATCGCATGCCGATATGCACCGGAGGCGCCAGCCCGGTGCGCCATAACCGCCAACCGGATAATGCTGGGTGAGGCGGCAATCCCACAACACAACCATTCCTCGCGCCCAGGGGATGCGTATCTGATTTTCCGGCACGGTGAGGAGATTTTGTGCGAGATCCACAACGAGATCGCTTTCCTCTGCCGGCACGTTGAGGATGTGGCCTTTGAAGGAAGCACCGATGCCGAGATGCTTGCGCTTCGTCAGCGGATGCGACGCGACGAGCGGACGGGGAAAACCCGCACGCGAGAACGGCACGACCTCAAGCGGATCGAGATAGGCGCGCATCGGAACGGAGATGCCGTCATAAGCATCGGCCAATGAACACCATATGCTTTCGCCGCCAAAAGGCGCCTCCTCTGCATGGAGCAGTGCGACATGCGAGTGCGCAATGGATGCGAGCGGATCCGTCATCATCGCTATACACTCTTCGGGACGCGCACACGCCGCTTCATCCGCGGACGGATTGCGCAGCGTATTGACATACAATGTTTGTTGAAGGGCCCCGAAAGCACACATCAGACCGGCTATGCCTTGCGCGGATGCACGAGGTGAACGGAAGATGAGCAATCCGTAGCGCGACACAGCGGCCGAGAGGGCAGCCGACACTGCCGCCGGCGGCGGCACTGAAAGATCCACCCCTGTCACATCGGCACCGAAAACGCCCCCCAAAGGACGAACAGACAAGGAGTTCGTATGCATGATTATTTACCCCGTTGGTCAAAGGATTTGAATTTGACTGCCCCTCTAACAATGAGTTGCACGGGAGTGGCGAACATATCCAATTGAAATGCCGAATGACCAAGTATTCACGAAATGAATTTGCGCCGCATCGACCTCAACCTCCTGACCATCTTCGACGCCATCATGACGGAGGGCAGCATCACCAAAGCGGCCGCGCGACTTGGCATGACGCAGCCCGCACTCTCGAACGCATTGACGCGGCTCAGGCGGCTGGTGGACGATCCGCTTTTTGTACGCGTGGGAAACAAGATCGTGCCGACACCGCGCGCAGAAGCACTCTCAGTGCCAGTCCGGCAAGCGCTCGACCTCGCGAAAAGCGCGTTGAGCGGGCATCCGACGGAAGCTGCGGGAGATGAAACGCGAGTTTTTACTCTGGCGCTCGGCGATGCCGGCGAAACCATCGCGTTACCACGCGCATTCGCAAAACTGAGGCAGGAGGCAGGAGCAACGCCGCGCCTGCGGCTCAAATGTGCATTGCCTCACGCAATTACCGATGAACTCAGGTCGGGCGCGGTGGACCTTGCCTGGCTCGCCTTTCCGCCCCGCCTGCACGATGTGAGCATGGAACCGGTAATCCGGGACGAGCTCGTCTGCATGGTTGCAGCCGAGAGTGCCGGGAAAGAGGAGATGACGCCGGAGCGCTATCTCGCGCTCGATCATGTCGGCCTCGTATCGGAAGCCACATTGGAGATGCACGGCTTTGACGGCTGGCGAATGCGACGGAAAATTCTGGTGGAAGTGCACAATTATGCACTGCTTGCGATGCTCGTTGCGACCGCAGGTCTTGCGGCGACGTTGCCAAGCCGCCTCGCACATCATTATGCGACGGTCTATGGACTTGCGGTGCATCCCCTGCCCTTCGACGCGCCGCCCGCGATCTTCTATCAGGCGTGGCCGCGCGGGCTGACCGAAGATCGGGCACATATCCGCCTCCGGCGCGCCTTCAAGGTGGCAGTGCGATAGTCACGTTTGCACTGGCCGTTTCCGGCGGCGCTCGCGAATCTGTGCGGCAAGGCGGCGCGCACTGCAGAGCAAGCGCCCTACTCCGCACGGCGGATGGGAAGAATGAAGGGGTCCGCGCCTTCGCCGATCAATGCCTCGATGCGGTATGTCTCGCGCAGGTTCTGCGGCGTGAGAACATCGCGCGGCAGGCCGTCCGCCTTCACCTTGCCATCATCGAGCAGGATCAGCCGGTCGCAATGACGCGCGGCGAGCGAGAGATCGTGCAGCACGGCAACGACCATGCGGTCATTGCCCTCGGCGTCGGGTGTCGCATAAGCGCGCAGCACTTCCATGATGCGTATCTGATGATAGGGGTCGAGCGCGGAGACGGGCTCATCCACCAGCATGAGCGGCGCCTCGACGGCCAGCGCACGGGCAAGCAGCACGCGGGCCCGTTCGCCGCCCGACAAGGTCAACACATCGCGCCCGGCAAACTCACGCACGCCTGCGAGGTCGATCGCATGCTCGATTGCCGCTTCATCGTCGGCGCTCGCGCGATGGAAGGGTTCGAGATGTGGCAGGCGGCCAAGCGCGACGAGACGCGAGACTTCGAGCGGCCAGTGACTGCCCGCACCTTGCGCAAGGTAGGAAATGGCGCGGGCCCGGGCGCGCGGGTTCATGGCGCGAACGGGCACATCGTTCAGCGTCACGCCGCCCTCGAAAGGAACAAGGCCGGCAATGGCGCGCACCAGTGTCGTCTTGCCGACGCCGTTCGGGCCGATGAGTCCGATGAATTGCGAACCTTCCGCCGTTGCCGAGACACCGCGAATGACGCGCGCGCCACCCAGAGAAGCGCGGAGATTCTCGATGGCAAGGCGCATCACGGAGCCTCCCTTCTCGTGCGGAGAATAAGCCAGAGGAAGAAGGGCGCACCGACAAGCGAGGTGACGACGCCGATTTTCAGCTCCGGCCCATTGACGGGAATGCGCACAAGCAGGTCCGCCGCAAGGACAAGCGCCGCGCCGCCAAGCGCAGAGGGAAGAAGCAGCGAGGCCGGACGCTGGCCGACAAGCGGGCGCATCAGATGCGGCACGACAAGACCGACAAAGCCGATGACGCCGGTGACGGACACGGCGGCGCCGACGGCGAGCCCGGTGCCGATGATCGCCCGGGCGGTGATGGAGCGCATGGAGAAGCCGAGCGTCGAAGCCGTATCCTCGCCAAGCGCCAGCGCATCCAGCGCGCGATATGTCGATGCGACGAGAAGCCAGCCCACTCCCATGAAGGGCAGCACGAACCAGACCTGCGTCATGCTGCGATCCGTCAATGAACCGAGCATCCAGAAGACGATTTCGAGCGCTGCATAAGGGCTCGGCGAAAGGTTGAGGGCGAGCGAGGTGAGCGCGCCAGTGAAGGCGGAGATGGCGACGCCCGCCAGAATGATTGTGACGATGGAAGGGTTGCGGCCCGCGAGCAGATACAAGACTGCCAGGGCAACAAGCGCGCCTGCGATGCCACCCACGGGCACGAACATGGCCGTGCCTGCAGCCAGCCCCGAATAGAAGATGAGAACGGCGCCGAGTGCCGCACCGCCCGAGGCGCCGATGAGGCCGGGCTCGGCAAGCGGATTACGCAAAAGGCCCTGAAGCCCCGCGCCGGTGAGCCCGAGCGTGGCACCGACGAGAAGACCGAGCAGCGCGCGCGGCAGACGCACTTCGGTCAGGACCAGCCAGGCGATGTCGCGATCCGTCTCGGAAATGAGGGCGAACTTGTCGACGAGGAGTTCTCCGCCACGGCCAATATAGATGGAGGCGATGAATAGGAGCGCCACGAGGATGGTGAGGGCGGCGTTGACGGTCCAGGAGGAAAGAGGTGCGCGCGTCACTGCTCTCTCCCCGTTTCGACGTCAAATCCGGTGAGCAGACGAGAGGGGGATCGGGTCCCGGCCTGCGCCGGAATGACATTCTTCTCTGGAGCGAGAGTGGACGTGAGCTTGTTTATCATCATCGCGTCGTGGGCGGCGGCGAGGCGCGCGGCGGTGCGGGCTACGAAACGTGTGCTGCACGTCCAGTCGCGTGCGCGCAGGCTGACTTCCTCGGCATAGCGCTCCCGGTAGAGGCGAAGTGCCGGATGCTCCAGCAGCGCGCTTGCCTGCGAGGGTGCTTCCGGACGATAGACGCCGAGCGCCAGCAGTTGCGGGCGGTAGGCGATCACGTCCTCGACGCCGGGATAAGCGAGGCCGACGGTATTTTCTTCACGCACGACATTGCGAAAGCCCGTATGCGCGAGGATGCGGCCAAGGGTCGAGTTCGGCGTCGCGGCACTACCGAGATCCTGATAGAGGATCGCGGAGGGCGCGTTCTTTCCGCTCCGCTTCGCTGCGTCCATTTCCGTATTGAAACGCGCGATCAACGCCTTGCCCTCTTCTTCGCGGCCAAGCGCGGCCGCGACGGTGCGAATGTTGTCGCGAATATCCTCGAAGCTGCGCGCGTCCTTCACGGTCGCAACCGGAATATCCATGCGGGCGAGAAGATCGAGCGTGAAGGGCGAACTCCATTCATGCGCGAGAACGAGATCGGGCGCGAAAGGGAGAATGTCCTCGATGCGTCCATCATTCGGCGGGATGTCCGAGACAAGCGCGGCGACGGGCGAATCCGCCGGGTCGCGTCCAAGCCGGAAGACGGATTTGAGCGTTCCCGGCGCTGCAAGCTCGGCGGCGATGATGTCGGAGCAGAGATTGATCGAGACGATATGTGCAGGACGCGCGGAGCCGGCATCTGCCGCAGAAGCGGCAGCAAGGAAGCCAGCCAGAACACCAATAGAGAGAAGAAATTTCATCCCGCCGTCTCGCGCTACGCATCAACAAGATGTCGTCTCGCGGGACAGCCCCGCAATCCCCCAGCACACCCCGGCCCGGAGAGGGACGACAACTCGCGGCAGGTTTCCTGGCTTGGCGGGTCAGCGCCCCTCCCTGCCTTCCCGGCCCGTCGAACGACAGGCCAGTGGCCAAACCGGAGAGAGGCTCGCCGCTTACAGTTGCGGGGGCAGCCGCTTCTAGATTCGGAGCATTCCTGCCAGAAAGCTCCAAGCGTTCCCTTTTAACCCCGGATTTGCGGCCGGGGCACCACGAGCAGGCGGAGTGTAGACGCTCGCGCGCGCCACGCAAGGCGGAGCCCCGAAAGGCCTGCAAATCCCCCGGGAAATGCTCTACCGTCGGCCAAAACAACAAACGGACGATTTCGGGGAGACACCATGCTCACGCTTTATCACTGCAACGGATCGCGCTCGATGCGCTCGCTCTGGCTGCTCCATGAGATGGGGATCGAGTTCGAACTGAAGGAACTCCCCTTCAGCATGGAAGGCCTGCGCACACCGGAATATCTCTCGGTCTCGCCGCTGGGCCGCGTGCCCTGCCTTGTCGATGGCGATGTATCGGTGTTCGAATCCGGCGCCATCGCGCAATATCTCGGTGAGCATTACGATCCAGAAGGAAAACTGCATCGCCCGGCGGGACATGCGGAACGGACAGAGTGGCTGATCTGGCTGCATTACGCCGAGACCATGGCCGTGCACGGGGCGAGCCTTGTTCAGCAAAAAGTCTTCATCGCCAGGGAAGAGCGCTCGCCGGTGGTGCAGAAACTCGAGTCGCGGCGGCTTGAAAAGGCGCTGGAAGTGGTAGACCGGCAGCTTGACGACAGGGATTACCTGCTGAAAAGCGGGTTCAGCACGGTCGACACGAATGTCGGCTACAGTGTGCATCTCGCGAAGGACTTTGTGAGCCTCGATCCGTTTGCAAATGTCGTGAAATATTATGAGCGGCTTTCGGCGCGACCCGCCTTCAAAAAGGCAGCAGCGAGCATTCCCCTCGACGAGCAGGCACCCGCCGAGGCAAAAGCCTAGAGCTTCGGCACCGCCTGCATGACGGGCTTCGGCTCGCGAGTTTCGGTGAAGAGGCCCCAATGAGCTTCTTCCGGATGCGTACCCGCGACGGCGCTCTCATCATAGACGCGCCAGGGGGCGTCGAATGCGGAGAAATACGCGAAAGCGAGGCCGCGCGACGGCGGGAGCTGACGCGCAAGTTCGGCATAGAAGGCTTTCTGTTTTGCGGGCGTGAAGCCTTCCGCCCCCGGGGCGGTCGGAATGCCCGTCTCCTTGATGAGAACCGGCCCGCAAAAGGCTTCCTGCGAGAGACGCTTGCTTGCCTGCACCACGAAATCCGCCCAGTTGAAGGGTGGTGCATCGGCAAACCACTTCTCGAAAACGGGATGGATGTTCACGGCGAGGAAATCGAGCTTCGCAAGGATGGTGTGCGCATCGGGGTCATCGAGGAAGGTGGCGAAGGGTTCCGTCACCGTGAGCGGCAGTTCCGGCGCGCTGGCGCGAAACGTGGCGATGGCGCGGGCATGGTCATCCCATGTGCCGCGCCCCGACATGACAAGCTCGTTGCCAAGCGAGGCGCCCATGACGATATCGGGGTGGGCTTTCCAGGCGGCGATGGCGTTTTCAACTTCGGCGTCGTCCGCCGGATTCCAGATGCCCATGACGACGGCGCGAAAGCCGAGTTCCTTCGCGATGCCGGGAATGAGGTCGGCTCCGCTGTGTGAGCCATAGGTGATGATGCCATCAAACCAGGGACGAAGCGCCTTCAGGTCTTCGCGGATCGAGACTTCACTCGCCTGCACGGGATTGCCGTTCCAGACTTTGAGTTCCGTCGGCTGATAGGCGACGAAGCGGCCCTTCTCCATCGCTGCTTGCAGGCGGGAAAGGGCGGGCGCTGCTTCATCGCGGGTGGCGCAGACGGGTGCGCCGAGCGCCGGAGCGGCTATGAAGAAGGACAGCAGGGCAGCGAGAAGGGAGCGCATGCCCCATAGCTAGGCGGCCATTGTGGCAATTTTCCGGGTTCGGACATGCAAAAGCCCGGCACCTTGCGGCGCCAGGCTCTCGTGACTTCAAAAAATCGAAGGGCCGAACGGCCTCAGATCGATTCCTTCAGATCCTTCGCGACGCGGAAGGCAACTTTCTTCGACGCCTTGATCTTGATGGCTTCGCCGGTCGCCGGGTTGCGGCCCATACGGGCAGCGCGCTTGCGAACCTGCAGAATGCCAAGCCCCGTGAGACGGACCTTATTGCCCTTCTTCAGGTTCTTCACCGTCAGTTCGACGAAGTCGCTGAAAAGTTCCGTCGCCGCCTTCTTCGACATGCCGTGCTTCTCGGCGAGTTCGGCGATCAGCTTCGACATCGGCACCGTCGGCGGTGTGGCAGGCTTCTTTGCGGCGGCGGATGCAGCCGGCTTTTTGGCGGCAGGCGCCTTCTTGGCAGCGGGTTTAGTGGCCATGATTTGAATTCCCTCGGATAAGTTCGGAACCGAGTTTCACTGAGTCGCACGATTCGGCCAAGCGATAAGTTCATATTTGGCGGGCATCGGAGCGGAAAACTGTTGAAAAGTGCCTGTGGGACGGGCATTTCGCGCCCGCCCCCTTTCCAAAACTCAGTCGAAAGCCTCATCCCAAGTGCCGCGCGTGGACGCCTTGGAATATTCGGTGGCGCGGTTTTCGAAGAAATTGGTGTGCTCGATGCCGTTCAGCATCTCGTCCATCCAGGGCAGCGGATTCTTTTCCGTGCGGTAGATGGGCTGGAGGTTGAGCTGCACGAGGCGGCGGTCGGCGATGTAGCGGATGTAGTTCTTCACTTCCTGCGCCGACAGACCCTCGATGCTCCCCATCTCGAAGGCGAGGTCGATGAAGGCATCTTCGTGATGGATGATGGTTTCGCAGGCCTTGTAGATGTCCTGCTGGAGCTTTTCGGTCCAGATTTCCGGGTTCTCGTCTACGAAGGTGCGGAAAAGCTTCATGGCGGAGACGGTGTGGAGCGTCTCGTCGCGCGCCGACCATGTCACGATCTGGCCCATGCCCTTCATCTTGTTGAAGCGCGGGAAGTTCATGAGGATGGCGAAGGAGGCGAAGAGCTGAACCCCCTCCGTGAAGCCGCCGAAGACAGCGAGCGTCTTGGCGATGTCTTCTTTTGTTTCGACGCCCCATTCCTGCATGTAGTCGAATTTCGACTTCATCTGCTCATATTTCAGGAAGGCCTCGTATTCGGCTTCCGGCATGCCGATCGTGTCGAGCAGATGGCTGTAGGCCGAGATATGGACCGTCTCGATATTGGAGAAGGCGGCCAGCATCATCTGCACTTCGGTGGGTTTGAAGACCCGCGAATAGTGCTTCATGTAGCAGTTGTTCACTTCGACGTCGGCCTGCACGAAGAAGCGGAAAATCTGGGTCAGCAGGTTGCGCTCGCCATCTGTGAGGTTCTTTGACCAGTCTTTCACATCGTCGGCCAGCGGCACTTCCTCCGGCAGCCAATGAATGCGCTGCTGCGTGAGCCAGGCATCATAGGCCCAAGGGTAGCGGAAGGGCTTGTAGACGTGACGTTCTTCGAGAAGGGACATGATCTGGGTTCCTTGTGCACGATGCACCAGAGACAAGAATGGCCCGGCCTGACGACCGGGCCATAATTTCAGCGCCTTACTGACAGGCGAGGCACTCTTCGTACTGGTTTTCTTCCTGCGCGTTGGTGGCGACCTGATCGAGTGTCAGGACGTCGAGCACCTTGCCCGGCAGGAGCGAGACGACTTCAGCCTTTTCCGCGCGCTGGATCGAGAGCGAACGGCAGTAATAAAGGCTCTTCACGCCGTGCTTCCAGGCCATGAGATGCAGGCCGTGGAGGTCGCGCTTGTGCACATCGGCGGGCAGGAAGAGGTTCACCGACTGCGCCTGATCGATCATCGCCGCACGGTCGCCGGCATGTTCAATGACCCAACGCTGGTCGATTTCGAAGGCCGTTTTGAAGACATCCTTCTCGTCATCCGACAGGAAGTCGAGATGCTGGACCGAGCCGCCATTCGTGACGATGGAGGACCAGGTGTCGTCGTCGTTGCGGCCCTTCTGCTCAAGAAGCTTCGTCAGGTGACGATTGCGGACATTGAAGGAGCCCGACAGCGTCTTGTGCGTGAAGGAGTTGGCCGCGATGGGCTCGATGCCCGGCGAGGTGCCGCCGGTGATGATCGAGATCGAGGCAGTGGGCGCAATCGCCGTCTTGTTCGAGAAACGCTCGTTGAAACCGTAATCGGCAGCATCCGGGCAGGGTCCACGCTCTTCGGCCAGCACCTTCGAGGCCGCGTCGACACCCTCCTTGATACGGGTGAACATGCGCTTGTTCCAGACCTTCGCCATGACGCCCTCGAAGGGAATCCGGTTGGCCTGGAGGAAGGAATGGAAGCCCATCACGCCGAGGCCGACAGAACGCTCGCGCGCGGCGGCATATTTGGCTCGGGCCATGTCGTCCGGCGCACGGTCGATGAAGTCCTGCAGGACGTTATCGAGGAAGCGCATCACGTCTTCGATGATCAACGGGTCGTCCTGCCACTCATTATAGGTCTCGAGATTGAGCGAGGAGAGGCAGCAAACGGCCGTGCGTTCCTGGCCGAGATGGTCCTTGCCGGTGGGCAGGGTGATTTCGGCGCAGAGGTTCGAGGTCTTGACCTCGAGGCCCGCAAGCTTGTGGTGCTCGGGACGGGCGTTGTTCACCGTGTCCTTGTAGATGATGTAAGGCTCGCCGGTTTCGATGCGCGAGGTGAGAAGCCTGATCCAGAGCGAACGCGCCGAAACGGTTTTCTGGACCGCCTTGTCCTTCGGCGAGAGAAGCGCCCATTCGGCATCGGCCTCGACGGCGCGCATGAAGGCGTCGGAGATGAGAATGCCGTGATGGAGGTTCAGCGCCTTGCGGTTCGGATCGCCACCCGTGGGGCGACGCATTTCCATGAATTCCTCGACTTCGGGGTGATCGATCGGCAGATAGACCGCCGCCGAGCCACGACGGAGCGAGCCCTGGCTGATCGCCAGCGTCAGCGAATCCATGACGCGGATGAAGGGAATGATGCCGGAGGTCTTGCCATTGCCGCCAACCGTCTCGCCGATGGAGCGCAGATTGCCCCAATAGGAGCCGATGCCACCACCCTTGGCCGCGAGCCAGACATTCTCGTTCCAGAGGCCGACAATACCCTCAAGGCTGTCATTCGCCTCGTTCAGGAAGCAGGAAATGGGCAGGCCGCGCTTGGTGCCGCCATTCGACAGGACGGGCGTCGCCGGCATGAACCAGAGCTTCGAGATATAGTCATAAAGGCGCTGGGCGTGGGCCGCGTCATCCGCATAGTAAGACGCCACGCGGGCAAACATGTCCTGATAGGACTCGCCAGGCATCAAATAGCGGTCGCGCAGCGTCGCCTTGCCGAACTCGGTCAGCAGCGCATCGCGCCCGTGATCGACCTTCACGCGATGGCGGCCGCGCGTCTGCACAGCCTGATCCTGATCACCAAACGGCATTTCAGGCTCGGAGGAGACGCGCGCTTCCTTGCGCACACGGCTCACCGCCCGCTCGCCCGTGATGATTGCCGATACGCTGGCCTCAACCTCACTCATATCTACCGCTTTCGACGTGTCGTTCAGCATGTTCTGATCCCCGGTCTGCCCTGCTTCACCGCATCTCAGCGGGCAAAAGATCGCTATCCGGCGAGCGGATGGACCCTCGCCGTCTTCCTGCCCTCTACGTAGGGCGGAACTCGCTTGATTCTGTGATTGCGCCGCCGCCTTGAGTTGGTCCCCGCGAAGCGCAGCGCGTCCAGATATAGTATCTGTCTCTTCCCCAAGGTCAATCAGTAGTGTGGGGCGAGAAGCAAAAAAATGGTAAACGCCACACTCCCAAGCTGGCGGGAAGACGATTTTCCGATGCATATTCAATGAGTTGATTCAGACACCGCCGCGTACCCGCCACGTGTATCCAAGGACAGTCCATGCCCGACACGACCGCCGACCGCCGCCCCCTCTATCCCGAAATAGAGCCCTATCGCACCGGGACGCTGAAAGTCTCCGATTTGCACACGATCTATTTCGAGGAGAGCGGCAACCCCAAAGGCAAGCCCGTCATCATCGTGCATGGCGGGCCGGGCGGCGGCAGCAACCCGACAATGCGGCGTACGCATAACCCGGAAGCCTACCGGATCATCCTGTTCGACCAGCGCGGCTGCGGAAAGTCGACACCGCATGCGGAACTCGCCGAGAACACGACCTGGGATCTCGTGGCCGATATGGAGCGCATCCGGGAACATCTCGGGATCGACAAATGGCAGCTCTGTGGCGGTTCGTGGGGCTCGACACTCTCGCTCGCCTATGCCGAAACGCATCCCGAGCGCGTGACCGAGATCATCCTGCGCGGCATTTTCACACTTCGGAAGCGCGAACTCGACTGGTTTTATCAAGAGGGGACGGATGCCCTTTTCCCGGATGCCTGGGAAGGCTTTGTCGAGCCGATCCCGCAAGCCGAGCGCGGCAACCTGATGGCGGCCTATTACAAGCGGCTGACCGGCGACAACGAGGCGGAAAAGATTGCCTGCGCAAAAGCCTGGAGCATCTGGGAGGGGACGACGCTTTCTTTATATTCCGATGCCGAACGGGTGAAACGCTTCGCGGACGGGCATTTCGCCCTCGCCTTCGCGCGGATCGAATGCCACTTCTTCATGAACAAGGGCTGGTTCGAGCCGCAGGACCAGCTCATTCAGAATGCCGGCAAGCTGAAAGGCATTCCCGGCGTGATCGCGCAGGGGCGCTATGACGTGGTGACGCCAATGTTCACGGCCTGGGAGCTTGCGAAGGCCTGGCCGGATGCCGAGCTCAACATCGTGCCGGACGCAGGCCATACGGCGACAGAGCCCGGTATCGTCGATGTGATGGTGAGGGCGAGCGACCGCTTCGCCAGCGCCTGAGCACAGGCCGAGCGCAGGACGAACGAATGACCGCATGGCGGAAACCGAAACTCCCGGCGATAAAGCCGTCCGGTGTCCGTTATGCCTTTCGCGTCATGGTGGCGGGCTTCTCGCCTATGGCTTTGCCCTTGCGCTATCGCTTCCTCAGGGTTACTGGGCCGTCATCACGGCTGTTGTCGTCATGCAAAGCACCGTCGGCGGATGATCTGTCGTGCATATTCACGCTCGCATTTGTCATTGACCAGTTCCGCCGGGATACTCGCGATCTCACGGACCGCCTGAATGAACGCGCGGGCGGCGCCCCCGCGCCACAGGACTGAAGGCACATGCGCATTCTCTATCTCGTGAACGCAATCGACTCCGGACCCGGTGTGCTGCTGGACGAAGCCGCGCGCGCGGGCGCGGCGGCGGAGATCATCTACACGGTAGAGAAGCGCGATCTCATGACGGGCGAAGCACGCGATGTGCCGGAAACGCCGGAGGGTTTCGACGGACTTGTCGTGCTCGGCGGCGTGATGGGCGTCTATGAGGAAACGAAATATCCCTTCATCGGCAAGACCAGAGATCTGGTACGCGCCTTTCATGAGCACGAGAAGCCGGTGATGGGTATTTGCCTCGGCGCACAGATCGTCGCGAGCAGCTTCGGTGCGCCTGTCTATAAAATGAAGGGAAAGCTCCCGGTCGACGAAGAATGGGGTTTTCTGCCGCAGACATGGGAGACCGCCGCGAGAGAAGATACGCTTCTCGCGGATGCCCCGCCGCAACTCAGCCTCATGCATTGGCACCAGGACACATTCGACTTGCCGGACAAGGCAGTGCGGCTTTCAACACGCGAAACATGCCCCAACCAGTCTTTCCGCATGGGCGCAAAGACCTATGGCTTCCAGTTCCACCTCGAAGTGACGCGGGACATTCTCGACGGGTGGTCTGTCTTTCGCGCAAAGGCGCTGGGCGTACCGCGCGCCGAGATCGATGCCCTGATCGAACCGCAGATCGAGGCGTCGCTCGGCGCGCAGGAAGAGTTCGCCCGCCGCGTCATGCGGCGCTGGATGGCGCTGGCGCGCTGAGCCTCAGAAATTCACTCGCCGCGAGATTGCGCCATCGACCACGAGGTTCGAACCTGTGGTGAAGGAGGAAGCGGGGCTCGCGAGGAAGACCGCCGCGTTCGCGATATCCTGCGGGGTGGCCATGCGGCCTGTCGGATTGCGCGACATGGCCTGCTTGAACATGTCCGGCATGTGATCCTCGATCATGTTCCAGACGCCGCCCTTGAAGTAGACGGTGCCGGGCGAGACCGTGTTCACGCGCACATGATCGCCCGCATGCTGACGCGCGAGCCCTTTGGCGAGATGAATTTGCGCCGCCTTCTGCGCGCCATAGGCGTTGGCGTTATCGTTTTCGGCGGCCGAGATCGAGGAAATGAAGGTGGCAGAAGCATCCCCCGACTTCTTCGCAGCTTCTGTGAGGAAGGGAAGTGCGGCCTCGAAGGCGTTGACCGCGCCGAGCACGTCGATCTCGAAACAGGCGCGCCAGGACTTCTCGTCGTTACCGTTTGCAAGCGCGGAGGCATTAGCGACGAGAATATCGATACCGCCCATTACCTTGCCCATGTCGGCGATCCACTTCTTCAGGCCTTCACCATCGGCGATATCGGCAACGCCACCTGTCGCCTTCACGCCGAATTTCGAGAGCGCGGTAATGGCTTCATCCACCTGGTCCTGATTGCGCGCGCAGATCGCGACATCGACGCCCTCCCCGGCGAGCGTTTCAGCAATGGCACGGCCGATGCCGCGTGTGCCGCCGGTGACGATTGCCTTCTTGCCCTTGAGACCGAGATCCATGACCGATGCCTTCCCTGACTGTTTTCCTTTGGCCCGCACTCTAGCGTTCCCTCGCTCCCCAACCAACCGTTGCAGAACCGAGGCGTCAGAAGGGACCGCGAGGATCATCGGCAATGAAGAGATCGCGCAGTGACTTGAGCGCCTCTCGCCAGCGCATCCGGACTTTCTTGAGCAGGCTTTCCTCCTGCGGCGGATCGAGATCAAGGCCAACCTGGTGAACCGCACCATCGCGCACCTGAAGCGCCGTAAGGGCAACACCGCCCACCCGGGTGCGATCGCCCTCCTTGATGTCCTTGCCGAGACGGGAGCGCATGAACTGCTCCAGCGTGAGTTCACGCTCTTCCGCCTCGAAGGCCAGACCATAGAGATCGGCGACCAGAGCGGCACTTGCCGTTCCCTCCAGGACGAAATCGACCGTGCCGGTATCTTTCGTGCGGGTCCGAGCCCGGCGGGCGCCAAAGAGACGATCCAGCGTGGGGATCATGTCGGCCGTTGTGAGGATCATCACGACATCGCCGGGCTGTACGCCCTGATCGAGGCCTTCAGTGCGGACGACACCATCGCGCATCACGGAGATAACCGTGGTGCCCATGGGGAGCGGCAAGCGGTTCACACCACGCCGCGCGAGAAGACTCATCGGATCGACCGTATAAGCGACGACGCTCTTGCCCTTGCCCGCAGGCAGGTCGAGCTCGACGCGCCGGTCCGGCATGGGGCGCGGAGGCAGCTCTACATCGGCGAGGCGCGCGGCCAGGGGCACCGTCCAGCCCTGAAGGATGAGCGAGACGAGAACGATTACATAGGCAATGCTGAACAGGACTTCCGCACCCTCGACGCCCGACAGCACGGGGATCGTCCCGAGGAAGATCGGCACGGCACCACGCAGGCCGACCCACGACACGAAAGCCGTTTCCTTCGGGGTGAAGCTGAAAGGAACGAGGCAGGCCCAGACGGCAATCGGACGGGCAACGAGGATGAGGACAAGCGCGACAGCGAGCGCAGGCAGAAAGATCGGCACAAGCGCCGAAGGCGTGACCAGCAACCCCATCATGAGGAACATGACGATCTGTGCGAGCCAGGCAACGCCATCGGAAAAGCGGGCGATTTCGCTTGTCGCGCGATGCTGGTTATTGCCGATCGTGAAGCCGACGAGAAAGATCGCGAGGAAGCCGCTCGCGCCTGCCGCCTGCGCCAACGCAAATACCAACAGCGCGAGCGCGCCCGTCAGGATCGGATAAAGGCCCGATGAAAGCTGCAAACGGTTCACGGCGCGCAAGACAAGTGCGCCGCCAGCCGCACCGAACAGGCCGCCGCCGGCCATTTGCCAGAGGAAATCCAGCAGGAAACCGATTGCGTCGCTGGTATTTGCCACGCTGTGCGCGCCTGCGGCGAAGCCCACAAGGCCGAGCGTGAGGAAGATCGCCATCGGGTCGTTGATACCGGATTCGACTTCAAGCGTGGCCGCGACCCGCGTCTTGAGGCGCAGACCGCGCAGATGGAGCAGGAAGAAAACCGCTGCGGCATCGGTCGAGCCGACGATGGCACCGAGCAGGAAGGCTTCGATCCAACCGAGATCGAAGATAAATTTCGCGGCGACGCCAGTGAGCCCCGCCGTCAGCACGACGCCTATGGTGGCGAGCGCGAGGCTCGGCCCGAAGGCACGGTTCAGCGCCTCGCGGTGTGTCCGCAGACCACCATCGAACAGGATCAGCGCAAGTGCGAATGAGCCGACGAGATAGGCGACAGCAAAATCATCGAAGATGATGCCACCCGGGCCATCCTCGCCCGCGAGCATTCCAAAGGCGAGGAAGACGAGCAACAGCGGTGCGCCGATCCGCGAGGACAGAACGCCCGCGAAGATCGAAAAGGTAATCAGGCCTGCTGAAACCAGAATGATCTGGTTGGCAAAATCCATCCCGAAACACCAATGCTCATGCGGGTCCTGCCGAGAACAGGGCCGACTGCACGCACATTGCGGCCAATCGGAACAGAAACCCCTCGAATCGCGAAAACGATATCTTGGTCAGTGTACAGCAAGGCCGCCGGATTTCGCGCGTCAATCGAGGGGAAACGACCGACGAGCGCGGTTTTTTTCAGCCTGAAGCCTTTTTCTTGCGCGTCGCCGCCGCCTTCTTTGCAGAAGCGGACCGTTCCGATGCAGGGCGGTTCGCCGACGCCTCGCCGCCCTTCCGTCCGCCCTTCTTCGATGCGGATTTATTATCCTTCGTACCACGGCCCGAACCTGACTTCTTGCCGCCGCCCTCCTCCTTGTTGACGGTGGCCCAAGCGCGACGTTCGGCCTCTTCCTTCTTGACGCCGCGCTCCTCGTATCCCTTCTCAATATGTTCGGCCTTGCGCTTCTGCTTATCCGTATATGCCGTCTTGTCGCCGCGAGACATGGCGCTCTCCTCTCCTTTGACACCCCCGCCCTTAATGAAACGCCGGCTGGACACGCGGGTTCCTCCTGTCTGCTCTCTCGGCGCTGTTCGCCAATGTGCAGGCGTGGCTGACAAATTGTCTGTGACGGCAGGCGGCAATGCCCTTATTGTCGGCGCCAACAACCGATAATGCCAAAAGCAATAAAAGGAGGGACGGGGATGGATCTCGCCATGAAACCCGAAGATGTCGCCTTTCGCGACGAGGTGCGGGCTTTTCTCAAGGAAAACCTGACGGACGACCTGAAAGCTCATGCGCGGCTGACGCCCGGCATTCTGGCGGATCAGGATCTGCGTGTGGAATGGCTGAAGCGCCTCCACAAGCGTGGCTGGGCAGCGCCAAGCTGGCCGAAGGAATATGGCGGCGCCGGCTTCAACGTGATGCAGCGCTTCATCTGGGCGTCCGAATGCGCGGCGGCGGGTGCCCCTGCCGGCTCCAACATGGGGCTTTCCATGGTTGGTCCGACGCTGATGGGACATGGCACGGACGAACAGAAGGCCTACTACCTGCCGCGCATTCTCGATGGTACGGACTGGTGGTGTCAGGGCTATTCGGAACCGGGTTCGGGATCGGACCTCGCAAGCCTGCAGTGCCGCGCGGAATCCGACGGCGACGACTACATCATCAACGGCACCAAGCTCTGGACCACAGGGGCGCATCAGTCGAACAAGATGTTCTGCCTCGTGCGCACAAACCCGAATGCTGCGAAGAAACAGGAAGGCATCTCGTTCATCCTGATCGACGAGTTCCCTGGCGAAGGCATCACCATCGACCCGATCATCACATTGGCGGGTGACCATGAGGTGAACCAGGTATTCTTCGACGATGTGCGCGTGCCGAAGAAAAATCGCGTCGGCGCGGAGAACAATGGCTGGACGGTCGCAAAATACCTGCTCGAATTCGAGCGGGGCGGCGCGGCACATGGCGCAGCACTCCGCAATGCACTGAACAAGCTACGCGCGATGGCGGACATGGAACATGGCGACGGCGGCAAGCTGATCGACGATCCGGCCTTCCGCCGCAAGCTGGACGAGGCGGAAGTGGAAGTCACCTCGGTGGAGTTCACGGAACATCGCATCATGTCGCAGCTCTCGAACGGGCAGAACCCCGGCGCTGCCGCCTCTATCATCAAGCTCAAGGGCGCGGATACGAACCAGAAGATCACCGAGCTCGCCGTGGAGGCAATCGCCTATTACGCGCAGCCGGATGTGATTGAAGCGCGGACATGGGGCGCGAATGAAAAGCCCGTCGGGCCGGACCATACGCTGATGGTCATGCCGAAATATCTCAATACGCGCGCGCAAACGATCTTCGGCGGCTCGAACGAGGTTCAGCGCAACATCATGGCGAAGGCCGTGCTGGGGCTCTGAGGCTCAATCTGCCTTCGGGTCGCGACCGACCGCCATACGACAAGTCAAACGCGCCAGCTCCTTCGTGAGTTCGGCGCGTTTTTCTTCGCTCACTTCCGGGAAATGCCGCTTCGGGGATCACGTTGTAGAGCATTTCGGAAATGAGCCAGCCGTCTTCCTCCCGCATGGGCAGATCGAGCGCGTCCGAGGCTTCTACACGGATGTGCTGCGACAGATCCCCAAGCGCGGCGCGCGTTTCGACGACCGCCGGTACCGGTAATTGCGGCACGAAAGGCACCTGACGGAGCAGCACACGGAACGCCGCCATCGCAGCAACCGCACTGGCTGTAATGTGTGGAACGCCTGGCCAGGGATTGAGACCGCACGCTTCCGTGAAGGCCTCTTCCATATGCGCGTCCACCCGGCCCATGAGACGGGCGGTGAGTTCTGCTACAACCGTCTCCTTGTTGGGGAAGAATTTATAGAGCGCGGCATCATGGCAAAGCTGGTGCTGGGGCTCTGAGCCTCACCTCTTTCGAGCGATCAGCAGCGTCGTCATCTGGCTGAAGACCGTTTCGCCGTCCTGGTTCATCAGGATGTGCCGGTTCTTCACGATGCCCCGGTCCGGCTTCGATGATGATGGTTTTGTCTCGATGCATTCGATGACAAGGCGGAGAGTGTCGCCGAGTTTGGCGGCTTTATGGAAGCGTATCTCGTCATAGCCCAATGCACCGATCACCGCTGTCTCCTCGGGGAGGCGCGCGGCAAGCCAGAGCACAATCGCCTGCACATGCGTACCGCACGCCGTCAACGTGCCGTATACCGACTTCGCAGCCGCCTCCTCATCGATATGAAACGGCTGCGGATCCCATTTCTCCGCGAAGGCGACGATCTCGTCTTTCGTCACCTCATAGCGCGCAGGAATGTCGTGGCGTTCACCCACGGCGAAGTCGTCAAAGTAGCGCATGCTGTTCCTCCCGGTTTTCCGGGGATCATATGCCGCGATTTACGTCATTGCGAGGAGCGGAGCGACGAAGAAATCCAGAGCGGCAAAGACAGAACAGGCGGCCCTGGGTTGCTTCGCTGCGCTCGCAATGACGAGGGAGAAACGAAAAACAAGAGAAAGGCCCGAGGATCGCTCCACGGGCCTTTTGTAATTCGTCAGACTTCTTGAATTACGCGAATTCGAAGAGGCCCGCGGCACCCATGCCACCACCGATGCACATGGTGACGACACCGTATTTCACGTTCTGGCCAGCCTGCTTGCGGCGGCGGCCTTCGAGAAGGATGTGGCCGGTGCAGCGCGCGCCGGTCATGCCGAAGGGATGACCAATGGCGATGGAACCGCCATTGACATTGTACTTCTCCGGGTCGATTCCGAGACGGTCACGACTGTAGAGGCACTGGCTCGCGAAAGCTTCGTTCAGCTCCCAAAGGTCGATGTCGTCGACCTTGAGCCCATGACGCTCAAGCAGGCGCGGCACGGCGAAGACAGGACCGATGCCCATTTCTTCGGGCTCACAACCGGCAACAGCGAAGCCACGGAAAACGCCGAGAATGTCGGAACCGGCCTTTTCGGCTTCCTTGCGCTCCATGAGCACAACGGCGGCGGCACCGTCCGAGAGCTGCGAGGCATTACCGGCGGTGACGTATTTGCCTTCCTTGACCTTCTGGCCATTCTTGAAGACCGGCTTCAGCCCCTGAAGCGACTCGAGCGTCGTTTCCGGGCGGTTGCACTCGTCCTTCTCGACCGTGTAGTCGACCAGCGATTCCTCGCCCGTCTCCTTGTTGACGACCTTCATCTTGGTCTTCATGGGGACGATTTCGTCGTTGAAAATGCCGTTCTTCTGCGCAGCGGCAATGCGCTGCTGGCTACGAAGCGCATATTCGTCCTGGGATTCGCGGGAGACGCCATAACGCTCGGCCACGATTTCGGCGGTCTCGATCATCGCCATCCAAAGCTCGGGCTTTTCCTGCATGAGCTTTTCTTCAGTGAGGCGATTGGTGTTCTGACCGCCCATCTGCACCAGCGAGATCGACTCAACGCCCGCGCCGATGGCGCAAGGGACGCCTTCATTGACGATACGGCCGGCGGCCATGGCGATCGTCTGCAGGCCCGAGGAGCAGAAGCGGTTGACCGTGGTGCCCGACGTGGTGACGGGGCAGCCCGCCCAGATTGCCGCGAGGCGGCCGACATTCATGCCGGTCGCGCCTTCAGGCGCGCCGCAGCCCATGAGGACGTCTTCGACCTGAGCGGGGTCGATCTTCGCGCGCTCGATGGCGTGCTTGATTGCGTGGCCGGCCATGGCCGCGCCGTGGGTGTTGTTGAAGCCGCCGCGGCCGGACTTGGCAAGGCCGGTGCGGGCGGTCGACACGATGACTGCTTCTCTGGACATGGACGGTCTCCCGAAGGGGTTAGCTGGCTTTATGAATAGGCCGGTTTGATGCTCTGGCCGGTCCGGCGTTCTCCGCCTTTTGGCATGTTTCCGGCCAAGTTGAGGCGCACCATAAACGGCTGGCGACACCCTTCAAAGCAGAATCTCGGTCAAATTCCGTAGGGTTGAGGCAGCGGCTTTGTTGAGTTTTGAACAGCATGCCGATCAGAACGCGCGCAAATAGCGGTTTTTGGGGGGTGCCTCAATCTTGCCTTCAAAATTCCCCGTAACTGCCCCGAGTGAACCCGATGAGGGTCACATTCGTTGTCCATCTTGAGAGCGTTGAAGGCGGGCCGCCTTGTGGGGCCTGCCGGGTCCATGGAGATGGAAGGGCAAGAAAATGAAACCGCTGACAGTCGTTGCCGTCCTCGGGCTGAGCACCGCGATCGCAACCGCGATGGCGGCGAACACAGCCTCGGCGTCCGATCCGATTCCCATGCCGCGTCCCGACATGACGGCCGCGGCAAGCGAGACCGGCATCGAAGAGCGCATGGTCACCGTCAGCGCCATTGATCCTGCGGCACCGCACACTCCGGGCTATGGCGTTAACGATAGCGAGCGTGTGGTTTACCCGATCTATTTTGCGGAAGGCTGGACCAGCACGAATGACAAGGCGGAAATGGCGCTGCGCGCCGCCGCCGAAGAGATTACCTATCGCGGGCTTCAGGACATTACGGTCGCCCCCTCGGACGCAGCGATGATGTCCTCCGACATTTCGGCGCAGCATGAAGCCGAAAAGCGCGTTCAGGTGGTCGCGGACACGCTGGAAAAATACGGTGTACCCGAACGCTGGATTGCCGTGGAACCCTATGCCCTGCCGGGCGTTTAATTCTCTGACAATACCTCTTCGCGGCGGTTTTCTCTCCCCCTCATAGCCTCCGCGTTGCACGAAAGACCCGGTGCCGTCTCACCCTCATCCCCCACCGGGGCGACGGCATCGGGTTCTTTACCTCCTCGCAGCTGAACTGACGGCTCGCCGCTCCCCCGGCGGGCCGTTTTCTTGTGTCCGGGGTCGCGAGAGTCTAGATAAGGCACCATCTTCAGTTCTTCCTCCGAATGGTTGCTTCATGAGTTCAAGACAGGTCGATACGAGTGGCTTCGGCGCCTATGCCGGACCGGTGCTTCGCAACGAAGCGGGCAGCTTCATCTTCGAGATCGCGGATCATCATCTGAACGGCGACGACAGGCTGCATGGCGGCATGATGATGACGCTCGCCTCGGTGGTGCTCGGCACGGTCGCGAAGGAGACTGCCGCGGGAAAATCGGAAGGCGCGACGGTGCGGCCTCTCTCGCTCAATTGCGACTTCGTGAGCGCGGGCGAGAAAGGCGACACCGTGGAGGGAAGCGCGAATGTGACGCGCGCCACACGCACCGTCCTCTTCATCTCCGGCGAGTTACGCGTGGGACCACGCATATTGATGACGGCGACGGGCGTCTACGCAATCAAGGGAACCGACGAGAAGTGAGAACACCGATCCCCTCTCCGGTGACGGTCGAGCCGCCGCAAGGCTGGACGCTGTCGCCGCTTCACGATCCTTTCGAAGCCCATGTGGGACCGCTCTTCGAACGCGAGGAGGACGGCGAACGCATCTTCGGCTTCTTTGCGGACAAGCGGCATCTCGACGACCGGGGCGCAGTACATGAAGGCATGCTGATGACCTTCGCCGACGCCTTTCTCGGCACCACGGCACATCGAGGCTCGAATGGCAAAGGCTGCGTGACAGTCAGCCTGCAGGCGAGCTTCCTAGCGGAAGCGAAGGCAGGCGACTTCATCGAATGCCGCACACACATCGACCGCACGACGCGCGCGATTATTTTCGTTTCCGCAAGGTTCAGCGTGGGCGAGGAAGACGTGATGACGGCAACAAGCCTCTGGAAGGTGCTCGGCGAGCGCTGATCCCGCCTGCCATTTACCGGGAATGACCGCTTGCGCGGGACATAATGACTGCTTGCACGCGGCTGGCAGAACCGCTTTTCTATGGCGCAAGAAACGATCCGCACTTCAAGGGAGGCCGAACATGGCAATCAATTACGACAAGCTGATGAGCCTGAAAGCGGAAGGTCAGGAGTTCAGCTATGGCGACCGCGAGACGATGCTTTATGCGCTTGGCATCGGCTTCGGACGCGACCCGCTGGACGAGAACGAACTGCCTTTCGTTTACGAGAAGAATCTGAAGACCGTACCGACCCTTGCGACCGTCATCGCATGGGGCGCAGGCGCCATCGGCGACAGCGGCATCAACTACTCGATGGTGGTGCATGGCGAGCAGAAGCTGAAGCTCTACAAGCCACTTCCGATTGCCGCGAAGATCATCGCCGACAGCCGCGTTCTCGGCGCATGGGACAAGGGCGAAGGCAAGGGCGCGATCGTCGTTACCGAAACCGACCTCAGCGAGAAGGGCGGCGACAAGCTCTGCACACTGACCTCCACGATCTTCGCGCGTGGCGATGGCGGCTTCGGCGGACCGCGCGAAGGTGCGCCGCAACCACATCAGCTTCCCGACCGCGAACCCGACATGAGCGTGGACGCGGCGACGAAGCCCGATCAGGCCCTGCTCTACCGTCTTTCGGGCGATCGTAACCCGCTGCACTCGGATCCGGAATTTGCGAAAGCCGTCGGCTTTCCCAAACCGATCCTGCATGGTCTGTGTACGTATGGAACATGCTGCCGCGCGATCATCTCCGGTGCGCTCGATTACGATCCGACGCAGATCACGGGCTTCGACGTGCGTTTCTCGGCCCCTGTTTTTCCGGGCGACACGGTGACCGTCGACATCTGGAAGGACAAGGGAGAGATCTCTTTCCGGGCACGCGTCAAGGAGCGCGATGCCGTCGTCATCAATAATGGCAAGTGCTCGCTCAAGAGTTGAGCCGGGGACAAGTCGGCCTTTTTCGCCGCAACTGTCATCGAAACGTCACAATAACGTCATAATTGGACGGTGAAAGAAAAACGAGACCCTTTCCGGCTTCTGTCTGTTCACGGATGAACAGGCAAAGTGGGGATAAATCGGGGCCGGATGGCACGGATGCCGTCCGGCCCTTTGTCTTGGACCCAGAAAAGATGTCCCCAGTTTCAGACGGTCCTGCAAACGAGCCTAGCCCCCGGCGGATATCCCCGCTTCGCTAACAGCAAACCCTCCCTTTACGGAGGAGACCAGACCGGGCGAAGACCGCCCCCGCGAGAGCGGCAATCCGATGCAGTTCAAATGCTACGCGGATGGCTGCTACTGAAAACGCCGCAAGAGCGGACAGGCGGGCAAGCTGTGTTAAGGTTTCGCGAAAGCACCGACAGGCAGAAAAGCGTTACCCTTCCATGCTCCACCTACGCCCGGCCGCACTCGCCCTCACGACACTCGTTCTGACCGCAGCCTGCTCCCTTCCCGCAAGAGCGCAGGTCTGGGAGCCGGGCGACCCGCCGAGAGAGCGCTATGGCCTTCCCCCGGAAATACAAGAGGTGCCGAATGTGGCGCCGGACACGGAAACGATGACAATCGCCCCCTCAATGGCGACGCCAGCGGAGAGCGCGTCGAACGCAGCCGATGCAGCTGCATCTGAGCCCGCTGCACCTTCCCCGGCACCCCGGACGGCAGAAGCAGACCCGGAGGACTTCCTCTGCACGCGCGCGCCGGCCGGCAAGGCCGTGGCCGTGCCGCCGCCCTTCGACCGCTGGGTGGTGCGCGTGTGTTCGCCGCGCGGTCAGGCGCTGGTGCCGGTGCTCGGCAATGCCTGGGTGGCGCATAACTCCGCCGACCCCGTTTCCATTCTCGCCATGCCGCCCGGCACCGTACTGCCACCTTCGACGGGCGCCTTCGATCCACGCTACGACATTCGCTTCGAAAGCCTCGCAGGGGGCATGACGACAGGCGAGCGCAGGGATCGCGCTGCCGCGCTTCTCAGAAGGGCGGCCGGTGCGGGCAAGCTGCCCGCCTATGACGAGATATGGCAGCTCGACGCGGTGAGCAATGTGGCGGAGACACGCTACAATCTCTTCCTCTATATCGCGGGCAAGCAGCCGGTGCGCATCATCGCCTGTCTCGACCGGTGCAGGCAGGCGCTCTATCTTGACGTGCTGAAGGGCGAGGAAGCGAAAGAAGCCCTCGCCAAGTAGCCGCGCCCGATGCCCCAAAACAAACCAGTTAACGGAAACGCTTTCGCCCCTATGGGGGCGGCATCGCAAGGGACGGGAAATCATGACCAAGGGATACGAATTCTACGGCGCGGAAGTGAGCTACTTCTCGGGCAAGGTGCGCGCCTATATGCGCTACAAGCGCATTCCCTTTTCCGAAATCACGCCGACGCGCGACATCTATCGCAATGTCATCATGGCGCGTGTCGGGTGGCCGGTGATCCCCGTCGTCGTGACGCCGGAAGACGAGACCTGGCAGGACTCGAGCGAGATCATCGACAATTTCGAAGCCCGGTTTCCCGAAGCCTCCATTTATCCGGAAGGGCCGCGACAGAAATTTGCCGCACTCATGATCGAGGTGTGGGCGGATGAATGGCTGAAGCTGCCCGCGATGCATTACCGCTGGACGAAGAACCGCGATTTTGCGGTGAAGGAGTTCGGGCGGCTGTCACGGCCGGACCTCGACGAAGCGGGCCAGCGCGCGGTGGGCGAGGAAACGGCAAAGCCTTTTGCCGGTGCGCTGCAATTTCTCGGGGCCACGCCAGAGACGGGCCCGGCCATCGAAAAAAGCTATGAGGACTTGCTTGGCGAACTCGACGCGCATTTCGCGAAGCATGACTTCCTTTTCGGCACACGGCCTTCCATCGGCGATTTCAGCCTCTACGGGCCACTCTATGCGCACCAGTATCGCGATCCCGCCTCCGGCGAGATCATGAAGAGGCTCGCGCCCCATGTCGTGAAATGGGTGCAGCGCATGT